>Ga0163217_1000311_pt1 | contig 11658 bp, 11 predicted proteins | sample SynspAceP_FD_185933 | JGI IMG/M metagenome (GOLD analysis project Ga0163217, IMG submission 185933) | Saline lake microbial communities from Ace Lake in Antarctica - Synechococcus sp. Ace-P (PacBio error correction) | ecosystem: Environmental > Aquatic > Non-marine Saline and Alkaline > Saline ... | reverse complement strand
TGAACCCACACTTCCGATTTCTCACGAAGCCTATTACGTGCTTTCAGGTGTTGCTGGGACGCCTCCATCGCGCGGCACAATGCGCGGCGTAAGCGGGGCAACCTGGCTGGTCGACTATGACCTCGGCCATCCGCTGGGGTCACCCGGGGCAGGTATTGCCGACGCGGCCCGGTTTTCATTCCCGCAAAGGATATGAAGCCTAGTCGCTGTTTCGAAATGAACCCCGCTTTTGGTATCTGCCGGGCCGTTGACCTTTCCAACGACGTTGAGCTTCAGGACTCGGGAGGTCGGCGCAGGCTTACCGGATGCGGTATCCCGATGCTGCGGCGCAGGCTGCGCCCTCGGTGACAGACTGGAAACCACATGGACCGGCGGATACCTTCTTCCATGGACCAGGCCTGTCGAACGGAAGGCTCATATATCGCAACCTTTTATGGGGCGGATTGATTATCTCACGGAAATGGAAAGCGGCGGCCTTGGCTTTGGTCATTTAACCGCATCCACGGTACGGAGCGGATTCTCAAGCCCTTTCGCGGCGCAGTGAACTTTCGACCAGGGCCACCCGATCGAAACCACGCAGCCAAGCATCTTGATTCCCGCCCCGGGGAAAACGGCGGGTGTTTCGCTGAAACCGTTACCAACATCACTCTTGTGGTGCGCGGTGTGGATGCGATTGTGGCGGATATGGGGACAAGCTGGCGGACAGGGCGTCCAGCACGAAACGAGACAAACTGAACGACTTTTTATCAAAGTGTAGCGGGCCGGCAGGCGAGATAAAATTTCGGCCTGCCTGCATTAGGGGCTTGCAACTTGTTGTAAATTGCGAACATAAACGTGGAAAAAGGACAAATTGGCCGTATTGATGGTCTACATTGGCGCATAGCCACACTTATACGCAATTCGTGACAAAGCGAAATGGTCAGCTTCGGCTCCGCACAACGAATCTAAACGGCCTAGAACGCCTCATCTTCTATCTGCAGGGCGGCGAAGGTCGGCGTGCAGCGCTAAACTTGACACGTGAGAAGAACGGCAGGCCTCGCATTTTGCGCATAAGCGTGGTCCGGCAAGAACGGCCCGAACCGACATTCAGACCTGGGGGCTCCGAGTGCCGCACGGGCAGCCGTTCCCGACCGGCCTTACATGTATCGTGGCAGCATTATCGATTGGTGAAAGTCAGCTTGTGGGACAATAATGTGAGTTCGCAGCGCTAGCGCTAATGCGACTTCCTGCGGATGGACGGCTCGTATTCAGTTCGGCGAAGGCTCCTCCACCAGTTGATATGGCTGAACACGGATGGGTTGTAACGTTCATCGACATGCAAAACAAGGTCTTAATTTGTTCTTCCTCGAACATTCTGAAATCTTGGTTGGTCAAACTGAACCTTTTCCAGCGGAGTATTAGCTGTTGCGCCAACGACCCAACCGCAGGCGACTCCCAGCTTTCAAAGCCTTACGCAGAGCCGCGTTTTGCCCTATCGCGACAAGACCGGAGCGCGTCGTGGGATCATCAGTAAGTAGCTTCTTGCGACTCGGTAAACTCCGGTCGAGTCGATCTCACCTGTGAAACGGTTCCTTAAGAACCGATTAAGCTGCGTGCTTGCGCCGCATGACTTTTCGAACCGGGTCCGGTCGCGCTTTGACAACCCCAAAGGTATATGATCCCGCAACCGATCCCGACCACGATCCAAAATCATAAAGATAGGCCCGACAATCGATTCCAAATTCCTCCCCACTGGTTGCCGCCCCACATCATGTCATGGCCATGTCATAAAACCGTTTGGCTCGGAAGTTTCTCGACTTGTGCCATACCGACGTGGCTGCCACGCTGAATGCTCGCCACTATACCCGGCGACATATACCCTGTTCTTGAGTTCATTTCATAGCTCGTTCGATAACAGCAACTCGGGACACCTGCTGAGCATCAAGCTATAAGCGAAGAATGGGGCTCGGGTTGTGATCTGGATCAAGACAGTGCAACAAAAATGCTGTAGAACATTGCAGGATACCGATGCGCAATTCGGCATTTACAAAGAATCTAAAGGCGATCAAACAAGTGCTATATGGTGCCGGGTTCCCGGTTCTGCCGTCTATCACGCCAATAAAGGAGTGCACGTTCGTGAGTACACAAGTCATCGCATGTTTCAATGACAGCCTCCATTGACGATATCGACCGCCCGAACCGAAGCGCCCTGCGGACCATGGTTTTGGTATACTGACCGATCGGATGTAAAGACCGCGATGGAAGAAGAAGCTTGATGTCGAGGATGGCGGTCCTAGTCGCATACTTGGTGCCTGCAACCCGAAAATGGCCTACCCTGCATTGGGCTAGAGCGCGCGGGGTTGGCGCGATTGCTGCCCTGCAGAACGTCATCCTACGCGACAGCAGAGGGCGGTGTTGAAGTTAGCGCCGGTCGACCCGGGCGGCGTCCGATGGGGCAGGCTATCGAAAACGCTGAATGACTGCCCATAGCGGGCGAGGTCGTGAACTTCTAACGAAGGCAGTCGAGGACGATTTGAGGTGAGCCGTGCAGCGCCGGCATTCTCGGCAGCCCGCTGGCCGATCCTTGGAGCGCTCTGCTCGGTTTATGGCAGTTCGCGCCTCGGTGTTTCGTAAAGGCACGCGAGTTGATGGACGCGAGCGTGCTTAATATGCTGGTAGAAACGCGGCACGGTTATGATCTGTGGGTCCTGTTGCCTGATTATCACGCCGCTGACTGACTGTCGCCGGTTTTGTGGCGAGCCGATCCCGAGCGCCCATCGCACTGGCGCGGGCCGCTGCCTAACGGGCATCTCTGGGGCGGTGCAGGGTTCGTAATTCGGTGCCGAATCGGAGCACTGATCGCGTTCGGCCTCGCGCGCGTTTGGTGGGCAAGATGTCTTTAGCGGCGGGTGTTCGGTGATCGGGTTGATTCCGGTCGGGCTCGAGCTCGCAAACCAGCTTTGACATGACGGTGTTTGCGAGCCGGCCTCTATGCCATGTCGGTGTCTTTTGACATGATCAGTTACGCGGCAGGTCGTCCAGCCGCCTCCACCTCTTGGCGGCTTCGCGCTCGCGACACTGGGCAGCATCGTTCCGGCGAGCTTCTTGCTTGCCCAATTTCGGTGGGGAGGCCGGTCCAGCGGTGACCATGGGCGGGCGACATGGGCGGTCTCGGGCTCGGGTCTGGTCACCGGATACCCTGATCTGGATAGCGACCCGACGCAAAACCCCAAGAATCCTGATTGCTGACGCCGTACAGGAAGACAGCATCACACTTCCGCGGGGTTGGCCATGGCACCAAAGTGATGATCGGCGGCGGCATCTTCGCGCTGTCGGGGCCGCATTGCGAATCTCGCCGGGCGATTCCTCGCGCGTCGTCCTAGTCAGGGCGCATACGCTGCAGGCCACCGATCAAAAAATAACTTGAGCTTCCAGTCAACTGACGCGGGAAACTACAAACAGGACTCACTAAAGGTTGCGCAACATCATGGACACGATCATTCACTGCACGCCGCGCCCGAACATTCCGAACGGGAGCCGAGGACGGAAGGACCCCGTCCTGCGGAATGACGGTCGCGGTTCAAGCCCGATGGGCGCCACGCTGCGTTCGGAGACGAGCGACCTTCCATTTCTGCTCCGAGAAATGCCCAGACGAGAATTCAAAGAAGGACCCGTGGTTCTGATGCCAACGCCGAAGCGCAGACGCCCAAAGGTGGCCCCTGCGGACGCCCAGTATACCTGCCCGATTGTGCATGCCTGCAAAATCGATCCGCGACGCGCCCCGCCCCAAGGTGCCTGGCCCGATCTGCGGCATGGCGCTTTGAACCGACGGTTCCTTCGGATGAGCCAGCGAGAGCCTGAAACCGACTTTACCCGCCGTATGTGGATCTCGGCTGCGCTGCAGCCCAAGTTTTTTTGGCCCCCTGAATCGTCCTGACCATGGGGGGGGTGGTCAGGATTGCCGTGCGCGACTGGGATCGGCATCAGATGGCCAGCTACCTTGAGTTTGTGCTGGCCACCCCCATCGTGCTTGGGCCAGCATTGCCGTTTCTTTCAAAGCGCGGTTGGGGGATTCGGGTCGGGAACCGCCCGCCAACATGTTGGACACTTCATCAGTCTTGGCGTTGGTGCGGCCTATCTCTATTGCGATCTTTTGCGACCTTCCTGCCGGCCTCTTTCCGGAAACAACTAAGCGCATGGGGCACGGCGCGGCAAATATTTCGAAGCGGCGTGGTGATTCATAGCACTGGTATGTCGGCCCAGCGTTTGCTGGAACTGCGGTCGCGCGTGGAACGCACAGGAGACGCGATCCGGCGCGTCTTCTGACTCGCGCCCAAGACCCGGCGGCGTATCTTGCCGGATGGAACTGAAATTACGACGCGCCGTTTCTTTTTCGAGAAAAAACATCTATGGAGGGCGAAAGTTGCGCGTGCGCCCCGCGACAGCGGTCCGGTGACGGGACAGTGAATGCGAAGGTGCGGTCCGTCGCTGGACGAAAGCATTGCTCACAGCGCAGTCCGATTTGCCCGTCCAGAAGGCCCCGGCGATGCAGGACCGGGTGCCAACAATCAACAAGAATGGCAAGCCTCGTGATCGAAGCGCGGAAAGTTCGGCGCTGAATACCGTGCTGGTCGCCAGATCTGTGACCATGGTATCGAAACCGCCTCGGGCGTCACCGTGCGCCCAATTCAGGGAGCTGGCGGTCGGGTCTCGGCCAATTTTGTGTGCCGACAGTCGTAACGTATCGCGATTCTTATGCTTTCGTTGCGTGATGATATTGGCCCGAACCTGCACTGGTTTTTGCGATCGCATCAGCCGTGTCTCTGTGCTGATTATCAGCATGCCCACTGCGCGCTGGACTTGCTACCACCAATCTCCATTACCACGGCTGCCGGACGAGCGCCAAGGCGGGCGTATTGTCAAGGATGCAGAGGCGCTGGAGCGCATGGCCGGTGTTGCACGCTGATCGTCGATTAAGACCGGCACGCTGACGATGGGCAAGCCGAAGCTGACGGACACCGCTGGTGTTGCTGGGGGATATTTCGAAGGCAGACGTGCAGTCTTTGGCCGCGGCCATACTGGAACCGGTGTCTGAAACATCCTCTGGGTCCGAAGCCGAAGCGAATCGTAGGACGGGGCCGAAGCGGTCGGCCGCAGCGCGCAAAGGGCACCGACTTTTGAGCCGTCACCGGGCAAAGGGTCCGGGTGTGCGCGGACGAGATTGGCGACGCGCAGTCGCCCTCCGGCAATGCCGCGATGATGCCAGAAAATGAAGCTTGGATACGAGCTACCCGAAGCAGCGCCGACGCCCGCGCATTTTGAAAGGCAAGACGGCGATGCTTCATTTGCGTCGAATGGGGCCTTGCGGGCAATCGTAGCACTTGTCGCAGACCCAATGCAGGACAGGCACCGCCCAGCAATCAAGGAACTTGCATGCCGGAAAGGGTATGCGGGTGGATCATGGCGAAAGCCGACACGAGCGGCACGCGCAGGCGGCGTCGCGGGCAAAGCTCGGTATCGGGACGAGGTGCGCGCGTGGGTCTCTGCCGGAAGTACAAAAAGACGCTGAATCGATACAATTACGTCGTGAAGGCACGAGAGATCGCGCATGGCGGGCGACGGCACCAGGGTGAAACGACGCGCCCGCACTGGCCGCCCGCGACGTCGGTATCTCGATGGGGGCAACGGGTGCAGATGTTGCGATGGAAAGTGCAGGCATATACCCTTCTGAGGTGGCGACCTCATGGGCAATCCTTCGCGCAACGCAAAGTTGCTCGCGCTAGCCCGCGCAACATCAAGGCAGAACCTATCTTTTCGCCTTTCGCATATACACATTACGCTGCGTGCCATTCGCGGGATTGCTTCTACCCCGTCACGGGCCTTGTACTTTCACCAATTATTTGCGGCGGCAGCGATGGCTATCGTCCGTCTCGGTTATCAGCAACGCGCTGCGCTCCGAGCGAATTGACCTATAAATGGAAAACGCTGGTCAAGGCGTCAAAAGTAGTGACCGCCCCCCGAGGCTCCCTCATTCATAGGAGAGTTGGCGGGTATGGATTTCATGATATCTTCAGGTGGCGTCATTTTGGGCAAGCGCGTCGTGTGGCGGTGCCTCAAATTGCTCAAGCGCACGGCGCGCTTCGAGGCAGGTGCTTGGTTTTCCGAGTGATGAGTGCCGGTCTGACGTTGTTGTAATCGTAGTCGACCAGAGAGCCAGCTTGCGGCGAGCATATTCAAGGTGTCGAAGATCTCCTCGTTGAGCAGCTCGTCGCGCAGACTTTGCCGTTGAAGCTTTCGATAAGCATTCTGCTTTGCGGTTGCCCGGATCGATATAATGCCATCAACAATCGTTAGTCGCCAGCCACTCAGGATCGCTACGACTGGTGAACTCTGGTGCCGTTATCACTGACGATACAGGGCAGCATTCCATAAACGCGCACAAGCGCATCTAACTCGCGTGCACCCTCGCACCGTGAGATGCTAGGTATCAGCCATCAGGCACAAGCTTGCACGGCAGCAGTCGTCATTCACTGCCAGCATGCGGAACTTGCGCCCCTTCTCACTGGTTTGTAAACAAACCACTGCCGGGGCAGCGATGCGCCGAACGTATCAGACCAAAAATCAACGACCAAACGCCGCCTGGGGCGCCAAAGCCACAGGCATAGGTTCCGCGATCCACGCGCACGTTTACGGCCTCTGCGCGCCTGAACACCCAGCTTTTCCCGGTGTGAGACGATACAGCTTCTTGTGCGTTCATAATCATGCCTTTGCGTTCAACAGCACGGCCAAGCCGGCGATAGCCGGTACCGACGCCGTTGCTGGCAATCGCCTTCATCTCTTCGCGAACTTCAGGATTATCCGGCCGATTGTCGCGCCGAACGGTCTTGGACGACACCCGTCTGCCCTCTTCACACATGCTCGCATGTGTGAAGAGGGACCAGCCCTTGCACCGCACGACTTGCGAGATATCATGACCCGCCATCGAACCTGGCGTGCTACAGCCCGTCGCACATTCGGTGTCGTCAGCTCTTTCCCAGCGAAATCCTTCAGAACAACGTTATACGAGCATGCGTATCGGCCAGCAAGACGCTGCAGCTTCGCGTTCTCATCTTCCAGCGATTTAAGCGTCAGCGTGGGTGGCTGAACACCTTCACTTCTCGGGGACATTGCTGCGCAATACCCTGCCGCTGCAAGACGCATTGCGCCCATTTACTTGGCTTTGAGCCTGTAAACGACCGCCGGGCTCAGGCCTGGCCAGACAACACCTCTGCCGTCGGCAATCCGACTTCCTGTTCTGTTGATCGATCCCGAATTATTGCGGCTCGGTAAACGGCTCTGTCGCATTTGTTTGCTCCTTCAAACGGTTGAGCAAACTCTACATTAATGAGGGACAGTTTCGCGGGGCAGGTCACCGGCCATCCGAAAGTTCACCATGGGACAAAGATCGACGCCATATTTTTGTTGATCCTGCAGGTCACCTTGGCAAAGAGGAGTAATGAAAAACACCAATCGACGTTTCTTCGCCAATACTTCCCGAAAGGCGTGACTATATCGGGCTTTAGTCAGCCGAGCCCGAGCGCCGTGCCGCCAACGAAGACCTGCGGGAAAGACCTCGGCAAATAATCAAAACCCCGCAGAGAAATTTGAAGCGTGTCTTGCGGCGATACCGTTGAAAACCCACAGCGCTGGAACGACGCTTTAACTGTGATAGAATGCTGCAGAATGAATAAATGGCCCGGCAAATTGACGAGCGCACGTGCAGCATCTTTGAATTCATGGCTAGGTCCGCAAGGGCCACCCCATGTCAGGATGATTTTGCCTGCAAACGCCAAATGCTGCGGTAGGGCATTGAGTAAACGGGCTCAAAACCGAACTTTTGGCTGCCGCGCAACCGGACGTGGGCATAACATGATCGTTTTGGCACCCGCCACTATCTGTTCAAAGTCCTTTCTGCTGCGCTCGTTGTATCGACGATATGCATTGAGTCCGCATGCTCGCTAAGCCTTCAGCTTGTGGGTCCCGCTTAGTTATACACCTATCTCGTGGACGTATACGGTTTTGGTGGTGACATAGGGAACCATTTTGATAGCACTCCGAGCCCTGAACTTGATCGATTAAAATGGAGACCTGATGATGACGACTTACTGGAAAAAGTTTGTCACCCGACGCTCCGAGGCTGACGGCACCGCTGACCGTCGCAGGTTGGAAATGTGACCTTTGACGCTCCCCACCGCGCAATTCAGCTTCTGGTCAAATGGAAGCTGCGCGATTCAACCCGGTCAAGACCTTGCCTATTCTGGTCGCGGAGGCGGACGTGCGAAAAACGCCGAATAGTTTACGCAAGGCAAGTTTGTCGCCAAGATTGCCAGAGGCCGCAACGTGGATCCAAAGGCGCGCCACGGAATGAAGGTTGCCCGCTGGGTAACGAAGGGGCCGGCACCGTTAAGTGGAAGTGGTGAAAGGGCGCGGCGCAGGCACTTGTTCGGGGCAGCGCGTATCTTGCCGTCGCCAGGCAACGCCTTAAGTCAATATTGCCATCAGCTTGATTGCCTCCATGTGTGTCTCCTCTTCGGGGCGATCATTCCGTCGAAGGACGGGGCAAGTTGCTTTCGTTAACCGATGACTGCACTTGATTTGTCGAAAAACGCCAAAGCGATGGACGGACGCCATTCTCCATACGGTGGGGAGCTGTCAAACCTGGGCAGATGCTGACGGCGATCTTGTAAAGAGGACGGAACTGGCGTGGTAAACATCGTGCGGCAAGGATGAACAGGTTAATAACCTGCTGAAGGAGCCTCGGAGGGCGGACGGCATAGTTGTCAATTCATCGGACGATAGCTTTATGGATCGGACTGAGCCATTGCCATCCCGTGTAAGAACACCCCAGTGCGTTTTCTACGGCTTTTGACCCTGTGGTGGGGGCAAAGCATGTTGAGTATGTCATCAAGGCGATTTTGGGAACGGGTCGCAATCGAGCAGATGACCGATACTCGCTCATGGCCCAACCAACAGACGAAGTTCATTTCATGGTCGCCTTGATACAAGCCCCAACACTGCTGACGCCCGTCCTACGGGGTTTGGACTGGACGCTGTCGGTCGTTGGCTTTTGTTCCCCGTTTTTGCAAGTCCTCGGCAGGAAACATGGGTCGTAATGCGGCAAGCGTGTACGCGACAATCTTACCCACCAGCTCTTGCCAGCCCTACAAATCACGCGTTTCATTGGAAGGCATGGCTGAAGAAGGATGCCCGTTATGGTACTACCGCGCCATGAAAACAGTGCGAAAAATACCTCGTGACGCCTGGTCGTAAACGCAATAATCGGAGCGGGCGCGGCTCATCAAGGGCCGCGCCTGCTTTTCCCAAGTTGCTACTGCGGCGCAGCTTATCTGACGTCAGCACCCTTGGGACCAGTATTATTGAGGATTTGAATAAGGCAAGGATATTTCGTTCATCTTACGATAGGCGATTCGGTATGACAAAGAAAGGAAACCCACAGACGTCGGAAAAGACGCTGCCGAGGCAGGTGTCAAAAATATTCTTGCCGTTAAGACCCGCATGACGTCAGTGCAAAAAGGCAGCAGCCGGAAAACAGCGCAATTTGAGCATTCAGCCCTTTCCTCCAAGACTTCTCAACTTCAACGGAAACTATGCGTCCGCAGCGAAACGGCAGAGGTCTGCACAGCGACATCCGAGCGTGTCAAAATTACTGCGCCCTTGTTCCCAACGGCAGCTTTCGGGCTTAGCAACCGGGATTTTGGCTAGGCTCGCAATGTCCCCGTAAGGGCCGTCTGTTACCTTTTGCAGTGTCAGGCTGAGGACGAAACACAGCCTGCATCGAATCTAACGGTCGAAAAGGGCCAACGGTAATATTGCTGCCGCGGTCATCAAAATCGGCTTTATAAAACATGTTGGGGGAAAATGCAATACAGACTGAAGGAGTACGAGCAAGTGAGTCTTACAGGGAATAGAAAATGGATAAGCTTAAGCAGTTTGCCGAAAAGAGGCTTCGCCATTGATTTTGTCAAAGGTCCTGTCGCCCAGCGCCTTCGCGTTTGGCGCGTGGTCCGTGGTCAAGGACTAGCCAAGTGCAATGGGGCCGTGCGGGAGGGGTAAACGCCCATTTGATCGTTTGATGCGACAGCCGAATTGGGGCGCGGGACTCGTTTTCTTTTAGCCCCGTCTTAGGTGCCGCAGGTGTCACTGTGATCGAACGCGTCAGAGGAAATGCACTCATTGTTTAGTTCAAGGCATTGAAACGGCCGCCAGGTTAAGAGAAGGTGGCCAGCTTCGCGAAATTATTTTGGCCGCAGACACTTGTTTAGAAAGGCGACGACACACTTTGAATTTTGACCTGATTGTCTGCCGGAAAGGCAATTCTGATATCGATCCCAATGCCATCGCTGAACGGAAAATTCTGGCATGGTGAAGTTAGAAAACTGGGCCGTCAAGTTCGCGAAATCGCGTGGGCACGGGACGATGACGCGGCTGATCGTTGTACGATTGGCGATCGCACATGCACGTACAACGCGTAGTGCTAAGTGGCCGGCTAGGCTGACCCTCTTGAGGGTTGTTTCAGAAATTGCACCCATCAAAATTGATCGGTAAAAACAACACAGATACGATGTTTTTATGGTCGGTTGAGTGAGGTCTCGGCCAAACAGTGGAAATCAAGCATATTTTCTTCTTGCATTCCGGCCATTGCTATTACAAATGACATTGTGGCTGTGATTTCCAGCAGTGCCAAGAGTTATTGCAATTTTTCAAGAAATGGTTGATGAAAATCACATGCAGGTAGTGTTTTCGCGGACAAACAACGTTGGATCAAGCCCGCTCCGGTCCTTAAGAAAACAACTCCAAAAGGAGGGTGTGTTTCGTGAAATGAAGCTCAAGCAGCATTTTTGAGAAACCTTCCGAGGGAAAAACGCCTATAACCGCGTCTCCAGAAAGAAAGCTGGAAGCGATCCGATCGTGCTTCGTTAAGACTTGGCACGTAAGAGGAATGGAAACGCGAAAGGATATCTAATTCAAAACTTGCTATGACTTGAATAGGTAGCCGTTTGTTCGATCGCGGCGGTGGTTTTTTCCTACTCCCGATTTTTTTGGGGAGTTTTGTTTGTGATATCGACAGTCCAAGTTTTTAGAATGTCCTTAAAAGCGACTTTTGACCGCGACCAGGGGAAACAAACCGCTTTGTCTGTGTATTGATGACCTCAGCCAGCCCCCAGATGCTGCCGCCCCGCACGTCGGGCAAGCTTTGGGGAAGGGGCGGCCTATTGAATTTTACTAAGCTCAGAAACGTCGCTCAGGAGCCACTTTGCTGAACCGTTGCATTTGTACGAATTCATAAAATTGGGTCGTCCGGCGTTGCTATGTTAAGGTGGCAAAACGGCATGCTAAATTGGCGGCATGCTGTTTGCGCCCAGCGCCGTTTCAAAAGTAAAGCGGTTACCAACGAGTTTAGTCTCGTCAAAACGTGCCACAGCTGAATCGGAGCGCGTCATTCAATATTGCTGGAAAAACATGGGAACATTGTTGCGATCGATGGCGCACAATCCCTACCAAGCGCACCCCCCAAAATTCCCTTACTGTGTTTTTTTTTTTTTTTATCGGAAGGGAAAAAAACTATGGAATTCCGAATCGCCGGTTAATCAGAAGGAAGGCGCTTGACATCTCTCTCTG
>Ga0163217_1062202_pt1 | contig 11659 bp, 19 predicted proteins | sample SynspAceP_FD_185933 | JGI IMG/M metagenome (GOLD analysis project Ga0163217, IMG submission 185933) | Saline lake microbial communities from Ace Lake in Antarctica - Synechococcus sp. Ace-P (PacBio error correction) | ecosystem: Environmental > Aquatic > Non-marine Saline and Alkaline > Saline ... | reverse complement strand
TGTCTGCCCAGCCTTCCGGTCCCGATTGGCGCGCAGATATTGTGTCACTCCGTCCGCCCGTTTTTCTATGACGGATCTCTCGGTATATATGATCGGAGGCCGCCGCATCGCAAACACCCACGATCAATCGCCATGGTAAAGAAGCCAGCTCTGGGCCGCGTGGCCGATTCCTTGCCGCGGCGCCCTGTTTCACCAGAGCTTCGCTGGAAGACCTCGCCAACACCGCATGGCGGAATTCCAGCAGATCGAAATGAAGCGGCTTCCAAACAGCCTCCTCGCCGGCGCCTTCCAGCCGCGTCGCCACCTCTGCGATGCCCGCGCCAAGACATTGCCAAACGGCAATGTGCCGATTCACGCGGCGGTCAAGCGAATTCCCGCTGCTCAAGAGATCCGCCGCGCCCGTCTCACGGACCCCGGTGACACCCGTAAACCGGCCCCCTGCCCGCGGGCGGGCATGGCCAGACCTGCACCGCCGTCCTCCCCATCCACCTTGCCGCTTCCCTTCGAGGCCCTGCGCGGACCACAGCCGCCGCCGCGCGAAAAAAACGGCCTGCTATCTTCCTCGCCCAGCCTTCGGCCCGGCCCGAGCATCCGGCCGGGGCCAGGAACTTTGCCCGCAACCTCTTACGCCCTGCGGCCTTCGCCCGCGCGAAAGTAGCCGCCCTGTTGCATACCGAAAATCTCGTCTCCGAACTCGCCGTGCCGCCTTCAAGCCCCGGCTTTGCCAGGATCGCCGTCCTACTCGGAGCCCGACCACGCCGCTTACCCGGATCACGAACCGAAGCCCAGCCCACCGCCTTCATAGGCCCGAGTTTTGCGTCCGCCATCTCTGGACTCGCCGGCTAAACGTTCGAAGCCCCGCCCATCGACTCAAACATCTTTTCATGCTTTGCATTGCTTTGCACACGTGAACGCGCTCGCGCAAGCAGAAAACTTGCTCCGGCTTCTTCTCCATATACACCTTCCCGCTGACATTCACAAAGCCGAACTCCGGCGCCCCCCACGTGTCTACAAAAAGACGCAGGCCCCGCGCTGGTGCGATGCCATATGCACACGCCGGTAAGGCATCCGCGGTCAAGACCGCTTCACGCCGCCACACGCACGGCCTCGACTTCCTCGACCTAATTCTTCTATCCCGGCGTCCTCGCCCCGTTTGGGGCCGCGGCCCCTACCCCCACCATGTTATCCTAACGAACAGCCCTGGACACGGCGCCAGTATGCCGGCTCTCACCGCGAAGGACTCCAAATCGCCTTCTTAACCTTACGCAAATCTCGCCGCCGGCCAGGAAAGGCCTTCTCCGTCCCCTTTCGGACCTTGCCACCCCCGGCGCATTGAATTCACGAACAATGTCCGCGTTTCCGGCGGAATGTCTGGCATGGCGGTGTCGCGATTCAATGTTCCATTCTACGACACTGCGCAGCTCTTTTCCGGCATCCCGCTCGAACAAGATGTCCGTATCCATGACCATGAACGCGCCGTCCTGCCCCATCCTCGCGCTTATATCGCGGCGGCGGAAAGAACAGGCGGTTCTCGCCGGAACAAGCTAGCGGTCACCGAATTCCGAACGACATCCTCAAGGAGGTCAATGGTCTCGCAACACCTAATCTATCGCCAAAAGCCCAGCATGACGGATTCATTCTGAACCCATCTTCGACTTACACGTCGCAGAAACATGCCGAAATAACATTCCATCTCGAATCTCCGGCTATTCCACATTTGCAGGAAGCCGTGCGACGCAGACCTTGAGCTTCCTACACCGCTGTCCGGACTATCGAAATTACATTCCCGACTCAGGGGCGTTCGCGCCGGGCTGGACGTCGACAAGTTCGCGCCGCCCTCTCCTTCTTTTCTGGCCATCGCAATGAACCTACGTCAGGAAGTCGGCCAAGATTGCGCGCCGCGCGCTGATCTTGGCGGAAAACTGTCGAGATGAATCAAGCCGAAAGAAAACGTTCAAACCCTCAAGCTGCGGACGCACTCGCAAAAACCTCCGGCTGGTCCCTCACCGCGCAGACGTCTACAATAACCGTCATCCGCACCTGCCTCGAAGCCGTGGCGGCCACCTGCGCCAGACGCAAACTGCCCACACCCAATAGCTTTGACGGCCTCCCCTGGCCGGACCGACTTCTCCGCCCGCATCAGCCGCAACAGCAAACTCTTTCCTGCAAAAACGGAAGCGGGCGCCCTGCCAAGACGATCCACATGTTGAGCGGCTTCGACTATGTCGAGGCCGCCTGACGCACAATCCTCGCACGCCAACCCTCGCCCCATATCGAGGAAGTCGAAAAGATGGCGCATGCGCAACGCCATCGAGGAAGCCTGCCCAAGCTGCGCATCGAGGAAAGCCCCGCCAATACGCAGGACTCGCACGACAGCGCACGCAACCGTGTGCGTCAAACAAGTCCATCTCGATGAAGACGAATAACACCCGTGCTGAAGTTCACAATCCGCCGTGCGCCCAGCAAACTCGACAAAGCTCGCCCCCGAAGGCGGACCGGCAACCAGGTTCGAAGAGTCGACGCCAAACTCACGCATCGCCAGCCCGCCGCACGCACCACAGCAACCTCGCTCGCCCTCGCCGTCGACCGCGGCCCGCTCCAAAGCCACGTCGCAAATTCTCCCGAAAGCCGTCCGAGCCAGCCAGCGCCCCACGAGCCCTCATCCGCTCGATCAAGGCATCTATGCAGGCGCGTCAAAGGCAATGTGCGCGCCCAGGACCCCAAGTCCTCCCCGCCTTTCGAAAGAAACCACGTCGCGTCCCCAAGATCTACATCGCCAAGATGACAGGACGCCATTGATCGCGCCAGAAGTCTCGCCGCGCCCTCATGGACCTCGGGCTGGGATTCGAGATCGGCCGCTCTTCCAGACGCCGAAGAGGCCGCGCCCGGATGCCCGCAACCGGTGTCTATATCGTCGCCTCATCCCTCGCTCGCTGCCCGCAAAACCTCTCGCTGTGCCGGAAACTCAAGCCGCCCTCGGCAATGAAGGCGCGGCCAACGCCCGTATCATCGCGGCGGCTCACCCGCAACAGCGAATTTCAGGCCCTCTACGCCGTCACGGCGCCACCCCATCTCTCCCCCCGGCCCGTCATCTGCCGACAGCAGCCATCAGGATGCTGAAGCTCCGAGGATGACGCCGAAACGTGGCAGCGGAATAAGGAGTCTCCAATGATCACCTCGCCACCCCCACCCATCCAGAAATCGCAACATACACTGCCATACAAGGCATCGCTGCGACGAGTCATCATGCGTCGGCATCTCGCAAACATTCTTTGCCAGCTTCCCAATATTTGTTGGTGGCGGAGTCTGACGCCTATCAAAGTACGATCCGCGAAACCGCAACGTGCATGGACGAGCTATCCAGCAACGCCCGAAACGACTCGGCGCCAATGCCGTCGTCCTGTAAGTTCGACTTTTACCAGGTCATTGCCAGTCCGGACTCAATGCATGATGGTGGCCGTTCCGGCACGCTTGCTGATCGACTAGGCCCATGATCCCAAAGTCCAGACACTTCTCGTCGCCACCCTTCTCCTTTGCCATCGCGCGTTGCGAGCGCGCCGCCGCGCCCGAAGAGCAGAAGCCCTCCAAGCACCTGAAGAATCGGCGGGCACGCAACGCTAAGCCGAGGCGCCGACCGTAAAGTCGAGCAGACGCAAAACGCGACCGCCGCTATATTGTCCTGAGGGGACGACACGTGTGCCTGCCATTTGCCAATCTGCGAAATCGACCTCGCCGAAGACCATCCGCTAACCAGACCGAAGAAACCGCCATTCAAATCATGGACTGCGAAGGCAATCCGACTGCAAAAAACCTGTCCTACAGTCGATCTGGTTGTGTCTGTCGAATCGTCGCCCCGGATAAGCCGCCGCGTTCTCGCGCGCGCACCACTTCCGTTCGTATTCTCTATATATCTTTATCTCTAACAAGTGAAATAAAAAGCAGGCAACGATGAATGAATTTCGCAGGGACTATGACTCGCTGGCCTCCTCTCTATCCCTCTACATATATATCTATTGGTCATCCATCGCGTGTATATGCATCTGACGTGCGTCACTCGGCCTCTGTGCTATGATACTTGGATAACGATGATCACTGCTTTCTCCCCCTCTGTTTCCCAACTGCCCGCATGAACAGCTCGAGCAACCGCTCTGGTATCCTCTCTCTTGCCAACAAGATTCTCGCCGTCGACATCAAGGGCGCCGCCGATCACGCAAGCTAATCCTCGCTGAAGCCATGTGCGTCTGAAAGACACACGCTCTCCGCGGTTACCGCAAGCAGCCTTGTCTTCTTCGGCCGCCACCACGACGCCGGAATTCGGCCTCACCCTGACAACAGATTACACCCCTGCACCGCCAGGACACGCAACCGTGGGACACGACGCGCACACGTCGGGGCGCTCGTCCCGCGCGCGGCGCGCAGGGTCGCATCGGGTCTGCCCGCTCGCGCAGGCCAACGACGAGGCGTTCCATCGCATCCCGGCCGCCTTGCTGCGGCCTTGTCGCCTCAGCTCCTCGCCGCGCATCCCGATGGGCCCCGGCCGGACCGAAGCTGAACGGCCTTTCCACCGTCCACGCGTGACACAGCCGACAGCGCGGCCCTGCTTCGACGTCTCCCATGCCCGGAAGTGGGGCAGCCCTTATCACGCACCAACCCCCCTGCCCGCACCTTCCTTCACGGAAACTCGACCACGACCCGAAAAAACCAGTGAAAAATTCAGCGCTCTGGCCACACCGCACGAACTGCACCAACGACGCCGACGCTTGAGCCGGTTTGAAGTTCACCCCGCCGAACTGCTCGAACGCCTCGCCACACAAATTAGTCGAAGCCGAGCCCCAGATGGACGCGCCGCGCTCGGCAAGCGCCCTGTTCACCATCTCCCGCCATATCGGCCGCATGGTCGATTGAACGCGCCAGAACGCTCGGGCGCGACATCCGCGAGTAACGACTGAACCGGTCACTTCCAGATGCCAATCTCGGCCCACTGTTCGATGGTCGAACTCGCCCATGCCAACAATACGTCCAGACCGCCGCCATTCCTATGAACGCGTTCCCTCATGCCGGTGGCTTTCGGACATGACCCTGCGGCCACTCTGCCCGGGCGCCGAAAAGCTGAGGCTCATTGGCCCTCACCGCCCGGACCACGATGGCGAGCCGTGCAGACCCTTCGCGCCCATTTGCCCGGTTCAAACAGTAATGGAGCGCGCCTCCATGTCCGTCCCCCTTGCATTGACCGGCCCACCCGACCGCCCCCTCGGTCTCCCGCTCGGCCATTGATGTTCGCGCCGCTACGACCACGGAAAGCCTCCTGCTATCGCTGGTCGGTCAAACTCGAACGCGCCGCGCCCTGGCTCACCGAAACCGCCGCTCTGTGGCATGGACCATTGTTTTGATTGCCATTCCCCTGCGAATGTTCGAATCCTGAATTCTTGCGCCACTTGACCCGCCGGGTAAGACATCGCATCTGAAATCCTCGCCATGCAGCAAACAGCTGCCACTTTTCGCCACCACCGCCTCAGCCTTCCGCTCGCGCGTCGCTATATCGTGTGCTAGTGCGGCGTCTGCCTCCATGAACACGACGATTTATTTGTTAACCGAAACCTTGACGACCACGATCATTTCGCATCGATGGACCCGTCCAGGTACAATTTCACGGTCCGCCTGATGGATTCACGAGGCACCAATTGCGTTTCATCGATGATTTTCGCGACCTTCAAACATGGACGCCCCTCCCACCTTCACAGACTTTTACAAACGTCAAACGAATACAATGACAAGACTACCCTCGACGGGCATTCCTGATCGTGACCGAAACAGACGGCTATCTGTTGCTCAATATATGCAAGTCAGCCTGGCACGAAAGAAAAAGAACACGTTCGGAGCGACGAAGTCAATCTCTCTTCGTCATCCTAATCTCATCGCGCACATGCCAGAAACACACTGTTGACGCAAAAGGCCGCGTTCGGGCGGGTGCCATTGCGGCGCAGTCCGCTTCGAGTTGAACCTGGCGGAGCCTCTGAGATCGAGGATGCAACAACTGCTCGATCCTGTGACCTGATGACGGCAAACACGCATGTCATCGTGCCCCACATGCGCTTCCGTCCTGCCGCCGGGTTCTGCCAACCTGACCGAAATACACGTTCAACATCGGTCAAGGCGCGCCACTTGTTTCTGCCGCACATGCGGATCAAGAGCTTCTATGTCCGAGATCGAACCCCAACGGTCGGCCATCACACCTGCGCTCCTTGATGATGGCACAATCCCTCGATGTACGATCAATGCTTCGCATGCCAGAACTGGAAGCCAATGTCCGCGCACTGGCGCCACAAGTCCCAGGGACCTGAAACTGACAATCCTATCCCGTCGCGCGGACCGTCCGGGCCATCATCATCCTGATTCGAATGCGATGTTTGCGTCTGGCCGTACGCCAGGTTCGCGCCGTACAGCATTTCGGCCAGCGCCGTGCGCGTTCCACGCTGAGTTCACCCCCAACCGGTTCAACCAGCGACTCGGTGAATCGCTGAATGTACGCCTCATCCGACAGGCGCAGGCAGCAAAGCCCGCCGCACAGCGTCCGAATCATGGTCAATCGTGCAAGGGCCTCGCCCAGTGTCGCACAGGCGTGCGCCTTTCTGCCACTTCCTGTCGGCCGACTGGAACGCCTCCATCATCATTACGCGCACCACCATCGATCCCCATGGCTGGGCCTCGCCCAGATGGCGTCTCTGCAGGTGCCACCCCTTTCCGCCCGAAACGATGATACGGCGTGACGCAGCATTCAACCCCGGCCACCAAGCCCCACCAGAAGGCAAGGTTCTCCATGATTGACAGTGTCATCCAAAACGAATCCGCGCTTTGGAGTGGGATCACTCATCTGAGCGGTCTCCTGGGAATAGTTATCACATCAATCCGAAGCCGGCATAGACGAGCGATCGACAGCATCTTTTTTTTTCCGTCGTACCGCTCGCTCCCGACTGCTGCCCCAATCCGATCGCAAGCCCGATGGCGAAGCATGCGAAGCCCAATGGTCGCCAGCGCGAATCACAACCAGCTGCGTCGTGCGGACTCGCTTGTGCTCTGTTTCATCAACGCCCCGTAAAAAGCGCCGGAACGGCTCACCCTGCATGACCGCCCACAACATTGTCCATGTTCTGGCAGCCTGAAGTGTATCGCAAACCGGTCCGGGCTTCGCCAGCAAGCCTTGCGCTGCAGCGCGTTCGTTTCCGAAAAGCGTTCGCATCCGCGCCCCAGGCTTCGATCAGCGCGACGCAACGTGCAATCGGTCATTATGGTCGGTCAATGCTCGCTCCTTTCCACAATACGGGTACCAGCGTCCGCCGCGCGCGCGAGAAGGCTTCGAGCGCCTACACGCTGATCTCCATAATCGCCCGCTGCCTCGGCCTGAAATGTCCTGCAACGCGCCACCAAGAGCGTCAACGCAGCGCCTGACGTTCGGGAAGCGCAGCATTTGCTCCCCGACGGCCTGCACACGCTCCGGACTGGTCCAGGACATAACGTCGGACGCACGCCATATCGACCTGTTCCGCAGTTCGCCATGCGTCGAATCCGGCGCTGCGCAACCGGTCTCGAACAAAAGGTTCAGCGCGACGCGGTGCAGCCAGGTCGAAAAATTTCGCCCGGCCTCACCAGTCGGCAAGGCTTTCCAGCGCTATGGAATGCTTTCCTGGTCACGTCCTCGGCCCTCTGCCCGGTCCGCCAGGCATGCGGTCTCCAAGGGCCAGCACGCCGGGCTGTAAAACGAAATTGACCAGCGCCGACACCGGCCTGCTGTCCTCCGAAGCCGCGCGCTGATCTGTCAGTTCAGAATGCCCACGTGCGAGTGTCTAGCCTCCCCGATCTCCGACCGAAGGAAATCCCTTCACGCATCGACGGGCAGGAGCCGGTCGCCGGCGAGGCCGAAACGCATTTCGACGGTCAACGGAGGGGTAGTATTTCGCATGTCATGCATCCGGCCCCGCCCGCATTCCGGGCCGAGCCTGTCCTAAATTCGCCCGTCATGGCGCTCAGGCGCAAACCGCAGGCCCCGATTGTCGCCACGCCGGCCCACTTGCCGCGATGATCCTTTCATCGCGATTCGCGACCTGCTTCACGCTCTTCAACGCGGACCTGCCATTTCACCTCGTGTCCAAAGCTTCCAGGCCACGCATCGGACAGAGCGCGAACCTACCTGCGCTCACCATTACCATTGCCGTCCGTTCGCGCTTCTCGAACATCCGGGCCTGGACGCTCGCCCTTGCGCTCCTTCCATCTGTCTCGTGATGCAATCATTTCGTTCCAGTCAAAGGCACCATCCTGGTCGGCGTCGCGGCATTGAACATCGTGTGCGGAAACGCCTGACATTCTCCGCGACGATGTCACCATCAACCGTTTATCGACTGCTTTCCATATGTTCCTGTCGGGTCCGCCATTTCGCGTCGTGTCCGCGCTCGCCTCGCCGCAAAGGGGCACTGCGATGACGAGTCCTAGTAGCGATCAGAGTAGCAAGAGTGGTGCGTTTCATGAGAATATTCTCGGTTGTTCCTGATACCCATCACGCATTCAACGGTCTGCACATGCCCTCAATCGTCGCTGCGTAGGCTGCAGTTATTCAGGCGCAATACCATGCACCTTTTCCTTCAGCCAGCGAGATGCGCTCCAGCCGCATTAGTCTTCGCGCGCCGACAGCACGCACAATCGTTCTTTCAAACCGTCTGTAGTTCTTCTGCGCTATTTCACTAGCGACCGCCAGACGTGAACCTGCTGCAGCGCCTGCAGTAATCGAGGCCTCCCTGCAAGGCACGAACATAGGGGAGGCAGGCTGCGCCCACTTGGCTGCCGAATGCCCTCCCAGCGCTCGCTCACGTTCGGCCATATGGCAGTCCGGTCTGCCACAGCAACATGTCCTAGCTGCACGATGAACTCGATATCGATTCAGCCCGCCTTTTTTCGGTTTTCAGTTCCCCCACAGCCCTTTGCCCGCTTTCGCCGTAAAGACGCTGGCGCATCTCCGACGTACATCGCCGCGCAATCTGCCGCATCTTGTGCACGGGGCCGCGATGACGGCCTTGCGCTCGAAAGCACTGGGCGCCGAGGCCCGCATCACCGCAACGAACCGCAGGCGCTCAACGCCATGTTCCCAGTCCCAGCTTCGCATTCTGGTACTATGAGCCGTCAGTCTGACAGTACCGCGTCCGCCGCGCCGAAGGGCGCAGCGCATATCGACTTCATACAGTGCGCCTCAAGCCGTGGTTGCCCGTCAGAGCCGTTGAATCAGGCCTGTGACCCGATGAAACCAGGTCTGCGAAAATCCAGCGACGCGCCTCATAAACCAACGATTGATGTCGAATCGATCCGGCCGTCAGTTCCGATCCGCGAGCTTCCCATTGCGAAGACACCCCCAACGCCGGCGCTCGCCATAATTCGCCGCACCGTCTTCAGCCTCTGCGACCCCGCCAAAATCTTTTTGGCGATCGTATCGTCCGCCATCCGACCAATACGCTCCGCATCGGCAGGCATTATCAGTCCGCTGCACAGTTGTGAGCCCAATCAGAATAAACTCTGTTCGACGATGGTAGCGGCGCCAAATTCGTTCCAGCGCGGACCTCGAACTTGTGTTAGCCGAAATCTTCGGCGGTCGGGCGCCTGCCCGCGACCAGCGCTTCCAGAGGTCAGGAACGCGCGACAGGATTTCGCGAACCGGGCCGCCCAGCGGGCCAAGTGTCTGCCACCAGGTCATCAAGCAAGCGTCCGGTTCAGCCAGTCATCCGACAATGTCTGCACGCCCGACGACAGGCCGCTGAAAAAGCGCGATAACCAGCGAAAACGCCCTCTCGGGCTCGCCCGTAGCGCCAATGCTTCTTCAGCATCCGTGCAGGATCCCGTCAGAGTTTCACCGTCCTCCACGGTTACGGTCCAGCACTTCCCCCGTGCCAGTTTCGTAATCTTCGCAATGCGGCGCTCGAGTCACCAAATCCGATCCCAAACAGGATACGGGACTGTTATTCGGTCACTTCATCTTACGGCCCGTTAAGAACCAGATTGGCCGATACGGTTGCTCGTCCTGCCGGTCGTCCCGGGCGAACAGCGCAAATCATTAGGCTGCTCTGAACCACCCGCCCGCGTTTCAAAACAGGGTCTCATCGAATCGCCAAGGGACTCATTAGCCCGCACAGATGCCGCGACCCTTCGCGCTCCCCCGTGTCACCACCGGAATCGTGTGGCTCTGCTCGTCAATGGCGCATCTGGATCCGATGCTCGACATCACGAAGCAATGAGGCTTGTCACGTCCGTCGCCGTGCCGTCGTGACGATGCCCGCATCGCGCCAGGCCCGACATCGCACCTAAGCGTTAGTATTTCCCTTCAGTTCCCGGATGGCGACCGCCCATGCATCAGCTTCTGGGTCTGCACGAATAGAATCGATCTCGCGAATGCCGCCCTGGCCCAGCTTGATGTCAGGGGCCGGGTTTGCGAAGCCATGTGCCACCGATCTGGTATTGATCATCCTGCTTGATGCGCCTGGATGTTCTATCCGCCCCAATATCGAGATTGCGGCCGCCAGACATATAGCCCACCGCGTCGAGAGACATCGCGCGGCGGCGTCCATGTCGCCGACGCGCCGCGCCTTATCCAGACCAGTCGCTCCATTTCTGGCCGACGCTTCTCATAATACATTTCCGCCATCGTGGTCGAAACGGCGAAGCCGCGGCGATGAAGGTCGGGCCTTGAGCGCAGGTCTGCCAAACAACATAGCCGTCGCTGTCACCTTTCATCGAAGCACCCGAACAAGAACCATCCTTCAGCACCCGCTGCGCCCCGTCTCGCCGAGCGATCGCTCGCCAACCATCCGAACCCGTCCGTTCGTAAAAAAGCCACGATGTCTGATATCGCTGAAAGTTCAGCTCGAACGCGCCCATCTTGCCGAGTGGCAACAATAACATGCCCCTGTCCGACCAGGCCCCGGACCACTTGCCAGCCCCACAGCAGCGCCGCCTGAACCACCGCCATCGCCGAAACCGCGGTCAGCGCCACTACGTCACCTCCAATCACGCTACGTGGCCGAGAGCGTAATCGGCGGCCAGCGCAGGGACGCAGCCCTTCGCCTGCGCAGCACCGTCATCGCACCGTCTATCGGAACGTCTCACCCTGACAGCCGTCCGTCTCACAGACCGCGAACGCGGCCGCTCGAACGGGCGCGCCTCGGTCCGCTCCGACAGGCGCTTCAGTTACGGCGCTATATTCGGCGCAAACAGCTAGGGCTGCCCGGCCAGCGTCGAGGCATACATATCGAATGTTACTCTCAAAAGCAGGTCGCGCTACCCGTGAGCGCAGGATCCCTTCAGGCCGGGCTGTCCCGCCGTGCCCGGCCGAGCATCCCCATGATCAGTTCGCCGCCATTGCAATGTCTTCTCCAGTCTCCACACGAGCGAACAGCCACTAGGCCGATCCCGTGCGTGCGCCGCCGAATCCAGGCCGCTTGAAACCGCCTGCACGACCGTTCTTGCGCGCATTTCGCGCACAACTCCGGTCCGGTAATCGACCACCGTCAGTTCAATCGTGCCATTCCGGCCCCGCTCGCCGTGAAGGAAATCGCCCCCGCTCCGCTGGCCGTGATCTGTTACAGCATTGTCCAGCATGCGACAAGGCCTGACCCGGATCAGGGCG
>Ga0163217_1047227_pt1 | contig 11659 bp, 7 predicted proteins | sample SynspAceP_FD_185933 | JGI IMG/M metagenome (GOLD analysis project Ga0163217, IMG submission 185933) | Saline lake microbial communities from Ace Lake in Antarctica - Synechococcus sp. Ace-P (PacBio error correction) | ecosystem: Environmental > Aquatic > Non-marine Saline and Alkaline > Saline ... | reverse complement strand
AATTTTTTCGTGAATTTTCAAAGGCTGTTTCTATTTCGAATCAATATCCATTTTTTGCAGAAACGGATGTGGAAATGGCAACCACTAAGGGCAAACCGCTAAACCCAATGCATGGGGACAGAAATGATCATTACAGTCAACCATTTCGCTCCAAGCATATTCAAAATTCTTTACCGGGCTTTAACCATACCACGGTGGGTAACCTGCTCCCAAAGCAATATAGAACAAACCACGCTAGTGCTTTATCTTGGCTAGATTTTGGCGTTTTTGATTTTTGTTTCTGAGCTTTCTTTAACCATTGCAATCACATTTTGGACAAGTAAGAATCTTCTCCATGTGCTTACTTTGATTTTTAATGTTCCATGTTCATTTGACTGAACCACCTATTACCTGGGCAATTTCCTTGTGCTGGTACACAGGTTTTTGATTCTCCGTAAGCATGGATTCATTGACGATAGCTTTCACCTTCTGATCACTTTACCATCCGCAGGAACTTTTTTCTCCCGGTCTCACTAAAAATGATGTCATCGCTTTTAAATCAGCAATGTTACAATCTTCATGATCTCCATTTTTCCCTAATCCTTCAGAGCGGTGGAAGGCATCATTTTTAGGAAGTTCCTGTAAAGCGTTTGGAGGCTCCATCACAAGGATTTCATTCATCTATCCCAATGCCCTAATAAGCATAAATGACTATATAAGCTGGCCAGTTACCAAAGAAGATCTTGCCTCAAGGGACCGAAAAGACCACTGCTGAGCTGTAGAAATAGGCAACTGACGTTATAGCTAGTCAATTCAAAGTCTCATGGCAGGTGCTTTCTTTTTTCACTTCTGCTTTACCATCCTTTCAAAAAGGGCCAACCTCCATAAAAAAAGATGATGGAGAAAGTGGCAAACTGATAGTACCGATCCCCATTTGAGCAAGCTATCTAAACCCAAGAGTTCTTGAATCATTCGGGCTAGCACAACGATGAGTAGTGTAATGACTATATGAGATTCCAGACCCGTTTCTTGAAATCTTCAATCATCTGTTCATGATGGGTGCCATTGCATTCCTCATGATTCTTTTTTCCTTTCATTGAAGAATGATCGAACTTGTTCCGTTATCAGGAATTGGTGTTGATTGAGATGATGAATGATCATTGGAATAAGATTTATTGATCGTGGAAAATATATTTATTAAAATCTAACCGTTAATCTCCGCCTGCTCCCAAAGCGACTTATCATAAGCTCCCATGACGGAGAAGTTTCTGGAGAACGATGTAATTACCCAGCAGACCAGGTGGTTTCTCCTTGTAATTGGAGTTCTCACCAGTTTCTGGTAGAGTATTAGTCCAGCCAAAATCTAATTGATCTACTTCATAAACACCGAAAATTGAAGTTGCGTGTTAAAATACATAATCTCGCGGTTTATATCTGATTTCAGGTCTCAGTTTGATGATTCAAGTCTTAAACATTCAAACTTAAAGAGATAAGGAGTCCAAGAATCCGAATTACAACGATAGCAGTCGTGCTAATGTCAATCTAGGCTTTCTGGGAAATCTCATTTCCATTATTTACTCCAGCAAAAACCCTAAAATAATCATATAAAGTAGCGCTCGTAGGTCGAACTCAGCCTTCCATATTTCTGATTATAGCACATATTCCATATTCAGATTAAATTGATTCCGAATATTTGATGACATCAGGTTGACCTCGGTCATTATGCGAGGCGATTTCGGGCAGTTTCCCCAATGTAAAGAAGTGGATTTTCCTTCATTGACGCATCTCGTTTAATGGAAATCCTTTTAATCTTGGATCTCCTTCGGCGGATATCGTAGGAGATTACCCTAGCCATACTCGCCATCATATGAATAAACATGACAATGAAAGAACCAGTCCCCATATTCAGTTTCCTTCAAACTCAATTTCATTTTTTTGCATCAGGGGGACATTGACGGTGTGTTTTAGCGGGGAATTTTATTCCCTTTATCATTGATCACTCGAAGGAAATGGCCATGCAGTGCATTCGGGTGATGCATCATCGTAATGGTTGTGATCGTGATCCGGGTGACTTCCGCTTCCAATTTTATCTTGTCTGCTCGGCAAGAAGGACACCATTCATTTTTACTCCAAGATGTATCGCCACATATTTTCCGGGAGATCAAATTAGCACTTCATTAACAGGACGTCTTTTCAGTCGAAACTAGGTTTTTTTCTGTGACTTTCAAATAATCGTATTAATACTCTGAAAACATATCATTCCTGGCATTTGAGCCAATTGAAATCCTTTCATTTCATTTTTTGATCCTTCCCATAGACTTTCCTGGAGTCATTTGTTTCAACTATGGGATTGATTTCATACTCATCATGCTACTGTCTCTTATCTGACATTTTCATTTGATGACTTGGTCTCTGGTTTCATTCATTTTGGAATGGTCCAGCCCGATTGATCATTCTTCATCTTTCCGTCCATTTGTCATCCCCCAGTTTTCATCATTCTTGGGGCTTTTCCCTTAGAAAGGATTCAATTTCATAGCCCGGTGCCCATTCGGCATATCCATTTTGCGCCATTTTCATTCATCCATCCCGATTCTTATCGGGACGTGAATAATACCGGTGCTAGACTGCATTGCCACTTCCAAGGAACGCTTGACGTTGTTCCAGAACCATCTTGAGCCATTGGCGACGGATTTTCCACATTTCCCGTGGGGGAACGGTCACGATAAAATCCGTAGGGTTTCCTGCGATTGCGATAAGGGTTTTGTTCGGGATAGGGGATACATCCAAGCATTCAGCGGCAACTAAAGGGGTCTTTCCACCAAAGTCAACCACGAATGAGAAGAAGCGGCAACCGTTGATCATTCGACCCGATTTATCCCCCGGCTTAAATTCGGGGTATTCAGTTTTCATGATCTGACCCGTTATTTAAAAAACGCGTTGAATAAATATCAGCGATGTCGGCTCCTTCCATTTCGTATGCTTCCAGAAGGTTGAGCTGGGCTCAAAAATCCACCTCGCCGCATCACCATGCTGAATCGGGGTAGCCGGTACCTTTCTTGATATCTATACCATTCCCATTTCCCCGCTTTAGATTCCGCATGATTCATTGGCTTTTCCGCTCAGTCCAGTCGAAAGTAGATAACAAATTCTGAATCGATATTTCCAAAAGGTTTTTTCTTTGGCTCAATCACAATTGACCCATAAATTTCCACTTTGCTCTTGCAGCATCGTTATGTGAATGCATACCATATGTTCCGGTTGAATCAAAGGAAACTGCATAATTCTGGGTTTATCCAGGTTTTATAGGTTGGAGTTATTCAAATAGGAACTCCATCAAAAAAATTAGGAGTTAAGATTCCGTGCCCAGTGCACAGAAGTCTCTACCTCCACATCGTTTTGACATAAATTATTCGTTCCGGCCATTTCCTGAAAAAGTTAGGGTAGGCGCCTGGAATACCATTACTTTTACCGTCATTGCCGGAACCGGTTTTTCGGTTTGGAGACCACTTTTTCCTGCTTCAGGGTAAGTGGTAATCACAGCTGTTACTTCGCTAAGATATCGCTTCGGCTATGCGAACGCTTTTAAAAGCACAACGACTATTAAGCAGCGCAACATATTTAAGTAGTTTGCTATCTTATTAGTCATGATTTTTAATGTTGATTCTCTTATTCTTTCATCATCGCTTTCATTTGAGCGATTTTCTTTTCATCTGAGCTTCGATGATGTCTCTAGCTATGCTGTGTTTCTGGATCTTTTAAGTTGAGCTTTTTTGGCTTACCCATGATGGGGCTGAGGAGTGATGAGAGAATCATCGCTTTCATCCACTTGCACATCAGCGATCAGCGTCTGATTTCTAAGCATTGTAAAGGTGTGCGAAAATGACCCAAGGCCGTTAGATATGATGATGTAATTGGCTTTTTGTTTTCATTACAATTCCCCACATAAAAGAGCATCATTGGAAAGCGCCATTGGCGCGGATCATCAAATGGTCATTAATATGTTTCTTGTTAGGTACTAAGCATGACATGGTTCGAAATGTTCACTTTAAAAACATCCACTCCATACATGCATGAATAAAGAAAAACTGCCATCATCAATGCGAATTTTTGATAGGATTTGTTTTTTTTCATTGTTTGCGTTTGTTTTGGTTTCAAAATTAGTTAAAGTCGGGTGGGCAGATGCTCGATGTCAAATGACGGTGTTGGAATTTAGTTACCCAATGCAAACCGAACAACCGCACACCGACAAACTTGCACCTATGTCGTTGCTCCCTGAATTAGTACAGGTTTGTGCCAGCAAATCCATCACTGGCTGACATCTTGAGTAAGTCGCTTTCACTTCTCCACAAGTAAGCATGGCTGGACCCCCCCACCCCCCCCCCCCCGCAAAATAAGGGTTCCGAAATCTGTTATGATTCACTTAGCAAAATGCCCCTTTATTATCAAATGGCCATTCGGACAAAATTCCTTATACACCTTGTCTTCTTGTCAGCAAAGGTTTTCTGCAAAATCCAGAAAGCTTGAGAAAGTGGAGCAAGCGTTTCGTTGTTTAGCGATATCGGTCTCTTTGTCATCATTCCGAGCTTTTTCGAGATATAACTTCGGATTGACTCATCTAAGATATTATGCTGCTAGCACCCTTTTGACCAGAGCTCTAATCCTTACTCGGCAACTGTTGTGACTATAGGCTAGCGATTCGGATGGCACATAGCTATGCTCTTTGTGTATTGCGTGATTGTATCGGTATGGACAGCATCTTGTGTAGTGTGACTCTTGGTATTGTGCAATCTTACGCCATTACTCGTGATTCAATAGAACGGCTCTCAATTGTGAGATTGTGAGAGAAGCATAGAGAAAATGAACAAGTTCTATCCTCGGTAGTTAGATGTGTCTGGTGTCTCGATTCATCATTACTGTATTTCCTGCCAGGCGATGCGAAGAATGCATCTATCGCAAGAAGCCTCCATGTGATTGAGCGTTGCTACTCCATACATATTCTCATGATGAGTCTTATACCCGGCTGTATATAGCTGCGTAACATATAGCCATTCCCTTGTGATTATACGCCGACAATAGTGACATATTATATATTTGGTGAAGTGTGTGTTACGCACTGAGGTATTCGAGATACTAGTTGAGGGGAGTCCTAGCGTTCGTACATAGTCTTACATATACAGACAATCATCAGCTCCTTAGGATGTCGCGATGGCCACAAAGAAAAAGGCGTACGAAATGCGATGCAAAGGGCCGTGGCCTCTATATTAGTTCGAGTTGTCGTTTTATTTCTCGTTTTGTGCAACTTTATGCTGTGAACAAACATTGCTCAGGAAGAAGCCTTTTCTCGTGGCGAATGTATTCTCAGCTCGCTGCGGCGAAGTTGAGTGTCTCGCTCGCGCCGAGCAAAATCTCTCGCTCGCAGGCGATTACAAGATCAATAGGAATCAGAATAGTATATAGCCAAGTACTGATTGCATTGATAAGGTTGACTCTTCTGGGAATGTGCCGCCTATTAGATGTGATGAGTATATTTTGAATTTGCAACATTTTGGCCTGTACTAGACAAAATCCTTAGAGTGCATAGTGCATCTTGAGAATTACGATTCACACGGTGATATATGTATATACAATATTCAAACTCAGATATAGATTGTTTGAATATATCCGCTGAAATGACTCTCGCGCTCTCGCGTACTTTTGATTCAATATTGTGAATTTGTATTGAATAAAAATCACTCTGCGATTCATGCTCGGATGCCTAATGGTTCAGAATTTGTATCTTATTCGGGTTTTATAGTGTGGGGAAATTCGATTTAAATATTCTCACGCAGCCCACCAGACTTGCAAAGCTATCAGAAAAAATACATTTCAATATCTCTAAATTTTATAGGCATTCTCAGAATTTTCAATACTGGCTATTGTGTCCGGATTAATTTTCCAAAGCCGCAATTCTGCGCGAGCTGCTTGGTACATTCAGGGAAAACTGACCTCGAACTTTGCCCCGCTTTCAAGCCAGTTCCATTTTGTGCGTTGACCAATTCTGGGGGAGTAGATTGATAGCTAAGCGCTGACCCACTCTTGGACTTTTTCCCTTGAAACTCACAAATAGGCTTTCGATTCTCCCAGGGAACTATTTTTTTTGGACGTTACGAGCATTTTTGACGCTCATCACAGCCATGGATTTTCCGTGTTAATAGAACCTCTCCGTACTGTTATTTTCCACCACTATGGAGTTTGTATTATTTGCTTAATGCAACAGCGGCCTCCGCTGTTCATCTCATGCACCATCTGGATTGCCTAGATCCCAGAAGGATCTTCCAGTGGATACCGAATTAAATCCATTCCACAAATTGGACAATCTCCAGGCTCATTCATTTGACCTGGGATGCATCGAGCAGGTCCAGAGTTTGATTAGCAAAGCTTCCACACCGTGATTTTGAGTGTTCCGCATCGACAGTTTCGGGTTGCCGAGGGACTGATACAGCCAGCCGATCCGTGATTCCGAGGACAAATAGCATCTCAAATAGAGTATGATTTCTAGTATTTATTTCCATGTGAATTAATCAGAATAAGGTTTAAGCGACTGCAGCTTGAACAGGCATTTCAGCATAGCAATCGAATTTATTATTTGTCTAGTGATGGCGCTGATCTTCGAGTACTCATAGTCCCAGTATTACAATTGCTGGGCACGAAAGGACTTTCTTCACAAGTTTTTCCTTGGGGGGTTCCATTGGTTGCATAAGCAGTTAGGAGTAAGCTTAACATTCTGCTTTGCCAGCTTCCAATTAGAGAATCACTAGAGTGCTATTTTCTATTCGCGTCCTCAGATCTTCGAATCGACTTTGACCAACCTGGGATTATCCAATTGACTTGAATGTTATTTTCTTTGTTGGAATCGACTGCTTCCTGACGGGGAGTTCAGGCTTCTTTGATTTTTGGCTGTAGTTTTTTTCTATAAATAGCAAGGTCATCGTTACATAGGCATAATCATATCATTTTCACCCATTCGACATCCTTCTTCATCCTCGGCTTGAAAGGCTTTGTAGTTGACCCCTGCACCAAGCATAGGATCGGACATCAAGTTGCCACTCTAATACCTTTTATATCTGTAACCCTCAAACCTGTCTCCACTTGTGTATGTTTTTCCATCTCTCTATATCACATTACTTGTAAGCAGTCATTCTTCCATCTTATTGATTTTTATTTCATATCACTTTCATAGTCGTTTATATATATCGTCTCTGTAAGTTATCTCTCTTAACTCCGTCATAATTATATTCATGCAAAAATCCTCGATAAATATTTGCTTTTGAGATTCCAGTGCAAAAGCTCTGATCATTACATCGCTAGCATAGGAATTATATACAAACTGATACTATTCTAAAGCTGACTATGTTTTTCCAGACTTCATTGGGATGAAGTAATGGTATCTGGCGTAGAAATCTGGGCTCTCTCCTTGGGGAATTTCATTCAGGTTTACTTTAATTCCACCTTGAAGCGGAATTTTATTGCATTTCAGCAATTCAAGTATCTTCTCCAGGGTGCTTTATTCTGAAGACTGATTATCGCTAGCACAATCCGTCATTTCCGGGCCCAGATAGAACCCATTAGCCGGCTGGAGGAAAGCCATTGCCGAAGGATTTTCACTTGACCTGGACATACCCTGAGCTTGATCTTTCCACTCGTATTCATTCCACCCGAACAACTGTGGAGAAACTAGCCACCTTGGAGCGAGCGTCAGTTTAGGAGCGGAGCTCGCACCTAGAGGACGGAGTTTGCAAGCAACTTTTCGAAGCGAATCAAGCCATTCGCTCGTAATTTGCGAAGGACTAGCCAGTTCTCATCTGCGCATTCGGACTTTGTCTGTTTAATTCTTGCCAAAGGTTATACCAATTTGGATTTTGACTTGGTTAAGAAAAAAAAAGGGGTCTGATTTTTGGCATCTAAGAAAAGTCTTTTGGTTAGCGCGCCCAATGCAATTGATGTCGGCTTCGGACCTTGAGCTTTAGCCATTCCAAACCAAGGAAAAACATTCTGCACAAACGAAATATCCGCCTGCTGATTTCCCATTAAATCGCTCCATCGGAACGAAAGAAGAAACTACCTGAAGCTCTGGATCGGGAAGGCTACATTGATTGCCATCCTCGATTTTGGAGGGCTAAGTATTCGTTGCTAAATTGCTTTCAGCTCAGTGGTTCATTTTTCCGACTGCCTGACCAAATACTCAATTCCAAGGCTTTGTGCGGAAGTAATTTCGCAACAGGATAAATAAGAACAAAGAAGTGAACAAGTAACTTTTTTCATAGTTTCTTGTTTGTTCAATTTTCGCTCTTGCCCACCAGCTATAAGAACTGGGACAAGAAATAGGCAGAAGAGGAAATAAGGTGATCAACTGAATCCGTTGCATTTCCTCCAAAAGAAGGGAGGAATCGCCATAGGCATCATGATGTCAGACCCTCTTCCGGAAGAGGGAAAGGACCTGGAATCCAAAGCAAGAGTAGCGTTGGTGGCAGTACGTTCATAAGACATGAAGAACACGCCCTTCTGCCCGCTTCCAAAACTGCGCTTCGAATTTTCGGTTACCGTCTCAGGACTATTTGGATTCGAACTTTGCTTTAAAGTATGGAAGCTACTACTACACCGGTCGTCGGTTGCTTATTCCGAACAAGGCCGATAAAACCAACCCACACGGCCACAGAGCAGATTATAGGATTTCATTTGAAAATATAAGTCCGCATCTCTGATTCCGAAGAAAGAGAGGTTCAGGAACCCAATCTTGCGCATAACCGATAGCATCATTGAAACCGCCGGAAAAGCCATCGGCATACCCGAGAAAACAAATAGAGTCGTAGGGAAAACTGACTTTAAAATGAAAGTATTAAATTCAAGAAAAATAGCGAATCAGACAGAAGTGGATACAAATAGCTAGTCTTTGTTCTGCCCGGAGTTGTTTTCATAAGAACCAGAGAATATATAGCGTACCCCAGCAGGGTACCAAACCATATTCCCCAGAGTCGTTTTACTTTTTAGGTAGCGACTGGCATTTCTCAACTACGGTCACCTCAGCAAAACCTGGCTTTTGTCCAGAAGGACATAGCCGAACCAAAAAGCTATTTTCAGCTCGAATCATATCCGCCCTGCTCGATAGGAGATGATTCGCTAATTGTCCCAGCGGAATTGTCAGTTTACCCAAGCGGAGTCGACACTGGATAGCTGCTATCGCTGTAGGATCATCCCGGAACTCTTTGCCACTACCGGACGCGGGACTTAAGGGGATAGCGTTCACCGACCTTCACTTGTGGTAGCTCATTTATTACCCACCAACTCGCAGTCTTCAATAAAGTCCTGCCACTCGACACATCTCATTTCCATTAGCGAGAGGATTCTGTTTCTCGTCGATATCTTAATTCCAGATTTCAGGCTTACCTACAATCCGGTCTGCAAAGAACAGCTTCTTTCTTAACCGAAGGACTTCCTTGAGGTATTCGCTCCAGCTTCATTCCCAAACCTTTCCGATTGGTCTGAAGATCCAGGGCTCCGTATACTTGTGATACCCATAGGAGGGGCCCGCATCCCAGTTTGGAAGCATCCACTAAGTCGTGGTCTCGATTGGTTGAAGCTTAGGTGGAGGAGGTATACTCCGGAGAATGATGATTGACGCTTATGGATTTTCATCCCAGATATCATCAGGAGACTTGATTCAGGGTTCGCAATTGACGAAGTATTTCACCATTTCTCATCAAGAATCAGATTCTAAGCGGTTGTGACTTTACTTGGAGTATTTAGGCTGGGACGTAAAATCTCCCGACCTTCAATTCATAGAAACCATCCTCGTTTGTTTTATTACCGAAGTCGACTTTCCATTCTGGCTCAGTAGCACTTATCTCCGAATTCTTGTAGTTTGATCGTATTTCTCACAGTGAAATAGGCGCCAGGGTCGATGGCAGTTTCTGTCAGGCCAGCCTTTCCAACTACACAAAATCAACTTCGGGGATAGCAAGTCCACCAGCAATCCAATTGCTGAGACCTGTTTGTTTTCAGCGAGGCCCGAATGAAGGCATTGCGTTGCTCGCATCAAATAGGAAAGGAACTTCATTCAGAGGGCATGAATTCCTTCCCAATCCTGGGAAGTTTTATGAGTCATTGCTTGACCAGAATCCTGTCGCACTGAAGATTCCAACCTTCATTACAGGATCGGCAGCAGCTGGGAAAACACCCCGGAAAACACGGTCAAATCCTAGCCAGATTATTTCCTTCGAGATAATACAATCAGAATCGCAGAATCAGAAATTTGCTTTATTTATTTAGACACAAAGAAGGAAATGCGTTGGCAATCAGTACCGAAGAAGATTATAGGGAGAAGAAACCAATTACCAAGCGATGATCAATGCGATAAAAGATAAAGTTGCATTAGCAGGACTATTACGACTACACCTAGCGAAGCCATTTAGATGGTGAGTAACCAAGAAATGGCGTATCACTGTAATTCCAACTCGATTGAAATTCTTTTTGATATGATCCAATTCGTTCTGGATAATATTGGGATAGCCAAGTTTGCATTCCAAAAGCAAACAATACCCAACCTGCCAAGCCCAAACCGATAAGAGCAACGATTGGTCCCAAGCATCACCAATACGATATTGAGATAAAAGGCTTCAGTTTGTTTGCTGCACTTTTCAAGGAAAAAACTCCAATGAGAAAAAGGCTGGCATGATCAAAAGGTGTAAAAAATTCAATGCTGAAATCAGTGCAAATGATTTTAGTGTAGGCCAAAGGTCCAAAAAGAGCTGTGCCTTCTTGCTGCCTGTAACGTACAATACGGTAGAAAAACTACAATACGGCGTACTGACGCGCAGTGAGTATTGCATGAAGAAACTTCAGCTGCCTGCGGAAAGGGAATTTTTTTTTTTTAAACAGTCTTTCATTTTAGACTTGCCCGCTGGGGGAGTCTTCGAGATGGCGGAAGACACATTCTCATTGAGAAATTAATCCCCAAATCTACCACTTGGTCCCAATCGCAATCGCAATCCCCGAAAGTGCTTACGATATTGGCATCCACCTTCCAAAAGTATTTTCATTGAAATGAAGCAATTAGAACTGCCAAAAGGAAAGTTTAAAGCAGAAATTCAAAGAATTAGAGGCGCGCAAATAGAAAACCATCACCAACGATCACGTAATCGTAATTAGAATTTTGAAGTGAAATAGCTTCGTAAAGCGTTCCCAGGAGTCTCAAAGATCAACCCAGGGACCGATCGTTAAAAAGCGGGGACTATGGGTAACTTTTGAAATCCTTCCATTCAGGCAAGTGTCTGGATGGCCAAAACCTTCGGAAAGCTTTTCGACTCGGCTTTTTTACACCCTGAATACTGCCAATTGGATTATTCTCCATTTTAGCGGGCGGATGGGACTTACGCCACCACAGCTTTCCCCGCACAGGACTTATTCCAATAGGCCACTTTCATATTTCGGACTGAGGGCCCAATGTTTAATGGCTTACCATCCTTGATCGAATCGGAAACAATTTATTTCAGTTTACTTTTTAACTAACAAGCCAAAATCTTAGTCGGGAGAGGTTCTATTCTACATTCAAGGGGGCCTTTAAAAAAAAAAAAAGAAAACCCCCGTTTTTTTTTTTTTTTTAACCGGGGGGAAAAAAATTTTAAATCACTGGTTCATCTTCTCT
>Ga0163217_1014750_pt1 | contig 11659 bp, 10 predicted proteins | sample SynspAceP_FD_185933 | JGI IMG/M metagenome (GOLD analysis project Ga0163217, IMG submission 185933) | Saline lake microbial communities from Ace Lake in Antarctica - Synechococcus sp. Ace-P (PacBio error correction) | ecosystem: Environmental > Aquatic > Non-marine Saline and Alkaline > Saline ... | reverse complement strand
GTTAAGGGGCAAGGCGCCCAGGGCATCGGGCAACGTTCCACTCTTGATGGAGGGCTGCAGAGATCTCGGGGGGGCAAGCCGGGCCTGGAAGGCGCCATTTGGGCGGGCGTACTTCCACCGTCGGTGACCGCATCTCAGGCATCGACCCCGCAAAAAACCGAATTTCGGGCGGGGGGGGGGGGAGGGTTGGCGTACGGGCGCATTTTGGCCGAAGCGGACCAACGCACGAGGATATTCAGGAAAAATCGGCGATCCCCCGTTTTTGCCGAGATCGATGGATCCGCAAGCGGTTGATCTTGTTTGGCCTTGCAACAGGCAAGGGTGTCTGAAAGGGATCTTCCATCCGGGCGCTGTAGCCACCCAGGGTCTTCGTTTGGGGACGGGACGCGGAAAGGTTGATTCGAGCGCACTGCGGTGAAAAGCCGCTATTTTTCGGTTTGGATCGACAAATCATTTCCATCAGGCTTCGTCCTGGGTTCGGTGCGGAACCTTGGAACGAAGGCGGAAACAGGGCGGCGGCGGCGCCGAGGTCCAATCGGCTTTTTTCGAGGTTCATTTAAGTGTTTTGAAAAAACAGAGGCAGCTTCGATTCAGAGGGGCCAGGCCGAAAACACCTAGTAGGGGCAACCCCCTGGTTAGGGCAACAAAGGCCCGCAGGGGGGGTTTTGGGGGCGGCAAAACGCCATCAATGTTTCAAGATGAACAGGAATTCGTCGGTGACTCATGGTTTGCCGAAATTTCGCGCAGCACCCCGTAGGAGGCTGCGAGGGGCTTGCGTTCGGGCAGGGCTGGGCCTTGTTTGCCACCCAGAATCGAGGAATTTCTGGGCGGGCCGCCCGGGGGATGGACAGGCAAGGAGGTCGATGGCCAGGAAAAAGAATTCGGGAGGGGCCCATTGGCGCTAGCAAACCCATGGGCTTAAAGAAAAACCGGGAAAGGGGCGTGCTGGGGATTGCGCTGGGGGGACAACGCTGGCCCGGGCCAACTTCATCAGGGGAAGCCCTGTGTCGCGCGATCTCCCAAGGGGTCATCGCTCAAAAAAGGGGGCGACGTTTGCTCCGGCGGAATTTCGTTGCAAGGCGCTTGGGTTTTCCCGATAGGGGTTCACGCTGGGGGGAACCCCCGTTTTGGGATTCCCGGCAAGAGAGAACGGCAAGGCGGGCCGCGCCCATCCCCGGAAGAGGGTGCGAGGTTGACGATCCACGTTTTCCCACAATTGTCCGGGGGGGACGCTTGCATTATAGCAGGGTGGCAAGGAAGGCTCCACGCAGACCCATTCAGCCACCGGGGGTTGCTTTGGCCCGGGGGGAGTGCGCACGGCAGGATCGCATTTCGGCCAGCTTATTTTCAAGGGCCGTGAAGGCCGCCATTTTTGCAAGCCATGAAAAACCATCAGGGGCTTGCGTCTCTGCGGGGCTGGCGCGGAAAATCCCCAGCCGTTTGTATTCAAGGGCTGGGGATCAATTCGAGGGGTCCTGGGAGCCGAAGAAATCCGGTGCAACTCAACCACAATTTCAGGTTTGCGTGATTTTGCCTCGGCGGCTGCAAGCCCGCCTTCGGTCCGCCACGTTTTGCGTCAACGGGGCCACCGTTCTCGGCCAAGGAGGCAGCGGCCAGGCGGGGCTGTACAGACCGTTTGCTGGGCTTCGCGGTTTTCGGGCTTCGGTAAGGGGTGCGAGGAGCTTTGCCAGTTCTTGTTGGAAAAAAGGTTGAAAAATCCGCCTCCTTTCCCTGGCCAAAAAAATCCTCCAGCAGCTGTAGCGGGTGCTCCGTTATGGCCCGGAATCCGCGCTTTCCGAAAGGTGGGAGGGGGCGATGCGTTCCTCAAGTTCTTGGGCGGGGGCAATCTTTCTCGAATGCGGCATGGGAAAGGGCCGGGGGAAAAAAAGCTCCTGCTGGCGGACCTTCTGGTACGGGCGGGGTTGCCGGTTTTTCCGCGATCGCTTTCTCGAGCAAACGTTGGGCTTCAAGGCTTTGACACGGAAATTCGATTCTTGGGCATTGGGGGACAATCATTCTTGACCGCCAGTGAGGGCGATTCCCCTCGGGCCACAGGCCAGAACCCTGTCCCAAGCAAAACCGGGCTGGGCGTCAGTTTCGCTTGATTCCCGGGCTTGGTTCAGGGTTCTCAGGGCAAAAGGAGCATGGACTGACTTTGTTGAATTTTCTTGTCAAATACTCTACTATTAGAAAACGTTAAGTGAAAGTTTGCGGGGTTCGGCTCCAAGGGTTCGGGGCCTGTTGTCGAGCCTTTCATTTTTTCCTGCCCTGTCTTCTTTCGTTGTAGGAGCTTCCCCATGGACGCCTTGGAAACACCTCCCGCTGGTTCCCGGATTTGAGCAAGGAGGCTTTTGTTTTTTCCCGTCTTGGCCAGCAATCAAGGGGCGACACCATTCTACCAAGTTCTGAAGCTTCGGAATCTTTGGGGCTGGATTTGCCGTTCGGCTTGCTGGCTTTGCCGGGCCGCTGGGGCCGCTTCTTTCCCGGAAAGGGACACCTCGCTTCTCCGTTCCTCCTCCCATTTCAACCAGTGGGATTGCGGGAGCTGATTGGCCGGGGCCTGGACAACCGGCAACCATCGGCACCATAAAGTTTTCATTCTTCTGGTAACGGATAACCTGGCCTGGGCGGTTTGCCGTCAAAAACACTTCGTATCATTTTTCGGAAAGTAATCCCTTGAGGCCATGGACTGAAAAACCTCCCCTCAAGCCTGTCAGGTTTCGGGCGTTCCGAAAGGCCCCAAGCCTTGGGGCAGATTCGACGCCTGCCCAACGGACAATTGCAGATCTGGCGGGCAGGGAATCATTTCGACAAGGTCTTTTGTTGCGGGGGAGTTCTCTGGGGGCAAGATGAGGCCAAGGCTTCAGTGAGGCCCTATGGCGCCCCGAGGTGCTTCAAGGGTCCCTTCAAAAGGGGCCTGAACTGTATTGTTCCCTGTCATCATTCGACAGACCAAAGGCGCCAGGGGCGAAGGGCGTGGAAACGGCACACACCAGTCGCATCAAAAAACTCTGCCGAGACGATTTGACGATTACTTGCCCGGGGGGCGCCCCAGGGGCCCTTGCCCCCTGGGGTTTTTCAGAATTCCTGGCGGGGTTTGTTGCCGCTGGGCCTTTTCGTGATGATTGGGCGGTCAACATTCTGGTCGACAGGGGACTTGGGGCTTTGCTGAAGGAAACCCCCAGCCAAAAGGCGCGGGTCCGACTGCCAACCTTCCCACACGCCCGAGTCGTGATGAATCCTTGGTTCCTTTTTCTTGACGGCACGCGCGGGCTGATTAGTTGCTTTTGTAGCGCGAAAAATTTCAACCGCGGCACTCCGGTTCGTTTCGTCCACTTTGAAGGGCAAAAACCCCATCCAGGGGCCGTTTCATTCGGCTTTGACCTCTGCTTTTTGGGCTTGTTCATCCGGCTGAGTTCCCCCTGTTGACCATGCGAATTTCGGACGCTTGCGGATTCCCTTGTTTTCTTAAATTCCTTCCGTCGGGGCCATGGGCCTGACTGCGGGGGTCGAATGCGTACTGTTTTGGGCTTTTTTCAAAAACAACGCTTATCGGCTATAGGTTCGTAACCCTGGAAAAAAAACGCGGTGACCGAAAACCATCATGTTTGTTGATTCCGCGCTAGGGTTTTTTTCCTATGGAAGGGCTTCTCGCGGGGGACCTACTTCAAGGTTTTTCTGGAAAAAACCGAATCCGGGCCCTGGCTGTGCCTCTGAAGGCCCCTGCGGTCTCGGCCTCTCAATGTCAAACCGCTGTCGGTGGAAGGGCAACGGGTCTCAGCCAAAGCGTTGGTTTTCGGAAAGCACCTCAAAGGGGTTGGCTCAAACATTTTTCCGGGGGTGGTTGGCCCGCGTTCGGCTTTGGGGCAGCTTTGTTTACTACGGAAGGTGGATGGGACAAAAAGGTCTTCAAAATTCATTGGGTCAAAGGCCGAAGAAAATTATTGACAGCCCCGCGCCCGCCAAAACAAAGCTGGAAAGGTTTTGGCTTCGATTGTTTGAGTATCAGCCGCTTCTTGTTGCCCAGAAACCGTGCGAATGCCTCAACCCAAGACCCAAAAAACCGCGAACGCAAGCCAACAGCCAGGCTTGCGGGTCTTTGAAAAAGACTCCAGCCCCACAGGGTTAGGTGGCTTTCAAACAATCAGGCAGTTCAAACTGGAGGATTTCTGAAGAGATCAAAAAAAAGGCTGAATTCAGGTTTCGGCGCCCGGCAAGGCGGCACTGCCCAACCTTTTCCAGGTTCGAAGCACATTTTCTTTTCTGCTTGCAAAACCCTTTCTTCTTTGACGGGGCGGGTCGGCAGGGGGCTGAATTCCTGCCTTGAAAAAATCCGGGGGATTCAAAAAAGGAGCGAGGGAGGGCCATTCCTTGATTAGCGGTATGTGGGTCTGGCATATTTAAAGCGTAGTGGCAATTGGCTTTGATTGGCAAAACTGAAGTGGAACAGATTCGATGTAACCGATGATGCAGGCCATTGTCGGGCACACCCCTGCGGAGGAGTTTTGCGGCAAGGGGAAGGGGCTTGGGGCCTTGGGGTGGGGATGGGCCTTTTGTTTCAGGGGACCTTGGGCTTTGGGTGGTGTTCAGCGCAACCCCCGGTCAAGCCGCAATCGCTACACACACAAGAAGGCTGGCCTTCCCATGGGGGGGTGGTCCGATGGGGGGCATTGTGTTGATCAAGTGTCGATTTATCCAATAAAAAAGCAGGCTTGGTCCTGGACAAATTAACTCTTGCCAAAATAACAAAGGTATGGGCGGATATAATCGGCTGGCACCCAGCTCGGGGAAAAGGCCCTTTGAAAGCTTTGTCTTGCCACCCCGCTGGAGGGGTCTTGAGGAGGATCAGGATGGGAATTCGGTTTTCGGTACGGCAAATTCGGCGGGGCGGAAATTAAATTTCTGACAGGGCTTTTTAAAGCCCTTTTTCGAATCGCGGATTGGTGTCGCTGATTAATTGATTCAACAACTCGGCTTTGAAGCTTAACAGGCGCCAATTGGGAATGGGCCGTTTCACATTGTATTGTCGGGTGGCTGCAGCACATTTCCAAGCCCGGGCCCCTTCTTCTAAAGGAATTGGATCGGTTTGGATTTGCGCGCGGTTCTTTCCTGTCAAATATATTCCAGAAAAAAGATTCGGGGGTTTCACGGGCAGGTGAAAAGGGGAACTGGCATTTTAAGGCAAATTTCACTGGGCGAGGAAAAGAACATTGGGCAATGCTCCCTTTGCTTTGCCTGGACTTCTAGCAAAACTGAGCAGTTTCAGGCCCGCGGCCTGGCTCTTAAATTGGTTTCAATTTTTTGGTGGATTACTTTAGCATGAACGAATGTTTGCCTTAGGCATCTTCCAACCTTCTGTCTTGCTTCGTCTGGAAGGGATAAAGAACGGGATCATTTCTGCGGATCGGCCTCGGGTCCAGGCCGAAAGGCCCAAAGGCGGTTTGGCGTTGGGGGGGAAGAAATGGAGAGAACGACACAAAAAACCCACAGGCAGGATCTTCAAGCCGCCGCTTAAGCTTTTCATTGAATATGGTCAGGGCTATTGCCACCTCGAGATTGCTTTTCAGGGCCACGGTGTTTGGGCGTAACAAAGCTGGTTTGGCGAGGTTGGGCTCCCACTCAAGGATATCGAGGAAACTAAGGGTTGTTTCTCTCTTCGGCATAGCCTCGCGCTGATACACGGGAGGCCCAAACATTTGCACCATCCTCGGATCGATCTTGTGGGGCTTCAATTATTTCCAACTAAAAACAAGAACTTTTTTCAACCAGAAAAGACACAAAAAGAAACGCTTGCTGCTTGCGATCAGACGGCAAAGGATGCCCGTGTAGGAACAAAGAAAAAAAAGCGCGATACCCGGCACCACTGCATCCATCCGTGTATGCGTTCACATGTTATACCCTATATTTAGCATGGCAATATATAAAACGACTCGGGATGGCAAGGTTTGGGGCCATGGGCTGATTAATTTTGCCGTTCTTCAGCGTGCCTGGAGGGTGGGGTCTGGATTTCTGAATATAGCCGTGATGGGCTCCTCAAGGTGGGACGCAGGCAGGGGCGGGGGTATTGGCTTTTGAGGGCCACCCCTCCAGAGTAGGGAGTTAATTCTATGGTTCTCGCTCGCTTCGGTTTGGAAAGGGACAATTCAAACCCGGGGGGACCGACACCCAGGAGCGGGAACACCGAGTTCAGGGGCCTTTTTGGGCCACATTATCGGGGCTTGCCCTGGAAACTCAAGGGCAGTTTTCTTTGTTGGGTCTCCTCATTTTCCAAGTTATAGAGCGATCCAAACGAAAAGGGCATCAAACAAATTTTTTCCAAATCCTCGAATTTTCAGGAGGAACCAGTTTACTTGGCGGGAGGAGGGGGTCCGCTGATTTTTTCCTGACCAGCTTCTCGGGACTTGGAAGACCATGGCAAACCAAAACAACGATGGAATTGAAATCATCGGACTTCGGAGGGGCGGCAGGCGGGTCCTTCGGCGGATACGGGAGTTTGGCTGGGGCTGATTATGTGCGCACCAGGGCAAACGGATTGCCAGGAGCCGGTTCGCAGCATGAGCGCTGACGCGGGTTCTCAGCTTTTCGATCGGATCGGTATTCTTTCCTTCGACAAGCTATGTGGGCGTAGCCTGCAAACAAAGCAAAGATAGCAGGGGCAGAGTTAGCGGGCCGAATTTCAAGGTGGCGTAACCTCCAGCCTTGGCGAAGTAAGGCAGCCCTGGATGGACGCCCTTGTGTATCTTCCCGCCCGTCGCAGACGTATTGGACAACTTTTTCCCCGGAATATAAGAGAACAGGAGTAGGCTCACATTATAAAGAAAGGGTGGCACACCCAGCGCATCTCACCCCATCTTGCTACATGTCGAGCGGCATGTTTCCGCCAATGCAACCTATCCCTTTTTTGGGTGTGTGACTTGATGCGATTGGTTTTTCGGGGCAAGACTGGACAGCGTTAAAAAAATGGCTGACATCATATGGCCACGGATTCGCCAGGGGGGCCCTGGCTCATTTTCTTTGTAGTTTTTGGGGGAAAACCAACTTACCAGGACTTATTTTATTTTATTCTATTTTTTCCCACGTATTTTCCCATGTGATCAAAGGGAGGGATTTTTGTTCAAGGATTTCTATTTACCAATTAAGCAGGGGTCCCCGCTCTGAATCCGGATCTACTGAAAATTCCGCTCCTCATTTATGAGGGAGCGATTACAAAGCGTTAGAAGGCACTTTCTTTCAGCGATGACTTTCATGCGGTCAGTACCACTTGAGCACAGAGAGCAATGGAAAGGCACGGCGTGTGTTGGTGAAGCTGCAGGTCAACTTTGAGCCCCGCTTCGGGGGGGCGGGGCGCTATTGCGGCTGCGTTCTTGCTAGGCAAGATGCTTAGTAGACTGCCCATGGATGTGGATTTGACTGTGTTTGGAAACAAGGTCTGGGATGGGGCCTCACGCTTCTGCCGCCGGCCTACTCGGACGAAGTGCTGCAAGAGCGGAGGTGGGGGCCAACCAGGCCTATTCCTCAGAAGCGAAAATTCGGGGATTCACGGAATGGTTTGGACCGGCTTTTGCGGAAAGATCGTTCTCCAGCCAAGGGCGGAGGGCAAAAATCAGGTTTCTGTGGGGAATAAAAAAAAGGGACGGCCCCCCTTTTACGGGGGAGGCGTGGTATAGGGGCGCGATCCAGGAAACTTGGCGCTGCAAAGGCGACAGGCAGGGGCCGGCAAGCAGCGGATTCGGGAAGTAGGTTTTGCCGATTTTCAGGGAAGCCGAAGTGCAGGTCTGGCAGTTCACCGGGGTGTGATTGCCGGTTGGCCGGGCGTTGGACCGATGGCCGGAGTGGCAAAAGCGGTCCTTCATTTTGGGGGACCAACCTTCAGCAACTGGAAAAAGGGCCGGGCCAGGGGGACCGCCGAGGGGGGCGAGATAGGGTTTCGCGGGCAGGGCGTTTGAAGGGCAGCGGTCTTCCCAAGTACGGAAAAGCCGTCGCCGGTTGACAGGACCGGGGCGGTAGGGTGACGTAGGCGGGGAAGGATGATTCTTCCATTCACGCAGGGCAAAAGGCACGGCCATTTGCGTCAGGTGGGGTGTAGGGCCGTTTTGGCCACCGGGGAGCGATCAGGAAGCAGGTTTTGCTGGAGCGTAAGACGCATCGCGAAAGGGACGGGCGTTATAGGGGGTTCAAGGTTGGACGAGAGGGCGGAAAAGCAGTTGCGAAGAGTTTGATGCGGGGTTGGGGGACCGTATTCCCATCCCGGGCTTGTTGCTTGTCGGGGAAAAAACGATTGGGCCCCGAAGGGCCCACAATCGATCCCTTGGGGCAGAGCTGAGGAATTCGCCGGCGGGCATCAAAGCTCTGGGCGAATTTTTTCACCTTGGGTTGAAAAAGCAGACGTCGAAACATTCAGGATGACTGAAATGGGGAACCTCCAAGCTAGTTAATTCTTTACCGTTAACAAAGGGGCCCGCAGAGGCTCGGGAAGCGTTGCTTCCGCCCTATGGTGACCCTGTTTTTTTGCCATTCCCTGGACTTTGGCCTAGGTTTGGAATCCCTCGGCTCCTGGACAGGGGGCAGTGTCCGAACCGGGATTAAATCAACGCGAAGTGCCAACAGAAGTTTGCCACAGGCCTGTTTCCGGACGACGATTTTTTCTGTTAGGCTCCATGTTTCCGCCTTGAGTTTTTGAGCAAGAGGCTGCCAGGCCTTGGCGGCTGGCTGGCAAGCGAGAAAACCGGATTTCAATGTGGACCCAAACCGCAGATGCCCTAAGGGGCGCCGCTGCGCGGTTCTTCGTATTTGGGACAGAAGCGAAAGCTGAATGTGACGGCGAGCTTGTCTCCGTTTTTACCGCGTATCACCACCCGCCCTGGTTGCCCCTTATTGGCCAGAAAGGTTCTGGCTTTGTATGCGACGAGGAAGATGCGGGATCTTTTCTACGCGCATCGCGGCAAACAAGGGTTCATGGACGATGATTTCCTGCCGTTATGGCGCGGAAAAAGGAAAAAAAAGCTAAGTGTTTCAAGAAACAATTTGGTTGGCCATCCGCATTTTCTCGCTTGGCCGGGCCCCTTTGGCCCTCGTAATCGGCCGGTTATCTGTTGATCACCCGAAAGGCGATGGACAATTCCTTTTCTGGGCTTCTTTAGGAGACGCGAACGTATTTTCGCGGGGCCCATAAGCTTAGCGAAAGCTGAGGAATTTTCGGATTATGGAAATTTTCCCCCTTGGCTTTGTGGGCTGTTTGTGTGCGGCCGCTCTTGTTGGGAGGGGGGCGCACCCCCTGTTCCGGGGCACTGGTGCCAATAGGCTGGGTTGTTTGTATTTCTCGCACTGGGCAAACAAACGGGACGAAGCTGTTTGATCCGGCAGCCGGGCAGTATCGATCGAAGAATCGCCGGGGAGGGGCAGGTGGGACGGAAAAGTGCTGCCAAAGCACACCCAGGCGGCCCTTTTTATTTCTCCATGGGAGGAGGCCGGATTTGGACTACGGCGACTCACTCGATTCTTTCACGCCCCTACCATCGGAGGCGGGGATGAAACGCGGGAAGCGGGGCCTCGCATACTACTAAGCAACGGGCTAATGTCCTTTTTCAGGCCAAACCCGCACGGCCTTCCTCATCGCCTCTTGGTTTTCGCAGGGCGGAACAGGAATGGAGGGAGCACGGGCCCACTTATCCGTTGGGAAAACCAGGAGCGTGGTTATTTTTTTTCATTTACCTAATTGCCCACCGAATTCTAGCCACACGCGATGGTGCGATAGGTCTTGTTCTAGTATGCCACAAGGCGGGGACGGGGACGCGGCGTGACGCAAATGCAGGGACTCATGCAAGCACTAAAGGGGGTTCGAGACGCCAAAAGGGTCCCTGGGCCCTTAGGCCATGCCCGGAACCGAATCTGAGGGACATTCCCAAAAATACCTTTTGCCTTCTGGATATGATGCGCCCGCGGGCCGAAAGGTCTTTGGCCGCGGCGGGGCGTGATTGCGGCACATTGGGGGCAGGGCATTTTTGGAAGCGTGAAACCCCCTGGGCTGGAGAGCCCTTTGGAGGGGGCTTTGGGCCCCTGCGCTCTGGCCCCTCTCGACAAATGGAATTCACGGGGGGCCATTCATGTTCTTTCTCCACCTGGATCGGGGGCGGGTCTGCACTCTTGCTCTACCTGCGCGATTTCGGATCAAAGCGTTCCCCGAGATATTTGTCCCTGCATTTGCGGCCCCGGGGGCCCTGCGCCAAAGCCCTTTGGACGGGCCAAAGACCGGCTTGCCCAGCGATTCCGCGTGTTCATGATTCCGCAGCCCCTTTGCCGCCGGTTCCCCTGCCCCAGGGCCGTCACCCGGCGTTCTCAACATCGAACCTCGTCATGTACCAACCGGCAGCATGGTGATCAGGTACTCCCGGGGCTTGCCTTTTTTAAAGCGACTTAAACTGGATTCTCGCGAACTTTAGCTTCAAACCGGCTGGGTGGAACCAGCCTCAAATCAAAGTCAAGTTCGCCTTCGTTGCTGGGCTTTTCGGCCGACGGATTTCCTGATTTGACACCCGGTTTCTCCCCTTTGCAAACTCAAGGCCAAGTGTCCACAAAGGGCTGCGACGCTCGGGGTCTATCCGCCAAGGGGCCAGGGGTACTTACTTGGCGGGGTATTAAAGGGGGCACGGGACTGTGCGGGGCTTTCTCTCGTTGGATGCTTTGCCGCTGCGGGCCGTTGGAGGCTGCGGCGGCATGGGACCTAATTTCCAAGGAGCTTCGCCCTGGCGAGCACCTCGGACGTTTTTCGTAAACTTACTTACACCCACCGTGATGGCTACACGGGGGGAGCGAGCGAGTATTACATTTCACCCAATTTTCGTTGGATGCGGGCACCGGGGGGGCAGGGGGCTGGGCCCGGGGGAGCTGGGTGGGCTGGGCGCGCGGTGATATATTCAGGCAGACCACAGGGATCAGGACTGGGACGTTTCTCCTTTGCTGTGGGAACCAAAGAATTCGGGGCGCTTTTTTCCTACCGTGTGATATAGCCTGGCGCACCGTAAACAGGGCTGCCAATGCGGTGTGGAGGCCAGCTTTGACGAAAAATAAAACGGCGGGAGTAGCTATACAGGAACAACTTCCTTTTCCCCTGGTAAACCCCCCCCGGCGCTATCCCCCCAGGGACACGCGCGCGCGCACAAGCTTTTTAAGGGTGGTTCTTGGAGGCCGTTTTCAAACATTCCCTTCGCTTCTGGGCGCGGAGATCTATTCAGTTCGCCGTGTGTTGCGGGGGGCATTTCCCGTGTGCCCCAAAATTCCGGTCGTGGCCAGCAGAGGGGGTGGGGTTTTTGCGCGCGAGATGGGGCGAGATTTTCGTAACAACGTGGAAATCCGATTTTCTGAACTTCAGGGCCAATTACGAAAGTCAGTGACACTCAATTAAAGGGGCCTGTGCGCGGGACGCTTCAACAAACGCAGCGTTCCACCCAGGTAGTCTCCACAGGTCACCTCAAGTGGGCTGGCGAGCGGGGCGCTTAGCCAGGCAAACCTGAAGTTTGTCGGATCATATTGATGCGATGCACTTTGGATATTGTATTTCCGAGGGTGGGTCTGAAGTACAGCAAGGGGAACCAAATGCCGCCCAGGCTTCAAGGGGCTGTGGCGGCTTCGGGGTATTTTTTTAAGGTATATAGGTCCATGT
>Ga0163217_1103710_pt1 | contig 11660 bp, 11 predicted proteins | sample SynspAceP_FD_185933 | JGI IMG/M metagenome (GOLD analysis project Ga0163217, IMG submission 185933) | Saline lake microbial communities from Ace Lake in Antarctica - Synechococcus sp. Ace-P (PacBio error correction) | ecosystem: Environmental > Aquatic > Non-marine Saline and Alkaline > Saline ... | reverse complement strand
CGACAGTAAAACGCGCACTGATCACCCTTAGGCATCCGCGTTTTCGCGCCGCCTATGATTCTTATTGGTGCCGTGAGAGCGCCGGCGAGATAGAAGCGGGTCTGGGTCAGTGGTGGACACAGTTTTCAGCGCCGCGAACGCGCCAGGAAACGCATGATTACAGATCTGACGCGGTGAAGCCAACCTCCAAGCGCGCGCGTAAACGGTAACGGCCCGCCGCAGGATTGATGATGACAAGACGTATTTGTTGCTGGGGTAGCAACCTGGCAGACCCGGGCTCGCAGCTGGGTCGTCCATTGCAGAACTGCAGCGTTTACGAACACTTACGCTGGTTGCCTCAATCTCGCATTTATACCGCCAGCAAAACCGGTGCCCTCAGGGGCCAGCCAGATTATGTAACGGTGCGGCATGGCTGAGTACCAGCCTTGAAGCCTCCACGTATGCTAAACCATTTGCAGAAAATTGACAGGCCCACGCCAGCGATGCGCCTGCAACACTGGGGCACGCCCGCTGGACTTTAACGTGCTTGCTATACGGCCAGGGCAAAACGCTAAACGATGACCGCCTGACAGTTACCCACCGCACAACTGTCGCAGCGGGACTTTGCCTGCAAACCCCTACTGGACTTAAACCCGAAAACTGACCCTACCGACGGCACCGGCATAGCAACTGCGCGCAGGCAGTGCCCTTTGATAACAATTACGCAAACTGCCCCCAGTCGCTAGAAACGATCCCACTCCTAACGCCCGAAATTTGCTAATGGTTAGGGTTGGGATGACACGTTTCAGGCAGTAGATGCAATTGTGGACACCCGGCATAGCCGGTTATTAGACCCAACACATCGCAAGGCGAGGAATTATGGCCGTTACCATCAACACACTGCGGGAATACAAACAGCGCGGCGAAGCATTTTCCGCCGCTGACCTCCTACGATTGCCACCTTTGCCCAGCTGGTCAGCGAAAGCCGAGCGTAAGACGTCATGTTTTGGATAGGAGAACTCCGCTTTGCATGTACTGCAGGCAACGACAGCACCCTGCCTGTCACCATGGATCAAAATGGTGTACCACGTCAGCTTTGCGTCGCCAAAGGCAAATCGCGGCTCGCTGGTGATGGCCGGAACATGACCCATTTATGAGCTACGCACCACCGAAGCCCGCGCTGGAAAACGCGGCAAAGTTGATGCGTGCCGGCGCCACATGTCAACTAAGCACCGGGCTGGATGCGAGAACCATTCAGGCGCTCAGCGAACGTGGCGTTCCAGTAGTGCGCGCACTTAGCCTGACACCGCAATTCTCAACAAGTTCGGCGGCTATAAAGTGCAAGGGCGCGACGAAAAGCAGCAGGACCTGATGTTGAACACGCACTGCGAGCTGGAAGCACGCCGGCGCCGATGTTATTCTGTGGAATTGCGGCCGCCGCTTGGCTGCACCGCATCGCCAAAAAGCCGTCAAGGACCGGTGATCGGCATTGCGCCGGCGCCGACACCGACGGCCAAGTGCTGGTTGGTACACGGACATGTTGGCATTGACCCCCGGCCGCAAACCCGCTTTGTGAAAAACTTTTGGCTGAAAACGCTCCGTTACCAACGCTCTGGCAAGCCTACGCCAAGCCGTTAGCGAGCGTACATTCCCCGCAGAGGAGCACACGTTCAAAGCCATGAGGAACTGTCAAACACCGTTAAAGAGCTGCGCGCCATGGTGCGCAGCTGGGCGTCAGCAAGTTAAAAACCATCCTCTTGGTGCCACCCATGGGCAACTTGGCCCACGAGGTTCACCTTTGTCCTGGTTCGCAAAGCCGCAGAAGCCGCAGACATTGTGATAACCAGCATTTTTGTGAAACCCCATGCAGTTTGGTGCCGAGCCGAAGATCTCGACAAAGGCTACCCCCGCACCCTGATTGGAAGACCAGAGCATGCTGGCGGGACCCGGTACACGCTTGCCTGTTGACGCCTTCCGCCGCGGACATTATCCGGCTGGTCTGGCTCACAGTACAAAGTTGAATGCGTGTCTGACCATTCAGCGGAAAGGGCCACTGCGGTGCAGCCGCCTGGGCCACTTTTGACGGCGTGGCCACCGTTGTCACTATGTGCTAACATGGTGCAACCGATTTTGCTCTGTTGGCGAAAAAGACCTGCAGCAGTTAACGATTATTCGCAAGCTAGTGCGCGACCTGATTGTTGGCCGTCGAAATTATTGGCGCGCCATCCGTCATGCGCGACCGCGACGGCCTTGGCAAAAGTTTCCCGTAATGGCTATCTTCAGCATTGAAGACCGGGCACTTGCGCCGCTCTTATAACAAGATTCTCCAGACCATTGAAAAAGACCTGCAATCTGGTGACACCCCACTTTGCACGCCTGTCGAAACATGCGAAACAGAACTGCTGAATGCGGTTTACGACCCGACTTACGTTAACATTGTCAACAGCCAGACCCTGAAGCCAGGCAACCGCCGATTTTTGTGATCCGCGAGCTCGCCATCTGGCCCGGCAGTGTTTCTGGCGCTACCCGCTCATCGACAATATTTCACTGCGTCCGCTGACGGTCCGCCCTGTTACGGAAGACCTCTGTGCCCGCGGAACCCAAAGCGCTGGCCATTTTGCGAAGGACGCCATCATGCAAAGGCCGATGCATCAACCACCCGCCGCCACCAAAGCCCCTTGGGCAAGCATTATTGCCATAACAGCGGGCTAACACGAAGGCCCATGGCACAGCATGTTCGCGAGACAAGCCAACGGGCATCACGGCTATTTTGATTGAAGCAGCTGGCCTGAACCCTGGGCTTTCTCGTCCAAAAAAAAAACCGCCTTGATGATGGCGCCCTCCGCCGACCTGATGGCTCTGGCCGAAGAGTGCCAACTAGCCTCCCGCCGCCAGAGCACGGTATGCCGGCGAAGCGAGGAACACACTGAAAATGGCACCGCGCTTCATTACCGCCTGCGGCAGTGCAGGTCAGACTATCGGACGTGGAACGGCAAGAAGTGATAAGAGGAAGTTCCACGCCAGCTGAAAACAAAATGCAGCAGTTTGTTACGCGGTCACCGGCGTGAACGCCGCGGTTGCACGGGCCGAAGCGTTTACCGACGTGGTCAGCATTGGCATTGGTGGCTCTTTCCTCGGCCAAAGTTGGCGACAGAGGCGCTAACGCCTTATCACCACGGCGGCATACGCTGCCATGTACCGCAGCAATCGACGGCACTAATCTGCGAGATTTGCGCCAGGTAAACCCGCACACCACGACTTTTCTGGTGCCAGGTCATAATCCTTCAAAACCCCCGAAACCCTGGCAAACGCCAAAGTAGCCCCGTGAATGGCTGGTTCAGCGCTGCCCGCAAACAGGACGCCGTTGCGCCACTTGCGGCAGTTCCGGCTAACGTCGACGCCGCAAAGCCTTCGTTGTCGGAAGCAGACAGGCCTGTTCCCGATGTGGGAATGGTTGGCGGGCGCTATTCGCTGTGGTCAGCCATTGGTTTACCGGTTGGCCCTGAGCATGGGCAATGGGGACAATTTTCGCCAATTCGCTGGCGGGTGCCGAGCCATGGACGAACATTTCATGCAAGCGCCACGGACAGAACATGCCCGTGGTAATGGCCATGTTGTGGTGTTCTGACAACAATTTGTGGGGTTGCTTGCAGCCACGCAATTTTTGCCCTATGGACCAATATTTACGCAGCCTGCCAGAATCACTTCCAGCAAATTGGACATTGGAAACAAAAACGGCAAGCGCGTGACTCCGCGCAGGCGTTTGCGGTCACCTACCATACCGGCCCCATTCATTGGGCGGGCGGCGCCAACTGGACAGCAACGCCTACCATCAGCTTTCACCAGGGTACCGGCTGATCCAGGCCAGACTCATTATTCCGTTGGTCAGGCCATAACCCCATTGCGAATCATCACGCCGATCTGTTCGCAAACTGCCTGCAGCCAGTCCCAAAGCCATGATGCCGGAAAAACGTGAACCAAGCTCGGCACGAACTGATTGCCGAAGGCCTTTCAAGCGCAAACATTGACGCCTGGCCTCGCAACAAAGTGGTACCTGGAAACAACCCCAGCAACACTCTGATGATGCAGCAGCTTACGCCTGACGCTCGGCCAATGATGGCTTGTACGGAACACGCACCTTGTACAGGGCGTTATCTGGACTTGGATTCGTTTGATCAGTGGGGGGTAGAGTTGGGAAGCAGCGGGAACAAAAACATTCTGGCCGCGCCTGCTGGCCCAGCCGGCCAACGGCAAACACGGTAATAGCGACAGCTCAAACCGATGCCCTGATCGCTCGTTTCGAGGCAGGCCAAACGGCATTTTGAATTATACCGCGCGCCAGCTGAAGTTGATCTTGTGGCAAAGGACCGGGCCGGCGCGGTGTAACTGCCATAAATCTTGATAGCTTTGTCCGCCACTGAGGGTGCAAACGCGACCCGCCACATCCGTAGGGGCTTAAGGCACAAACGCGTTCACCAATATTTCGGCACGGGGTATTCCACAGCGCAAAACACCCTGACCTGATCGCCGTATGTCAGAATGTCAATATCCAGGTTCGCGCTGCGAAGCGGGTGCTGCCCCGAAACCCGGGCCATGATCGGTCTCCAGCTTTTTAAAGCGCGCGAACAACTCTGCCAGCGGCATGCGTATTGAATCCCGCAAAACCCCCCCCATATTCAAAAAACGGGGAACGTCAAAAACCCACCGCCGGCTTTTCATACACCGGCGACAAAGCCGGCTCGCCAAACCAGTCTGCCAAGGCATCTAGCGCGGCCTGCCAAACAGGCTTCGCGATTTTGGGTTTGCTACCGATACCACAGGCACCGGAGTGCCACAGCGGCGCCCACGCTCGATGCTTGATTGCCCACCGCAGAGGGGCTGCTGGGACGGCGCCGGCTTGCGGAATGCTCAGTCGCAAAAAACTCGATACAAACGGGGCCCGTTGCAACTCGGCCGCCAGAACCTCTGCGGCTATGCTCAAGCAATTGGGTTGCAGCGCCTGCAGACAGCGGATAACGCAGTCACTCACCGGGTCAGTCCAGCGCAGTCCTTGACGTCATCAGACGCGCGGCACGCGTGTCCCTCAATCCATGGTCCAGGTCTACCACCAGGCGCTGTGGTGATGTCCGCCCCAGTCGTATACCCTACACGCGTTTCGACCTCCAAGCCTTCAATAAACACACGATCTGCCCACAGGCACTCCACATAATGCTAGTGACTTTTTCCGATTGATCGGCCCGACAGCGCAGCTAAAGTTAGCTACCCCAGGGAACTCACCAAAATTTGACATGTTCGCACAGTTTGACTCACCCGTCTGCGGCCAGCCAGGACACATCTCTTGACATTTTCCAGTGCCCCTTTTTTTAACGTTACTCCTGGTGCCGCCGCTTACCTGGCGAGCTCGGTGCTGTTCGCTATACCGTCAGCCGTTGCACCTTTAAGCTGCCAGACCCACGCGCTCTGAGGCTCCAGCCAATCCGGCGCTACCCAACGTATTCGCAGCGGAGGCTGGACGCCTCAGCAGCGATAACGCTGTTGCTGGAGGCCGGCAAAGGCGGCTGCCAGTGTGACGGCGCACAATGGGGGCTATCAACAACCCTTCAGGCGCGGTCGCCCTGTGCGCAGTCAACCGGCCCCATATGATCCCGGTTGTTTTATCATTCAGGGGCGGCAAAGGCGTCGCTACGGGGCCTCTCGGTGCCGGCCTGGCCACTGGCCACCACAACCACATTACTGATGGGCCGCCCCAATATGGCTTTTGGCCATGTGGCGCTGGCGCATCTCCGGCGATGCGTCCTTGGTAGCAGTGCTCAGCGGGCCTGCTCAGCCGATGCTCAACCCCACACTCTGCCAATGTCAGCCTATTGGCGTTACTGGTGCTAGTTCGCCACCGCAATAACTGATTCGAATGACGCAGGGGCGCGAAAACCCGCTTTCTAGCCAGCACTGCTTCAACTTATTATCTAACTGCACTACAACATTCTAACCCATCAGGCACCCGCCAGGCCGTCATTCGCAACCCGCTGATCAAGGGCGCAAGGTATCACGGCCAGCGCGGCACCGCCGCAATCGATCAAACCATCTTGATGCCCTGCCCGCCAAGCGCTGGGGCCCCTCGGCGTATGGCAATCATCGCTCCGTTATCGGTACCAGAACCCGGCCGCTGCGTAAAACACCGACGCCCAAGTTTCGCCGTCATTTCGTCGCAAAGCCGGCCCGAAGCGCGTGTTGGCGCTGACGCACCGGCAATCACCCAGCGTTTACACCCGGTTGAAGCTGTAAACGCCGCGCTTACATTTGATCGCCAGGGTGTCCACTACCGCAGATTCGGAATGCCAGGGCAATGTCAGCACGAGTCTGATCCCCCAAATGGCCCGCCTCGCGCGCGGCGATTCAACAGTATCAGGTAAAGGTTTTCAACCCGCTGAAGCTGAAGTCCAAGCCCGGGCGTCTGTCATAGGCCGCGGAAAGCGATAAGCGCCCGGCTTGCCCTTTTTCAGCCAATGCCCGCGACTCTGGGCCCACCCGGGTAATTCCAGCCCCAGCATTTTGGCGGTTGTCGAACGCTTCTCCGGCGGCGCGTTCAACCGACTCCACCCAAAGAATTGTACTCGCCGATACCGCTGACCTGCACCAGCTGGGTATGCGCCACCGGAACACTAGGCAACGCAACGAAAGGAAAAAGGCCGGTGGGTTCTGCCAAGCATGGCGCAACAAATGCCCTTTCCATATGATTGCACGCCCAATCGGATGCCCATACTGAAACCCAAAGCGTGAGCCACGGCGGCCGGCCACCATTAGCGCACCCACGAGGCCAGGGGCCTGCGGTGTAAGCAATGCCTTCGATGTCGCACGCGCAAGCCCGCCTCGGCTAGAATTTGCTCTATCAACGGCAACAGTTTGCGAACGGGTCGCGGGAGGCCAGCTCCCGGCACACCCCGCCGTAGTCAGCGTGTATCGTTACTGCTGAAACAACGCGTGGGGCTGCAAACACGCTCGGCTGTGGTTACAATGCCACGCCGGTTCGTCCAAAGACGTCTCAATACCTAAAATCAGCCTAGTTATTTAGCCATTAAAGTAAAAGAAGCCAAAAAATAATTCAGAGTTGACACATTTTAGCAAGGAAACCGAGGCCGCACCTGCAGTTTCACAGAACAGACATTGACTAAAGCCCTACCCAGGGATATAAGTTGCCGCCCTAAATTACGGCACTGGTCGAGTTTTTATCATTCCTCCAGTGTTAGAACCGCTCAGGGGCAAAGCCCCAGCGGGACCCAGTAGAAACCGAATATACCCAGGTAGGTGATTTCGAATGCCAGCTGTTAAACTGAAAGAGAAATGAGCCGTTTGACTAGCCTACGGTCGCTTCAAGCATTCCTGCCGAAAAAAGCAGGCGTCCTTTCCGAAGTGCGCCGTCGCGCAGCACTACGAGAAGCCGACTTCTGTTCGTAAACGTAAAGCTGCTGCGTAGGCGTTAAGCGTTCACCTCAAAAGCTCAGCGTGAACAGGCGTAAGTTTGAAGCGTTTGTACTAAAGTTTAGCCAACGCCGGCTTGACTGCAAAAATTAATCGCACTGAACGGCTACAGGCCGCTCAAAGCGATTTAAAAATGCCCGCCGAGGCCTGGCTTCGGCAGCTTTTTATTTATTGGGTTCTATCCTGCTATACGGCCCCGTTAAGGCCACACTCGGAGCCCGAATGAGCGGACTGATCCCGCAACGGTTGTTGAAAGATCTGCTAGACCGGATCGATCTGGCCGAGCTGAATTGGCTCTCGGCGTTACCTTGAAAAAAAGCCGGTTGGCAAATAATTACAAACTTGCTGCCCGTTCACATGAAAAACACCGTCGTTTAATGTGCGGCAGACAAAGGCTTTTACCACTGCTTCGGGTGCGGCGCACACGGCGACGCGATCAGTTTTTTAAAAGGAATTCGAAGGCCTAGGTTTTACCGAGCAGTTGAAGATCTGCGCGGCAGAGGCCGGAATGGGAAGTGCCCTTACGAATCAGGCTGGCCAAGGCAGGGAAAATGCAAGCCAAACTCGAAAACACTGACAGAGGCACTGGATTTCGCGCAGCCGTTTTTATCAGCAGGCGCTGAGCAGCGAAGCCGTGCTTTTGCCCGCGACACTACCTGCAGCAGCGGGGCTGGACCAGGCCATTTATTCCAGCAAGACCAGGTCGGATTGCCCCCGCCGGCGGCCGGCATTTATGCGACCGCCCTGCAGGCCACAGCTCAAAAGAACCGTGCTGGGAAAACCAAAGCGGTTATCCGACCAATTATGGCGGCCAGAGAATCTGTTTCGCAACCGGTGTGATGTTTCCAATCCCAAACACCCGCGGCAAAAACCATGCCTTGGCGGGGCGCACTTCTGGTGACGACAAAGCCAAATACATCAACTCGCCGGAGGTCGACGTTTTTCATAAGAGCGTGAAATATAACGGTCTTCATGAGGCGCGGCAAAAACCTGAAGCAGCTGCGACAAGTTGTTGGTTGTTGAAGGCTTACATGGAACGTCATCGCCCTAGCCCAGATTGGCATTAAGTTTGCGTGGCCACATTGGTACGCCACCCAAATCAGGATAATCTGAAGCGCTTAATGCGCCAGGATGCGCCACACTTGTTGTTCGTTTGATGGCGACCAGCGGGTTATCACGCGGGCAGATCGCGCGCTGGGAAAACGCCTGAACTGATGGCGACGGTTTGCATCTACAATTTTTGTGCCCCAAGGCGAGACCCGACACCCTGATTCGTAAAAGAAGGCGCTGAAGCCTTCAGCAAACGGATTAAGCGGGCTATACCGCTGTCACGCTAACCTGTTCGATCGCCAGAGCAATGGCTTGACCTGCGTTGCCCGAACATCGCGGAGAGTTGCGCCACGGGCTGAGCCTTATGCTCAAACCAAAATGCCCAAATGCACCGCTACGCGACGCCATTGTGGCATGAAATGCTCGCCTTTGCAGGCGGGCGCGACAATGGCAAAAAAAAACCCTGGCAAAGAAACGGGGCGGCAACAAAGGCTGGCAACGGGAACGAAGTTACGAAGAACAGGCGGATCGACGTAACAAACTGAGTAAAGGACAGCTTGCTGTGGCCTGGCCCTGACTGAAGCGCCTGATCTGGCCGCCCGAGTGTCGCAGCTGCTTCGCAGCCTCACGCAATTTTATTAGGCGCGGCTTTCGCCAGCTGGATTCTGGAACGCAAACTTGCCAATCAGTCGGCACTGATCAGCGCCGTTGCTACGGACGTTCAACAAAAGACCGTTTTTTTCATTTGTGTTCGACGGCATTGAAGCATATACCCGCCCGCGAAACATACGTTGGAAGCGGCACGGGGCTTCCTCAGCCAGACGAAAGAAGCATCGCGGCAGCAGAGATGGCACCGCGTTACTTGGCGGAAATTTTGTCAACCTGAGCCCTGAAGAACGCAGTGGAATTACGTACATTGAGCAGTGCCACAAAGGACAAACGGGACTTGAAAATTTAGGGCCACTGGTCACCATCTATTCCATTGGGTGGCAGAGGCATTAGGTCGGGCAGTATACTGTGCTTAATATTTATTTACTTTAGCGGGCTACAGGGTGTCTATGTCGGGGCAATTCGCAAAAAATCCGTTTAAAAGAACCTCATTCGCCGCGAGGCAAGAACAAGGTTACCTGACTTACGCCGAGCGTGAACGATCACCTTCCGGAAGAACATCGCTTGACCCGCGAACCAGGTCGAAGACATAATTCGCTGACAACGACAATGGCATTCAGGTTAAACTGAAGTTTGCACCAGACGCTGATACGTTGATTATGACTGATTGGTGATTTTCAACCGCCGATTTGAGGCAGCGACTGCCGAAGCGCGCAGCGGCTCTGGCCGGCAGTAGAATCCGGACGCCGGGGGCGCACACCGGACCCGGTTAGAATGTACATTGCGCGAGGATGGGTACGTTGAACTTGCTTGACCCCGCGAAGGCGAAATTGTATCGCCAAGGCGTATCGAAGGAAGATTCGCGACGTGATGGCGGGCGGTTGCCACTTTCCCGGCACCACCGGCACGGTCATCCACGGGCTACGATCGCATTGTCGAAATTGAAGGCCGGTTAAAGCGATATTGTTGCGGTTTCTTGATCCGGACGACCGTCCGAACCGGTCATCCAGAAGAAGCCTGCCCCCGCGGCGGCCTGCCCAGCGCCGAAGAATCAGACAGCGACGGACGATGCGGTGATGGCCGAAGAGAAGGAAACCTGAGAGCGGTTCCAGATCCCGAGAGGACCCGTCTGCGCTTGACCTGCTAAAAGAAAAAACTGCGTCGCCAATGAGCCTGTTAGAAACAGCATGGGCCGCAGCGACAAGCGTTAGCCAGAAAAGCCTGAACGAGGCTGGGCCGCGGGTTGCCCCGTTTAAACTAGCAACAAAGCGTTTGATGGGACTCGGTGGAACGTTGTCGTTCCACCAACGACATGATCCGTCAGAATGAGCGCACCATCATGCGCATCTGCAATTCGCGAAAGTTAAGATGGATCGTAAGAATTCATCAAATCGTTTCCCGCAACGAGATCAAAACTTAGACTGGGCTGAAAAAATTTGCTCGCAGCCAAAAAAAGCCCTATGCTTCTGCGATTTCTGAGCTCCTGGACGAAATCGTGCGCTTTAACAAAAGCGCATCAAAAACGTGCAGTTGGAAAGTAGGTTTAGACGTTGTCGACATCAAGGAAAATCAATCGCCGGGAATCCATTGGTGAGCCCAAGGGCCCGCCGCCGCCAAGAAAGAAATGTATTGAGGCAACCTGGCGCTGGTGATGTCCATTGCCAAAAAACCACTAACCGCGGCCTTTCAGTTCTCGAACGTGCATTCAGAAGGGCAACATTGGCCTGATGAAAGCCGTGACAAGTTTGAATATCGTCGTGGGGCACAAGTTCCAACCTACGCTACCTGGTGAGTTCGGTCAGCCATTACCCGCTCCATCGCGGATTCAGGCTCGCACATCCGTATTCCGGTGCAATTTGATGAGGACCATCAATAGCTGAACCGATTTCGCGCAGAGTTGCAGAAATTGGCCGCGAAGGCCCCCACGCCGGAAGAAATGGGCGCTGAGCGGATGGAAATGCGGAGGACAAGATTCGCAAAGTGCTTGAAAAAAATTGCCAAGAAGGCCATCTCTATGGAAACCCCGATTGGGACGACCGAAGACAGCCCATCTGGGCGCGATTTCATGAAGACATCCAGCCTATGTCGCCGGTAGATTTCCGCCACCGCCGAAGGCCTGCGAAGCACTCGCTCGGATTTGGCCGCTTACACGCCCGCGAATCAAATAGTTTACTGCGGCATGCGCTTTTGGTATTTTCGGAAAATGAACACGGGGACCCACACGCTGGGAAAGAAGTTGGCAAACAAATTTTTTATGTTACCCGCGAGCGGATTTCGTCAAATTGAAAAGCCAAAAGCCCTGCGTAAACTGGTCATGCCATCGCGTTCAGGACCATATGCGCGGTTTTAACGACGATCAAGGCAAAAAAACCAACTTAAAGCGGTTCAGCATGAACACTTTCTAGATATATGGCCTTGCTCCTGTCGATCTCGTATGAACTGCGCCTCGCTTTTTGTTTGTTGGTTGTTACTTTTGCGGCAAAGAAACAAGGGGGGAAGAAAAAAAAACCCATTTTGTGGGTGGTGGGGAAATTTTTTTTTTTTTT
>Ga0163217_1072123_pt1 | contig 11660 bp, 8 predicted proteins | sample SynspAceP_FD_185933 | JGI IMG/M metagenome (GOLD analysis project Ga0163217, IMG submission 185933) | Saline lake microbial communities from Ace Lake in Antarctica - Synechococcus sp. Ace-P (PacBio error correction) | ecosystem: Environmental > Aquatic > Non-marine Saline and Alkaline > Saline ... | reverse complement strand
AAGATCTTTATGCCGTTCATTTAAAAAGTCGAACCACCCCATCCAAAGTAACTTTCAATATATATTTTTTAGCATGCTGTTCTATGGTGGCCACAGCTTTCAGCATTTATATCGCGTCAACTCAATTTCCATATGCCTTGGCATTACTAATGCTTCCATCCCTAAAGAATACGCTCCCCCATAATACCTTCATATATTCTTTCGTAAAGAAAACTTGCCTTGGATTTTATAGTTACCAAACCCACTACCTGCTATGGGCAAATGGGAAAAGGATTATTTCATAAGTAATGCGTGGCGGATTGTCAAATAGGCATTACCAAATTTTGAATTTTGCTATCATCAAAAAAAATCGACCACCTACAATTTCGTTGTCCTCATCCTCTACATCCAATAAACAATAAAAGAGTTGTTTTTCGGATTACTATTTGGCACGTGCACAAACATGGGCTTTTAAAAATTTAGCCTTTCCCCTCCCTTTTTCCAATATCTTATAAACCGCTTTTATCATAAAAGCTGTTCTCGTCATTATGGGCAAGAAGGTTTTTTACGAGTAAACGTTTATTTGATCATAAATTTCTTATTTGACCAATAGTAGCACTCGCTGTGCGTTGGCATAACCAATAAATCTGGCAATATTAACCATGTTGAAGGCCTGGTGACATAAAAATGGATTTAATGGTTGCGATGTCTTCAGCTTGTAACGGTTTATATCCTTTATAGGTATCAGAAGCCCGGCCATTATCCCCTTTTAAAGCGCACTTTACTTAATTCTGTTTCCACAAATTCCCGGATTATAGCCCCAAACCCGAATACCATATTTGTTAAGGTCAATTTTCTCAATTCCCTTGGTTTATAGCATCACAGCATTACTGGCACAGTAAATATTCCCATTGGGGTTACACCTCTTTTGCCTGCAATGGAGGCCTATATTTATAATATGTCCGGCTTTATTTTTTGGATCATTTGCGGCATTATGGCCTTTGGAAACGTACAAACAGCCCTTTGCATTAATGTCCACATTGCCTCCCAGTCTTCCAGATTTCCTTCCTCGATAGGAACTGAGCCATGGGCATTCCCCGCATTATTGATAGAATATCAATATTGGAGAATTTCCGTTGGCAGGGAATCAATAGCTTTAAAAAACCGCTTTTGTCCTGCACCATCAAATACCAAAGTAAAACTTTTGGTATGGTCTGGACGCCTTAGGCTGCTACCAATCGCTTTTTTTCGCCTCCACAGATAACTTATATTAATTTGTTGGAAGCAAAATTTTTTTTGCCGGTTGCAAGGCCTATACCACTAGTTGCGCCAGTTATAATGCAGTTTGGTTTATCATTGTTGGGTATTTATTCATAAAAATTAGTTCTAAATACTGTTTCTCATTATACAGGTAGGCCTAACTTTAAGGCACATCTTCCCCCATTACTGGCGCTAACAACATTAAAAACCAATCTTCCTTGGCTCAAGTCTAATTCTTAGCTTTCATTGCATCAGACAACGCTTTGGGATTTTGTGGTTTCCCTGACTACGGGATGTACTGCCGCCGGATGCGTCAAAATCCATGCCAATAGAAGCTGACTCGCATTTACCTGGTATTTCTTCTTTAATTGCTTTTAATTTAACTTTTTTTATCGCTTGCTACGCTTTTTCTTGTCCGATAATAACTCCCCAACGGGCTCCAGGCCATTGCCTTCTATTTATTGGAAATAAAAAAAAAAAAAAAAAAAAAAAAAAAAAAAAAAAAAAAAAATAAAAAAAAATTTTTTTAAAAAAATAAAAAAAAAAAAAATTTAAAAAAAAATTTAATTTTTTTAAAATTTTTAAAAAAATATTACAATCGTCCCACCCTCCATTATTCATGGCTTCATTGGTGCCGTTAAGGAAAATTCCAATTGATTGGATTCTGTACCTCTACCTAGTTTCTAAACAACTTCTACTTTGGGAGGTTTTGTAAAATTTGGGACACCCAAAAATCAAGTATTTTACCCTCTTTTTTCAATTGGCTGACAGCGTCCCCGATTTCCCCAGGAACATCAAAGGACTTGGTCTATTGCAATCACAACATATCCAAATAATCCTGTTTTTAATTTTAAGGACTGCTCAACAGACAAATAATATAATCCTTGGAATAGTTATTAATTGCTTAAACGCTGTTTTGCGGATCCTCACAACCATTTTGGAATTACACCATTTACTGACAGCTGTATTTTATTCACGGCTTATGTTAGAAGAGGTTAAAGCATTTCCAAAAAGCCAATTCGTTGTTATAAGAAAACATAGATATCCGCCATGGTCAAAAGTGTATTCCCTGATCCAAACAATGAACCAATTAATTTTGCCCCTCCCAAATATAGCTTTTTACCCCAATTACCCCAAGTCATGTCCCTGCAAGATTTGAATAAGATGTTTTTATTTTTCATATGTTGTGAAATATGATAATTCCCTTAAATAGTTCACAAATGGAACCCATTGCATTACTTTTAACCATACATTTAACAGCAATAACTAAATAAACTTTTCCAATTTGCACCCATTTTTGAGAGTTAACCACATTAAACAAAAAAAAACACAGGAATTTGATTATGGTAAGAAAATACTTCGGTAGAATATCAGCGTCCTCGTGACGAGAAAATTGCCAAAGAGCAAGTGCTTTTATAGACCTACTTATTTTAGGAAATGAATTAAAGTAAATTAGTTTGGTCAAAAAACATATGATTAGACGATTGCTAATTGGACTTTATGGGGCCAGGGTCATTTCTATTGAGGGTGTTCCCGGTTTTAGCAAAAACTTTTTAGCATAAATTACTTGCCAAGCTGTTCAAGGTTAGTTTTTAGCAGAATACAATTTACACCAGATCTTTTGCCTGCCCCGATTGTGGTGGGAAAACATGATCTACCAATATGAAGCTCAATGATTTCTCTATCAAGAAAGCCCCATATTTGCCAATTTTGTTTTAGCGGATTGAAAATTAACCGTGCTCCTGCCAAAAGTGCAATCGGCACTTCTTGAAGGGCCATGGCAGGAAAAACAGGTGGACCATTGGGCGATCAAAACATTTATTTGGAACAACCCTTCTTTGGTTATGGCCACCCAAAACCCCTGGAGCAGGGAAGGAACTTATCCATTGCCGGGAAGCCCAGGTGCTGGACGTTTATGCTGAAAGGACGTTATAGATTTACCCAAAACTTAGTGAGGAGCAACTAATTATTCGCCAAAATCTTTAAAGGTGATTACCGAAGAGGTTAAAACCTGTGGTGACTGTTCACAGATCTTTAAGTGCCCAAAAAAGGCGGTCCGCGATGTGTATATGGGACGAGAAATTGAAAAATATTATACTTCGACATTGTTCTATGCTACACGATACCCTGAAAATACAATTTAGAAGTCTAAACCCTAATAAAGGTTTGGTGCTTTCACCAAGGGTGTATTAATTTAGCGCTGTAGCTGCCCAAAATGCTATGCCTTTTATTAAAAGGGCGGGTTATGTGGTTCCTGAAGACGTAAGGGCCGTTTATTCATGATTGTTTTTATCGCACAGAAGGTTGGATTACGTATGGAGGCAAGAGCCGAGATATTACTCGGGAAAGAAATTATAAAAACAAGATTGTAACGAAATTGAAGGTACCTTAATCAAGTTTCTACAGCTATCGCGTCCACAGTCATCGGTCTTAGTACATAAACAATGTGTCCGAATTACTTTTTACTGCAAACTGGCAAACTGAAAATGGTACCAAGGAATCATTAAAAAAGTTCGCAAGATGAAATTAAAGACGAGACGCTTTCCGGACCATATTTTGGTTGGGAATACCACTCTACCTTTAAAGGAAGGGTATGACCTTAGTGAAGTGCGTCAATATCAATTTGGCGATGATTGTTAAGGGTCTATAGATTGGAACGTTACCCGCACGCTATAACGAGGCTTATCTGTAAGGTTTTGAGGAGGAAAGGGAACTTACCCATGATGCTAAGGTTAGACGTAAGTGGTTCAGAAACTTTTTGGTACACCAATCAGTTTAAGAAGGAAAATATTCCGAAATATCCGCCACTTAGCCTTTTCTGCGCTACAGAACAACGATAAAGTTGGACTTCTTTTTATTTACAATGAAGTGGAGCTTGTAATTCCGCAAAAAAAGGAAAAAAAGTCACGCCCCTTAGAATTATACGGGGAATTGTTGGAATTTTCCCCAAAAAGTTTACCGAGACCAATGTAGGGTGCTGCTTTAAAATTCCTTACCAACGTAATGAAGAAAAAAGCATTGTTTTTTGCTCTTCGATTTTATTACTGGGATTACCTCCAACATTGCGCATCACCGGTAAAAAACATGACCTTACGGGTATTAGGGGTATTTGATGAAAAGGGAGGAAACATCCCCAAATATTAGGGATGGTACAAAATGCAGGAGTGCAGAAACAGGCGCAATTTCAATTGTTAAATACCCAATCCAAAAAAGTTAGGATGGGCCTATGCCAAACATTACAGCGAGCGGTTGTTGGCCTATTTTTTCAGGATACTTTACCAAACGATGTGAGTGTTAAGTTGTAGGTGAGAAAGTTATGTTAAAAAATTATTGGGCTATTTTAAGAGAGAGGTTTGATTTAAATGGAGGAAACTTAGATTTGAGCATTAAAAATAGTTGTTTCGAAACGAATATATTGGCATTGTTGCCTACTTTTTGCACGGGCTACAAGGATTTTCACAGAATTCTCCACCATTAAGTCGGAGGTGATACCACGTATATAAGATTGGCGAAACAGATAAATTTTTTAAAGTTAACCGTAGAAACGGATTCTACTGCCCAGGTAAGTCCCTGAGGACAGACCTTTTTCCCCTTTGGAAACGTAGAGGCCCTAAAGGACCGGATACCGTTTAAAAAATTGGACAGGATGACCTGCAAAAAATCTACGCCCTCACCCCAATTTGATTCCGCTCCTTACATCCCTGCCCAGGCAACAGTATTATGGTAAACGGAAAACGTTTTTTTTACAGATTCCGTGGTGAAAATTTGATGGTCGCTACATTTCCAGGTTGATTACTTTGGCGCGAAGATGTAGACATAAAACCCTTTGATCAATGTGCGAAAAAAACTAATGGGGTCTTTGGGAAAATCTACTTTGGATATTAGGTATCTTGTTAGTTAAGCAGGTGCCGCCTTGTATTGGTTGTCGGTTTTTGAAAAAAAGCATTGAGCGATGCAGAAAAAGTAGCTTTATTACCCTCCCTTTTTGACAGGGGCTTATTTTAGGGTGAAGGAATTGGAAAAATCAATAGTATTTAATACAGGACGATTATAATCCTACTATTTCCGAGCTAACCGACATTGTAAGGTCTTATTTGGAGGGAAGATGTTCATGTAAACCCGCGCTGAAAGCACCACAGACAAAAAGACAATTGGAAATGATGAATGAGTGCCGGCCAACTTAAACTGGATAATGAAACCCATTCAACAGTTTAAAAAAATGTCAACAAACCTCTGGATTTGGTGAAATTTGCAAAATTCCAAACCTGAAAACTCGGGTTAGCAAGAGCAGGATAGGAAATCTGTTAGAACAAATTGTCATAAAAACAAAAGAGGCCATTCCCGAACCCAACAGAGGAAGAATTATTGCAAACGTGAGGAGTATTTGGAAGAATTTTAGGAAAAAAAAGAAACACAAAAAAAAATAATTATTGCGCAGTAACTCTGTTCTTGTGCTATTATTTCACCAAGCCGCAGCATAGCTTATACGATTTGGATATGTCCAAGGACACCGTTTGGGCCATCCCACCAAAGAATTGTTGGAGGGAGAATGGGTACAGAGCCGATTATGGTTTTCCCAGTAAGTCTACAGATCCAAAAAGTCTTATTGCGACAAAAGGACTATAAAAATTGCCTCCGGAAGCCCAGGCTACTATAAAGAATGCAGGCTTTTGCTTATAGGATTTCTATTGGACTATTTACTATAGGTACCCACCTCTATTTACCTTGGCGCGCAACAAGAAGATCCAGATCTTTGTAGTTCTTCGAGCAGATCTTGGAAAATTTGAGGGCCCAAGGTGGCCAAAAACATCACTACCAAACAAGAGGAGTTTACAACTTTGGACAGAGTCAAAGGAATTAAACTTTACGGTGCGGGAAATTTGCCGTCCCTGAATCCAAGAATTGATATCTGGGAATTATGTGTCCTATTCTTTTGGAGGTAAAGGCTTCAACAAATGTTGCTTGACATGGTTGTTCAGGACGATTACCTATGCAGAACAAAATTGTAGGACCGAATTTTGAACTTTCAGTAAGGAAAGTAAAAACGACTTATAAATGTGTGGAATATTTCCTTTTGCGAACCCACAGTTTTTCGGTTGTTGGTTATTATTGCCAGTGGCATGCTTTGGTATTTCTTTTAAAAGAGGGACAAACCGCTTCTAAAAAGCTAGTATAAAGGGATTTTCCAAGCAGCATTACCCAAAAAAACATGCGCTCTTTATGCGCCTATGCTAGCCATCATTGTGGCACTAGCCAGGGCCACAGACCGAAGATATTTCCCCAAAAACCAAGACCACTAAAGGAATAGACATTGTTATGGCCATTGATTGTCTTCCTCCAGGTATGCTTGCAAAAGATTTTAAAGCCATACAGGGTTGGCAGCACTTAAAAAGGTTGCAGCCGATTTTTTATTAATGAAAGGCCAAACGACAGGATCGGATTGGTGCCTATGCGGGGAAAAGTTATACCAAGACACCCATCACAAGCGATAAGTCTATCGTTTTAAGGGGGCGCTGGACGAAATAACATTTATGGACAATTAAATGATGGAACAGCAAATTGGCATGGGACTGGCCACTTCAGTAAATAGGACTTAAGGGAAAGTAAGGCGCTAAGTAAGTCATTATTTTGCTTTACGGGATTGTGAAAATTAATTCAGGTTTTATTAGGAGCCCCAAACGCTGGCCAGAACTAGCTGTGAATACGTGATTAAAACCTACACCATAGGTCTTGGGACCAATGGAAATGCTATTGTCCCGATAGCCTATAATGCCGATGGATCTTCAGATATGGTATGAGGGAAGTAGAAATAGACGAAGACCTACTTAATCTATAGCAGGAAACAACCGGAGGCAGTATTTTCGAGCACTGACAACAAAAAAATTAGAATGTATATACGACGAAATAAATAAATGGAAAAAAAACCGAAGTAGAGGAATTCAAGTATATAAATACGAAGAAAAATTTAGGCCCTTGGATCTATTGCAGGAGTTTTGCTCTTGTTTGGAATGGCTGGCAAGGATTACCTTATTTTTAAGAGTTTTATCTAAAATTTACTGGGCTCAAGGGGTTTTTGATTAAAAATGATGAAACCAAAGACAGAGGACGAAATCTATTTATAACTTGCTATCCATCATTCGGTGATGGTACTCCTTTTTGTGCTTTCTTCAATTTGGAAAAAAGACACAAAGGAAAATTTTGCAGACCTTGCTTCTTTAAAGCGGACTGGGACTCCGAAAGGTTTAAACTTTAAATCAAGTTGAAATTTAAATCTTTATATTCATGGGGAAGTGCCGCTTTGACCATGGCATTGGTCAATCCAAGATAGGTACGAAAGTAGAAACAGTGAAAAGGAGGCGTAGCATTGTGTTGCCGTAGACGTTTCCCAAAAGTATGTTGGCGGAGGATATTGCCCCAAACCAGACTGGAAATAGCTAAAACGCCTGGTTTCGAAATTTCAATCAATTTGGCTAGTGATTAGGATCGGAATTCATGCATATGCCGGTCAGGCATTTCAAATTACCCATAACATACCGATTATGGCGGCCGCAAAATGTTCCTGCAAAATATGAACACCGATATGCTCCCTCCCAAGGAAACAGCTATAGACCAGGCTATTGAATTGGCATGCTACCTATATATGACGACGAAGAACAAACCAATAGGGTGCTATTTATAATCTGGATGGTGAAGAATCATTCAGGAAGGCAGGTCCCGAGCAAAGTTGAGGATGCAACCAACGAGGGAATAAGGGTTTTACATTGGAGTGAAAGACCAAAGGCACAATACCCCTTAAAAGGAACATGGCATTGTTGAAAGCCTCAAAAAGACAACCAGGAGAAGTAGTCATTACAAAATTAAATGAAGAAGTGCTCCAAGAAATAGCTGATAAGGTAATGGGCTTTACATAAATGGTGAAACACCGAAGAGCCGTGCCATCATCAAGGAACAATTGAACCAGGATGGAACAAGAAAGGAATTGAGGCTAAAACAATTTGCCGAATACAAAGATCAATTCCAATGGTTTTGGCGCAGGTCTTTTTATTCTTTATTTTTAGGACATTTTTATCTTGGATAGAAAAACCAAATGGTTGAAAAAATTGGAATCTGTTCAACGAGCGATTAAACGGAGAAGGAATTATGGGAGAGATTGTATATATCATCATTTTAATCGGAAAGCCTTGTTCCATTGCCACAGGAAGTAGATAAGGAAAAAGGAAAATCAATTAAAATTTGCCACAAATTTACACTTGGGAGGGAAATAAGGATCTCCTGAAAGCAATTTTGTTAATTGCCGAGGCCAATTATAGGAGGCAATCTCCAAGAGTACCGAAAATAGCATTGCTCCATTATTAATTTGGGAAAATCGCTTTTATGAAAACGAAACTTATAGCCGAAGCATTTGGACGGTTTAAACAGGCTGGGGAAATGCTTTGAACAAAAAAGGACAACCACAAGGCCTACCATAATATGGGTAACTTCTTTATGAAAAAACAAAGAATACCAAAAAGCGGTAGATTGCCTATAAAGAGGCCCTGAGAAATGACCCAACGGATTGAGGAGAAACCGTTATAATTTAGCTTTGGCAACGGGAAATGCTGAAAAAGCAACAGGAGAAGAGCAAAAAAACCGATCAAAATAAGGACGACCAGAAAACCAGGACGACAAGAAGATCAAAAGCGACCAAAACGAAAGACAAAAAAAGAAGTGGACGAGACAAAGACAATAAAAGGCGACCAAAAAAGAAGATCAGGGCGACAAGGGGAAGACGGGATAAAGGAGAGGAAAAAAAGAAAGAAGACAAAAAAAGAAGTGAAGGAAGGGATAATGAAGAGCAAAACGACGAAGCCATATAAGGCAGAAGATCAAAAGCAACAACAGCCAAGGCCCAAGCCCAATTGTTTCAAAAGGTGAAAAAATTTGCAGAGGCTCCCTAAACGAAGAGAAAAAAGTACAGGAAAAAAATTTGATGCTCAAAAGTAAAAGGGAACAGAATTAAAAAATGAAAAAGACTGGTAAACACTGAATATTAAAAGTATACATATCATTATTTTCGTGTTATTCCTTGCATATTTTTAAATGCCCAGGATAATGAAACCGTTACCTTCGAAATGGAATTTCAGGCAAGATGTGCTGGGCATTAACAAACGTCTAAGATGTGGACTTTAGCATTGAATAGTGATGGGGATAATTTTGCTGGTCCCCGGATTTTGAGGGTGTTCAGGGTGCTTATGGGTCCATCACAATCCATTAGCTCCTCATGGGTGACGGGGTTGAAGTTTTTCCAAACCTATACCTATTACTCTAGCACCTACCGCTAGGGGAAAATTCACCCTTAAACAATCCACTATGTATCAAGGGCGAACTATAATCCCTACCCAAAAGAGGTTGGAAGTTTCCGCAGCTGTTGATTAGACCGGGACGGAGAAAAAACGTAGACGATTGTGGCCGACGGAAAGGCCTACATTTGGTAGCCGAAATATTCCAAAACCAGCCCTTATCTAAATGGAAGCGGTTACTCGTGGTATTAAATTTATACGCCAGTCCTTCCATAGATGTTGACCAATTAGGGCGTTGGATAATCCAAAATATAACAAATTTTCTGGAGTCAGGATATTTCCTATTCACCAAATATGATATTCAGAATACCAACCTATGGATGGCAAGCATATAGATCGGGTAATCTTTAAAAGAGTAGTCTTTATATACAAAAAAACGGTGCGAATTGGAAATAGAACCCCCTTCCCTGGATGTAAGTTTACAGGGACGCACTTAACAAACGCGTATTTTTGGACGGTAGAATATTTGCCAAACCAACAAAACCGTATCCGCTGGCAATAGGACTATTAATGTTTTAGCCATTGCCAACGAAGGGAAAACAGCAGATTTCAGTGGTGCCGTAGGAGAATTTCAGTTTCGGTAACCACCAGTTTAAGACTTCATTTAAAACGGCCTCCGAGTCCCTGCAGGCCAAGTTTGCCATTAGTTGGAAAAGGGAAACTTGAATATTTTCGAGATTCCAGAATTAACCTTACCTAGTTCCTTGGAAGTTTATGAGCCGGAGTTTCAACGAAAAAAGTGTTCGCACCAATCTTATCCGGAATGGAAGGCAATGTGTCAGCAATAGCTTATACTGTAGTACCAACATTCAGAGGAAAGTATCCCATTCCCAGTTATAGCGGTTTAGTTTTTAACCAAAGAGAAAATATCAAACTTTGAATTCTGGGAGAAATTCTGATAAATGTATGGAGGACCCAATCAGCGGGGCATCGGACAACACTGGTCCGTCACCAGGCAACAAAACAACGAGTGGTGGCAACAGGGGGGGAAATCAATTTGTATTTAATAATTAAGGCCAAACTTAGCATTATAAGCAAGCCAATACTTTTTTGCTCAACCAACTTTTCTTGGTGGTTACTTCCTGTTTTTACTAATTCCAATTGCATACTATTTGGCAAAAAAAAAGAGAAGCCATTGCAAGTGAGTAGAAGGAACAAAATTTTAAAACGCGCCAATAAACTGGTAGAAAATATTTATCAGCTGCAAAAAAAAGCACTACCCAAGGGACTCAATTTTACGTGGCCCTAGAAAAAGGCATTTGCCCACCAATTATTTTTGAAGGAGCCCCAAAACTCCAAAAATAGAGACATTTTTGAATTTTAGCAAGGACAAAATCTACCACTTTACTTAAATGAAAAAAAATGTAAGACGAAGGCAACTCATGAAGGATTTGGTAGGATTACTTAAAGAATGTGAAATGGCCAGATATAGTCCTTTCTCTGAAGTAACAAATGCAACAAGATTACAATTAAAGCCAGTTGGAGGTTATTTCCACAATTGGATAAACAAATTTAAAGCTAGCTATGGTACGGCCATTAACTATTTTTGGCTTATTTGGTTATGCAGCTTTAGGTTTTTCGCAGAACCAAACAACTGTTTGACCAAGCTTAGCCTCTTATAATGAAAAGGGGAATTATTTTACCAAAGCTGCTGACAATTATTTAAAGATCCTGGAGGGCGGGGAAACATTCAGCAGAACCTCTATTTTTCAATTCTGGGTAATTACATAATAGCCAAATATTGCGCCTAGCAAAACGAAAAGGGCATTATTGTTGGAAAAAAACCCAATGACCAAGATTTATTAAGAACAATCTGGGCATATGCTTCAAATAGGGGGACGGTTTGGATGCCCAATTTGAAACCTCTACCACAAAAACTACTTATTTTTCCAAAAAAAAAAACCAGTAACCAAAAAAAAACTTCACATTTTGGGACCAATTTGGGCCTACGGTTTTGCTTATTGTCTTCTATTGATTGCTCTTTTGGTCTTTTTGTTGTTTATATTTTGGGCTTTTCTATTATTTTAAAAATTTTTTTTTTTTCAAAACCCGAAAAAAAAAACCGGATTTTATTCTCTCCTC
>Ga0163217_1048577_pt1 | contig 11660 bp, 17 predicted proteins | sample SynspAceP_FD_185933 | JGI IMG/M metagenome (GOLD analysis project Ga0163217, IMG submission 185933) | Saline lake microbial communities from Ace Lake in Antarctica - Synechococcus sp. Ace-P (PacBio error correction) | ecosystem: Environmental > Aquatic > Non-marine Saline and Alkaline > Saline ... | reverse complement strand
CAGACGTAACCTGAACCCTATTCGCGAGAAATATGAAAGTTGCTCGCCGCAAGGCGTGAGGTTTGGGTGAATCCTGGCGCTCGCCCCAATGCAACGAGGTGGCGTCGACGCGGCGGCCATTGATTTACGATTACGAGGGTGATGACTGAATCCGGAAGGTTGTGATCTGGCAAGTTTGGGAGGACAGTGAAACGCGAACAAGACCCGTTTCTGCCCGGGCATCGGCGGACCGTTCTACATCCGATAGTTGATCCGAAACCGCCTCGCGAAGTTATCACGGAAACGGTTCGAATCCGGCGCTTCCCCCGAGCGCCAAGACTGCGGGGCGATGGCGTCTCCGTTTCCAGTTCCAACAGTTACGGTCATCGGGAATGAATCAGCGTTGTTTCGTTCAGACCGCACACGCGATGACATGTAGCGTGAATCGGTCGATGCCGCGGCATTCGAATATGACGTCGCTTTGCTGCTGGATGAATTGCGGTGACAAATTCAGGTTGCGTTTCGAGCTTTGGTCCTGGGTGAAATACGGATCGGATCGCTGAACGATAACCTACGAGCTTCGTTCGTTTTGACATGTGCCCAACGGCGTTCTGTTGTCGGTTCGAGCAAATGGCGATCCGGCTTCTTGCCAGAGATCGCTTAGCAAGGACGATATCGAACGTCCAATTCGGACCCGTCACAGTTGATCGAGAACATTTGTGAGTAGCAACCCCAGGCGGCAGGCGAGGACAATTGGATCTCCTGAAAATCAATGAACAAGCATGGCTCAACCGTGTAGTGTGAATGACTCAATTTGGAGCCGGATATGTACATACGGTTGGCTTCGTATGCAGTTCGAAGACGACGGGATGCGATTCGACCTGAGTCGCGAGCCGGCTTACATTCACAAAATGTATTTGGCACGGGCTTCAGGTCGGCAATGATGCTGACGCGGCGGCTCGTGGAACGGGGCGTTCGGTTCACGCAGGTTTTTGGCAACAGGGAAGGCAGGCTGGGATCACACAGACACATTGAAGCGGGGTTACGCGACCGTGTGCGGGCCAGTGGGACAACCGCTGCCGCGTTCATTGTCCGACTGAACACGCGGCTGTTGGATCGCGCTGGCTGTTATGGGGTGGCGGTTTTGCCGGCACTCCGTGGCCGAATTGCCCGGCTCGAATGGGACGGCGATCCACATTACGGCTTACGATGTGGAATGGCGGTGGTGGGTGAGGGCGGGCACGTTCCATGGAGGACCGTATGAATTCGGATTTCGCGGCACGGGACCCCGTCACGTTCCGACGTCACGGCCACCATGTCCATCTCAGGGGTCTCCGTCACGAAAAACTCACTACAATTACGCGGACGTGGGACTTCGTTTAACAGACGTGCTATGGAAACGTCGTGGCGAATCTCCGCTAGCGACAAGCGAATGATAGGACGCGTAGCGGAACTCGTCAGAGGTTTCGAGTCCATGGGAAAACGAAAGTTCTTGACGATTCCGCTCAGTCACTCGCATTCTTTTGTTTCGCCCTGTGTTAAGGTTCATCGTAGCACAGATCGAAATTTTCGACATCGGAAAAACTGGTGGGCGAGCGCCTTGGCGGACGATGACACCGAGTCGACGAGATGGGATGATGTAAAGACGTTGCTTTCCGGACCGAGGCGGCGACAGAGGTCGCGAGGCAGTGCTTCTGAAGTGGCAACAGCCGCCATTCGCTCTGGAGTATGATGTTGCGCGACACCTTCAGGCGAGATTTTTTCCTTGAGCCTTGTTTGTCGTATGCTGGATTCGATTCGGTACCCTTGAAACAATCGGCCAGGATGCTCAGCCGCGTGATGCTTTCCCTTCCACGAACCTGCAAGCGAACCGAACTCGCCGAACGGGCCAGTCGCGAGAGGTGATGAATCCGCACCACGACTTGTGGTATTTTTCCGTCGAAATCGATTCTCCATTGCCACTTGGTGCCGAGGTGGATCCGGATTCGCGTTGTAATAGGCTCGACGGTTCGATCGAGTTCTGCTGCAACGCTGAGGGCAACGTTAGGTTTGATTCGCTCATACCCAATGCTCACGGGTTTGCCAGTCATCGGTCTGCGGCCGGGTCCCTCCACGGGGTGAGTGCGAAAGAATGCGGTCCACTGGCTTTCAAAACCGCTCGTTCCAGCAACCAATTTGCGATAGGTGATCCGCGATTTCGTGGATCGTCCTTCAATCGACAAGATCGCAAGAGATTGTCGGTTGAATGGATGGTCTTCGACTGCCGCTGCTGCTGAACTCAACGCAGCTCTTGCGTACGCTGCAGCATTTTCGCAACGTCGGCGAGCCGGCCGCACGTATGTTCGGCGACATCTTTACCTTCGACATGCGAGAAGTTGCCCGTTGTGGCCGATGCTTGTGTCGGTGCTTGTTTGGGTGCGCCGTGACGGTGCGCGGGACAATTTGTCCTCCGGATCCGCCGATGTCGCCGCAAGCAATTGCAAAGCGATGTGTTGTGAATCGAGAGATCTTCGAGGCTTTCGTATGCTGGATTGCGAATTTGGAGGTTCCTTGTCGCGGCTGAGTTCTTGATCCGATAGTGGCGGCGAGCGGTGGACTTTCATATGCGGGCGTTTGTCTTGGTTCAGCCATCGACGGGAATCCGCCATGAACGCCTCGATTCAGCGGCTCTTTCGAGAGACAGGACGGGCGGGACTACTTGCTGTTCTTTGTGCGGCCGGTCAGGGTGTCGAGTACGTTTGTCAGGGCGATTGTTTCGATGATGGGTCCAAACTTTGTCGGTTCGCAGCAACGGCGAGGTTTGCCGAGGGCATTCATTGACATTGTTCTCGATCGTTATGGTTTGAGTCGCATTTTCGAATTGATCCAAAAGCTTCCGGTCGTGGGTTTTCGTTGTACGCGTGTGATGTGGTTGTTGCGGATTTCGAAGTTAGAGTATGGCTCGTTGATTCAGATCACTCCCGCGACCAGGATTTGACCAAATTGTTGTGGAACTCGCGGTCCTTTCGCGGCTGCCTTTTCGAACGTGAGATTTCAGTTTCCGGGATCTTTCTGCAGGGTTCGAGTCGAACAGATTGTGGTCGATCTCAAACGCCGTTGCGGAGAAACTTTCATCGAGTAACTGTCCGAACGTTGTGATGATTGGCGAACGTTGGCGTCCGTATCAGGACCGAAGCGCAGATGTTTGGGATGAAACAGTTCCAAAACAGATGGGTTATGGTCGATCTTCGACTCTTCATCGTTCTCGAATGGACTCGATCAGAGATTGACTTCGAATCGTTTTATGGTGCACGCGGAACGCGTTTGCCTTGAGCACTTTGATGCGTAGACTCGTCGCGCTTCCGCATCTGCGTGCGTTCAACGATTGTGAGCGGATTCCATGTTTTCATCCAGATCGCAAAGATCGGCCGCGGTGATGCCCGCCGTCGATGCCGGTTCGCACCTCGTTTCACGTCCACTGGCGTCGATGAATTCCGCAGTGTGAATCTATTGGCCGTTGCATCGAAAGGTTCGGTACCGTCACAAGTTGTTTTGGATTCGCAGTGATTGAGGTGCAGGTTTGGTTGGCCACGAGAGATGGCCACGTGAAGTTTTGGGGGAGCAATGTTAGGTTGAATCGTGATTCGGTAGCGTCGTTTGCATCGAATTAGGTTTTAGGCTCGTGATTCCCATGCCATCCGTTTTCATTTCAGGTCGGGCAGGTCGATGTCGGACGGGTTGCATGATCCTGTATGAGTGAGGATGGCTGATCCATTCCGGCTCCCTGGCTGTCATCGGATTTCGGTTCCAAAGAACGCATCGAGGCAGTACGTTTCCTGGAGCGAGTGGATCACCGGCCCCTCGTCGCATCGCGGGACTGTGCGACAAGTTGCCTGGGCGTTCTTGACGTTCAGCGACGGCCCGACGACCGCTCATAATGGAGACTACGAGGACAAAACTCATGATGGCAGATCGGGTTGGAGTCGAAATGTGGGTTTGTCCCTTCATGGACGGTAAGCGGTCTTGCATTCATTGGTGAAATCAGCGTTTAGTGATTCAAGTAGGGTGGGTCAAGCCGCTTCCGGGTCACACTGGTTGTAATAATTACCCATTTTCAAAACGAATGATTTCCCGCCTGCTTCGAAGTATGCTGGTTGTGGCTATAAAATGAGTTCGCAATGGCCTTTCGCTTCGCGACAACCGTAGGTCGCAGGCTCGAAGTTTTTTTATGAGCGACGCATTCTTCATGGGGATTGGATCGTTCCCAGATTTTTGCCGAACAGGTGGCGGTTCCGAAAGACGCTCGAAGTTTCCCATCCGGTTCACTTAGTTCCGTTTTGCACTTTCGACTGCTTTATCGGCGAGCGTCGCGAGGTAGTTAGCGGTGCTTTGGAATTGATCGTCGGGTGGTCGTCCCGCAGGGCCACGATAATTTATTTTTCACGATTGACGCGTGTAAGGTCGTCGATGTCCGCAAGTCGGTCACGTTTGCTTAATCCATGGTCGGTTCGGAACTGGCAATTCCGTTGTGCTGCGGTTTGCGTAGAACGCTGCTTCGCATGGACCGGGTTATGAGGTCCCAAGTTTCGGCCGCCTTTTCCTTGTGCTTGCCGCTGCGTTTACTGGCTTGGAGTGGCGCACCCGCTTGAGCGTCGGTCGACTTCCTCTTGCGTTTGCCTGTTCCATTGAATCCTTGTTTGTTGCGATAAAGCCTCGATCGGTGCGTATTGAAGAGATTCTCTTTGCGATGGAATTCGATTCATGAAGAGTCTCGCGAGGGGAGTAGTTCGGTTAGCTCGAGTTTCTTTCGATTTTTTGTGACTTTCCTTATTAAAACTTCACGTTTGTTGAGTTGGCGATTTTACTGACGGAATTTCGCCGGAGTGGGCAAGCCGTGTGGGGCATGGCGCCTTGAGTTCATATTTCCTCGCGTCGTTGCGGTTGACCACCGAAAGGCTTCGCTTGGTTCCCAATCCATGTGCGGACGGATCGGTGGAGTGACGCGCTGCTGTTTGCACGCGACCATTTGCCACGCCAGATTCCGAATCGCGTGGGAAAATTTCCGCGTTGCTGAAATGTTTTGTTGCACAACACGCATGATGGGTTTTTTGCAAACGGGCAATACATCCCGGTTTGCGGATACCGGCGACCCGTAGCGGAAGGAAACGGTTTGATGGCTGTGCCGGTTGCGTTCAGTGCAGTTACATCGGTCCCGTCGTGAACCCACGCGTTGTCGGGACGTCGTGACTATCCCTCCTCGGCCGTAGCCAACGGATACAGTTTGCTTTTAATCATAAAAGCTGCGGGATCCTGGCGGATATGCAGTATCCGGTTTTTTTTGCTGCGTTTGACATTCACGATTGTGGCTAACACTTGTCTACACGCTGGCCGGGCCGTACGATGTAGTGACGATGCGCGATTATTTGATTCTTCGTCTTGTCGGATCGTTACCCCGATAAGAACATGTCGCCCCGTTCAGAGGCCTGTTTGAGAAACGCGTCCAATCATTTTGGGTCGAACTGTTGTACCATCGATTGTTTTGATCAGTCGCGGTCACTTGTGTCTTGCCCGATCGCGCGGGTGTGCTTGGGCAACACAATCAGAACAAAAGACCCGGCCTTTGAAGACGACGACCTCGCTCAGATGAGCGGTGAAGTCACTGAACGCGGACCAGGCGACGGGCTCATCACGAGAAACATATATCGGTTTGTCGTTCTTGCACGGATGGTGCCAGGGGTGGCGGTCGCGGGTGATGATTCAAAACCGGCGATCGATAGCTGAATGGGCTTCCTTTATTCGTGTCCTCGCGATAGTCACCACCGTCGAGAAGCATTTCCAATCCATTCTGGAAAGGTTGATGTATTGGGCCGGTTATTTAATTGCGTCGAATTCTCGTTCGTCGATCCCGCCCAATGGGATCCGCGTGTAGGCCACTTCATCTTGGATGGCTTTGCCTTCTTGATCGGCGTTTGCTTACTAACCGGCAAATGGTAGAGATAACAGATGCGAAGATCAGATGCGATCGTCGGCGTGATGGTGGAAAGACATGGAGTCTTCTTCAAGTTGGCTTCTCATGTTTCGCCTGATTCAGATCAAATCGACACAGCGCGCACCGTTGTTAGTCGCCTTTGGTGAGAGACGCGTCGCGGTCACCGTCCCAAACGGGATGCTGCAATCGACGCTTTGTGAGAATCGGTGAATTTACCGGTATCGATTTCGTAAGAGCCCAATCTTGTGCGCCCGTTCCGAGTACCTTTTCGCCACACCGTTTCTCTTCGCGAAAATGACAGGATCGATTTCCATCGGAGGGACGGGGGTCGGTCCGCGATTGCATGACCAAGATCCTCTTCGCGGCACGCTCGTGGACGGTCCGACATTCGGCGTGCGTATTTCCGGCCATCTGGGTCGCGGCTGCCGGTTCGCCAAAGACGTTGTCGATCTGGGACCTCCGTGCAGTTCAAACCCTTCGCTGTGATAGGTGATTGTTGGCGGAGCGTGCGCGCGGCAAGACTTTGTCAGTCGGATGTCCAATTTCCCACGTAGATTCTGGCGCGATCGGTTGCGTGAACCACGACGCGAGCTTGGCTCCGTCGGGGGAAATATCGGGTGCACTTTCGTCGTCGGCATGGGTGGTGAACTGCATCAAGTTGTCACGGACACATCCGGGCGATCCAATATCGCTGCCAAGAATGCCATATGATGTCCATCGGGCCGGAGATCGTTGGTGGGCGAGAGTGGCATCGCCGTGGTGTAATCGGCCGCATCGTGGAGTGCCCCATCCAGCGTGGTGAGAAGGATACGAGGGACCCGTCCCAAACCAGAGAAACGGCGTGGGAAAACCAGATTGCGGCAGGCAAGCACAGTACCCGGAACGATTGAGCGAATGGACTCACGAGTGTGTTGAGACAGAGTCATGAGCAACGATTCTTGGGCAAAATTTCATTTGGTCCCCAGGTGTTCGGCGGAATGATATTGGCGAGATTGCGATGTGCGGGTCGTGCGGGCGTGCGACCTTTGTGGAGTTCCGATTCCAACCGCTCGATCAGCCTTGGCGCAGCGTTTGACGATCGCGTTGCCGGACAGCGTATTGCCGACGCGTTTTGCCGATGCATTGTGGTTTTTCGAAAAGTGCGCGATCTCTGTCGCGCGAGGAAGTCTTGCGCGCTCTCGTCCCCAAGTGGTCGCGTACGTCGGGAAACCGCAATTCACAACTCGGTGCCGAGGAATGACGTCGTCACATCCCCGTTATCAGGTCGGGACCTATCAACCAGCTCATTGCTGGGCGAATCCCGATGGTCAATCATGTAGTAACAGCCCGGTTACCGAACCGTGTTTCGCCGGCTGGTAACTGGTAGTTCCAGTTGAGGCACGAACGCCCCGGCGTTTTGACGTTTGTTTGCAGGTCGGCTACCGGATATTCGGCACCGATAGGATAACGAGAGCCGGGGTAGATGGGACGCCGAAGGCGCGGTGGCGTTTATGAAACCTTGTATCCACATGCTCGAATCAATTGCGTAGGAACCACCCGAATCGGGACCAAAGCCCGCCCCCGCGCAAGCCCGGCTGAACAACGTTGATGAGAACCACCAGGCTCGGGCTTTTGGATGTGTCGGTAGTTAACTACGCATGCGATTGCTGGAATTGATCGCGCATTTTTTGTCTTCGAGACTCATATTCATTTTTCTAAATCCGTTCGGTCTTCGTCCGCGTTTGAGCGATTGGCCTTCGAAGTAGGTCGGTGGGCACTTCAGAACCAAAAACGCAACTTGGTGCCAATCGGTTATCATCGCAAAAACCCGTTAGTTGCAGCAAAAAACGTTTTTTTTGGACGATCAACCCACCAAACAAGTGTCGTCACAACGATGCTTCCCTTGGTGTCATTTTGGAACCGAAAGGCAGCGATTTCGTGGGAAAGCACGGCCATCATTCACCAAAACGAGGATGTTGCTGCCCGACAACAAGAACGTGAGCGTCTCTCGAAAGCTGGCGCCAAGTTGCCCGAAGACAACCGAGTATGTGAACACAAGACCGTACCCGAATCAGGCCCGCCGAATGAACGTGCCGACGAGAGCGGCTAGAAGTCGTGTGGTCAGTATGTGAGCCAAGGACAAATCAGCGATGAATGCCGGTCAAGATGGCGAGAGATTGAACACGATCAGTTCCTTCTTGAGTTTCAATGCCTCGAACGACCATCGGCAGTGAAATCGTTCCGTATTGCAAAGAACCGAATTGCGAGTCCTGCCGACGAGCGTTGACATCACAGGGGTTAGTAAACGAAGTAAGCGTATCCAACGAGCCCGAATGCGGTGTCCAGATTCGTTTCGCTCGGAGTGCCACGGGACGATCCACGACCCAGGCAAAACGGAGCATCCCCACTGACCGAGAAAAGGGGTCAGGACTCTTTGCGGGCGAGGTTGAGTGGCTAAGCTTTGGGATGCCCGGTCAACGCGCCCCGATGTGGAGATGGATCTCTTGCCCTTGTTGCGGAAACAAGGTGAGGGGTATTTACGATGCAATTGGTCAAAAACGACCACGTACCTTTTTCTGGCCGTCACCTTTTCTGGGCCCACGGACGTCAACCCAATTCGTTACAACACCCGCCCGGCTTCATCCTCCGACAAGATCGCGCGGTTAGGGTTAACATCCGGCCTACACCGGTTTGCGGACACGGAGCTCGATCGATCGCACGATCACCCACCGTTATACGCCGACGGCACGCTGCGTAAACGGGCGTCTCGCCGCGACGGGGCAATCACGATGCTACCGGCGCACCACGTACTAATCGATCCATCGAACACCGGTGGACCTCGACGGGATCGCGGGACGTCGACGGTGCCTATTGATGAAACAAAATCCATTCGCCCGAAACACTCGTAGATCGGGACGCGTGTAGAACAGGGTTTCCTCCGTTCAATTCACTTCGCGAAACGACTGGAAGACCAACCACTCCAACCAGGACTTCAGGTGCCTCCTCGTTTCGATAGGCGACGTTCATCAATCACAGAAATCGAACCGTCGATGGCCTGGGAGCTGAAAGTTCATCTGCGGCAACCCAGCAATGGAAACGTGACAGTTACGGATGTGATTCGGGTGGTCAACAAAATCACACGTGGCCACAGCCGACGCGCACGTCATCTACGTTAACCACGCCACGGGGCGACGTTCTCAGACACCGAAATGACTTCCCCAACGGCACCGGCTACGACGTCAACGCCGTACAAACACGACGAGAAAATACGACCAATTCGGTCGCCGCCGTCCGTGATACCGACGCGGCAGGCGAAGCACGAGTCGACCGACTATGCTTACGATACGCTGTTTCGATTGCACTCGCGTCCGAAACTTCAGCGAGAGGTGTCATCCGATGGCTGGTTGGACCGTGGACAACTCATCGCGAGCAAAAGACTGGGCGGAATCAGCAGTCCATATCGATCCGGCTGGCTACTGACCGATAAACTTTCCGGCCCCGAATCACATGAAAACGACGTCCCGTTCAAACACCGCGACGCCGGGCGCGTCCGAGGCATCGCCACGACCGAACTAGCACCCAGAAACACGTTCCAGCGTTCGGGCTATTTTGACTTCGGCGACGACCAGCCGACGGTTGGAACTCGATCGGTTACGTGACCTCCCCGGAGACGGCACCACCCCGGTCCCCCCACGCGAAAACACCACGCCCTGCGAACGAACGACGCCCCAAGGCACGCCGTCTATCAATCCCCGGATCCGGCCGGACCCGTCGAACTCTGTTTCCCACCCACAACGCTCTCGTACACCACGTGCCAGCCAGCTCGAAACACCGTGTTGGTCGGGCGGCGTCCCCGCCGGTTGCGCAAATCACGTCCACGACCGAAACCCAAACCCGTCGCTCGCGGATCACCATTCACGCGTTCGGCCAACCACCAGTCGGAAGGTTCGTTCGAGTCCGTCAGCTCGGGGAAGTCTGCAGCAGAGCCGTTGGTTGACGTTTCTGAACATTACACACCATCCACCGGTAGACTCGCCAGCAACAAACGACCGTTGGCCAACAGACCAGCTGTTCACGTATGATACACTGGACGGGCGGGTCGCCCTCCGTCACAACCCAACGGCGAAACGACACCATCAGCACGACTCGAGTGGGCAACCGCAACCCGGCTTGGATCTACAGCGGTGCGCCTCCGGGCGAACACCGGCCCGACACACCTGGGGTTTTCGATGCATCACGAATCAAAAGAATCGTCGTGGGCGTCACCGAAAACGGCGGTGGGAATACGGCACTTATACAACGTCTACACGGCGGAACGATGTCGATTCACACCCATCCCCCGGACCTCGCAGCGAGGACGTCACCTGATCGCGGACCGCGGCAACTTGACTTACGAACCCGGCGGCAGACGCTCGCGCGACGGGTCGTGCGACCGGTGAGAAACATATCCGAGGTGACGACCGATCTACGAATCGGATTGTCGCATTTCGATGCGACATTTAGCGACGCGAGTCGACCGATATTACGGCTTCCACTTCAGGACCATGCTCCGATCACGAACAAGAATCCGAACTCGAGGACGTGGGCAAATCGACCGGGCATATTCGGTTTACAAGGGTTCCAGGGCCCGTCCACAGCAACATTTGTGGCGTGACGATTAGCTTCGATTTCGCTGGGTCGCAAAACCGAGTGGGATGCGACGATCAAGATATTCCGGGTTTGACGTGTTTCGATCTGGTCAGGTCGACGACCGGGGACACGCGTCGGTACCCGGTTAACACGTTCCGACGGTCCGCACCGCATTGACCCGATTCGATTTATCGACCCCACCAGACGCCGGTCGGCCAACCAGTGCGTTCAACTTACAACCCTCGGGCGGAGTGTCAAGAATCCTGCGCCCCGATGCGGTGGCAAACTTTCTTAGCGAACTGGTTAACTCATGATGGCGCCGGACATTTACCAATGGACAACTACACCAACAGATCGCAACGGACTACCGCATCGTGATCGCGGTCTTCGCCTACCGACGCGGCGAGTCAGTTACGAGTCACCGAAACGATCCCGACGGCATGCGCATCATTCCCGCTACGCGCGTCGAAGCACGCACCCAGCACCGATTGGACTCTTCCCGGGCGTCGATACAGCTTGGCCCAAGACGATCGCTACGATCGAATACAACGGCGGAGGCGCTACAAGGATATCTCACGTCTGCTTTCTTCTTGCGCCCAACGACGCCTTTCCGTCTGGGATCCCGCCGGACGTTTGATTGCGTCGTCAGCCGACCCAATGACGCGGTCTCCAAACGATCGGTACGGTACGACGCCACGGCCTGATGCGTGCCCGCCGCGTGCCTTCGCGCCAGAGACGGACAATCAGTCCAGCGGCCGGCAACTCCGCGACGGCCTGCAAATTCTGGGGAATCGACTGATGCCGCAGCCGGTCATCACCCAAACTCTACTCCAACGCACCGCCCCCACGAGATGTCGCCACGGGACGTCCTGGACACGGTGCTTACGAATCAATCTGGAGTTTTTTACGGACGCCCCTGGAGCCTCAGAACCCGTTCGCCATCAGTCCTGGAGCGACTGGAAGTCGTCACAGCACCACACCGGAATACGGGGTTTCGCCATGCAACTCGGCGACATCAACACTACTGAGGCTCGAAAATCTGGCCGGCCACCACGCGACCCCGACACCGGCCCATCGAAAGCAAAAGCGTGGTACGACCCCCAGC
>Ga0163217_1010755_pt1 | contig 11660 bp, 7 predicted proteins | sample SynspAceP_FD_185933 | JGI IMG/M metagenome (GOLD analysis project Ga0163217, IMG submission 185933) | Saline lake microbial communities from Ace Lake in Antarctica - Synechococcus sp. Ace-P (PacBio error correction) | ecosystem: Environmental > Aquatic > Non-marine Saline and Alkaline > Saline ... | reverse complement strand
CTTACTGACTGCCATTTTTGGCAAGTGCCTTTATCGGGATGTTTGAAGCGACCCTGCAGCAAATAATGGCATTAGCCGTATTAATGCCAGTCGTAGCAAGCATGGGCGGAATTTGCGGGTAGTCAAACGCTAACACTGATAATCCAGGGGCTTGGCCATTAAAACAAGTGACTCCGCTAACACGATGGTATACTGTCGAAAGAATTAAAAAGTCGGTTGATTAACGCTGTTATATGGGCCATTGTAATCGCGGATCGTCGCATTTGCATGGTTTGGAGACCCTATGCTCGGTGTTGTTATAGCTTCGCTATTTTCTTAAATATCCGTTGCGCGGCATTTGCCGGTGTTTTTGTACCTGTAATACTGGATAAATTAAAAATTGACCCGGCGCCTTTCTGGCCCTCCAGTAATTTAACAACAGTTTACTGGAATAGTTCGGTTTTTGTAGCGTCTTGGCTTTGGAACAATGTTACTTGTTGTTGACCGATTAGGTTATAGCTTTTTGATTAATTTGAGCGCGAGAGTTACTTAACCTGCTCGCAGCGCATTGTTTTACGGATTGGCATAACCGTCAACCACTTAAATTATTAACGAATTGGAAGCGAGACAGCTCGTTCCGCCACCATTTTTGATTGCAATTCAAAAAAACGCCAGAGGAGTAACAACTTAACCATCTGCTGCTGGGTAAAAAATGCTCAATTTGTCACCCTAATACTATCGCAAACTAGGCCACCATGCAACAAACTCACTCTGGTCATTTAAATTGTTTAGGTCGTTCAGTAATGCGCGCCCATAGCGTCATCTAAGCTGTTCAAGCCCAGCTATTGGATAATTAGCTTTAATAAGTATCTTGCCCACTATCGCGCAAACCAATTGATTAGTGCTGTAAATAATCAGGAAGTAATTTTTTCTAGTTTTAATTCTAACAGCCACCACTTTTCTGTTTGTGCGCCGCTGCGTTCGCATCAAATAGGTAATAAATGGATCAGGGCTGTGAGTTGCTGCCACATGCATAAGCAACAAAACAAGACACAATTGAAACATAAGAACATTTTTTGCATACTAATTTACCTTCTTTTTTTTGATGATTCAGGCTGTTTATCGGTGTTCGCAGGTCCCCAATACTAGTGAGTTAGGCTGATTAGTCACTTCTTTTATTACGCGCGTTTGATTTCATCTAATGATGACTTTTCAATTTTCTTTATCATTTGCTCAACCCGAACGATTAACTTGTTTGAGTCTGGTTGCAAGCCTTTTAACTGTTAACTGCAGTGCTTCTAAGCTTTTGCTCAAGAGTAGTCACGTCATGCTCGCTTTTTTCAATTCGCTTACCTGTCGTTTTGACCGTTTTCATCGGCGCTATCTATCATCCATTTCATGTTTGCAAGGGGTATCATTTAATTGGAATTTTTCGAGTTTCACCTAGAATATTTCTAGCTTTTTACTTAACCTCGCCAAAGCCACCTGCGCTGCAGGTATCACGGATACTCACCAAATTGAGTGGGACTAGCTTCTACTGGCTGACGCCACCCGGTTTGTAGGTAAACTTTTAGGCGGGGGTTGGGGGCATTCCGGTTTATCAATTTCGCGTTTTCTATCGGGCGCTTGTTAAGCCTTCTTCATTTGCATCCAGTCATCAACCATTCCCTTGAAATATCAATTGAATATGTACCCTTTCTTCCATTAAGCGCTCTGGTTCAAGTTTGATCACAACAGAATGCGATCCTCTTTGCCAACACCAGCCATATCCATAATTTCCCAAAACTTCCATATTACGTTCACTCACTGTGCCCAAGTCGTTTAATCCTCTTATAGTCTACTGGGCGCGCCTTTGTGTAACCACCCAACCGCTGTCTTAACTAAAAATAAACGTTTTCTCATGGAACTTGTAAATCTCGTTGCGTGCGAGATCGGATGCTGTCTGCGAATCGTAAACTTGGAAAAATTGATGGTTTTGTGAAAATCCCTGCTCCGGGACTCTGTGCCATCAAAAAGTCCAAACCTCTACTCGCCCGCAAACCAGCTGTATCTAGGGATGCCATGGTTTTAAAACTAACCACCCTGGGGTCGATTGTGTAATAGAAAGCCCATTGACATTCCGAAATGAGGTGTTTTCAGTCACTAGATTATGAAAAGGAGCACTGAATAAAAAATATCATAAATGAGCTTCTTGTTGAAGAGCGTTCATAGTACATATGACTTTCAACAGCACCCAACCTCCAAACCTTTGTGCAACACCGGATGCCTACTTTTAGTGGTTTATATACCACGTGAAATGGACGTTTTAAATGAAACAACGTCCGCATTAAGTTGATGTTCAGGCGGGGTTTCCAAGCCCGCAATTTGAACTTCTCAAACCATTTGCTGCCCCGGAGATACTTCAATATAGGCGCCTGATAGTTAGTTGCCAATTCCGGTAAAACCGGTTTGCACCCAATCGCGGTTTTTAACGGACCAGAACTCGCTATTTCAACTAAAAAAGAGTCCATCGACTTGTCCACTTCATATCGACCAAAAATAGTTTGGTTTGGTCTGCACTTAAAGCTAAATCGCTTTGACCATCCGATACCGTACATTTACGATTTTTTTCAATTACCGTTCTTTTTGTTCTAAAACTCCGCAAGTTTCGAAGTGTGCGACTTGAATTATGAATGGCCGCGATTTCGCCAGGTCTTTATAAAACCATACCGAGACGATAAGTAATGCAATAATTGGCAAGATCCAGTGATGATAGAAAATTCGAATTTATTTCGAGATGACTGGATTTTTGAGCAACGTTAGTTATAAATTTCATTAGAAAGACTGGACTACTTTCGGAAATGGGCCCGATTTTCGGGTTTTCACGATTGTCCGTTTCCTGTATTATGGTTGCTAAGTCATTCTTCGGATCCACTTTATCCCAAAAAGGATCCTTGATCCGAACTGATGAGCACTGATCATCGTCGATTATCACTACACATGCAAACGCTGTTTGCGGCGCAACGCCAACTTTAATTGACATTATTGTCGCCCAATTGTATAGTGCCACTAAATGAGCAACAACAAAACATCCAACCACTGGACCACTTACCTATAAATTCAGTCAGCCTATATAACTTAGTCAGGTTATATATTGTTTTATTTTGTCACGGCGTGTTTGCACATAGCTATCACGCCCAGAGCCTTAAGCGAACATTTTAGTGCTTATCGGCACCAAGTGTTATACTAGGCAATATAAGATGGACCGCAGCAATAAAAATAAGGACCCATGCTCTAAAAAACAAGAATTATCAAACTCCCTGACCAATAATTAGAAGTCTCTGTACATGATGCTACTTAAGTCAACTGAGTACTCTTAAATGAATAGAAATGGATAAAAGTATTGCGGGTGAACTGTATAAATCAAAGTCTACGTGGAGCGGTGACTAAATAGGCTCAAATAGGATTTATTTCGAACACTGTATTTTTAACCCGTAGTGATGACAATGCGTGCTGCAGACGTTCGCAATTGTTGAGGGCCATAGGCGCCAATTCATGGGCACACCAAGCAATTGACCAAGCCACTGTTAGCTGCGGTGTTAAGCTGCGGTGTATAGCTGCGGTTTTTGGATTTTGATTCTGAAAGTTGTCTTGACGAGATATCAGTGCGCATGATCTGTTCAATCCAACACCATAATCGCCATGGTTGGTCTATCATTGACTACAATATGACGTTGGAGTAGCGGCGCAAAAATCACATATGCCCAAAAAACGATCGATTCAAGTGAAATAAGGTCCTCCGGCCATCGGAACGTAAGTTTTGAGTCTTAAACACTAGAACGCTCAATCAAAAGCAAACTTCAGACCATTGACACCTTGGGGCAAATATAACTCCTCAACCTTACTAACCGTACGCTGAAGGGTTAATGATTACTTAGACCTCGATAGGTTCAGAGACTAATAATAAAGACAGACAAGAACAATTAAATTCGCTTGGTAGGGCAGCAGTAAAAATAAAAAAGCGCACACATTCAGAGAATAAGCGATAAAGATAATAGTACTCTTGCGTGTTAAGCGCTCTGTTAAAGTTTATGTAATAAATCGACTATTAGTTCGTATTTGACAATTCATTTTGGATGAAAAAGAAATAAATGGAAAAAATGTGGCACGGCATAAACATTAAAATAAGGGCGGTAAGACTCGTGGCACCAGTACCATATTGTTGGCGTTAGTTGTGCGCCTACTGGCGATGCTGTAGCTGCATCTTTGGCAGAAGCACATTGGTCGACTGTGAGTCAATAGCAAGACCGCATCTTAATTTAGAGAAGGTAAGACACTGCAAACATGCACTCGCAACTGTGGTCAGTATTCGGCTTTCAATTTTTGGCTTTATTCCATTTTGCGACTTAGTTAGCGTCTAAATGTATCTATACTATGCGCAAGTATAAAACCGATTGGCTGAGGAACACAATCAGTTTGGTGCTTCGATTACAGAGACTAGCACTAAGATAGGGTATCCGCAAAATACAAAGTGTGTGTGAAAAATCCGTTGTTAAGCACATTTTAAGTACCAGTTTGACCAGCCGAACGTTTGCTATTAGAATGTAGTCAGCACGAATTTTAGGCATTGTTTCAAGTGATTGCAGAATGAAAATCAGCCCAGGGACGAATTCGATTAGAAATAAGCATTAAAGCCTAAAAACCACATAGTACGTGCAATGGATAAAAACAACCTCAATGCGAAAAGCCTGCAAATGTCACTTCAGAGCTCCAACATCTTGGCTAGCGACTTTGTTTAAATTAAGCTGAGTTACATGTACTCAATAAAAAAAATTTTTACCCCCAATCCCGGGGGTAAGTAAACTATCGACTTTTCTCACAACCTATACAAAGCGCGATGATAAAAGCACTTAATGCTGGGTTGCTAAGAGCCAAATTCTATTTCAAGGTTCAATATTGGAATAATTCCTGACGGGTTTTTTTCTTGTCCCAGCGGTTTATTGTGCCTGGCGCCGCTGATATACATGTTCATACATCGCCGATTTGCTGGGACTAGGACAACACACACGCTAACATCATCTTCAAGGAAAGCAAAATAGAGGCGTTAGAGAAATATTTTAGGTACCGGCGCAAATCTATATATATTCCCTCAAGTATAGTCTAGACAAAGCTATGTATGGTTGGAGCATGCTAGGAAGCACGATATAATCTTGCTTCGCGTTCACTCTATATCTCTGTTGCCAGATCTTCTTGTTTTGAATGCATAATCCTAATTACAGAAAAGTCTTATGTGAAAGTTGCAGCGCTTCAAAAACAAGAAAAAGCGTATTGCTGCGCGTTGTGAAGGAAAATGAGTGTTTGAACTTTAGTTTATGTTAATCCACCATTTCATATATCTGCCGAGCTGCAATTTTTAAAAGGGGGGGGGGGCTTTGAGTTAAAAAAAAGGGGGGCCCCCGCCACAAAAAAAAAATTAAAAATTTGGCGAGACACAGCCATTAAGCGCAGAGGCAAAAGATTCGACAGCCAAAAATCAGCTTCACTATAATTTTGGTGGGTGCTAAGATAAAATGATATGTAGATTTTTTTTTTTTTTTTTTTTTTCTGGTGCGAAGGTGGTGAGTTTGAAATTTGTCAAAAAACATGATTAGTGAAAGTATCGAGTTTAACGCCAAGTGAAAATGGTTTACGTCATTGGCTTTTCGCGAAAAAGAAATGTCGGTGCCCCTTGCTTAAAACTAGCAGAAAAACTTGGGTGCAACCGAATGTAAACCAATTAAGTATGGGCACCAGGCGCAAAAGACGACTCGTCTTGTATATGCATGCAGTTTTTAACGCTTTAATATACTATTAAAGGTATCTAAGCCTGAAGAACAGGTCTACCACAAATAAAACACGGACTCGAAATTATGGCCCTCCTTCAGGGACACTCCAAAACAGCAATCATTTGATTCGTGCGATGCACCGCTTTTACGTGAAACAGACGGGTGAAAAAAGACAAGATTTGAGCGACGTATATTGAAAAATAGGACTCCTGAAAGGCGCGGGGTACTGATTGGATAACATAGCGATAAATTAGAAAGAGAAACAAGGGCTGTTGAAAAATACATTGAGGTGCTAACAGAATCGAGCGTTCATTGTTGATGGACACATCAGACTTCCGAACTCACTCTCTTGTAAGCCCGAGAAAAACAGGTGAAACACTAAGCGGAAAGAAACGCGTAAATTGTTACGCCGTTTGCTTTACTCGGATATGTCTCAACTGAAAAGCCTACCATAGGTCAGCTCTAGCAACGCTGAGCTCGCAGAGGTATTGCAATGTTAATCGACTGTATTACTTTAATTAAAGTGTTCTACAGCGCACTCTGGCGCTCTTTAATTCTATGAGCTGGCTTGTGTCGCCTTACATTCTTTACAGGCTTGGCCGATCGTTTAAAAACCAAACTCCAAGAACGCACCAGTTCAACACTTCGCAGGCTAGGCTCGACGGGGAAGTGCCTGCTCTTTGCATTTATTTACTATTTTCTCGTATCGTATATTTACTGCGATGATCTCAATATAGGCGAACACGATAAGACCAGTGTTAAGTAAGCCCACAACAACAAGAAAATGAAGAATCAATGGAAAAGCGTATTCTCGATCTCGCTGCATTCACGGTGAAGATAGTAAGCTGCAAAGATAAAGTAAACGAATTGCACTTGTGTTAACTATGCCGAACGGCGTTGCTCTTCAGCCGCTTGCAGCAATGTGAGAGAGTCCCTGTCGAGATAATTAATGCTGAACAACAATCCATATATATCTTACTCACAAAAGGAATGGGGACGATTGAAAAAAAGTCATTTTGTATGACAAAAATTCGTGCCTAATACATTAAACGAGAATAAACGCAATGAAGCCAATAACAAACGACGATATACTAGATATCACGTCACATCTCAGCATGCACAAGACCAACAAACCACGCCGGTATTTAATAAGTTTAGTCAACATGTGGTTGAAGCGCAATTATGTCTGATCTAGGGCCGGTTTTAGGGTGGGCTGCATTGTTTTCAGACGTTATTATATGCTATGGTGGTCGGCGGACCAAACTATCGGTAAAAAAGATGGGTTGGAATTGAAGTCGTTAACGTAGGAATGGGTGGATAACCCTTCTGTTATGGGAGAGCTTTGGTCGCTATGGGGGCTTATGGTGCAGGTTTCGCGACAGGTCTACTCGGTTTTTTACAGATCTATTGGGACGCACTAACTAGACCAGCCACGTTTTCAAGATAAAATATCTCACACAAGCAAACTGTTGTGCTTTCGCGTGTAAAAAATTACCCTAATGTACACAAAACACATCAGAATTTAGCGTCACGTAATATAATTATCATTACCGAAAAGGCCAACGCCATTGAAACTCGAAAATACTTTGGCTCTTCTCGTCTATAACAGCTGACTTTTCACCCACGCGTGTTTGAGCTTGCTTGCAAACTTTATATGGGCGAACATCAATTTAAATATTCATAATATTTTTGAAATTCTTCTTTAGCTACCCAATATATCTGACTCTTTGGAAGCGCCGATATTTTGTATTGTTTTAAATCATGATAGATGGAAACCGTCATCATAACTTTTATAACCACCGATGTCTGGTTAGCTCTGTCTCATTTTGTTGGCCTATACCACATTCATCAGCGGCATCTTTGCCCATTCAGTGCATAAAACTTGGCCCACTGTTCTTAAACGTTGATTGAATCTCGCTCTGACGGTTTGTTATGTTAATGCTGCTCTGTCCGACTCTCTCGATAGAGTTGGCGACTGATAAAGCTCGACCTCGGTCTCCAACTAGACCACTCGACATAAATCCTCGCCCTTGAGTTCGCCGGCCAAACTTGGTGCCGCTTCATCGCATCGCAATTTCCAAAGCAAGTAGATTTAGTTTCGATCCGTTATTCCTTGAATTTCTTGGTGCATAATACAGAGCTCAATCTTTTTCGAGCTTCAAGAACCATATGTCATTGCTTGAATTTTGCGAACTTTGCAGCGAATAACCCAACTGCGTAGCTCTGACACTCCGATCATCGTTCTTGCCATAGAGGTGCGGTCGCGGGCTCTACAATGATTCGCGTGAACAGATTCCCACCTTTTTGGAGAAAGATTAATAGTATTGTTTGTCAAACTTCAGATATGAAGCGACAAATTTCTTCCAATGTGCCGAACTCACTTGCACAAGTTCATCTACCTGCTGGCTTGAACTCCTCTTTTGCTGCAATTGAGAGCTGCTTGTGCTAACTAAACGGACATTTTCATAAGCATTAGTGGTTTGATGTGCTATCGAACCAATCAGTACCTAATATTACTGATTGTACCTTTCCCCTCATAGAACAATTTTAAACTATTAAGTCAAATAACATACCTATATGACCCCACCCCCGCTATAGATCGTATAGACTCGGGATAATATACTGCTCTTAGTTATATTGTTGCTATGGCCTTCCTTGAATATAGCTTCAATCCTAACGAAGTCCATTTCTGTGTTTAAACAAAAGAGTTCTATGGGTAATACACGATGCATTAGATGAAAATAGTGGCTGCGACATGATAAGACGAACAAATATCAAAGCAAAAAATAAGGTTGAGTGTATTGTCTTAATTTAAAGGTTAATTGAAAACTATCCGATCTTGTGTTTTCCCTTGATTGATTTTTAGTGTAGAGGTTCAGCAGCTATGGCGAAATTTAGGGCTTAACACCGTTCGCACAGACTGGTTATCCAGGCGAGTGCTTCATTTCTCCAAAACAGGGCGTAATGGAAAGCATCAACCCAATGTTAAGTATCGGCCATCTTTGCAACGGTTTTTTACCGCTCCACGCAAGGCAGGCTGCTTTTAATTCCCCCAAAGGTCGCGAAGCTCTTTTGGGATCATTATCAGTGGATGGCGAACCAGTATTGTGATTTTTGGGCAAGCCTACTTAACTCAGTCTCCGAGTATTCAGCTACTCGACAGAAAGCCTCGTTTAAGTGACACTTTAGAACATATACTGCCTGCGAAATAATCAAGTGCACCTCGATTACTAAGTTCTCATTGTCCTGATAAATGTGACTTTTCTATCGATAATAGCGTGTATTATGTCTTGCCATTGTTCAAACGCTTCCTGATAATATCTATAGGACAAGCTAGATGCTAATTAACGCACTAGTTTATCGGTATGAAAAAACACAGTGGTTTTATTTGACAGAAATTCATGTTTTTGAAATATTCGTCTGATTTAAAAACACATTTCATGTGCTTTTCATTAACGCTAAAGACTCATATACGAGTTATCTGTCATAGAACGAAATTGTTGAGCATTAATTTTGTCACCGCCAGTAAGATATAGCTGCTCTGCGCTTGCATTGAACAGCTGAGTTATGCATATATACAAGAGGGGAAAATATGTTAGCATCAAATTAGCATCGTCATGATCGCGACGGAATGTCTTACCGTGTATTAACAATCATTGCGCATATTAGAATTTTAACCCCACTCCAGTTGAAGTGAAAGATAGAGCCCCTAACTAGAAATGGCCACACTGCAAAGGATACTAAAATGAGTCCTTCGTCTTACTCGCGGGTTTTCTCTCTGGGGATATCACTTATTTACTGGGTTTTGGTGCACAAAACGCAGTGTTGTGTGCTTCGAAACAAAAGGGTTTGAATACGGCCAGCATTGTATTTGATAGTTGCCTTATTTGCGCCTTATCTGATGCCATTTTAATCACAGCCGCCCGGTTTATTACGCTGGCTTTTGGCGTTGTACTCTGTATGCAAAAATCCCACTATTGAACAATCGCGTGACGATACGCTGGTGCGCTCAGCGTTTTTATTCTTCATCTATCGCGAGCGAGTCAGTTTTTAGACTTTTTTTTTACACTGAACATGCATTGGGCAGGCGCAGGGCAAGAAGTCGGCAGCATGTTCACAGCGGTTATTAACTTGTTTAGCATTTACTTGGCTAAACCACATGTTATTTAGGACACATTCATATTACTAGCGTTCTATTTTTAGCCAAATATGACGGCCAGCAACTTGTTTCGGTTGTTGGTGGCGGTAGCCGGTTCCTTTCGTGTTTTTCTTTTCACTCGGCTATGGTGCTAAATACTTATTCCCGTTTTTAAAAATCCCAACGCATGGAAAGTCCTTGAATTATAATTGATTTGTCATGTTAGGGACTAGGTATTAGTTTGGGCTAGTATAAAGCCCAGTGCAATCTAATAAACGAGTATTCACACAGGAACCCGCTTAACTTCATAGCTACCGCAATACAGGGCATGATATTGCAAACCAGCCTTAGGTATGTGAGCACGCCGCTGAGTTTATAAATCTATGTCGTACTCTTTTCAATTTTCCTACTCAATGTATGGCGTCCCCAAGCCCAGTTTTTTTCGCAGCATCTTGGCTTATTGCCATGGGTATATTTTAAAAGCTCGCAGCATAGAATTTTTTCAAAAACTTTTGCATTGCGATCATTCAAATAATATTGTTCATGTCCGGTGCCTTAACTTGGAATCGGCCAAAGTGATAGCAAGTTGTCCACTCATTGCTCTGCTTGTTCTACTTTTTAAATCATCCGCAGAAAACCATGAGTCTGGAGTAAATCAGTTAGGTTGATCTCTTGTCCAACTGCCATAACAGTTAACAACGACACGTTATTTTCAAGCTGTCGAACATGCCTGGCCAAACTTGTAATGAGGAAGTTACTTTAGCCGCATTTTAGTTGAGGGATTTAAACTTCAACCCACCTAATTCTTTTCCAGCTTTGGCTAATGAAAATGTTAGCCAATAATGGATGTCTCGCGGCGCTCATTTTAATGAGGGAAACGATATAACATTTAAACGATGATTACAAATCTTCTCGGAAAATTTACCTTGTTGCAACCCACGCCTTCTCAAGGTTTTTGATGAGTCGCCGGTTGACAAAGCAATAATACGCAATCGACACTAAACCGGATATGCCCACAACGACTCTATAAAATAGAATGCCCCTCTGCCAATATACTCTTAACTCAAACTTCTCGAGTTTGCACATCCAATGGGGCATATCACCAATCTTCCATCTAAAAAATAAAAGGTGGCCGCCACAGGATCAAGCTTGGGTTCAAAACGAGCCTTTGACGCGCTGCTTTGGTGCCCCTGTGATAAGGCTCAGTCTTTTTCTTACTCTCATCCAATTTCGGATTCGAGTGCAATCTTCGTTTTGCTGGTGGATAGCAGGCCAATTAAGTGACCACAAAAGGTATTTTCTTGGCTCTGGGACTAAATGACTTTTATGCTCAGCGCAAGGGCAACAAGCTCTTTACTGTGCCTGACTGCCGTTGATCTAAACTCAATATATAATCAAAAATGAAACGAGGACAACGCCCAACGAAAAGACCTCCTGCATTGCTGTCGCTTTCACAATTAATCTCTGCCCGTCGGGATTAACCTTGGGCGGCAACTTGTTTTAGTTTGCTTTGGCTTCACTTGGGGCATGCTCCAATTGCACGTTTGCTTAATGTCACGGCTTCATCATATCAAAACGGCTTGGGCAGGTATTCGAAAGCACCGCCCTGGTAGGGCATTAACGCACTGTCTAAATCAGAATGTGCGGGTTCATAATTATGACCGGCATTTCGGGGTATTGTGAATGGATTTCTTTGAGTTATGGTCATGCCAATCCATTTGTGGCATTTTGTCACATCG
>Ga0163217_1002188_pt1 | contig 11660 bp, 4 predicted proteins | sample SynspAceP_FD_185933 | JGI IMG/M metagenome (GOLD analysis project Ga0163217, IMG submission 185933) | Saline lake microbial communities from Ace Lake in Antarctica - Synechococcus sp. Ace-P (PacBio error correction) | ecosystem: Environmental > Aquatic > Non-marine Saline and Alkaline > Saline ... | reverse complement strand
AAATTTGAGTTAAACTAAAAAAGTCCTAAAAGTAGATTGAAAAAAAATCTGTTTAGGACTTTCTTTTTCTATCTTTTTTTCTATAAAAGAAAGAAATTTTTAAGGAAATCAATATAAGAAGCTTTTTTCACTCGTACCAATAGAAAGTATTCGCTTACAAATAATATCTCATTTCATTTCCCTATAGTTTATCACTATTTAGTTGAAATTTATCAATTATTGAACAAAAAAAGGTTGCTAAAATCGCTCTATTAGTGATACTCACAGTTAGTATGCTTAAAATTAAATTCCGGGCGTATAAATAATTAATTGAATAGAGAAAAGAAAGGACGTTTGCCAATATGATTGACTTAAAAACTAAACGGTACTTATCAAGATTTAAACTAGCTCTTTCTATGCTGTCACTCACCCATCAGAGACAAAGCTATAACGGATCATGCGACCAAATGAGCATGTAAATTCAACGTATAAAAAGGAAATATGGATTAGTAAGAAAACATCAGGAGTGACACAGTTAACAACAAAACCTTAGACAGTATGAGAAAAAATATAGCTAGCTGGTAACAAAGAAATACTATTGACTTAACTTTCCAATAAAAGTAGAATGGGGAAAACCAGTTCTAGGAACATTCCTAAAACTGACTTTTTCATCGTCCGAAAGAAACAGAAAAACAAAAAGTAATTGATAGTCTTAAAGCAAGTAAAAGGAAGAAATTTAAAAATCGCCAAAATAGAAAGAACTTTCAGGGCGGACATTGCAACGGTCTATCGCCCGTGCGCTAGCCAGAAACAGAATTATTTTTTCTGGATTGAAACCGTTTGATTGTATCGATATGAATAATGAAAAAGTCATCATCATTTTATTGAAAAAATTGAGGGATGAAGAAAACGGATGGTTGTTGTCCACATGATTTAAGTAAAAGTAAACAACTTATTTTGATGATTTGATTATAGCTAAATCCAAAAAAAAACTGATTATTACGACCCATTTCTGAATCATTCACGACTAAAATATTAAGCAGCATATGTATTCTATGGGAGATTTTAATGATTAAAGAGTTAAAGACGAATGATGTGCTAATTTATAGAAGATTAACAAAATACGAATTTTGCAAAATGCTTTATTCACATCTATCGTTATCGAATTGTGTCTGAGTCATTGGCTGTTTCATCATTTAAATGAATTTCATTGATGGCGAGATCAATAATCTCATGCTTGTTCTTCCAGGAGTAGCCGTTTCTTATATCGTAGGAGTAATTACTTTATTGGCAGCATCAACTTTTTGGCCTATTTCAGCTCTCTTATTGCTGGTACTCAAATCACAGTAAATAAAAAGTGATAAGCTATCGATTGTATTCAGTTCCATTTTTTGCAGCGCGGTGTATATACGATCTCTTTGCAAAAAGTTCAAAACTGAACTGTACCAAATATTTATTTGGAAAATTACTAGCTATACACAAGCGATATGATTATTACCGTAATTCATCGCCAATTTAGTTATTTTATTCCTGCATTATTTTATTTAAGGAACTTCTTATCAGCTTCCTTTTGATCCGAATAAATGTCGCAAGCTTATGTTGAAAATCCATTTAATTCATCACACTATTAAGTTATTGCTTACGTTATAGCTGTTCAGCTTTTACAAAACAGTAGGAACCATCTTATAGTACTATGTTGATTACACCTTGCAGCAACAGCTTATCTATATCAAAACAGACTTTCCTTATGTATGATTGTCTATGCTTCTACAATTGAGTAATAGTGCTGTCGGTTATTCCTAATTATTCTTTATAATTTGGCTTCTGGGCTTCCAATGTAAGTATTAACAAACAAACAAGTATCTGTATCATTGCCTTTTTATTTTTTCGCCAAAACAAAATCTTACTAATTAAGAGAAGGAAGGCCCCTTAAAATGAAAAAGTTGAAAATATACGTACTATCTATTTTTAGCGTGTCTTAGATCTGCTTAGCAATGAGAAAGAAGTAGCAAAAGCGAAAAATATGCAAAGTTGTTGCAACGAATCTATTGGCGATATGATTAAAAATGAGCATGGTGATAAGATTGATTTGCACAGTATCTTCCAGTTGGGACAGATCCACATCATTATAAAGTCTGCCAGCAGATATGAAAAGTCAACGTGATGCAGATGCTGATATTTTTATAAATGGTTAAATCTTGAAAAAACGGTGGAAACGGGTGGTTGTTAAGTTAATGGAAAACATCAAAAAAAATAGAAGCGACAAAGATATTTTCTACTATGAAGTGTTAAACCGTGATGTTCTTAACTTCGAAAAGAAAAGAATCCGAACAAAATCCTCATGCCGATGGTATAGATTATTAGCAAGGAATAGTATGGGGGTAAAAAATATTTAGTAAAGTCTTAGAAGAAAAAGACCCAGATAATAAAAGCAACATACAAAAAAAATGCAGAAGCCTTATATATGAAAAATTTAACCGTATTAGTATACTTCAAGCAAATAAAAGAATTTAAAGATATCCTGAAGATCAAAAAATTACTTGTCACTATAAGAGCATTTAAAAGTATTCTCTGCAGCTACGCATGGGTAACCAATTTGATTATATTGGGAAAATTAACACAGAAATCAAGGCACACCCAGAACAAATGAGTACAATCATTTGAGACGTAAGAGAAAGCATATATTCCCTCTTATTTGTAGAAACATAGTGTGGATAAAAAAAGAAGTAGCAAAGCTATCAAAAAAGAAACCGTATCCTATTACGAAAACTTGTTTTTACTGACTCTATGCAAGAAGAAAAGGAGAAAATGAGATAGTTATTACATTATGATGAAGGAATCTAACAAAAAATCATAAGGCTTAAACAAATTAAAACGATATGATTAAAGTTCATTGAAAAACTAGAATATAGTAGCCAGAGAAATGGGTTTATAGTGCTAGTTTTTTTAAAATTAAAAAAAATAGGATAAAAAACAAGATTAAAGCAGAAATGTATGTTTCGACAGGTATGGATGAAAAATGTAAATAATACAAGTAAAATAGAAAGTAATAGAATGTCACAGAGAGATTCACAATGCTTTAAACAAAAACACTACCGCAACATTATTTTTTGATAAAGGGCCTGAAGCGTTTTTATTTATGCATGCGTACACAGGAAGCCCAAAAATGAGGTAGAATATGACGTGCTTTAGGAAAAGAAAACTATACATTTATATCCACCGTATGTTAATAAGACACGTAACAATTTGACCAGAACATCTGCAGCCGACTTCCTGCAGACTGGATACAAATGCAAAAGATGCGCCTTACAGTTTTGGCAGAAAAAAGATTACCAACAAGTGCTGTTCTTTGCTTTCATGGGTGCTTGTATAGCAACCAACATAATGGACCCACAGAATTCTATTTTAGCAAGCTGGTTACATTTTTCGCCAACGATAAATGACGAGGAAAGTTAATTACGCCTTCCTTTTTACGTATGTAAGGACACGACGTAAAAAGAACTTAGCTGACAAACAGTATGAAAGTATAGAATTCTCGGTATCGGTAATAGTTGAAGAAAAAAGCTCAATCAAACCAATTAGCTGCCTATTTCTTTCAATGTTCTTCAATGAACCAAACATTATGAAAAATGATAACAAAAACCTGTTATTTATGCTCCCAAAAAGGCTGGCAAGATGAAATGTTAATGTATCCGCAATGGCGGTGAAATTAAAATAAACTAGTACACTCAAAAGGTAGATTTCAAATCTGTATGAAAATAGTACACATTTCAATACAGTAAGTAGATAGAAAAGAGAAGTTAGGAAAATATTTACAACTGATTTCCTATTCTGATTTAATTGGAATGGAGATAAAATGAATGAAAAGAATCAAACAATAAAGAAGCTTATCTTAGTGTATATGAATGGGCAAGAACAAAAGGCTTTTAAAGTGAAAAAAAATAGTGAAGATTATGCACCTAACTAGTTCAGCTGATTTTAAAATGCTTGTTTCAATCCATTATGCTGAATAATGGAAACGTGGAAGACTTTTTTCTAGAATTAAATGAAAGGTGAATTTAAAACTAGCGAAAAAAGATCGCGTTATATCTGTATTTGCCGAGGCAAGTACGAGGGTTTTGTTTGTATCCATTGAAGATGAAGAAAATTATATTTATATCCCTATAATCAAAACAAATTCGCGTTAGAGATTATATTGTACGGATATTTATTTCGTCCAGCTGACCCTGGTTTGTATTAAGAGGTGCGCAAGACGTTAAACGATTATAGAAACGCAATTCACTCAACTATGTAGAGAATTTTTTTGCTGTATTACCGAGAGGCCGTTGAAGGAACTGTTTATTATGGACTATATTGAACCAAAGACGTAAAAATTTAACTGATTCAGGTAATTATTGAAGAAAAAGAATCAAACCAGTTTGATGCGAGCGATTGTCTTGGTAGATATAACTTGTATCCAACGCGAGTTCCTAGAAAGTTATGCAGGAAATTGTCAAATCCATTATCGGACACAAAAATGATCGGAGTATTGATATTTTAACGATTGTTATTAACACCGTTATTCAAAGCTTGAATTCCCTGATGAAGGATGACCCAAGCAAATTGATATGCCAATTAAAATAACGAAAAAAGATATGGATAACAACCGTCTTATTTTTACGTGATGAAATAAGTCTCACAATCGATGGCGAAGATGCTAAAGATTTGGATGGATGCGGTAACGTTAAAAAACTAAGAAAATTGTAAACTTTAAGTAGTGTTTCATTATGCAGATGTATCTTATTATGTAACAAATAGCCGTTAGATATTTGGAAGCTTAACGAAATCGTAAACCAGTGTTTTACCAACATTCTATTATTCCTATGTTGCCACATCGCTTTATTCAAATGGCATCTTTCTTTGAATCCAAATTGAAGATCGATTAGCAATGAGTGTTAAATGGAAATTTGATGCAACTTGCGTAAATTGTGAAAGCACGATTATTCTTCCCAATAGTATGCATGTCGTTCTTAATCGTCGATGAGCTACACACAAAGTAAATCCAAATAATCATGATAAAAAGATAGACAGTTCGCAAAGGATAAACGAAGACCTGTGTTACCAAATTTGGAAAAATATTGGGCCGAGTTGCATAAGATTTAGAAGCAGCAGAAAAAATCTCGAGCAGCGATTGATTTGAAAATCTCCAGAAGCCAAGATTTATTGTCGATCCAGAAGGACATTCCCTTTAATATTTTTTACTGAAAGAAGCATTGAGTGAGCGAGATCATTGATCCTTTCATGCTTTAGCCAACGAAAACGTATCAAACATTACACACGTATGAAAGTTCCAATTGATTTACCGCTTCCAGAACAGTTCCTGATAGTATCGATGCAAAGATTATGGAAATTGTGGACGGACATTTGGTATTCTTCCGTAACAGGACCTAATGTTTGAAAATGTTATCACCAAAAAAATTTAACAGAAAGTTTTGAAAAAGTGTAGCAGGTAAACTCTGAATAAAACGGTCTATGCTCAACAATTGGATGTTATCGCATGTATGAGCAACGAAATATGATGTTGAGCTCTCTATGGACATTATCGGATCAGCTGGGCTGACTATATTTCATTTCACATTCACCCATCGAAACTTATCCTGATTTGATTCTTGCATCGTTGATTCGTTCATATAGTGAGAAATGGAACAGTTCAGATCAAAAAACTTAAAGGGAGCGCATTGCTCCTGAAGATTGCTATCCAAAGTTCTAAAATGGAGCGTCGGCATTAGAGCTAAAGAAGAAAACAGACATTGAAGAAAACAGCAATATATGGTGGAGAATAAGTAGCGTAAAAACTACCAAGGAGATCATTGGTTCAGTATTGAGATTGCTTGTTCATTGAATTTACCGAATACAGTTTGAATGCTTGTCCACATTTCCAAATGAAAGATGATTATTATTAAATTTCGTTTGAAGAGCAACTGATGTTAGTCGCGAGAAACTTACGAGGAGTGTGTTATCGAATTGGTCAAAAAGTTGTAAAATTAGTAGTGACCAAAGCCAATCCTGAACACGCGAAATCGATTTTGACTAATACCAGATTTCCTGAGGCACCGAAAGCAGTATTCTTTTCACATTGAAAAAAAGTGCCGATAAAGAAAAAGAAACAGAAATCGTAAAAACCGACAAATATAAACAAGCAAAAAGGGTCAACGAATAAAAGAAAAAACAGTTATCCAAATAAAATACTAATAATACTAATTCCAATGATAAAAAGAAAAACGAAAGCCCTTACAAAAGGACGTTGCCAAAAAAGAAACCTAAAAAAAGAAAAAAAGTTAACAAGTAGAGCAAAAACATGCCCAAAGGAGCAAGGAAACGGCTTGGCTCCAAAATAGAAAAGCACATTTGATTATACTATTTTAGACACAGTGAAGCAGAATTGTTCTTTAAAGGACAGAAAATAAAATCGATTAAGCATGCTAGAATTAAACTTAAAAGAGATTTGCATCGTGTTCTAATGATGAAATATTTTTGCACAATGTCACATTAAGTCCTTATGTATCAAGGCAATCAATTATATCATGATCCTTTAACGAAACGAGCAAATACTGATGCATAAAAAACAAATTAGTACGCTAGAAAATGAAATGAAGGCAGTGAAACACCACTCGTTCCATTAAAAGTCTTACATTAAAGAGTTATGCAAAAGTATGATGGCGTATGCCAAAGGGTAAGAAAAATTATGATAAACGAGAAGACTTGAAGCGCAAAGATCAAAAAACGCGATTGCCCGATCATTAAAGAGATAAATAAATTAAAAAAATCATGCAATTCTTCAGTTAAAAGAAACATAAGATTAAGCTAGTCGACAAGTAAAATGTCCAGGCTGTTTTTTACATAAAACTAAACTTTATAGGCTTAATAAGAGGTTTTTTTTTCTTGTTATATACTTAAATTAATAAAATAATCAGAAAGAGAGGGGATTTATTTTATGTCAGTCTATGATTTTACAGTTACCGGAAATTGCGGAGAAGAGTTTCCGCGCAGTACGTATCTTAGGAAAAGCCTTATTGATAAGTAAAACGCACATGCAGTAAATTGTGGCTTAGCTCCTCAATTTGAAGCTTAGAAGATTGTTATAAAAATAATTATAAGAACAAGGATTCGTTGTGTTAGTCTTCCCGGGGGTCTAATCAGTTTATGAATCAAGTAACCGTCTTTCTAATGAAGAGAATAGCGACTCATTGTCAGATGGCGTATGATGTATCTTTTCCTTTGTCATTGAAAATAAGCGTCAATGAGATGAGCTAGTCCTTTATAATAAGTATCTAGGTTTGAACAAACGGGTAATAATTAAAAATCAAATGGAAACTTCACTAAGATTTCTCATCGTAAAGATGGTGAAATTATTTGAACTATTTAGTTCGATGACTAAACCAGAAAAAATAGAGGATTCAATTGTAGCAAGCCCAGCCTGCTTAACGAACATGAAAAATCGAATAATTTTTATTTGAAAAAGAAATGAAAACTGCTATGTATATGTCAGTGTCATTTTTTGAGGCTCTTAAAAAATGGCTATGTTAAACCATTTGAGTTTATGATAAAAATGAGAATGACATACATATAATCCCTAAAGAGAATGATTTATGAGTTAGCAAAAATAATATTTTAAATTTATTAGCTAAAGATGTACCAACAAATGGGGAAACCAACGACAGAATATCATTTAACTTAGAGGCCTTATGAACTCCCAAAGGAAACATGAACATTTTCTGACGATATTCATGGAGAATAATGAGCATTCCAACATGTTTTGGCAATGTTCTGGGAATATCATAAGAGGATAAATTAAATAAGTTTTTAGCGAGCCTTATAGCACAAAAAAGATAAAATACACTGCCTACATTGATTTTATTATACTCTGAAGAGAAAATAAAAAAGTATAGTAGAAACAATAAAACGAGACAAAGAAAGTCATGATCGATCGCTTAACATATCACGTTTATCGAACTATGGTTATATGTTGCTTCGAAAATATACTATTCGGAAGTCAAGAAAAAGCCTTGCCAATTGAATTTGGTTATATTATTTGAAGGCACATTATATCTAAAATACTAGTTTCCATAATAAAAAGATTATTATAGTAAAATTATTCAAAGTATCCTTTCATTAGATCGAGCTACCTCAATTTATTCACGGCGTATTCTGTATCTCACTTCAGCGCTTAGTAGTAGACCATTGCCATGTGTAGGGGATATATGATATGAGTGTCCTTATCCAGATAAAATGCATACATTAAATGACATCATTCTGTTGATATTCAATGTGTAATCACGACATTTTTATTGGATGGAGCATGCTAGTGGTAGCTTGTATTGCTAATGTTCTTAGAATATCAGCGCTATGATAACCTTGAATTATCGAAGAGCTATTGGTATCTCATGCGCAATTATTAACGGTTTTCCGAGTATGGACTATAACACGACAGATAAAACGAAGGTTTTACCTAAGCTTGAAAAAAGAACTAGATTTTTATGAGAAAAATTAGACAATATCACCAAAATGCATCAAGCCCATAGCGATTATTCGATATCAAATTGAAGGTCATCATTTAAACGACCAGGCCTAATTTCAAAGATGGATATCAATGGTTTTGGATAGATGACTATGAGAAAGATAAACGTATTTCTATAAAAGATTAAAAGACGTATCCGTTAACGAATGATTTATTTCCAGACAATCGATCCAGATTATCCATACAGTTAACTAAAGAAGAACAAAGTATCGTAGAAAAAATTAATTTATGCGTTTAAAACGATGTTGAGCGACTGCAGAAACATATATCTTATTTATACAAAAAGGAAGTATTATTGACATATAAGACAATCTATTTTTTCATGTGTGGTTCCTTTAATATTGAAGATGGAATGTTTATGCATTCAAAAATCCGTGAAAAAAACTAAGCCGGCAAAGCCTTATTGGATTAAAATTCGAAGAATGTCCTTCTTAAAGGTATTAACAAGCAGACCAAGAAAATAAAGAAAAACACTTAGAATTATCTGGTATTTATGACAGGAAGCAGCCTTCTTCACTTTTTGGCGAAAAATCAAATGACGAACTTTAACCGAATACTATATTGAGATAAAAAACCACTATAAGAAAGAAAAATTTTATTATAATCTGCGTTAACGATGTTAGTCACTTTGTGGAAAACATACTGATGAATTTGTTGGATCCTACTAAAGGACATCATTATAATGACACACACCAGTGAAAGAAAAAACTGGCGAAGACCCTATTAAAAGCAGAAGGACGAGGATGTTATTGATTGCAGGTTTTCAAGGCTTTACCAACATACACGGCTAGCAGCTGATATCCGTGCTTTACAATTCTTTGGAATGCAACTGTTCTCATTCAGCCATTTCACATCCGTTAAAACACGCTATGAAGATGAAGTTCGATATTATGTCTACAACGAGTGGGTAAGACCTGAAATGAACGGAAAAAAGGTAGAGAAACAGAAACGGAAAGACGTTTGACCGAGAAAATTAAAAAGATTTTAAAATTCTGCCTAACAGCTTATCATGAAGAGAAATTCTCCAAAAAATTAAAAAGAGACTTAATTATTAAAAACTCCTTGAGGTTCATAGTTGATTGTTTTGTTACAATAGAAGATGAATAGGCTAGACATTAAATGTTAAGTACTGGAGGAGATTTTTTGAGTAAAGATGTACATTCTATTTTGTCGACACGGAGAAACTTATTTAAATTATACAGAAGTATGCAAGGTTGGAGTAACATTCAACTAAAACGAAAAAGAAGAATGATGTTCGAAGAAGCGGCAAAGATAGGCAGATGTAAATTGATGCTGTTATACGAGTACCTTAATCGTACAATGAGACAAGCCGTATTATTTTAGAAGAGAATAAAGATGCCACCTATTTGCACTATTCATGCGATGGCCTGAATTGAGAGAGTCTTCTTTGATCATTTGAAAGCTTGGGTGTGGATAGTATGGAGCCGAGCATCAATTGAATTATGGCTATCCTACCCGTTGGCTATTAATGTCAAGAGCAAACTTACCTGAGCGAATGAACTGCAACAAAAAAGCAATCCTTATCATCATGCTGAAAATACTTGAATTTTGACGCGAATCGAAAAAGAAATAGAACTAATAAAAAACTCATCGAGATACTGTGATACGGTTTAGGTTGTAGCTCATGCATGCAACACAACGTTATATGTTAAAGGATTAGCTACCAGAACTAATAGATCCTTCAACCCATTATTTAAAATGCAAGCGTGTCAAAAAAGTAAGTACTATGATGGACTTTATCATTAAAAAACTACATCAGATATATCATTTAAAAGTTGTAAAAAGATTAACTGATTTTAAAGGAGATAAAAGCTTGAAAACCAAAATCATGTATTTTTTGATTTAGATGTACGTTATTAAAACAATGAATCAGAAGTTAACCTGAAGTAGTAAAAGCGTTAGAAAACAAATGCAACTTAATCCATAGTCCCATTTACCGCGAACAGCGTAGTCCACTGGGAAATTTTCAATTTATTGAATCAACAAACGATAATTCTTTATTTCGCTTAAGGACAATACCATTTGTATCAAGGAAAAGAATTTCTCGTAGCCAGCATCCACAGATACACGAATTCGTTTAAAAAAACCAAGCGACTAGAACTATTTGCTTCTATCTTTATACATCTGATAAAATACAGCAAAACTCGTGAAGACGTCTATTTAAAAAAAGCCTATCAATTATCCATTCAGACGCACCTCAAAGATGTTTCTTTAACATTGAACGAAAAATTTACTGATGGCATTAATTTTGAGTACAAATAAAGAAGAAGATGCTTATTTTTCACAAAAAAAAGGCGCATTCCCAGAACTTTCCTTTTACCGCAATACAACCTTAATTAGCCATAGATACCATTCCTTAAAAGGAAAATTCTAGGCTACCAGCATTACCAGGAAATTAATGAAAAAAAATGCATTGAAAATCTGCCAACGTAGCATTTGGATGACCAAAAGACAATCGAAATGATTACCCATGTGATTTACGGCATTTCAATGGAAATGGAATACCTGTTTTTAAAGAGAAAAGCCCTATGTCTACTTCTGGAAAACTCCACGTGTGAATATTGAAGCTTGAAATACTTTGATTTGATTTAATATTATTTAAAAGCTAACGAATAAAAGAGGTTTTAATTCTTGTTGAAACTATTCTTTTTTCTAAAAGAGGGGTAGTTGAAGCTACTTTACTATTTAATTGTGTACCTAAAAAAGAGTATTATAAATAGGGTGGAGATAAGTATAAAAGTTAGTTTATTGGAGGAGTTCCATATTGAACTCCCTCCTTTTTTTTTGTACCCTTTTTTATTATTTCGTTAACATAGTATTCTTTATCTCAATAGCAATTATAAAAGGGAATGCCTTATCATTGTTTTTATGCCAAGTAGCTCTTTTTCCGTATAAAGGATTTCATGAACAACGGAAGATGAAAATTTGTTTTGAAAAGAACAAAAATAAGCCTAGTTAAAATTTTTAGCTTATTTGTTTAACAATGTTTAATCAAAAGTAGGAATAAGGACTTTACCAATAAAAAAGATGGTTAAAAAAGATTGACCTTAAAAAAATGATCTTCCTCTTTGGGGGTGGTGGGGTGGGGGGGGGGTGGGGGGGG
>Ga0163217_1117239_pt1 | contig 11661 bp, 10 predicted proteins | sample SynspAceP_FD_185933 | JGI IMG/M metagenome (GOLD analysis project Ga0163217, IMG submission 185933) | Saline lake microbial communities from Ace Lake in Antarctica - Synechococcus sp. Ace-P (PacBio error correction) | ecosystem: Environmental > Aquatic > Non-marine Saline and Alkaline > Saline ... | reverse complement strand
TGAATGCAGCGAGGTTTTGCCATGCTCGAAAGCGGTTTGGTCGATCCAAAAAGTGACCACACAGTGGACGAAGAAATCGCGTGTTTGCGCTGGCGGCCATTCTGTACTGGCTGGTGGGCTATACATCATTGTACCCGGTGACGCATGGATCATCCGGCGTTTTGGCACTTTGCCACCAAAGACAATTCAAGACCGGCCGATCGATTGCTGGGCGGCTATTCCAACGACGTCCCGAACTTTTCTTCCAGTTGATGTTCTGCGCCGACACCCGCGTCCACGTTTCGGGCACCTTGGCGAGCGTATTAAGCTGTGGCCCTTCCTGATCTTCACCGTTGTGCTGACGGGCTTATCTATTTCCATCGAAAGCAAGTGGCAGGTGGGGCGCAGGCTGGTTTGTCTTGACGCGGGCTTCAGCGACTTTGCGGGCTCGCTTTGCGGTGCACCGCAGCTGGCGGCTTTGCGGCGCTGGCAGGGGTGCTGTTCTTGGCCCTTGGTTCGGGCAAGTACAAAGAGGCGGTGTGATCCGATGGAGGGTTTCGAACTGCCACTCGCACTTTGAGGTTTTACGTTCATCCTGTGCTGGGTTTGGATTCGGCTTTACGCGGGTCGCAGTGGCATGGGAAGATGACGCGCCGAACGTGTTGCCAGATCTTTGCCACACCAACATGGCCGAGCTGCGGGTTGCCATGTTGCCGCGCTGTCTGACGCGGAATGCTGCCAAAAGCCCGACCTGCAATGGTCCTGAAGGCGCGCTGCCGGTCTGGTGTCATCACGGTGGTCCGCTTGACCCGGACCCTGTTTGGTGGCTTTGGATTGGTTGCTGTCGGTGGTGCGTCGTGTCTTCGCAGTGCCCTCTTGACAAGCTCAAGATCGTGACCGTAGGTCGGTTGCGATCACGGTATCACTGATGGCGGCGTTTCTGGGGCACTTTGGTCGTGCCCGGTTTACAACCGAAGGGACATCCTTGTGACACAGATTCATCGGCTTTGCCTCTATCGCGTGCCTTTGTCTTTCCTCGTCGTCGCTGATGTCTGGTGATTCTGGGAAAGCCACACCGAATCCGCGTGAGCGAAGAAGCAGAGATTGTTTTGGCCTTGATGTGGTCAGAACTGGCATGGAAGCCATATCCGAGTTCTCGAAAAGCTAGGCCTTAATCACTGAACGGCAGGGCAGGTGCCGGGCGTTTTCGCGCCCCGGGTTTTTCTACTGGGTCGAGGTTGGTGTGACCCCGCTGTGCGCATTAAACAAAGACCGCCGCGTGAGATATCAGCGCGGCGGTTGAGTATTTTAAAGGTTTGGAAGCAGCGTTTTAGATAGCCGAACTCGATGATCGCTTTGGCGAGGATCGGTACGGTATTCAGCGTTCAGGGGCCGGCGTGTTCATGCGGCTAGTCGCTCACCATATAGATGCCGTGGTCTTCGCGCAGTTGTCGACCCATTTTCAGACGTGGTCCAAGGCGCCGAGAACATGCCGCGGGTTCGGGAGAAAGCCAAAGCGGTCCGAGCCAGACAGACGCTGAAGCCGCTGCGAGTTGGGTGCGCAGGCCCAGCATGGTGTTCCGGATGTCTTCGAGTTCTGCCATCCAGTCGCTGCCAAGCATCGTTCTGCTTTCAGGATGGTGGTGACGCATGGCGAGCACCGTGATACTGGCGGGGAAGCTGGACAGTTCTGGCGTAGTTGACGAAAGGCAGCGTGCCCTGGTTTCAACTTTAGCGCCGAAAGTGTCCGCGAAAGCGCCATTAGGATGCCGGTGCGTTCACCAGGATAAGATCCCGAATTCTACTGGAGCAGCTCATGCGCGAATTCATACACTACGGCACCGCGCTGCCGCCGACCTTGCGCGTGGCCAGCCGCATCCAGCGTCCAGCCCAGTCGCCAAAGCCCGATAGGCGATGTCGCATAATCGGGGGTGGCACCGGTTCTTGCAGACACCTTGATCACCGCATCCCACTTGCGATGCGTTCAGGTTGGCACAGGTGTCGGGTTGTGCAGCAACCGTGCAACAAGACCACATTCGCCTTTTTTTGCGCAGCGGTCTGAAGGTCCGGCGATCATGCCATCGAAATCAACGCCAGGGTGTCGTCGTCGAAATAACGAATTATGCACCATTCTCACATTCCCCAGATACTTGAGGATCAGCAGCGTGGTTCGGCCATGTCGGCGTTGGACAACAAAGAACCCGTGCGTTCGGGCGGGCCATGAGATCAGTTCAAAACGCCTGGCGGATCGCGCCAGGTACCGCCCGGCGTCGCAGCCCAAGCCACCTTGGGCGCGTGCGGGGACTGACATCCGCCAAGCACCATCCGCACCATCGGCATCACCGAAAAGCAGGATCATCCAGCCAGACCCAGATAGGCCTTGCTGTTCTGGGCGTTTCCACAGGCTGGTGTTCGGCCGCTTTTTACCGCGCGCATGACGGAGCGTAGCCCCGTGGGCATCCTTGTACCGCCACCCCAAGTCGTTCTGGCGTCGCGGGCGGTCGTCCTTGTACATCTTGCATCCAAAGGCAAGGATTTTATGCGGCGGCTGCGCCTGTAGGTTTCGAACATTTTGCGTCTTCCGTCGCAAACGGGCACGGTGGAAACATCCCCCATTCTGCCCTAAGATTCCATTCGTTTTAAAGGACCAATCCGGTATGTAGGCCCATCCGTTCCAATGCAACGCGTATGGCCGGCCAGTGAGCCCGACCGCAGGTGGTGATCACGGGGCTGCGACAGGTCGATCCCTGCCATGGCCTCGAATGCAGCCTTGGACTCGGCTACGGATTTCAGTGTTTTGTCGTCGATTTCAGCAGCTCTGTGTTAGGGCAGGTGCGCGAACCGGATGTGACTGCAGCAACCTATCGCGTGCGTTCGGGCGGCCTCGCCGCGGATAGCGGGCGGCTGCGCAGGGGCACCAACGATTTTGTGGTGCCTTGAGTTTCGAAGCTTGTGCCAACCTGTGTCACGTCGGCGCACCAGCTGGTCTGGAACCGCCACGGTCATGGTGCACGGTCGCGCAGGGATCGGCGGGCATGTCTTCGGTCGGGGCGGCCTTCGGCGACCCATTTGGCAAGCCACCGGTCCAGCACGGCCACATTATTCCTGCCCCATCAAGACGAAAAAAGCACCACACGCGCGCCGCAGCAGACAACAGCCACTGACCCGTCATTAGATCACCACCTGGATTGCCCGTTCGCCACACCCAAAAGCACGCAGTCCGCGACATAACTTCTTTCCGCAGGCGGCTGCCATATGCAGGCATGGTCCGACCGCGCATCGAAGAATTCATCGATGTCAAAAGAAGCAGGGCACCGAGGATATGCGCTGGTTTGTATTCGGCTTTGTGGGGTCACGGCCCGCATTCGGGCAAATACCAAGATGCGTCCCAAGGCAAGCGCAAGGTTCCGGGATCCTTTAAGGTTGCTTGCGAGCAAGCAATACGGTTGAACAAGCAGTTTTCGGATTGTCAGCCATGGGAGATCACCCCCCTTTAGGACAGGTTTTCAATGCCTAGCCCGCGACAGCCGCCGCAAGCAAGGATGCCTCCGTGGCAGTGCACATGCAGCATTAACGCCGAAAATGAATAAGGAAGTTACCAGTTCAGCAGGGGCAACGCCAAATTAGCAGGCGTCAGCCGTGGTCTTCAGCAGACGTTTGTTTTTGCACCGTGTACCAATCCACGTTGGCGGGCAGGTTTTCGCGTTTTGTGCGTTTTGCAGTTTTTACCCTTTGCGATGCCGATCTTGATTTCTGGCCATTGCCACGCGGTGGTTGAAATACAGATCACCCATCCGGCACCAGCGTCATCCCTTGCGTTGGGTTTCATTTCCACAGGTGCGACAACATGTTTTTATTGGACCACCAGCCACTGCAGGCGACGAGCGCTCTTCGTGGGTAAAATGTCTTGGCCCTGACTATAGGGCGCGAACGTAGGATGTTCACCAACCACAGCTCGCCATCTTCCCGGGCATGGCAAGCTTTCCGTCGATGTTAGGCACCGCCGTTGCGCCAGGATTTCACCTCGGGAAGCCTTCAAGGATGATGCCCGCATTTCAAACGATCGTCCGATCGATAGCGTATCAAAACCGCGCACGGCGGATTTTCTTGCCGATGACCTAATATAGTTCGCGGTACCGATTTGGAAGATAATTTAACCTGTGACATGGCCAAGGATTGTCAGGCGTTTCACGGCGCTGCGCGCAAAGATGCAGCTGCGGGGTTTTGCCAGCGGCGGGGACCCCGAGGTCCCGAGCCGACAGTTTTAGCACCCAACTGGCGAATGCACCTCTGCAAGGTCCGATTCCGCCCGTGGGCATCTTGTTTGCAGGGGTTGTCGATCGTATGCGTTGTGGAATCAGCTTCGATTGACTTTCGGTCCATTTTTAGAAAGGATTTTCGCACGCATCCAGAGGCATCGACGAGAGTCGGTCAGGGAGTAGTGAGGTCGTGGGGGGTCTAGCCGGGGGCGGACCGGGGAATTGTGTGGGTGGTCGCTTTGCGTGCCGGTGCACCTCAATGGAAATTCGATTGAAAAGCGCAAGAGAAGTAATTACACCAGAGATATTACGGGGCGAAAGGGTGTGTCCGCTGTCGATGGCGTCCAAGATATTACGCTTTTTGACTATTTCCTGTGGGTACGTTGTGATTTATTTCCCCCTCCCCCGCGTCCCCACCGGATGTGGAATCGTTGGTCATAGGTGTTGCTCTGCTCCGCTCTCACTATAATTGCACTACTGTATCTTGACTATGTACCTTTCGCGATTTTGCTCTCGTTCCTATCCAGATGAGAGTGGTCGGGGGGGGGTGGTTACACATGCTGGGCTAGAAAGGGTCCCGGGGGGGAAAAAAACTGCTGCAAGTGCGGTGGTGTTTAAAAAGGTAAAAAAACTTATAGATCAGCGGAGACGTAACAAGACAAGTAATTCTTCAAGCGCGTTCATGCATGTGTCTGATTGGTCAAAAGCTGCCTGTGGCTTGCGGCGGTCGATCGAAAACCGCGATTTCCGTGTGTATCTTCGATTCTCCCCCGTCATTTTCTGCGTCAAAAGCTTAATGCACCATGATTTTTGCCTGCCCCCCTACCCGGAAAAAATATTTATTCCGATGCATTCTGTTCTCTCGTGCTGTTAATATTCTCGCAGAAAATCTTGTCAAAGGAAGAGCTGAGAGACACCGCGTCAGAAATAGTAAAGGGTGTGGTGCGCACGCATGTGTGGTGATCTGCTGACCGGCAGGAATATTTTGTGGTTTTTCCACGGGGCTCTGGGTTCCATACGTAGACTATCTCAGACGACTGGAGAACGCGGTCTTGCGCCCATTTGTGCATCCAACAACAGATGGTTTTGTGTGCAAATACTCCCGCTCGCGACCATTAATCATCCCATTCAAAAGAATTCGCTCTATGATCCGAAGTAGAGGGAGCGAGTAGAGTTTGTGCGAGGAATTGGTCGAGAACAAGTGCGACATAAATTGGGAGACAGGCCCGGGTACACCAACAGAACTCAAACGACCTTTCTTAAAGTCATTCACGTCTCCCTGGATACCACACCGGCGCAGGATATTTCTGTGCTCGGGCTTCCTCCTAAATTTTTTTTGTATTCTTTATTAATGCTAATAGCCCTAATTATGGCGATCAGTAATGGGACTCCCTAAACTAAAAGAAAAAAGCAAAAAAATATTCGGTGGGTTGTATGTCAGATCGCTGTTCGCTTTTATTCTAACAACACATAGATCCAGGAAGCAGAAGGGGAAATGCGTGTTTCACGAAAATAGGCCAGCATAGGCCCTATATTCCTATTTGTGGTCATAAAAAAGCACCCCCCTTGCCGTCATCAAGGACAAGCGTTGTGAGTGGAGTGTAAAACGAAGACAGATCTGGTGACTTAATATGTCGATCGCGACAATATTGGAACGCCGTCGGCCAGCCCCGTGCTGATTTTCTCTGTCCCTTCAGTATTCAGCCAGTAACGCCTTGGCAACGACCACCCCCCGAATGTGACTGTTTGCCAGCATTACTCGAACATATCTCTCTCGCCGCAGAGTTGTGTGGATGTATGTCTGCGGTTGGCTCATCACGCGCACCGCCTTTGACGCAGGTTCTCGTAACCCGCCCCGCGATCTCTCTCTCTCTGACTCGTGGCTCCCGTCTCCACGTATTCACAAATAATGGCTGGTGCAGAAGCGGTGTTGTTCATGCGCAAGTGCAGAATCGCGGGGCCGAAAAAATATACATCCTTTACGTGGATTACCTCGACGGACCAGATGGGACTAGGCTGTCATGCGAGGAGCTTTGATACTTTCTGAATAGCTCCGTACTTGTGGTATTTTAAGAACGCGCTTGTGGTAAAGTATATGATTTATCGGGGCTTTGATCTGTAGTCGGGGGGCACTGGCCCCTCAACGAACGCACCCAGAAAAAGCGGTTCAGGCTTCCATGCGCATGTTCGATAGCGTGGGCAAAGGGCGCGGTGGTGGGGCTTGACTGCCGCTGAGATCTCTGGGCGCGCGGGGATCTAGCAGTATCTGTGTTAGATCGGCCGGAATACCAGTCGAGTTGGGGCTCAGAGTGTAGTGTGCTGCGCCGCCAGACCGTCGAAAGCCGGGTGATTGCATTCAGCGTGAAGCGCGAAGGAGTGATCGGTGCGGGGGTTCTTTTGCGAGGAAACCGGGTGGGATCCCGGAATCTGAGACTTTTTTCCCAGGCCAATCAGTTACGCCAAAATATTGATGCCCAAGCCGAAATTAACGCCGTGCGCACCCTGACAGTTCCTGATGTTCACGATTACGGAAAAATGCAGGTGACATTTTAATAACGATTCACTACGATCTTTTGCTGTCGCAGGTATTAATCTTTTTGCCGCAAGATCAAGCAGCGAGGCGCTGGACCTAAAGCGCCGGCTGGGAACATGTTGTATTCGGGCCCCCGACAGAATAGATCAGATAGGATTCAGAAAAAAGAAATCAGCACAAAGAGAGGCGCAACTGTTCAACGATTCCTCACAATCGAGGTCGGAATCGGGGGCGAGCGTTTTTCAACCCGTTTTTTTGGGGGACGAGGAGGGAAGGCACGGCGTAGAAGGCGCGAAACGCGAGCTGCTGATGTGGTGTATGACAAGAACAATGGCCATTGTTGGCCATTAAATCTGTGCTTTTTGATACAGATTTGCGTCATGGGGGTCGAACCAACCTGACTTGTGGCGTGTCGTGACTACTCATTTTCAGCGGAACAGTATCTCAGTCTCGCGCCCTGCTCCGTATTCTTGGGCGGCATCCAGAACTCTTTGGGAGGACAAACAGTGCACGCCAGTCTTACCTTCTCTGGGTGCTTTGGGGAGTCTGTCGAGTAAGCTAGTTTGTAACTTACGGTGACACCGTTAACCTAAGTTGATCGTATGACAATTGGCAACCTAGTAGATATAACACTTTCGATTTGACTGAACAGGACTTTTTCGCTCTTTCTGTCTTGTTACAGTTTGTCTTTATTGTCACGCAGGGTTGCTGTGTAGATTCTCGTATTGGCGGCGAGTGGGTCCTCGGTTATGATCTACCTTTGTCGTACACTGCCAATAAACAGTGTTCGTGGCTGTCTGGGCTGATAAGTGATCCCTCTGCTCGGACACACCTTAGAGTCTGGCTTTAGCCCACCGGATTGGCCGCGGAGGATGGACCTCTGGGACGCTGCAGAAATTCCGATCGTATCACGCTCGGAACGCCAGCAGTTACAAGAATAATCTTACGCTCCGCGTTTGCTTGACGAACACCACCAGCCTCGCCGCAGCGACAAACACCGAAAGCGCTGTGCGCCGCCTTTTCTGCGCTATATCTCGTTCGGAAGCATGTCTCTACGGCGCGCGGCAATTGCACGAGGCCCACCATCTTTTTACGCGACCTGAGGAGAGTGGGCCCATGGCAATGTTATCTTTCCATAATTTAACCTTAACAGACATACATGACTATCTTTTGCCAAAAATCCTAGCGCGGGGCGAAATTGGCGAAGCAAAGCGACGGTTACGAGTTCCGGAAGCACGCGGCTTGGCGTGGTGGGGGAGATATAGACAAGCAGAGCCCCCACGTCATGTTGTTGTTACTGTGGTGATGCCCAAGAGCACTACATCAGCTTTGACCACTTTTCGCCGCAGAGAGAGCAACACCTCGGGATGTGACCGATATATTCGTTCGTATGTACCCCGCCTGTCTTTCAGAGGTGTTGCAAGCGAAGGCGTCCACTCTGGATGACGGGCGAAGGCTTTCGCAATTGCTCGCCAATTGCAGGCGCGCATGTGTCGTCAAGAAGGTTTCCTGGCGGAATTTTGCACTCGCCTGTGTTCATGTATCGCTGGGTGCGACCCCATGTGGCGGCATCTGTGTTGAGCAGCGCCCCAGTCTTGACCACCACCATTTCCCGCGCTATGGAGACGAAGCGGCGACGGGAGCGCGAGGCGGGTGGGATCTGCCGCCGCGCCTATATTTGTTTTTGCGGCCCGGCCCGCCAAGTGCAAAAACGACCCCATAGCTTTTCAGACAAGAAAATATAGTATTCCCGCCCCGCCCTCGCCCAGGAGTGTCAGTACAAACTGTCGTGTTGGGGAGCGGGTTGAAAGCGACGCACAGACGCACCACAGATACGCTATACATCCATGGCGTGCCTTTACGGCAGACAGGAGTCGGAATGATAAGATAAAAATGGCCCCCCCAATGTTCAGGTGAAAAACGGATGCCATTGCTTGGCATCCGCCCGTCACTGGACGTACAGAAACAGCCATTGGGGAAAGATTCGACTAGGATATTCATTCGCACAACATTATGTTTGTTTCAGCCGCGACCAGATACTTCGGGGGTGCCCCGGCGATTCATGATATTTTGAGATCCGTGCCTCAGCTTCAAAGTTGTTCTGTTCTGTGTGTGAAACGTTGAAATATGGGCGGGCGCGGACCCAGCCGGTGTCTCGTTGCGGTTTGCCATGACGTCGCCTTGGCCGCGGCGCGACTGGTTAAAGACACGTCGCGGTTGCCTTACGGCAAAGCTGTTTGTCTTGTGTTGTTGCCACATCAAGGCGTTTCGACCATGTTAAAGATCTTCGAATTATCGCCATTATAAAAATCGAGTGGGCGGCTTGTGGAGTAGGTGTGCGAGTGAGGTCGGGCAGCGCCTATCTGATTCGTGATATGGTCATACGTTTATTTTACATTGAAGAAACGTAAGGACAATAGAAATTCAAGACAGATGCGAACGCCCCAGTAAGGCCCTTTGTAATCGCCAAATTCGGCGTTTCCCTTAATTAAAGCTGGGGGTGAGGGTAGGGGCGGTCAGGGGATCGACAGCCCACCGAGATGACAACAGAGCCCAAGGGTGCAGCTTCCGCGCGGATTTGACCGTCATATCGTTTTGAGACCCTTCGTTGCCCGTTTATTGTTGTCTGCGTTCCTACAGGCTGCTTCGGTGCCGCCCTGCCACAACTTCCCAATTATGGTCGCGCAGAATTATGCCCTGTGTCGGGACCTGCGTGATGATATATAGAGGTGTCTCGGCAGGAGGCGGCTCGATTTGAGGAATGTTCAGAAACGACAACCGGGGATACCGATCTATACTTTAGACAAAGCCGATATAAATGCTTTTGAGCACTCTTTTACGTGATAAAATACGACGTGCTAAAAGTCGTCCGTCAACGGCCAGTTATGACTTTAACTTTCGCCGCCGCTTTTCTCACGTTTCGGGCGTTACCATGCTCTCCGGATCCATTGGGTGTGGTGCCGCAAGAAAAGACAAGAAATGCGCATACCGAGGCCTGGTTGGCCGTGTGTGTCTGATTGTTGGGTAAATACGGGGGGGCCCTTCCCGCGTACTTATGCAAGCTCACGGTAGGTTAGAACCTAATAATTCTTGCCGTTCACCGCGAGCTCAAACGTCCCGCGTTTGCGAGCCCTACATAGGCGATGATGTTCAGCTAGCATTGGGTCATCGCCTCGTTCGTACGATCATCCCGACAGGAGAGCGTACGCGACGACAAGATGCGTCTGTTCAACTTCTACGGTGGACATGCACCCATCTGGCATCTGTCTGGCTCGGGTGGTGATGTGCCGACAAACCTTTTCAGGAAGGACCGCAAGATAGGTCTCACTTGCCGCACCGCTGCTACGGTCAGTACAAAGAGCATATAACACACGTAGGAGGCTGCTTAAAATGAGATCGAAAGGACGGCGCCCTTGAATGTGTTCGAGTGCTGCGCGGGCCTCGGGGGATTTCTGGGCGCTTCGGATCCTTGATGTGGATCAACTGTCCTTCCAGCGATGGGAGCGAAGTTCTTTCATACTGCGGTGATCTCACCTTCTTTTGCGCTAACGACTGCTCGGGCATCGGCCAGCGCCTTGTTGCAAATTCGATATGCACGCATCCGGCCTGCACACGCCACAAGAACACTTTAGAGAGCACACGCCGTTTGAAAATCGTTCAGCTGGATGCAGTTTTCTGTACTGAGCACACACAAATGTCCACAAGCGGGACAGGTTCCTGGTCGTCTTCCCCACCGCAGCGCTCCGTGCGTAAATCGTGTGAATAGCCCGCTACGTTACAAGCAAAAAAGGCTGACCGAAATTAATTGTCCAGCTGTCGCGTGGTTCGTATGGTGGTGTCGTTCACCTCGAGATATATCATTGCGAAATAGCACGGGCAATGGAATGGGCGCAAATGCTATCGGTGATGTCCGCTGCCGTCAATCCTCTAGCCCGATCTTTGGATTTTAGAAACCAACTGGCGAATCATCAATGCACGAGAGAGTATCAGCGCAATCAAGGCATCCTCGCAAAAATCTTGACTAGCAGAGCGAAAGGGAAAAAGGTAAATGTCCCCCGCTCGAACCCTTATTTGGGCGAAGTGTCTAGAATTATGTGATACTACGTCGCTGCGCGGAGCACAACGCGAGGCGAAACATTTCTTCTTGCTTGGAGAGTTAGAAGTGCTTTGTCATCGACAATACTCACGGAAACGGCGTGCAGGAAGCCACCCTTGGTGTTACAGAACGACCCACAGTTCGAAGAGGACAGAAACGCAATGGGCCTTGGGACACCCCCACCCTTGCGACAGCGATGGGTTCAAATATCTTACGGTTTATGGACTCATTACGTTCAAGCCGTTTTCCGGAATTTGTCCGCCGGGGTTTCGTCCGCGCCCCGCTTGGCAAAACGGGTTTTGCCCCCTCGATATGGGGAAGGCACATGCATTTGCTTACCGACGTTGAAATCCAGGGCAGTTAAGGATAAAAATCAATCGATCTGAAAATATTAGAAAATAAGGTTAAATATACCAGATTTTTGGAATATTTAATCGCCACTGCCAGGAAAAGAGCCAAAGTCACATCGGAATGATAAGTAGCTATTGTAAACACTCCAAAATTGAGTTGGTGTGGGCAGGTTGCCTTTGCATCGCATTTTCTAACTTGAATAATGCGGGATCGGGCTAAGGGTTGAGTCAGTTCCAGACTGATGTGATCGGGTCGTGAGCATAATTTAGTTTTTGCCGAATTTCATGAGCATTGTTTCCAATAGTGAGATGTTTGCCTATCTCCCAGCAAAGGATTAAGGAGCCAAAAGGCGAGTAGGGAATTTGAGAAAGTATCGAAAGCGTTTCATAAGTCTTATTTTCGATATTTCGTTTTAAATCAAATGTGATTCACAATTTTGGTTT
>Ga0163217_1057259_pt1 | contig 11661 bp, 2 predicted proteins | sample SynspAceP_FD_185933 | JGI IMG/M metagenome (GOLD analysis project Ga0163217, IMG submission 185933) | Saline lake microbial communities from Ace Lake in Antarctica - Synechococcus sp. Ace-P (PacBio error correction) | ecosystem: Environmental > Aquatic > Non-marine Saline and Alkaline > Saline ... | reverse complement strand
ATTCCAACGTTATTTCCTTGTCACTTTGCAGGAGTCATTGGATTTTGCGTATAAAATTAGTAACCTTAATGCCTTCTTTCTGTAGGATAGCATCGATGGTTTTGTGAGTTTAAGAATTTTGGTCCCTTTGATTTTCCTTCTGTAGTCACTGTAACCGAGTACAAAACATCTCCTTCATTTTTTATCTTGGCTTCTTGAGGATAAATTACATTTGTTTAATTGAATATATGGATTTTGATCATTTTCTCAGGACTATATTGAGGGAACATCAAACTTTTTTTCTTCGATATCCAAGGTTATTACGCTCTTTGGACTCAAGCTATTCACGATGCCAGGTGTAACCAGTTCTCGCGAAGTTTTATTTCCTGTCTAAGGTATAAGTCTGACTACGTAAAAGCTTATCATTTCGATATTAGACTTTCCCTTTTTATTTTCCCAGAAGGATAATACCATTCAATTTTCCGCTTGTTTTATTCAGGTTTAAAGATGAAATATGCACCTTTCATTTGATGGTTCCATTTTTTAAAATATAGTTACGTTAATCAACTGCTGTCGGTCATCTTTTATTTGAAATTGCAAAACTCTGTAAAGTGACTTTTTTCACTTTTAGTCGTTAACTTCCAGTTCTTTATCAAATAAAGTAGTGTCAAATATATTTGCGATTGGACAGTTATTACTTCAAGAAGATTAGCTACCAAGAATTGAGATTGTGTTTTTAGGCATATTATAGTTCTATCATTTTTGAATTGATTCATCTACTTATTCGCAAATAAATCAATCGAATGTTTGTTTTTCACCAGTTTTCTTTTCCTTCTATTGAAATTCGCCCAAGGCTTATTAAATGAACGGATACCAATTTCGGGAAAACCATAGTACGGATCAAAATCCGGTTTCTTTTTGATGATGAAAACTTTCCCTAATCTCCTAGAATGCACCATCGCTTTGTCTTGAGATTTCAATCAATACTTTTCACGAGATCAGTTTGATTAGGTTTTTATCGATTTACTTAGCGAATCGTCCGCTCTTTAGTGCTGTTTTGCTTTGTTTGTTCGTTTTTTTTCTGTTGATTCCTTTCTTGTGCTTTCTTCAGAATCTCAATGTAGATAAAATGTCACAAGTGTATAAATGGGCGAGGGGTTTTCTTGCACAAGTCCGATTCCAACATGAGCTTCTCGCAGTCGTGTGGCTTAAATCGCGTAAAATCGCTGTCGCTAGAAAACGAGCAGAAAAACCTGTCTAACTTTTTCTGATACAATAAATCCATTGGCATCAATGATCAAAGCGCTATCACTTGAGTTTGTTACGGTTGTGTAGCTTGTATTGCTGAATCGGTGTGATGGCGTTTTCCAACAACACATTTTTTTCCATCCGGAAACGTGTGTTTTGTCCAATCTGCATAAATCCGTTTGATGGTCGAGCGTTTACCGTATTAGCAATTTTCGTCAATTTCTTTTACGTGGCATATGGTCGTTGTCGGCATCTATGAGTACCCGGCTAATATTTTTATCTTATCATAATGTGTTTCTTATTTGTATGGGAAGAGAATAGCGTAGGTCTTGATGGTGAAATTAACAAAGTTTAGTTTTGAGTTTTTTTCGATAAGATTTGAACTCTTCAAGAAGAGGTTGCTTTCAGGGTCGATGAGTTCATCTTCAAACCTCCAATGGACCTAAAGCTAGTTCATATCCAAACCAAGAGGTTATTTTTAAAAGAGTATACCAACACCATTGTTAATGTAGTTCAAATTGTGAATAAATTGAATACATTATTGAGTTTCTTAATATTTGTAAACCTTAAACTTTTCAATCACGAAATATTAAGCTGTCTTTTTTGTAAAATAATACTCACAACTAGTAATTCCATAGGCTAACAACAACTCTTAATTTTTATTAGCTGATTGTCATGAAAGTAGATAGGTATGTTGATCCGGCCATCATAGTGTTGGGGGTTAGTTAAACTCTTTCATATTAAATAAGAGATCAACATTATGTAATTGATTTTACTTTGAATAAGTATAGGTTCATAACCCTAAATTTCCGCTCATAAAAATTAGTGGAAATTGGCTAGTAATGGTTAGAAATGTAGGAGGTAGTTGATAAATTTCAATAGTGATTAAGTTGAAAGATATTAATTAATTGTCTAGTTTTTTAATGCTTTAGTCCGATTGTCAAGTCAAAGTGCTTATGTTTCTAAGTATAAATTGGCTTTTTGAAAGGCATAAAAGATCAATTCGATTTAGAATCTTTATCATAAAAATAGTCAAGTATTTCATTTCTTAATTTGTATGAAGTTGGATGCTTCAATTGCAGTCAAAGGTCACTTCCCCAGCCATATCCCATCACTAAAGTGCACTAAAATCAGTTAACAAAAATATGTGCTTCATCAGCTGATATTTTCCCTTTTAAAGCCATTGTTGGATGTGTTTTTCCAGTAATTTGTCCATTTTTACTCATTTCATAAATTCAAAGTCATTGGAATTTGGAGAGCTATTCTTTTGCTTGCTCCATCAAGTTTGATACAACAACCAATTCCAATTTTCCTGTTATGTGGTTGAGTCTGAAACTTGTTCAATTGCACCCAAAAGTAGAAAACGAAAACAATAAAGACAAGGATATTTTACCATAATAAAGTGATTTAAATATTGCTATTATGCAGTGTCTGAACTAGCACGAATAAAAAAAGTGCCTATGAATTAAGAGACAATTGTTTTATACACCATCTCAATTTCAAAAATATCGTGAATATAAAATTTACCAATTAATTTGTAACCTTTAGCGCCTAAATCGGTTTATATTATGATCTTGTACAATTTACAAGGTAATGTTGTTTAAAAGTGTCTGGTAACACTTTCTATAACTGTATTAATTCATTATTTAATTTAAATTTTTAAAAAACTTATCATGTAAAATTTTAAGTTTACCTTAATTACTTGTTTTTATTGTTTCTTCCCTTAAGTTAGTTCGGTCAGGAACTCCAATTTCAAAGATCCAGTTATTACTATACGAAGCTTTTAGCACAAACAGACATATCAATGTACCTTCAGCAGCTTTCGATGTGATGACTGTAACATTTGGGGCATTGGTGCAACAAATTCCTTTTCCAGCAATTTTTAGATAAGATTTGGGAGCATCTTATGATGTAATGGATTTAGTTTTCTACCCCGTCCAGATGGTTAAACAACCTGGCGGCTATGAAAATATTTGAGTTCAGATGGAATTAATTGGGGGAAACTCCAGAAATTCCGGAAAATTGCCTGGACAGTCCACAGATGTATTGTAAAATCTTCTTTTGGGGAGCGGTTTACTGCCCGTATGTAAAGTTGTTTATTTACTTCAGCTTCAGGAGCAATAATTAATATCATAACCTTGCGACTTTATTCATTTACTGAAAGAGTTTAACTCCTTAGCTACAGGTCAAGCAATAAGCTATTTCGTTATCTTTCGAATAAGAGTTCTGGTAGATGCGGCCATTTACTGTTCGGGAACGCAACTTTCTAATTTGCCCCTTACTTATTCCATCGTTTCAGGGCCCTGCGGACAATTTAGGATTCAGTGACATTAACAGTGTCGCAGATAATGTTGTTGTGAGAGAAATCAAGTAGGCGACACTGCTTATTTACCTGCAACTCGGGACCGGCGTGTTTGAGGTTAATTAGATTATCCATTTTTAAACCGATTGTTCAACTCGTTGATGAAAATTATCACTTGAAGATGAATACATTAATGCTTACCCCCATGTATATTTGAATGCAGATCATGACCAAACCTACCTTTTTGAATATTGATTCTATAACACTAGATATTGTGGTATTCTTATTTGGCAAGTCAGGGAATGGAATCTTTTAATTATTTATGACGCGCGTCATCTTATGGTTTCATACGATAGGTATAACTGCGCATTTGGTTCTACGGAAAGATTCTACTATTCTAAAGACGATCATTGTAGGAAGTAAATACTATTTTTAATTGACACAGAATGTTACCGACCTTGAAGGTACGTTGATTTATGGAGGTGCCAAACAGCCGATGTTCTATGGAACGTATTCAACTGCCACAATTTGTCGGTGGTATAATAACATCAGCCACTTAACTTCGGATGTTCTCAATATTCCTAATGGCTGTTGATTGGGACTGGGATAGAATGCGTTATATTTGATATTAAAGGGCAGACGGATTGATTCAATCATTAAGATACATTACACCTTTATGGTGGTGGCTTGTTAATCATGATATTGATTTGTCGGATTAGCTTCTTTATTCAGGGGAATTTGCAGATAGAATGTTTAGTTGTACTGGGGGAACCGGTGGTGGAAACTTACTCTAGATTTTGATTATACAGCTTGACCACCTACTTATAACTATTCCATGGTGGATGCAAATTTGGTGCAGATTTTAGATTTGGAAATCCTTCTAATTTACAACCCGGTGATACCGTGTCAACACCTTTTCCTGTAAACGTACAAGATTGCGAATTTAAAGAATATCAAGATACTGGACATGCCGATGGGGGGAGTATACTCTTCAAAATGCGGCTGAATTCTACAATGCAACGTAACTATGTTTACGTAAATGGAATCAAATACATTCACCTCAAATTTATGGAAACATTGTAAACCCAATCCTCTGATAATTTGCAAGGAACAGTTAGGAAACATGGACCTATTCAAGAGACAGGATGGTGCCCAGGGTCAATTGCTCCACTAGCGTTATTTGGAGTTGTCTTTCATACATAACTGCGGATATTGATTTGCATTTAATCGATTTGATCCTAGCTATACAGATTTTTGTCATCCGGAAATAATCCGTCTTGTGTAAACAGTGTTCTACATTGCGCTGATTGTAATGATAATATACCCTTTTATGATGTGGATGCTTATGTAATTAACGTTTAGTAATTCACATTGCTATATAATACGAAAACTCAAGTTGTAATCGACTCGTACCTCTTATGAGTTTATATTACCAAACTGCGATATCAGTTTTCGATTATATGAAGTAGCAATGTAGAGGATATAGAGATATATATTTATACGATTCAGCAAAGGAGTAAAGCACTTTTTATTTGAGATCAGCGACCAACTTAAATATCATTTAACCTGCTCTCTCGCTCGTAACGGACATACTTTATTGAGCATTGAGAATAAGCTAGGGCGTTCGCCGTTAAGCAAATTGCATTTTAATAAATAAAATAAAAAAAGGGAGATTTAAATCCCCCTTCTTATTTGTTTAATCCAAAAAATTGAGTTTCTATTAGCAAAAGCACTTAAATCAGTATTTTTTCTGACCCAACCTATTGACCAACTGCTGACTTGCCAAGCCAAGCACGGCTCTTGTCAATCCGTAAAATTTAGCTGTATATCTAAAAGAATTGATTTTGTAATCGATCACTCTCCGCAATTTTACAATCTGTTAGCTTAATTATTGATGTTTGAACTGTTTTATCACGCCAATTTTAGCTTCCATTGTTTCTCTGCAAACACATTAACTTGGTTGTTCCTTTTTTTACTAAAACTCTTTGAACCTTTCCTTACGATAATTTCGTTTTTTTCTCTTGCCCAAAATGTTGTTAATCTGAGAACTTAGCATTTTCCCGATCATTTTTTCTCATCGTTATAGGATTCATTCATCTCCCACTTTTTACAAAGTACGTTCCAACTTGGGAAACGGCCACTTCAACATTTCGGCTCGGCTTAAACCAAAAGCACCAATAATCTCCATTTTTTACATTTTTAAACCTTATTGCTGTTTTCCTCATTGCCGCACAACAACAGAGTAGGAGTTTCTTAAAAATAAAGAAGGTTAGTGAGGAAAATTCATTCCATCAGATGTCGTAAAATATTGCTTGATGAATTGTATGAGCACTCGTATTGGTGAACGAATAGATAAATTCCATTTTTTAAAGTGATACATCTAAAAGCCACTAGTACTTTTCCACCTTTTTGAGCTGATCAATCAATTGAGTACTCCTGGCCCATTAATGGTAGAAACTGTTAATAGATTAAGCATCGGATTATCTCATTTTTAGTTGTTCTTATAGAGTATTGCTGGATATGGAATATTTTTGCAGTCGCACGTTAAGTGGTATGATGAAGACGGTCTTTTTCGACAGTCTTCAGAATCTCCATTAATCGGTTTGCCTTCAATTGTAATAGGACCATCCTCTATTGGGGATTCTCGATTCGCGTATATGTTATTAATTAGAGGATTACAGCCCCCTTAATGGTTTTTTATTACCTTCCCAATCGGCTTCCATAATTGGATCGCTCAATACTTTAAAGAAGGTTCATTGTTATTCTGAGCCGTATTCCCTTCAATACCCACCGTTGAAAGTTATTGTGCTGGCAAGATTTAATAATCAATAGCAAGCTGCCACAAAGTGCCGCTGCACAGTTACTCTGTGGATACACTTAAAAAGGTAGTCGGGATTTTTCTTGGTTGTAATTTCTGTGCGCACCAATCCGTTTGAAATAACGTTGCGTAGCCTTACTTCATCTAAATCTTCCATTGAACCTGTTCGCTATTTTCTCTGAGGCAACTTTCACCCCAATGGCGAGCATTTCCTAAGCTCAGTTAAGGTTCCTGCTTAACTGTTTTGCGCTGCTGATTAATGCACCAATCAATATTATAATCGCTTTACTTTAGTGACATTGTTTAAGTAGGCCCGCGGACGATAGGCAAGTATTATTGAATATTGAATTAGTCGGAAGAATCTATGAAACTGGAGTCAATCTCTGATAGTAAAAAACGCACAGCTTTCCCTCGTTCCTGGTCCCAAACTGATAGCAATGACCTCCCCTCATTACTCGATCATCGCAAACTACGTTGACCACTCTGATTGTTTGTCGTGGTTCTCATCCATTCAGAGTATGAAACAAACTACTGTTCTGGTTAGGGTGACTTGCTCAACTCTATCCAATGATTGGGATCTTAAAAATTTCGGTCCATCTCCAATTAAAGCACGTGAGAGCGGTTAGTGAGCCATTATTGGTCCCATTGTTTGAGCTGCCAGCTTCTGTTCTTTACATTATTATCAGGTGCCAAAATCCCATTTCATTATCCTAGGTAGACCAAATAGCAGTAGTCGATTGAGTTGGTTGAAGTGAGCTGTTTAAACATGAAAAAGCGAGTATTGTGCTATTACTTAAGATGGAAACTTGTTAACCAAGGCTACATATTTTCGGGATAGTAGGCGTGGTTGATGTCGGCAGTCAAAAGAAGGGGTTGCAATTGGGTATGGTAAATGTAATTGTCGGAACCATGTTGTTTGTGCCGTTACCTCCATTTGCTATGGTTCTTTAAGGTCTGGGATCTGTACATGTTAATTTCAGCACAGGACAATTAGAACAAGGGGAGCTGATCCGGGAACTTTCGTGGCATCTATGTGATTTGCTTTACCAAAAACCAATATCTGCTGGTTGTGCAGTGCGCAAAAGGCCCATGAATAAGGTTGATAATAGATAAATAATTTTCATCTTATTTGATCTATTTGAGTAGATTGAATTTAGAAGGGTAGAGAATAAGCGCTTTGGATGTGTTTAGTAGTATTGCAGTGTAATAAAAAGCCTAGTTAAAAAATATTTGCATAATAGGTAGGCACAACGTCGTTTATGTTAGATAAGGCCATTCAATTTACCAATCTATCTTTGGAGAAGGATTTTTTATTGCATTATTAAATTGATTTATAATGTTTTTTGTTTTGGAACAATCTCATTAAGTAGATTAAAAGTTTGGTTTCCAGATATTAATGAGTAAGTTGAATTAAATTCAGTTTTTTGTTTAAAAATTGGTCCTAAATAATAGATTATATGGGTGTGTTGAGGTTATTTTATGATATATTTAGTGTTTTATTTTTCAACGTCCAAACTAAGGTTAGAGCAACTGCAACATTCAAAAAATATTCTCATTATTCAATCATAAGCAACACCGACCTTGTATGCCGTTATAGGTATTTTTAAAAAATAGAATTCATCTGCCAACCAAGAATAATTCTATCAGCTTTCTGTTTTCATCATTTCTTTCTATAAAGTATTTTGAGGTTCCTGCTACTAGAAAAATGGTTATACCTGAAAAAAGTTGTAATTGCTTTTTCCTTTGTTCACTTCTTGCTTTCTTTGCTCTATAAAGAACGTAATTCACTAGGGAATAATCGTAATTAATAATGAGCTAGCATTTCTTTGTTTTGATTTTCGAAGAATTCATTCCTAATGAATTGGTAGAAGGGTTGGTTTAGTCAATTTTATCTCAATCCAATTCAGGCCTTAAAGTGACTGAAGGCCTAAAAAGTTATGGAGTTTGAACTGTGATCACTCGATCGAGGGCAGGCTAGAGCTCTCTTAATTGAATCCATTGATTTTTTATGTTAATTCTAGAAAACAAGGCGCTCTCTTTTGTGGATTCTTTTCGTTCTCCTGATTCAGTCTCTCAAAGCATCATTGCGATTATATAACCGCCTTAGGTGGCACTTCAACTATATAAGTTGAGTTTTAGAAAAATTCCTAGACCGATCCGTTGAATTCAAACAAGTCACGTTTTCACTATCAATAATCCTTATTAAACGGTAGTTGAGAGGGAAATCATGTTACTAAGTTAATTTCATGCAGAAAATCAAAGCTACCACTTTATCTCGTATAGAAATCGGATGAAGTCTTTTTTTCTGTTATTTACTTTAAATCGCCCTTGAAATAAGTTTCCCTGTTAGAGTTCCTTGGAATAACCAGCTCCTTTAGAGGAGTTTAAATTGTTATGTTTGCTTTCTCCGTTTGGTCCTTGGAGGCAATAGAATGAAAGAACTTGAACAGTATAATAAGGGTAGATACTTTCATAGGAGTCTTGTAATTTACACCTCGAGATTACAAAACTTATAATATTATAGAGTAGGGTGTTAAAATTAGAATGTGTATTGGTGGTTTATTATAAAAATCCCAACAAAAAAAACCGTCTCCCTATAGGCAAGATCGGTCATTTACACTATAAATACTATCAGAATTACGATTAGAAACTCACTTCATGTCGGATTACTAAATTCCTTTACCAGCAATGAGGTGGTTTGATCTAATTTTTAAATGTGATCGTCAGCAACTTTCAACAATTTTACTGCATTTTGTTGTACCTTTCTTGTCCCGTTTCATCCCAATCTTGGTTTGATATTCAGCAAGTAGCTGATCTTAGGAACTGACATAACCATGTTTCTCTTGGATCACCGTATGCTCAGACATGGAATATTTGCTTAACTACAGATTCTCCGCTGTAAGTCTATCACTGCATTGTCGAATCTTTAATTAATTGACCTCGATCTACTGTGAATTCCAAATGGCTTCGTGTCTTTGAGCTATCGAAAACAGTTCGTCAGATATATTTCCCTCCTGTGTAATGTACTTTAATCTGTCGCCTTCTTTACTTTTGAACATAATGCTTGTTTTTATTCTAAACTCCTTGATTTTGATCAAGTTTTTTTTGCAAATTTAAGATATATAAAGGTGCTACCCTATATTATTGCGTAACTTTCTTACATGATTATTATATTATTTAATTATATATTTTTTTAATATGTTATTGTACATATTTAAATTATAATATTTTAATTTTTAATTTATTATATTTTTTAATTAAATTTTATTTCTTAAATTTTATTTAATTTTTATATTTATATAATATATTAAAATTTTTGTATAAATATTTTATATTAAATTTATTTTTATAGTTTATATTCATTTTACATTTTAATATTAATTTTTAAATATATTTTTAAATATTTATTTATTATTTATTTAATATATTTATCTTTAATTCTTTTATCTTAATATAAATTTAATTATATTTTTTTATATATAAAGTTATTATTTTTATTATATTTAATAATATTTATTTTAAATTTATATATTATATACTTTTATTTTATGATATTATTATATTTTTTGATTTAAAGATAATATTTTTAATATTATTTAATTATTTTGTATATCTTTATTTATATAATATATATATTTTATAAATATAATTTATATTTGTAATATCATAATATTAATATTTCTTTTATTATGATTTTTATAAATTTTCCTTTTTTTATAAATTATTATTATTTATTTATTTTATAACTATCTCTTATTTAATTATTTAAATGAATTTGTAATTATACATTTCAATTAATCCTTTTATCACTACTATTCATTATTTATACTTTTCTCCTAAATTAATATATTTATTTAATATAGTTGGTTAGATTATATTCTTAAATTATATTCCTCTCTATTTATATTATTTATAATTTTTTATATACTATTATATATTATTATTAAAATTTATATTTTTCTTATATTTATTATATAAATTATTTAATATATTAATTATTATTATATTTAATTATATATTATAATTATTTTTTTATTATTTTTAACTCTAATTATAATTTAATATATTAAGTTTATTATTTTTTGTTAATATATAACTTTAAATATTTTTATATATATATATTTTTATAATTTTTAAATAAATATATTTATTATTATTAAATATAATATATTTAAGATTTATATATTTTTTTAATATATAATTTTATATATTATATTTATAATTAATATATTATTTAATTATTTATTTAAATTAATTATATATATTTATATATTAAAATTTTTTAATATTTTTTTTAATTTATAATATTATTTATAATTTTTTATTTAATTATTATAATTATCATTTATAATATTTTTTTTTTTATTATATTTAATTATTATTTATATATTATATTAATTTATAATTATATTAGTTGTATTAATTAATAATTTTTTTTATAAATTATTTTATTTAATTTTATTTTAATATTTATTTATTTATGATAATTTATTATATATTAATTATATATTATAATTTATATTTAATTTATATTATATTATTAAAAATTATTACAATATATAAATATTATTGATATATTTTTTAATTTTTATATTAATATATGTTATTTTTATTTTTTTATTTATTTATATTTTAATTAATTAATATGTATTTTAATTTAATAATAATTATAAATTTATATTAAAAATTTATTTTTATTTTTATTTAAAAATTTTATACTTAATACAAATATACTTTTATAATTATTATAAATTTATTTAAATATTTTTTAATATTTTTATATTTATATATACATAAAATATTTAATTTATATATTATTTATATTATATTACTTCTTTTTTATATTAATTTAATATATTTATATTATATATAATTTTTTATTTTTATTATTTATTATTTAATATTTAATTTATATTATTAATTTTTTTATTTATAAATTTATTTATTTTATATTTTATAATTTTTATATTTTTATTACTTTTTTTTATATTATATTAATATTTATTTAATATATATTTTAATATAATTAATTTTTTATAATTTTTATTGATTAAATTTTAATTTATTATAATTATATTTACTTTATTTATTTTAATATAATATTTTATATATATTTTTTATTTTTTTTAAATATGTTTTAATACTCATTTATTATTTATATATTTTAATTTTTTATTTATTTATTATATTATAATTATAATAATTTTTTTATTTTTTTTTATTAATACAAAAATGAATAATAAAATAACATGACTTTGAAATATTTTAAATAATATTTAAGGCGTTATTGACTATTGGTGTAGAAGGGCATCTC
>Ga0163217_1049815_pt1 | contig 11663 bp, 9 predicted proteins | sample SynspAceP_FD_185933 | JGI IMG/M metagenome (GOLD analysis project Ga0163217, IMG submission 185933) | Saline lake microbial communities from Ace Lake in Antarctica - Synechococcus sp. Ace-P (PacBio error correction) | ecosystem: Environmental > Aquatic > Non-marine Saline and Alkaline > Saline ... | reverse complement strand
AGGAGGCGGCTTGTGGTCAGCGCTCCCCTCGGCCAAGTCGCGGATCTTGCCGATGTGTCCTCGATCCGACGGGCGATTCTATCCGCTGCTCTGCGCGGTTCGGGGCCGGCGAAGCATTTCGTCGACCGGGCTGCCGAGCGCTGCCGAGCTTGTGTTGCACGCCGCGCGCGCTATGGAAACCGCGTTGGCGGCCTTTTAGCGCTCCACGCGGCGTTCAACGGTCCCGCGCCTTCCGTGCAGCTCGGCCATTCGCAAGCGCGCTCAAGCGTGCGAAGAATGTTCGGACAATCCATCTCGCGCACCACCAGCCCGGGAAACGAATCGTAGGCGGTCAGAGCATTCACATGGCCTTCTCCTTTCGCCTTCTTACTGGCTCAAAAACCCGAACCAGCTTCTCGACCTGGCCGACTCAATCCGGGCGCCGCGCTGCAGTTCCTAGCAACGGCGGCGCGGAAACGCATGCTGTCCGGAGTGGAGGCACCCCGACGCCCGCGGCAGCGCTGGCCACAAAGTCTCGCCTTCGCGCGCGCTTCCTGACCCGGACAAGGTCTGCAACGCCCGTTCTGACGATAATTCCGCCTTCAGCGCCGCTACTTCAAGGCCTCATGGCGTTCGCCGAGACGAAGGGCTAAACCTCCCTCAGCCAGCCGCGTCGGCAAGTCTGGCGCTGATCAGGCAGGATCCTTACGCGATTCCCGCGCGATCCTGAAGGTCAGCACACGTCGGTCCACCGTAGAATGCAGGGCTACGCAGCTCGCCTGCAGCCGGGCAGGCCGCACGCGGCCTCGCGCTGTGCGAATGCGCTGTATGGCGGTCGTCGTCGCGCGCATCGCCGGCCTCGATCACGCATCGGCCGTATCGGATCCGAGCCGCCGCAGCGGTGCAACGGCCCCAAAGCTGTTCGCGCTCCAGTGCGCCGTGGCGCGGATCTCGTTTTCCCGTAACGACAGAGGCCGCAGACTTCGCCCTCTGCCCGGCCTCGAGTTCGACAGCCGCTCCCTCGTCTCGCGCTAACTTCCTCGCCGCATGGGACGTCCTTCGGCAGCCTTCAGCGCGCGCTTCCGCCTCACGCAATTCGGTGCGGGGAAGCCCCGCATCGGCCAGAGAATCGCGCCAAGCCGCCGGTTAGCTTCGCGGCGGCATGCTCGCTTCCGCTTCGCGTTCCCGTGTCGGGCTCACGCCTCGGTCGCCGGTCAGAGCATTCAGTGAATCCAAATGGCTCGGGCAAGCGCTTCGGCCCCTGCGGCAATCTCCTCGACTTCACCGAGTTCGCGCGCGGCATCGCCAGCGCCCTGTGGCCTGACGCGGATTCGCGCGTCTCGCGCACGCCCTGCGCGCCTCGCGCAGGCCGTTGCGCCACATCACGTGCAGGACGGACCTCATCCGGATCGGGCACTGCCCAGCCAATTGCGGGGTTCAGCGGCGTGCCTCCCCCCGAAGCGACATCGCTTTCCCCGGCTCCGGTCGAGATCGGCATTCCCGCCAGGGGCACCGCGCCACAGCGACTCGCCTCGTCGAACTCCGCCGCATCGAGTCGGCAAAGTATCCGCCGATGTGATCCCTCGGGGTCAGCGCCAGCTCGGAGAGCCGTTCCTCGGGCCTTGTCGATTCTTCGCCTCCGCCCGGCTTTCGCATTCCTCCGCCCGCCCGTTCGCTTCACGGCCATGCTCAAACCGCGTGAGGGCGTCTTCGGCGAGGACCGGGCCTTCGGGCATTCCGCGAGCGCATTCCGCGCGCGTCGATACGACCGGCGAGGTCGTTGCGAATATCGGCCGCCTCCGCAAGCGAGCAGGCGCCTTGGTTGCGTCGCGCCTTGTGGTGGCGTCGCGCAGCCTGTTTCGGCACTCTCCACCCCCGGTTCAGCGCACCGAACCGCCTTGATCCAAAGCCGCGTCTGGACAGGTTGCATCAATCTCCCTCAGCGGTTGCGCCCTCGGCGAGGTCCGGCTATTCTGTTCGCGCCGCCCTTATGAAAAAAGGTCAACCTCCTCCTCCGCGTTTCGGAGTCGCGGAAACCGAAAGCCCTGAGGACCGGCATACAGCAATTGACCAGAATCGCCCTGGCGCGGGCAATCTCTCGCCGCCACGGCGCAGCACTCGTCGCTCGAGCGAGAAACGCGTGCGATAACCATCCCGTTCCAGACCGTGCAGCAAGAGGAAAGCTTGCGTTTCGTCTAATGGCACGCCCGTTTTGTTCGGTGAGGCGAGCCCCCTGCCCTGCCCGTCCGGACGAAGACGTCAGGCGCCCCTCCTGCGTGTCGAGTCGTGCGCCGACCAGCAGGTTCCTTGCGGCCTGAAGAAATCGTATGGTGCTGATCGGCAGGACCAAAAAAGCAGATGAAAGGCCAGGGCGAAGAGGGCGTGCTCTTACCGCCTTCATTTTCGCCGTAACGTTAGTCGACTCGGTTTCGCCGCCTCTGGGCCGAGTCCAGCCGGCGGTCGTGAAAGCGCCGTTCGGACAGGTCGGATGCGGTTCTCATGCTCCCGACCTCACCGTGCGAGCGAAGCGCCATTCGTCTCCACGCCCGCGTCGATCAGCTTCTTCCAGCGATTGTCGCCGAGCACGTCGCGTACTCGTTAGCAGGGCGGCGCGGAAGCGTTTCCATCTGCCTGCACGCGTGCGAAAACCCGTGTTGCGCATCGGACCGACATAAGGGTATGCCAATCGTCGGCCGCTTCCGCATCCGACCCTGCAGTGGACGGCGGGGCGCAGTTGAGACGATCGACGAAAACGCCAGACAGGCCTCCCCGCCTCCCGCGCCTGTGCCTCCAGCATCGGGATCGCCCAGTTTCCTGCGGACTGCCCGTGGCTTCCAGCCGGGGGGCGCGATCATACGTTGCCCCCCACCTTCCGCTCCCCAGCGCCCGGGCAACCGCGTGTCGCGCCCGCTCCTGATCCGCAACCCCGAGAATCCACTGCCACACCGCGCGAAACGCAGCAGTTCCAGCGGCACTCGCGTGCGCGCAGCCTTGCAGGTCAATCATCTACCAATGTGCCGAGCCCGCCCTCCGTCTCGCGGATGCTGCGGCCTGCGGGATGCCCGCATCACCCGGCAAGTGTTCCTTCTGACCTGTTGCGCGCGCGTTTGTTTGAATATGCCCGAGCGCCAGTAGTTCATAACCGTGGCGCACCAGATCGGCCAGTGCCGCAGGGCGCATAGGGGATCTTTGCGGCGCCACCGTCGAGCGAGGTATGCATAGCCCAATGTTCCAGCGTCCAGTTTTCCGGCCCGGGTTAGCGCGGCAGCAGCTCCTCGACATATGAGTCGCGGTGAAGCCCATCCCTGATCGAGACCTCGCATGCTGAAGGTCGGCGCTCCGGCGTCAGCACCGTCAGCGCGTCCGACACCGGACCGTAGCGGTCGAGGTCGCAGCAGCGCATCGTGTAGCATGAATAGACGCACGGAATGCCCGCACCTGGCGAGACGCCGAGAGTTCGTGGCGAGAGCGGCACGCTGGCCACATTCCGCAACACATCGTCATGTTCGAAGGTGTCCCCGGCAAAGAAGCACAGCAATCACGCAAGTGGGCAATGGACCGCGTCAACGAGCCGGCCAGGCACCTGCGCCGAGGCGCGCGCAGGGCTCTCGCCCATACGCAGTTGCGGCTCGACTGGTTCATTGAGCGGCGAATCCGAGGTGAGATGTATCCACAGTGGAGAAATTCATGACATTACTATTTCCAGATAGAGCCATCTCAGGCTCATTGTGTTTGAAGCGGAACGGCCAGGAAGGCATCCGATGTTGCCGTCTACGAATAAGGCCCGCAAACAGCCTATGCTGGTGATAAGGATAAGAATCCCTTCAATTGGCCGCAGTCGCAATGAGCAGCATTTTCAAGTCTCCACATACGCCTTTGTGCGTCCACTGAGTTGAAACAGGAAGCCGCTCATCGCGACGCGCAGCAATCTCAGGCCCTTACCCCAGCAAGCACCGCGACCGGAATTCGGAGAGCTCGCGCTTGAAGTCATCCGGCACCAAAACCAGATCAAAACGCCGTTTGACTCCCCCAGTTTTGACTGATTCACAAGTCCATGCGATTCACCCCTAATTGAATAACCTTGGCTTCACCAAGCATTTAACTCTTCAAGCATCTCGCGCCTCACTTCTATCGTTTGAGCGATACCCCCAGAGAAAGAACGACTAATCACTCACTTTGGCCGATGCGGATGCTTTCCAAAATGTTGCGTCGTCGCTGTTAGCAAACGATTTCAGACAATGGTGATAGCCGATTCAGCAAGCAATACTCTTTTCTGGCTTCAAGAAATCCCGGAATTGTTTAGCTTCCCAAAGTTGCAGGATCTTCAGGCCACCATGGTGACGTAGATGCGCCAGATGCCGCCTCACCTCCTCGAAATATCTCTCCGCCAGTCTGTCGCTAATGACATGTCGTGTTCCTTTTGTTCAGCAAAGCAAGAGTTCCCCCAAGGCGTTTACCTCGGATCTGCTTAAACCCCACTTATAAAGCAGAGCCCGTGGAAAATGTGATTAACATCCAGGGAAGACTCATTTGCCAAGTAAGTTTCTCATTGAGCGGAGTCCGTTCCCCAGATCGCACGCCTCTGTCATCCTGGTCAGATTAAAGACAGCGATAGAACCGAATCCACACCCAGCTTGGAAGTGACCGCTTCAACCGAAGACCCAACCTTTGCGTCAAGACCGCAGAATTCATCTATCAATTTAGTCGAGATACGCCGCCGCTTTGTTCAAGGATTCCGAGATCTTATCAGATCCACGCTTTTCAGTGGAGCTGAAAACCGCCCCACATGCGCTTCTGCATCATACCAAACAGCAATGTAGATCTACGTGAAGAAGATAATCAAAAAGAGCCCGGCCGCGCATCTCGAGAAAGGAACCAATGACAGGACGCAAACCGGCAAACCAGCAACCGTGTTGTACAGCAAAAATAAGGGTCGAGACAAGTTGCTGCCATCATGTCAATGCAGTAATCAGTATGCCGAACAAGGCGGCCCCAAAGCGTCGGGCCAAATTTCTTCGCGACGATCTCGTGGAGATAGAGAGATTTAGCCTCCCGGTCGCCACTGTATTTACGACCCGGAGTACCCCAATCGAGTTGTAAAGTTCGTAACCTGCGCTTTCCAGCGGATCGGGCTCGACTTCATGATGTCGCGACCCGCCAATCGGCACAATTTTTCGCAAGCGCCAGATCGCCCTTAAAGCTTGTGCCGCGCTGTTCACGCGAGTTTAAAACTATTCGACAACTATCCATCAAGGGTTTTGTCCGAACCCGTCACCTCCTCGTGTTGAGTCATTGTCGCGAATACTGGAGTAACTGGTTCAAAACGTGCCAACATACTCGCCACCGACGTATGCTCAGGGGTTTGCTGTTCAAGTCGTTGATGAAGTTCCAACGCCTGCATGTGCCACTTTTCATTAGCTCTGTGACATCGATCCCAAGGGATTCGTCGCGCATTTATGGGCTGCGTAGAACTCGAATTCCTCGGTGAAGATTAAACGCAAGCCCTAAGACTTTGCATCCCATCGAGAACTTCGGCGGCCCTAACCCCGAATTACGCCATATAAGGACGTATCCATGCTGCCCATCAAGCAGCAACTTAACCACGCCTGGCGCAAGTTCACCCATTCGCCCACCTCATGTGGGCTTGCTGTCGAATGCACATGGTCGCCCTGCCAGAAGGCTTCCAGGAACAGGGGATGCCCGCGATAGAGGAATGGACTAAGCCCCGGACCTGCTCTCGCCCCAAACTATCCGCGCTGGAATATCAGGAAGAGCCATATGCCCATGTTCAATGGTATCGGTCAGAATTAATATTCATTGTAAATACCGTAGAAAAATTCGTTTGTCTACTCTGCCGCATGAGACCCGTTGCAAGGCAACCTTGATAGTCTCCGAGGCACCCAGGAAATCTTTGGCTTGGAAAACCTAGTCAGTGCGATTGAATGCCCACGTCGAATATGTGAAGTTAATCAGTTAGTTACGTTTTTTTTCCAATTTCTCCTTGGATCCAGCACTTTTGGCCAATGTTCTATTCTTTGCAACGCGCGCAATGTAGAATCAACGGGCCAGTTTCCTGATGCAAGTCGCCGGTAGGCAGTCGAACGCTTCTTCCCATTAAGGAAGCTGCGTCTTGGTCACCCGAGGCCAGTCTGCCGAGGCACTGCTGGGACAATCATGTTCGATATCCCCTCGCGCCCACGCGCGAGATTTCACTACTATTCAAGAAAACACGGAGGCGCTCCAGATTGCGGCGCTTTCTTACTGGCGACCACACTGGTCACGCGTCCAAAGCTTATTAGGAAGCGCTCTGACCGGAATTCCCTTTCACGGCCGTGTCGGCCGTGAAATCAATCCGCCATTCATCGTCTGCTTTACTTCTCAAACTCACGTGCACGATCGTCCCGCCCGAGCTGCTTATCCAAGCACCGATCCCTTCGTCCGCGCATTGTCGATGAAATCAGCCTTGCTGGCTGAACGAGCTTTCGTCAGGCGATCGAAGAGACCTACGCCGATCAACGGGCCCCTCCAGACGACGACAAGGAGAATTATTCAAGGCATAAACCCGCATGTGATGATAAACTGACCTCTCGAATTGAAGTTCTCTCGAGTCTCCGAACAAGACCTCGAAAGCCTATCGCTGTGCCCAGGCCGAGGCGCTCGATGGGGGGCTGCTCGAAGATGTGCTGCACGAAGACAGAATTGAGAGGTCTCACCATCTTCCGACAAACAACACTTTCCTGTGAAAGAGATGGACTGGACCGCCCGAGCCAGTCTCCTGGCGCAACGACTGTTCATACATCCCAGTCGAGCAGTGGATTCAATCCCACGGCGAAGATGAAAGTTCTGGAATCGCTATGGGTCTCGCGGCAATCGACCTCTACCGTTCTCAGGGATCTCGCCTCACGGTTCGGCCGCAATACAGACATGCTGGAGCGGAAGGATTCGCGACTGAACCTCCGCGGCGGAACAGAACTAATCTGCCCCGTCTATTAATTTGCCATCAGAGCTTGAGCGGACACCCGCCTGTGCTTTCGACCTACTCGGAACTCGATCCGCCCCTGCCTTCAAGAGCTTTGTGAGATGGAGTCGTGAGCATTCAGCACAATCTTGCGGCTCTTGTGTCGTAAGCATCGTCCCAACGAAATCAGATTCACCATGTTTCCGGATGCTACCATAGCCCAGCAGGTTGATTGATAGGTGGCCTACGCCGGACTCAGCAATATCCTGGAGTCCATTATGGCCAGAAATTCAGCGTTTCGTCTCGTCCCACGTGCAACGCGATTGCGTCGCAGCCATGGGCGCCGATTGAATCTCTTCTGGAGTTGAAGGCGCTTTTCCAACCACTTGTCGAACCCCAGTTTTCTTGTTGTTGTTCATCGTAGTCTCCCCTGTAGCTATGAATATATGCGGCGAGATAGCCACCTTCAATCAAGCAGAATAACCGAAAATAACCGAAATAAATGAAATAAATTTGTATTATCGGCCCAACGTTGCCAAACCAGTTGATCAGCCGCGCTTCAAGCGATACCAAGTGATGCTGAAATCGCCAAGTGCCGGCCTTACTCAGTTATAGGAACGCTGATTGGGATCAAGAGGGTCCCTGGTTCGAGACCAGGGTGCCCCCACATCCGCATCTGCGACAGAACCCGCGCTATTGTATCTTGTTCATTGTAAATGACAGAAATCATAGCAGATTATGACCAATTTGACATTCATCGATCGATCGCCATCTGTCTCGTGGGACGCACCCATCGCGTATGTAGTCTATCCTTATCGGTTGAGGGGCCGGGTGGCACGTGATCGGAGCGCCTGGCGTTGCTTCATCGCGAATGCCGCCCTACCATCTTCTTAATAGCGAAGTTTTGTCAGGCCGTCGAGGTATTGGTTCGGAGAGCGCCGAGAGGCTTGGATGAACGAGGCCTTGCATCGCCTGACAACGAGAAGCCTATCGACTTGGTTTTCGACATCTGCTGCGCTGCCCGCTGTTTGAAACCCAACCTCAACCATATCGGAACTATGGGTCTATACCTGGATCTCCCGGTTTCCGGGCTTTCCTCTTCCGGCCGGAGTAAGACCCAACTTCCAGGCCACGCCACTTCGCGAATTTCAACGCCTACTGGTATTCGATCTCGTCACCTTCCTGAGCGTCAATCAGTGCCTGCCCCGAGAGGTATGAATTCCGAGCCTACCGCCTTCGAGGTCGTTACCCTCGTCGACAATATGAAAGCCAACTTCCGTCCCGAGGGCCGAGGTCCCAACCTTCACCTTGCTGCCAGACCGATCATGGGAGCACGATTCAAGCCCTTTCTTCGCGCTGAAGCCGGCAAACCGGCTCCGTCCGTCTGCGCAGCGATAAAGGTCCTGATCCTCAAATCCTGGTAGTTGTGCCGCTCTCCTGCGACGCACGGAAACCCACTACTTGGCGGACCGTCTTATGCTCACTCTCACCTTCTCAATTTCTTTCTTCCTCCGAGCGAAGCAGAAGGCAGCACCAATCTGTTTCTCTTTTGCGGCCGCGTGCGCCGGCATCGATGGCTCACGAAGCGCCCATCTGGGGGACCGAGGGTCGTTGAGACCAATCTGTTCGACCAAATGCGGTGAAAACGCGCCAACCCAACCCCTCAAGAACTCTGGCGTTAACCGGTTCTCGATCCCGGCTCCGATTTAGAGGATGATAGCTCGCGCCATCGCACTCGACCCCGAGAATGAACCCGTAGGCCCACTTCTGGATGGCGCACCCCAATATCAAATCCGCGTAGCGGCGTGCACCGACTGCCAGGCACGCTCGACCCCAGCGCGCCCGCCCCCCCCCCCACCCCGCCACTTCGATCTTGGCCAGCTACCGTAATCCTCGAATGGCTTTCTGTCGCGCCCAGTGGCCTCCGACCTTATCGGGGGACATGCCTGTAGCGCAGTACAAGCACGAGCGCAGGAAACATCCGCACCACCGCGCGCCTTCTTTCCTCCCCAGCAAGAATCCGGCTAGGTTCATCGAAGTGAATGTCACGATTTGGCGTTAGGCCCGTTGAAATGAGGACCGTTCAGCCACGGTGGCCATGCGGCTGAGTTTAATCGGACCAAACGCTGAGACACGCGCGCCCGACTTTCCGGGCCGTAGAAGTAGGAAATAAACATCACGTCACCGCTCCGTCGCCCTGATTGTCTCGGATTCTTTATAAAGGAAAACTCCTCGAGAGCGTCTTCCCTTCCTGCCAGTCGACGAACAAAATGACTGAACAATAGCGAGTTGCGCTCGAGCTCGCTGTTCGAACTCCTCCCGGATTAGTTCCTTCTGATCAGAGTCATCTGCAGACACCCAGGGAAAGATCGGCGGCGCGCATGGCGCGACCCGCGGCCTGGAACCGACCTTACGTGCCTTCGATTCTCATTAGTGCGCCTTTTAGATGCCCGACACTCTCAAGTTGAACCCAACTCAGGGATCGTTTCTTCTCGAGCAACGGAGGGAATATCGTTGAGCTTCTCGTCATACATCCAAGGTTGGAGAAACGAATTAAGGCAGATTGGCTGTGAGCGATAGTGCCAGCGCAATTGTCCACAGCGGGCCGGAAGCCATAATATCGCCATGTCGATGACACTTCGCTTCCTCGCGCAAATCATCTCTATATTCCGCATCGTCAGTCTTCTGGAAAAGGTTGGTTGTCGAAGCTGCTCCCTTGTGTCGCCCCACGACCACCCTTGCCTTCGCGCGACTGGCGCGCGACTGCATCTCAGGAGTCATCTGGAGGCTTCGTCGATCACTACCATGATCGCGAAAGTTAGGCCGAATGGTAAAGATACTGTGCGACCGCCAGCGGCCGAACATCATCCAGCATGGTGTCAGTTTTCCAGTAGCGCGCTGCCGGCACGCCGAGTTGACTCGCGCACCCGATCCAGGTTCGTTTCTTGCCCCATTTCATACGCAAAAGGCTCATTCGGTTATACGTCGATTACGCCCGATTGCCATACCGAAGGGGGGCAGCGATTTCGATAAGCGTGCGCGGCACAACCTTTGCGCGGAACATCTCGATCAATTCACGGTCGACTCCGACGAATTTCTGCCTCGAAGCATCGGAAAGCTTCTCCGTCATATCCTTGCAAAGCGCTCTCCATGGATCCATAGGCGCGATGACCATGGCTTCGCAATTGAATCGCTCGCACAAATCGGCCGAGCCCGAATCATGTCGAATCTCTCACTTGATCCCAAATACCAGTCGACGAGGACGCCGAAAACCTTCTCCCCGTAACGTGCCTCTCCGCTTTGCGCAGTCGCGCTCGTTCCATGAGCTGGATTGGATCGGCCGGCCGCCGCCGCATGCTCTTCATTGCGCCCCGGACCAGCTGTTGCTCCGTCCGAGTGACCTCATCCAAACCCAAAAGACGAAGATCCCGCCTCCGCTCGATCGCGGAACGGCGTGTTGCGAGGTCTCCAGGTCTTTCTTGATCTCACTCGCCCGGCCACCGCAGCATCCGAAATTGCCCAATGCCGGGTCAGGGCTTCAGCAAGAAAGCCGAGCCGTCTGTTGCACCTCGATCATTAACGCCTGTCAGTTCGTGTCGGACACTCCAAAGGGAAAAGCGGGGTCGGCGATAATCCATGCTGCGGCGAGGCCTTCGATAGCGACGCTAATTTCTTCGACCGCTTCTCTGGGTCAATAAGCTCACCAAGCTCACGATTCAATCGCCCGACCCCTGTATCAAATCAATAGGGTATCAGCCTCCGCTTTGTGCCGTTGTTCTGCTTGAGTGCAACATCGTCCAACTGCGCTTTTGCCTTAAACTGATTAAGCGATAGATTGGGTTAGATCAGGAACAGTCGCTAAGCAATGGACTAGACAAATTCCCGTCAAGCTCAGCGCGCAAGGCCTCCATTCGCATTGCACCTCCGCACACAGAAACGTGCAAGCTGGGACTTTACCTCTTCCAGCCTGATCATAATCTGGGCCCAGCCGTCGAAGACGTCCGAAAAACCCTCAGCAACCTCGAATCTGATCAGAAGTTTTTCCGGCGTTCGAGCCAGTCGGCATATCCGCGCAGACTATACGGGGCCCATTGTTTCTCGATTCTCTTTGCGTCGCACCGAGGATATTAGTATAAGTGTCGGCGCGCGACTTTGAAGTCCCGCTTGACATGAACCGAAAGGCAGCCCCGCGCCGGTCAATTGTGTGCAGCAGCCTGGCCCCATAAGCTGTGGCATTTGTGTTCTCCGCTCTTGGCTAAAGGCCTCCCCCGCGAATTTCCGCCCAGGCTTCAGTAGACAGCGTCGCATGTCCTCACGGAGGACGCTTTGGAGACCTTGGACGGCCCGGCGCGTGCGGTCTGCGCGACCGATGGTCCAGAGCCTTCCTTCAGGCTGTTGGCAAAAGCAAGCCGGGGGCCACACTGCACTTTTCTGGATATCCTGCCCAACGAGAGCTCATCAAAATCTTCGGCCCAGGCCTTTCGGAAAGGGCTCCGGGGGCCAATTTGCCGGACTTCTGTTTGCCTGCATTGGATGCCGATTTGCCTCTCATTCCAAAAACTCGCAAAATTCCGTTTTGCCATGGGCCCCTTCGGAATCCAAAAAAAACTTTTTTCTTCAATTCCCCCGTGGCCTTACCGCGGAAAAAAGGGGGGGTTTTCCCCCCGGGCCAATTGCGGGCCGGCAAAGCGTTCGATCTCTCTCTATGTGGTGGTGGGTTGTGGTG
>Ga0163217_1034372_pt1 | contig 11663 bp, 16 predicted proteins | sample SynspAceP_FD_185933 | JGI IMG/M metagenome (GOLD analysis project Ga0163217, IMG submission 185933) | Saline lake microbial communities from Ace Lake in Antarctica - Synechococcus sp. Ace-P (PacBio error correction) | ecosystem: Environmental > Aquatic > Non-marine Saline and Alkaline > Saline ... | reverse complement strand
CCCCCGGCCGGGGTTCCCCAACGCACTGAAAGCCCTTACGACACCTTTTTGGTTGTGGGCCAATTCCACACCTCTATCAGCGCCGCCTCGGCAGCCATTGCTTCCATCAGCAAAGGGCTGACGCGCAACCATCGCGGTGGTGATTTGGTGATGGCGCCATGACCGCCGGCATGCATTTGAAGCCACTGAATCACGCCGCCATTGATAAGGCCGATATGTTGTGAGTTTCTTTGAAACGACACATGACATGTTTCCGATTCCCGCAACGTAGGTGGGCCTGTCCAATTTATTTATTGCCAAGCTGTTGTCCAGTCGCACTATCACCAAATGCGCGACAGCAGCAAAAAAGTGCTTTGAAGATAGCCCGGCCTTGCTCGCGAAACTTGGCCAAAAAAAAACCCGAAGAAACACTTCAAAGGCATTTGATGCCCTGGCACCCTTGTTCGAAGAATTGGGTTTCAATTACATTGGCTCCCATTGACGGCCACGACCTGCCATGTTACTTGGTAGAACCCTGAGGAGAACATCCGCGAGCTCAGCGGCCGCAGTTTTTCTGCACATGATTAGTCACCACAAAAGGCAAAGGTTTTGCTCCCGCAGAAGCCGACCGATTGGCTACCACTGCTATCAACAAGAGTTAGAACCCCTTGGCCGCCACCACTGAGTTCCAGCGGCAATCCGACGCCGGTTTGAAAAACTGGCCCACGGCCACGCCCAAAACGCCAACGTGTTTGGCCAATGGCGTGTGATGCCGCAGCCGCGGATGAGCGGGATTGGCAAACCCCCGCATGTGCGAGGGGCTCTGATCTTTTGGCTTTTGCCGGAGCGTTTTTCCCGACGCGTTATTTTTTGACGTTGCCATTGCCCGAGCAGCACGCTGTTTACTGCCGCTTGGCATGGCCTGGTGATGGCGCCAACCGGTTGGTGGCAATCTACTCCACCTTCTTTATACGTCGTGTTACGATCAAAGCTTATCCACGATGTAAGCCATTCAGAAATCTGGACGTACTGTTTGCGATTGAACCGCGCCGGCCTGGTAGGCGAAGACGGCCCAACTCAGCCGGAGCCTTTCGCATAGTTATCTGCGGTTGCATCCCTAATATGGTGTGATGACACCGTCTGTACGAAAATACGAAACCGGAACAGTTTACTGCACACCGGGACTGGTGCATGAAGGCCCCGGCGGCGGTGCGGCTATCCCGCGGTCTAGCGGCAGCGGAGTCGGAGATTGACCCGCTGCTGCACACACGGCCATGGAAAGGCCGGGGTTGTGCGCGAGCGCAAGGCGCAAGCGCCGTATCGCCATCCTGAATTTTTGGCACCCTTTTGCCGCGAGCCCTGCAAAGCCGCACAGGCGCTGGCGCCACAGTGGCCGATTGCGCTTTTGTAAAACCGCTGGATCGGAAGACCGGAAACGCCAGGGTTTGGCAGAGCAGCACGATTATGCTGGTGACTCTGGAAGAAAATGCCATCCGCCGGGGGCGCCGCAGTGCGGTTTGCGAATGCGTTGAATCAGGAAGAAATCACCATGCCGGTGCTGCAAACTGGGGGGGCTTTTGGGCCTGACAAAATCGTCGACCACGGCAAACCAACGACGCGATCCAAGCTGTTAGAGGATGTGGTTTGAGATGCCGCCCTACGATCGAGCGCAGCATACTGGCCGCGATGCAACGATTGGTTAGCAAGCGGCAAAGCCGCGCAGTCTTTCTGATAATGGCTTTGGGCTCTTGGACTTGAGTGTTGAAGGATGAGCAGGCAAAGGACATGAAGGCCTGCTGCGCTCAGAGGCTCAGAGCTTGAGGTCATCGCTTGATGAATCGCCAGAAAATTGGCCGAGTTTGCTTCTGTTTAGTGTCCAGATAGTTGCTTCATTATGGGATTTTTCCCGACTTGCAGCTCGATCTTTCCACAAACACTTCAATGCCGTATGACGGACAACGCCATTTTTACTTTTTACGCGGGTTGTTAAGTCATCAACCGCAAGGCGCTTTATACCCAAGATGTTCCAACAGTATCTTTGCACATGCTTGTCACGAAGATCCCGCTGCAAAAACCCAGACGTTTTCATTGGCTTCGACTGTTGTCAGCACCCTGGTCTTGAAGGTTGTAGGCACGAATCTTGTGGCAACGCAATGCGCTGGCCTTCTTGGCGCAAATACATCAAAATACGGCGACCTTCACGAGCGATTGCTGCGCAAGGCTTCTTCCAATTGAATAACCACAGTCACAGCGCATGCTGTTATAGAGCGTCCACCGGTCAGGCACTCAGAGTTGGGTACGACTAACATGGTTCGTCGCCAGCCAGATTCACCCAGCGTCAGCGCGGACGGGCTCTTTGCCGGTGTTCCGGCTCTTCAAAAACGTGCATTTTTCAAACCCAAATGGGCGGTCGGCAGCGGCAAGATCTCATGTAACGAAAAGCACTTAGTAATTCCTTCGTGGTTCGATCTTATGATTCTTAGATGGAGCAGCTGCCTGCGGCAGGGTACATTTGTTTCTAATGGAATTAGGTGCTGGCTTTGCCAGTGGCCACTACGGCCGCCTTTTTTCGGCAGGTTGCTTACAACCATGGCTTTGTCGACTGCTTTGCAACATGGCGTAAACGGTCAAAACGCGGCGTACTGGCTGCCGGTTAGCGCTTCCATTTCTACGCCGGTCTGACCAGAACCAGCTTGCCAAGGTGCTGAATGTGGACCGACAGGCCGTCTGCACCGGCGTTTCTAACTCTACCTTCACCGAGGTTCAGGTTTAAGGCATTTGAACAGGGGATCCAGATCATGAGTGCGCTTGGCCGCCATAATGCCGGAATACGAGCCACCGCAAAAACTGCGTCCACCTTTCGGGTGTTGGCCATCCCCCCCCCCCCCCTCAATCATTCGCCAGAGTTTTGGCCGCATACTGATTTCGTGGCCTACGGGGCGCGAGCTTCGCGCTCAGTTGACACTTTTTGGCGGAACGTCGACCATGCGTGCTTCGCCTTTGTCATTCAGTGCGTCCAGTTTTGTCACAAGCTTTCTCCCGTTTAGCCATCATCGCGGATAACCCCTTCACGGTATTGGTCAATACACATCTACGATGTAAAAAAAATATGTTACTCATAACAAATGTTGGCGCTGCCCTTGCGCTGGTAAACGCCGCGGCTTATGCCCACCAGAAAGCCAATGCCAGCAAATGCCTCATTGGCGGCCGCATGGCGGGCCTTGCTGCAGATCGGCTGGCGATAAGCGCCAATGGCCATCACAGGTGTTCGTGCCGATGGGACACCAGTTGGCTAGGAAACGCGTGCCAGCCAGGGGCGCCTCAATTGGGGTGGACTAGACGTAGCCAACACATTGCCCCAAGATCGCATAGTCGGCACCAATGGCCACAGCGTGGGCCAATTGCTCTGCGTTAGGCAGGAAACCCCTAAACTTTGTAGATTCAGCCACAGGCCGTGCTTGGCGTTGGCTGGCGTTGGCGCCAGGCAAATGGCACGCCAGCAGCTTTGGGGATGGAGTTCCATCAACTCGGCACCACCGTGCAAACATATGCTCGCTGCTATTTACTTCTGACCACAGCGCCAGAGCAAACCTGCGCCAAGGCGATTGTAAGCTATTCGCCTTTGCTCGGCCAAGCTTGGGGCCCGCCAACACGATCAAGCGGCGGCTGTGCCTAACCTGCAGCGCTGTTTTGGCAAACGTTTCAGGCCACATTCATCATCTGCTACGTCGCAGCCGTTAAACGCCAACTTGCGAGGCAGTTTTGAAGAGCGCGGATTAATTCGGGCGATTCGCTGCGGGGAAAATCCGCGTCGCGTTTACGCTGGCAATAGCCACTGTATCGGCTGAACCTTCGCGACCGTGCGCCTCGGCCCGCTGCTATGTCGGTCGACCAAACATCCAAAAAAACACGCTTTCGCCATAATCGTTGTCGGTTACCAATTACGGGCTGCAAACGGATTCGATTTCAAACTTTAATTTCGGTTTCTTCGGGCCATCTCACGCACCAAACGCCTTGCTGCACAGTTTCACCCGGCTCCACTGTTATCGCCAGGAAATCCAATAATCCGCCCTGATGGGGTATGTTTCAGCCTGGCGGGCAATCAGTACCCGCCCATCGCGAATTGATCACACCGACGGCGGACGTGGTACTTCACGTATACGCCTTGGCGCCTTCTTAGGTACCTTTTCAGGTGCTGATCGCAGACAGTCGCTTAGACATTTTTCTTAATCCACAGGCATCAGTGCTTGGTAGTCGGCTGTTCGATGGTGAATAATCGTGGAGAAGTCGCAGTCCAGACGGTTTTCATTCACCGGCGCCTCGCTTTGAGGTCGATGCGGATGGTAATTTCTTCCCTGGTTCATACGCTTCCGGGCGTTCCTCGAGTAGTCGTTTCTGCCCGAACGCCATTTGCTTACCAGACACCAACATCTCCAGATTAAATCTCAGGGCGTTCAAGGTCAAGAACCTTCGACACCAGCCACGGGCCAACGGCGGCCAGGAAATGCGACCCCAGTTTGGGAATCTGATGCAAAACAGCGCAGTTTGGAACCAGCGGCGAATGAGCGACCGTTGTAGGCACATTCCAGACTTCATTGACTGTCGGCTGCGTGGTTCACCTCACATGGTCACAAACTGTGGTTTGCTCCTTCACCGTCGCGCACAATCGCGTGGGGCCAGATCCATAATACACTTGGCGCAGAGCGTCCTTCAGAGCGCCAGTAGCGGACTGTCTGCGGTTATTTCCGGACACCGTAAACAACGCTGGCCATCAGCATTGCAAAGCATCATTGGTGGAGTTGTCACCGTCGAATGGTAATGCGATGAAGGACTGCTCACCCAGCTTCAGATGCCAGGAGATGCAAAACATCCGGCGCGATACGGGCGTCGGTACACATGGAACCCAAGCATGGTGGCCTGTTGGGGCGATCATGCCCGCACCCTTGCTGATGCCGGAATACACACTTTATGACCGCCCAAATCACTTGCACCGATGCCCCTTTGGGACGAAAGGATGTCGGTTGGTCCATAATGCCGTTGGCCGCTTTGCTTGCCCAGCGATCCTACGCGAGTATCCGCCAGTGCATTGGGCCAGCGCTGCCAACAATCTTCTTGGGACTGGGGCAGGGGCTCACCGATCACACCGGTAGAAAATTGGCAACACCTGTTGCTCGCCAACGCCGGCAGCAGCGGCAAGAGCCTCGCAGCAGGCTGCTGCGTCGGCCAGGACCGCGTTCGCCAGTTGCCCGCGTTGGCGTTACCGGTATTGATGAGCAGATAACGCGGCACACCGGCCAGCAAGATGCTTGCGCTAAGCGTAACCGGTTTGCCGCAACAGAACGGGTTTGCGGGTGAAAATTTCCGGGCTACCTGCGTTGCCTCAGCCAGGGAATAATACTGGATATTCTTTTGCGGCCAGGCTTTTTGATACCGCACTGGCAATGCAGGTTCACCGCCTGTGATTTGAAAAAACTCGGGTAGGTTCCTGGACTTACAGCCATGGGCAATTCTCCTGACCAAATAATGAATAAAGACTGCCCGCAGGGCATTTCAAAACGCAAAAAACCCGCGAGCCTGAATGAACCAGACTTCGGTGTTGAAAATAGCTTTCAATGGAACAGTGCTGTTTAACTAATTTTGCCACAGCACTGGCTTTGAACTTCTTACCAGACCGCAAGGACAAGGCTCACTGACGGCCCACTTTTGGCTCGTTACGTACAAAGGTTTCCGGCATGGCCTGGGTTGAACTATTTCGTCGCCACCGGCGCCGGACTGAGATGTTCGCGCTTGGTTTCGTCGTGGCGAGGACGAGCACGTGCCAGTTATTCGCAATTGCCTGTTTACGCTGGAGCTCAATTTCTTCAGCTCTTCCTGGCTTTGCACTTTAACGTTGGGCACGCACCGAATAACATCGCCCTTCATTTGGCTATCCAGCAATACTTTCGAAAGATTGAAGCTTCGCGCTTTGAACTCCTGCTTCGGGTTTTTCTGGCGTTAAACCACGAGGTGAATACCGCGGCGGCAGGTGGTCCATATTTCGACAGATGCTCTTTCCACAAGGTATTCCCAATACCTTGCAAAAAACACCTGTTTTTCAAAAACTTACGCATGGGTTCCGCGCCGCCACTGCCTCTTTGGCGTCGGTAAGCAATCACAATCAGCTCCAGAATTTTCTTGGCGTAAATTGTCTTCATAGAGCTTGCGTGTTCTTCATCATGCCCACTTTCTGAACCGGAAGATTTCAACGCCCATTTCCGTCTGCAGCCTGGGTCCCAACCGGCAACATTTCCATTTGCTCCGGCATTTGCTCTGCGGTGGAATGGTGAGCACTTCACCAGGGTGTTCTACTACGTCAGCGCGAATGGTTTTCACTATTCTTCCGACACATCGTCCGAGCCCATTACCTCGTTTTACGGCTGGTCGTAAGATGACGAACGCTGGTCGTTGCAACGTCGTCGTATATCCGTAGCAAAGTTTTGCGCATGTCAAAGTTTTCGGCCTTTCGACCCTTGCGTTGGAGATTTTTCAATGGCGTTTTGGTGACCATGCGGTTGCCTAATCGCTCGCCGTTTTCATGCCCATGGCCTTGCATCAGACTCTGGACCTTTATCGGAGCAAAATATCCGCAAAGGTTGTCTTCTAGCGACAAGAAGAAACGAGTTGAAATACCCGTGGCGCCCTGACGGCCGGGCACGGACCCCGCACATTGGTTTGTCAATGCGGCGGCTTTCATGACGCTCGGTGCCAATAATGTGCAGGCCGCAGCTTCCAGCACGCTGTTGTGCGCTTCAGTCAGCGCATCTCTTCAGCACGCGCTCTGGTTGTCAGTCGGGCTATCGTGTTCCTGCCAAAACTCATATTCCCAGTTACCACGGAGCCGATATCGGTAACCCGCCCAGCCATGATTGGTGGCAATGGTTACGGCGCAGGGCGGCCCGCCTGGGCAATAATCTGGGCTTCAAGATTCGTGCTGTTTGGCGATTTCAGATTTTGTGATCATCTGGGTTTTCTTCAGCAGTGTTTTCGGCCAGGCGCTCGGACGCCTCGATTGGACGCAGTGCCCACAGGATGGGTCGACCCTCGGCCCGTAAACGTCTTTTAATTTCGTCGATAATGGGCGGGAATTTTTTCTTCTTTTCCGTCAAGGTACACCAAATCGTTGTAATCGGTGCATTGATCGGTTTGTTGGGCGAATGACCACCAACATTCCAGGCCGTAAATCATGGCAAATTCAACGCCTTCGGGTCTTGCGTACCCCGTCATGGCCTGACAGCTTTTCATACAGCCGAAAAGTAGTTCTGAAAAAGTAGTGGACGCCGAGTTTCTTTGGCTTTTCCCATGAATTTTCACGCCTTCTTTGGCTTCAATCGCCGATTGCAAGGACCCTTCACTCCATCGCCGGCCCGGCATCGGTTCGACCGGTATGCTCGGTCAACGGATGATAACCTGCTCACCTTGCACGATTGTAATTCCACGTTTTTTCTGGAACAGGTTATGGGGCACCGGCAATCCGGGAGTGCACGTGATGCAGAAGGCTGAGGTTGACAGCGGAATACAGGTTTTTCACCCGCTTTAAGCAGTCCCGCTTCTAGCAGCACTTGCCCACTTTTTTCGTGGCCGCGCTCGGATCAGTTTCTACTTGACGGGTTTTTTTCGTCAATAGTGAAATCGCCGGTAGGATCGCCTTCTCTGGCCACTTGCCTTTGTCCAGACTCGGAATAGAATGTTAATCGCGATACATCTTCGAGCTGTCTTCGCGGGCGCCGAGATTAATCAAGCGTTGTACGGGTTCGTGATCAGAATGAGTCTTACTTCGTCAAACAATAAGCGAAATGAAACCACGCTGAACTTTGTCTGCGGTACTGACGCCATGTTTGTCACGCAGGTTAAGTCAAAACGAATTCGTGTTTGGTGCCGTAGGTTGATATCAGGCCTTTGATAAGCGGCGCGCTTTTTTCTTCGCTCGGCTGGCCGGCGTTTACAACTGCCCACTGCAGACCCACAAAGTTATTTACAGCTTGCCCATCAGTCCGCATTCGCGGCGGGCCACGCTAATCAGTTCACAGTGATCCACGTGAACGCCTTTACCAGACAAAGCGTTCAAATAAGGCCCGGACGCGGTTGGACATCAGGGTTTTACCTCACCGGTCTTCATTTCAGCTATGCGCTTCATGCAGGCGGTTACAGCAACTTACAAACTGCACTTTCGTAATGGCGCATGCCATCACTCTTGCCACTGGCCTTTCGCGCACGAGGCAAACGCCTCGGGCATTAAGCTTCACTAGACTTTCGCCCTTTTTGCAGGCGCTTCACGGAACTCTTTGTGGTTTTCCCCTGCCAATCGCTGTCGGGTCAGGCTGGCCAAATTGGCTCTTTCAAGTTCATTAAATACGCACGGCAATCTTTGCGCATTCGCTTGACTTCCCTGGCGTTCTTACTTACGATTACTTGTCGTGCAAAAGCTTTTGGAACATTAGACCAATGTTCTTTGATTAAACTGAGGAAGCCGGCAATTCTAACCTTTATTTTAGCGGCGGGGCAAAAGCCACAGGACGGTGACAACAACGCCAGGAAAATTCGGCGCCATGCCTATTCAACATTTGTGCGTTACAGGATTTCTAATGTGGCCCGCGCCATTTACTTCACGGATCTGTCGTTTGCGGCCATGTTTTTAGTACTTCAAAATGCACGTGGGGCCGGTAGACATGCCGGTTTACTGCCATTCAGCCCACCACGGCTTTCTGGGGACCAAAGTCACCGATTTTTACACTCACGGCTTTTGCATGAGGCATAGCGGGAACCAGACCATCGGGGCCAATGGGGCGATTTCCACAGGTTGGCCAATAGCCATGACGCTTGGCCAGCCCAAGTAACAACGCCCGCGGCCACAGCAACAATGTCACTTGCCATCTTTGCCTGCCAAATTCGGACGCCGCCATGCCCAAGTGCGTTTGCCGCTTGAACGGATCCGTGCGATAGCCATATTCGGATGACAGCAAACCCAGATTAATGGGACGGCCCTCAACAAAACGTTCATTCATCCAGTTTTCTGCCGCCAGGCCGCTTGTCCCAGCAAACGCAAACTGCTTGCTCGCGATTTGTCTAAGCGGGCCGCTCCCAGCGGCTCAATCATCTCGCTTAGGCCCGGCACGCTGTAAGACTTCTGGCGGCAAATAGCACTTTGGGCCGCCGACTGGCGCCGGAGCGCTAAAACAAACTCTTCGTTTGTTCACCAGTCCACTTTCGACCAATCGTTGGCCCAAAGCGTCCAGCCGAAACAGACGGCCCTGCATCGCGCACCAGGCGCCACGTCCATGACATCGGACCTGATTTTGCTGCACGTCTTTTTCAACCTGGGCCAGTGGCAGCCTTCTTGTCCTGCAAGCGTGCCTTGCCAGCGTACAACTAACTTCGGCGCTTAGGCTGGCGTCCATTTCAGCTCCAATTTTCGCCACTTGCCAGCAGTGTAGCCAGCCAGCTAGCAATGGCTGTTTAGCACCAAGAGCAAAAATCAAGCAAGGCGAGTTAAAGGATGGCGATTTCATAATGATGACTGGAGCGCGGGAGCGAATCCGAAAGTTGTTTGTCGGTCATAATGTTGATTTACTGCAGTGGGATCGCAAACGGATGTTTAAAGCACCCGCCAGCGGTTACACTGGTTATGAAAGTCGGGGTACTCAGCTAAAAAAAGAAAAAGAAAAAGAAAAAGAAAAAGAAAAAAGAAAAAAAAGAAAAAGAAAAAAAGAAGTTGTACCCAATGGTTTACAGCTCAGTCGAGTTACTCAGTCCGCAATGCGCCAAAAAATGAACAGAAATGACTTTCGACCCATTCTCCGGGCCGGCTGCTTGCGGCAAACGTACGCGGGCGAGCACACCGGCTTTGCTGAGCAGGACGGCTGCTGGCTGAGTTGCCGCCGTCGTTGCAGTCAGGTAACGCGTTCGTGAGCTGTCATGAGGGTGAACTTGTTTTCTGCAGCAGACAGCGGGCCCAGCAGCCAGATTCGCTTTCGCCAGCATGACATTATGCTGCTGCGCGCAAACTGGAGTTATTTTCGCTTTTGTCTGGAAGCTTGAAGTAAAGGTTTTTGTACTCGCGCGGTTTTCAGGGACAAAGGCGATGCGCCAAAAAGCTTGCCATTGAGTAAAGAAAACGCCCAGCTCCTCAAAAGAAAGGAAGCCGGAAACACAAAGGACAAAGCGTTGCGCGAGATTCTGGAAAGCTCGCCAGAGTCACGTTCCGCGACTGAACGATGGGCGCCTCAGGGCGCTGGCTAAAAAGGTTTGACGTAAAGAAATCGGAGAGTTGCTTCGTCATCCACAAGGTGAACGACTTCCACGCGTTGCTCTGAAATAAGGAAGGCAGCAAGCGATGTTCAGTCGTGGCCGGATTTCACGCCGCGAAACTCACAATCAGGCTTGTTTGCCCAACAGATACCAGGTCGCCAATCGCGTCAGAACCTTGTGCTTGACGAACTTCGTTCGTCATAGCGCAAACCGTCTTCATTAAGATTTTGTAATCATTCAACGACGATGGCATTATTCAACGCTACCACCAAGAAGCCAGGTTCATGAGCGAGTTTTTCAATATCGCGCATGAAATGCCGATAAGGTGCGGGCCGACTGACTTCTTTTCACAAACGAAGTGTGGAGAAATCAACCGTGGCGGTCTGGGCCGGCCCTTTGAAAGCAGGGGATCAAAGTCGATGCCCAAAGCTGACTTGAAGCCTTTGAATGCAAAAAAGGTGGCGCTTTTATCACCGTCTGTTGATCTGATACTTCACGAGTTTGATGCGGATTAAAATTTCTTGGCTGCGTCTTGCTCGGCAATTACCTTGAAGGACTGCAGCAAAAAAACACGAAAGGCTCCTCGCCGAGGCCATCCATGATCGGCACTTTCAGACGCGCTCAATTCCACAAAGCCAGTTATCATACCCAAGCCAGCCATGCAGGGACAATTAAGTTGCTTACCGTGACACCCGTACGCCGTCTTTCATTTTCAATGTGGTTGGACAGCATCGTTCTTTCGCCGACATTTTCTGCACGGGCCCCGAATTTTCGACCCACAGGGTCCAGGTCGGCTACGGCAAAAAATAATGCCAGCGTCGACTGGGTGCGGGCTTCAGGGTTAGATACACCTTTTTCCACCTGAAATTGGGCAGGCCATGCCGGTCGCGCGGATTTTGGTGTTTTTAAGAGTTCCGTTTTTGATTCATCGGGTCCATTAGTTTCCGTCGAAAGGCGATTACGCTAAGCAAAAAACTGCTCGCACAGATATTCAGAAAAAATTAACAACCGGGCCACCATCGAAAAACGCCCTTTTCTGCTCAAAAAACAGCCAAAACGGAACCCATAGGTGGACAGTGCAACACTTTCCCGGGGGGACTGAACGTTTCAAAACACTTCCGCCCCCAGCAAAACGGGGCTCCGGGGTCAATTATTTTGTGGCCAGTTCTATCAAAATCCGGCCTGACGGCGAAAGGAATGCGGGGGAAATATCGAGGATAGGTTCCCACATTTCTTGTTTCTTCGGGCTTTTTCGCGGGGAACCTTTGATTTTCCAGGGGGCCCGCCCGTGGTTTGGCCGGAACCACTTGCCGGGCGGACGGGGCCGGCCAGGGGGAATTGGGGCCGGCCGTTCCAGTTTGGTTTTTTTGTAAAATTCTTCTCTTTTTCTTTTTTTGTCG
>Ga0163217_1023422_pt1 | contig 11663 bp, 16 predicted proteins | sample SynspAceP_FD_185933 | JGI IMG/M metagenome (GOLD analysis project Ga0163217, IMG submission 185933) | Saline lake microbial communities from Ace Lake in Antarctica - Synechococcus sp. Ace-P (PacBio error correction) | ecosystem: Environmental > Aquatic > Non-marine Saline and Alkaline > Saline ... | reverse complement strand
TTATTGGGAATTGCGCCGGCAGCGCGACGCGCAGATTGCTGCGCAAGCGGTACAAAAAACTGGCACAAAACATGATTTTCGAAGGCCGTTCCAGACCGTGCTGGACCGCCAGATCCGCGTCAATGGGCCGGTGTCGTCGTCTGATGTCGGGCAGGACGAACCGCGCTCAAAGGCGGGTGGTGGATTGGGCATCCGTCAAAGAAAAAAAACCCCCCGCGCTGGGAATGATCGTGTTGGCGTGCAGGGCGCTTTGCGTGGGTGGGGGCGGCGACGGCTTTCAAAAACGCTATGACCTGACAGAGCGGGTGATAGACGCGGGGTTTGCGACCCGTGGCAAAAGGCACCCGGATTGAGGCACAGACCATCAATGGGTGTTGCAGCGGGCGCTGGACGTTTGGGTTTTTGCCACACCGGGGCGAACTGGCTGCGTTTTGGGCACATATTACCCCGCAGAAGGCGAAAGTGTGCGGGTCACCCAGGAACAGGCTGCCGGTCGGGATTGAGCAGGTCCAGATCGCGGGCGCCGACGGCCACGCCTCATCGCCAGCTATTGGCCCGTCCGGGATCTTGGCACGCGACCCGCGATTAGACATTTGCCCCCACCGCGCGCGTCTGCGGGCTGCTCAGCCCCTTCGACCCTGCGCCTGCGCGACCGCAAACGGCGCCGAACGTCTGTTCGGGTTTCGCTACCGGATAGAGATGTTTCGTCCCGCACCAAAACGGGTTTATGGCTACTATGTGTTCCCGATTCCTGCCAAGGCGAGAAGCATCATCGCCCGCTTTGACATGAAGGCGCACCGCGACCGCGATACGGTGGTGGTACGCCCCTTTGGCCAGAAGCGGGCACGCGTTGGGGTAAAGGGCAAACAGGTCGCGTTTGAGGCTGAAAACTGCCCGTTATTGCCGACTCGCAGGCGTCACCACATCACATTCCGAGACGGGCTGGCTGCGCTGAACGACCGGTTTCGCCTAAACGCATTGGCACTGAAACCTGAGTGCGCGCTAACGATTACAATTTGTAAACATTTTGTTGACGTATTTGCTTTTCCCTGCAAGTAAGCGAAAGGAATCAAGACCAGCCGCACCGCCTTTGTTTCATCCGATGGGTCGCCATGACACGACCATTGTGGTCGTCGTGGGGGCGGGGTTCGTCGGTGTTGTCATCGGCATCTGGCTTGCAACGCGCAGGTGCGCAGTTCACGATCATCGACCGTGCGAGCACGGGCACAGGCACGTCGATGGTGACGCGGGCGTGCTGGGCCGCTTGTGCCGTTGGGCACGGTCACAGCACCCGGCCTGATTCAAAGCGGGCCCGCGATGCTGCTTTCTGAACCCCCGATGTGCCGGCTTTATCTGCGCCTGTCCTATCTGCCGCGCTTGTTGCCGTGGCTGGGCAAATATCTGCGTGTGGCGAACGACGGGACACCGCCGGATCGCGCAGGGTCTTGCGCCTATCGTGGGTGACAGTGTCGAGCAGCACAAAGCCTGACCGCCGATCTGGGCCTGTCTGACTGGGTGACAGACAAGCGACTATGTCTTTGCCTATCGCAACCGCGCGGCCTTTGACCGCGAGCCTTATACCCCAACAAATAACCATGGCGCTGGCGGGCGGATGCGGCTTCACGCCCGATCTAACGGAAGGCGGCCAGGTGCGCGAGTTATTGAACCGACCCTTGGGGCCGGATATTCACCTGCTTGCCACCATGAAGGACCCACGGCTTTATCCGCGGACCCCGGCGGATATGTGACCGCTTTGGCACAGCCTTTTGAACAGGGCGTCGGCACGATACTTGCAGGCGAGGTCAAGGATTCGACCTCTCAGCCGGCCGCGATCTGTGCAATAGAGACGACCCGAGCCTTCGTGGCCTGTGATGATGTCTGCGTTTTGCCACGGCGTCTGTTCAAAAAACCGCTGATGGCCAATGCTGGGGCTGAATGTCCCGCTGGAAACCGAACGCGGACTACCAGTGATCCTTTGAGGGCGCGAGGGCGGGCCAACGCGCCCTGTGATGATCGCCAGTGGTAAATTCGTTGCACCCCATGGCGCAGGGGCCTACGCTGCGCGGGTATCCTAGAGTCGGCGGAACTGACGCCGCCCCTTCCAAGCACCGCTGGCGCTGTTGCGGCCGTCAGGCCAAGGCGGCCTTTCGCAGCTGACTTTGCCGCGCGTGAAAATCGAATGGCTGGGGCACAGACCTGCCCCCAAGCGACAGTCTGCCCTGATTGGGCAGGTTTGGCACAAGCCGGGTCTTTACCGCCTCGGGCATCACCACATCGGGTTGACGGCGGCCCAAAAACAGGCCGCCTTGTTGCGGATTGGTCATGCGGCACCCCGTGAACAACCGATCTGCAGCCTTATGCACCACAACGGTTTAGCAAGGGGTTAAACACCTGCAAAGCAAAGGACCAACCAAACAAGGAGAGGAACCACATGAAACGTACGACAAAATTGATGACAGGTGCCGCAACCGCGGCCCTGACGCTCACCACCCGCCCTGCCCGCCTTTGCCGCGGAAAAGTGGGGACTGCCGATGGCCATTCGGCATCGAACTTCCATTCGAGAACGGCGTTGAATTCGCCACTGCGTTGACCTCGAGGCCACCGCAGGCGAAATCGAAATCACCGTACACCCCGGGGGTCGCTGATCGCGGGTGCGATATCAAACGCGCGATCCAGACGGGTCAGTCCAGTTGGGCGAACGCCATCCGTCGGGTCACCAGAACGAAAACGCGATCTTCGGCTTTGACTCGATGCCCGTTCTTGCGCCGTCCTTCGAGGCGTCTGGCGACAAACTGTGGCAAGCCGCCAAACCCAAGATCGAGAGCTGCTGGCCAGAGCAAAAACCTGGACCTGTGTATAAACGTGCACATGCGCCACAGGGCCTGTACTTCAAGAAAGAGGTCAACACGGTCGAGGACATGAAAGGGCGTCAAGTTCCGGTCCGTACAACACGCGACCAGCCGTCTGGCAGAGCTGACAGGCATGCTGCCCGTCCACCATCGAAGCCGCCGAGCTAAGCCAAGCCTTCGCACCGGCGTTGCGGAATCCGATGATCTCCTCCGGTCGGACGGCTATGACCAGAAAAGGTCTGGGAAAGCCTGACGCCATTTCTACGAGGTCGACGCTTGGGCTGCCGCGCCAACTACATCATGGTCAACAACGACGTGTGGAACGATGTCTCGGAAGAGAACAAATCCATCATCACCACCTGTGCCAGCGATGCGGAACACGCGGGCTGCAAGCCTCCAAGGACTATACCAGTTCACCTATGAAGGGCTGCGCGAAGGCGGCATGAACGTGGAACCGCCAGGCGAAGATCTGATGTCCGGCCTGCGCGACATCGGCGGCCCATGAACATCCGGAATGGCTGGAGAATGGCAGGCGAGGACCGGTCAGGCGATCGTCGATAGCTACAAATCCATGCAGAAAATCGCAGACCGGCGGCACCCCACACCGGTGCCCGCCGTTTTCCTGCGATCGCCAACCCGGAGACCTTTCTCATGAACATCCTGCGACGCCTGCTTGATTTCATCTATTTTCGGCATCTGGTGCCTTGGCTGCCGTCAGTCTTGGTCGCGATCCTGCTGTGACGTGGTGCAGATGATTGCACGATGACCGGCGAGGTTTTCCCCGGCTGCGGCAAGCTATGCTGGCTATGCGATGGCCGCCTTCCAGCTTTCGTGGCCTTTGCCAACGCGCTGAACGCGGCGCGCATATCGCGTGTCCGGTGCGCTGAACGCCTGGCCCGCTGGCCCGAAACGCTGCTTGAAATCTGTGTTTTGGCCTTGCCGGCGCCATCGCGTGGTATTTTACCTACTACGCCTATTGGGTTCGTCTATGGTCATGGAAGTTCAAAACGAAGTCAGTCAGGTACAAGGACGCCACGTCCTTGTGGATTCCGCAATCCGTGATGTTGTGGGTGGCGGGTATCCTTGCCATCGCGCTGACGATAACTGCGTATTATCTGATCGTAAAAGGCGAACACCGGTCTCACCCGCGATCTTGTCGATCAAAGTTTCGGGGAGTGACGCTGTGACAGAACTTTATGCGATCATTCTATTTATCACCGTTCCTGTTGTTCTTGCTGGGCTCCCGGCGTCTTGGGTCCGGTCTGGCGGCTGATGCGGTCGCCTGGTTCGGGATGAGCTGTTACCACCCGCCCCGTGGCGATGCATGGTCACGACGATTCTGGGCCTCGCCCTCGTGGACCGGCTGACGCGCTACCGCTGTTCATCTGGATGGCGAAAATTCTGTTCAGGGACCCAAACGACTATCGAGGATATGTTCAAAGGGCTTTCGCCGGGCTGGCAAACATTGCCGGGCGGGTTGTGCCATACCAATTTATCGTCGGGCTGCACGGTCTTTGCCGCCGTATCGGGGTCCTCTGCCGCGACGCTGTCGACCGTGGGCAAGATGTTCGATCCCGAACTGCGCGCGCGCAACTATTCCTGAAAAAAGATGATCATCGGCACCCTGCTGGTGCCGCGACCCTTGGGTGATTGATCCCGCCCGTCGCTGGCGTTATCGTTTACGGCGTGGACTGGTGAACGAAATGCATAACGAACTGTCTTGCCGGCGTCCTGCGGGGCTTATTCTGGCGCTGATTGTCATGGCCTAGTTCGCCTTATTCGCGCTGACCTCAAAGGGACTGGAACCCCGACGTCGAAAAACAGGATGAGTTTTGCCGCCAACTGCGCAACTCGCGTTTTCTGCTACCGGTCTTGGCTGATCCACGGGTGGTGATCGGGTCCATGTTCTGGCTTATGCCACGCCGACAGAGGCCGCTGCTATTTGCGTGCTGGATCACTGGCGCTGGCGCCGGCGGGTTTGCCCGATGGTGTGCATTCCCGTGGGCGGACGCGGTTGGTAGAAGATGATCAGCTGTCTTGATTGCCACAAATTTCAACCGCGCCGGCGGGGACGGATTTGGTGTCAAAGGCGCCGCTGAATCGTGTTCAGCGTTTCAGAAGTATATAGCCCTAGTCTCCTGTAGCGGCGCAGATGCGCAGCCTCTGCTCTATGAATTGCGCTGGTCCTTGGCACGGTGCTCGCGCGTTTGCTGCAGCTGCTCGAATGGGCTTTTCACCGGCCTGAACCTCGGTGCTGCTGGCCGACGGGAGTTCATCGCGCTGTGCACACGCGTGAGATCTCGCGCGCTTTCAACTCTGCTCGCAATGTCGGCTCGCTGGCGGTCGTCCATGGTCGTTGCCTATGGCTCGCTCGCTCGCTCTCCCTCTGTTCGGTGGTCACTCTCTACGTCGCGCTGTCGCCTGACAGGGTCGCGTGGTGGGTCGCAACCTCCGACCATGTGTGCAGACACGTGCGCCCACAGCGGTGATCGCTTGTATCCTGGCGTACGAGTGCAGAGGTATCTGTTAGTTAAGTGGTCTCGCGCTCGTTCGCACAAGCAGATGGTCGCCAGTGCAATGCCAGCGCGCGTCCCGATCGCGGATGTGTCACGCTGTTCTCTCGATCAATCCACAACGCGGCGACTGACAAGGCATCAACGATCCGATGGAGATTTATATCAACCAAAAGGGCAACGTGTTGCGGATGATTCCCCAGCTCGCTGTGACTTTGTTGGCTGATCGGTGTCTTTGTCCTACGTGTACTCTTGGTGTTCCCAGAGCATAGGCGGACTGTCTTATGCGCTTACCGGAGGTGATCGTCAGAAGGCGCAGGAATGTGCGACAGGCCTCGCACGCAGGCACGTCGTCCGCTCTTCAAGTCAGGACTGTGGACACCTGTCCAGTGTCGTGCTCGTGGCCGCTTTGCGACTCGACACAATTGCACATGTCGAAAGCGCGCCGCGACAACCCAGGCTCTGGGCCCTGCATTTACCGGCAGACGCTCGCAGACTTCAAGTCCGCCGACTGGCCGAGAGAGTGGCAAGAGAGACGAAGCACATCGGCTGGTCTCAGACCTTCTGCAAAGTCGACTGGTGGCCCGTGTCGTGGACACCATTGCTGGACCGGCTGCACGACCTAGCTGGCGACGCGCGACTGGTACACCTTCTGGATCTGCGGACAGGCGCCGCTGTGGCCATGTGCGCCACGGTCTATTGGCACCGACCTTGCGCCGCCAATTGGAAGAAGCGGCTGAGCTAGCGGGGCTGGACCCCGACCGCGGCGATTGCGCAGCTGTCGCAGGAACCCGTTGTGCGGGGTGCTGACCATCGGCTTTGCCCCCCGGCCAGCCATATATGGGCGAGCTGCCGCAGAACTGGGATATTCCGCGCCAAACAGGGGCTGGACAAAATCCGGTCCCCGCCGGCGCGTTGTGATTGGGTGGCAATCAGACAGCTGAATCATCTTTACCCAAACGCGTCGCCCACGGGATGGCGACACATCGGCCAAAACCGCATTCAAAAAACGTTCCGCCGCGCAGCGAACGCCCTTTGCGCTCTCGCCGGGGACGAGCTGTGCTTTTTCCCCCCATTTTCGGCGCAGCGTATATGACAAAATCACGCCTCTGACGAAAACCGGTCAGGGCGGTTGCAGAGACAGAGGTACTGGCATGACCGTGACCCTCACCATTGCCAGCCGGCCCCGCCCTGGACGATACAGATATGGGCCGACCCGGCTGGCGTGCCCAAGGGCTGACCAAGGGCGGCGCGCTGATCCTGTCCGCAGTTTACGAGGGGCCGCCTTTGCTGGGCTAGTTCCCCCGACCTTGCTGCGATAGAGATGACGGGCACCGGCGGGACCTTTTTACCGCTGACGCCGACATCCGCATCGCGCTGACAGGGGCACAATGGCCGCAGCATCGACGGGGATGCCATCGTTCTGGAACGCCAGCCACATGTTGCCCGCAGGGGGCCAGCTGCACCATCGGCGGCCACCACAGGCGGCACCTATGGCTACCTGCACGTGGGGCGGGGGCATTGCCTCTTGATACACTGCGGGGGGGGCCCGTGCCAGCCACCTGAGCGGCCGGTCTGGGCAGCCTTGGCCGGCGGGCGAACGACGCTAATCCCTTTGGGGCCGACAATTCGCGGCGAGACGGGGCTGCAACTGCCGCGTGACGGCCGCTTTGACGGGGGCAAGCGTACGCGTCGTGGCCAGCATGCAGACCAGATCACTTTACCCCTGAAGAAAACGCCAGCGATTTTGAAACCACCGCCTTTACCCGTGATCGCGTGCCAACCGCAATGGCGTGCGCATTGGATCACGACGGTTACAGCGTTTCAGCGCCGACGGGCGGGCTGCGACCATCCCTGGTTCCGAAGTCATTCGTGCCCGGCGATATCAGATCACCGGCGACGGCGCGCCCTTTGTGTTGATGGGCGAATGCCAGACCACCGGCGGCTACCCTGTATCGGGACCGTTCATTTCCCCGCGACCATGCCACGCGTGGAACGCAAGCGCATCTGGCACCGCGATCCAGTTCGAGTTCATTTCACCCTCGAAGATGCCATCACGCTCGAGGACGCCAGCACGCGTCGCGACATCAAGGCGCTTGGCGGCCAGATCACCCCGCTGATCCGCGACCGCCAAAATCCGCAACCTGCTTGGCTATCAAGCTGGTGGGCGGTGCGATCTCTGCCACCGACAACCCCTTTGAAGAGGACATAAATGCCGACCGATCGATCTAACGCCGATATGGGCGAAAAGCTATGGCCCATTGCGAAAATGGGGCGATTGATGCCGTTTGCGCAAATCAATCAGCTCTGCCAAACATCGCCTGTGCGTGGCCATGGCAGGCACGCCGATGTGAATTTGTCAGCCCACCAATGACGCTGGCCCGCGATAAACGGTGTCGGCATTGGCGCCGCACCCCGGTTTCATGGATCTGGCCGGGCTTTGGCCGCAAGTTCGCATGTCGGTGCACGGGGCACACTGCCAAAAATCAGGTCGCTAATCAGGTGCGCCGCCAGCGGTCGGCATGGCCCGCAAGCCTTGGCACATCGGTTCCCTGTCACCTGAAACTTGCACGGGCGCGGCTGGCCCCAATATGCTTCGTGCAGAGGATGAAGTGTTGGCCCGAGACCTTTACGAGGCCGCGCTCAGGCGTCGCGCTGATCTGATGTCATGGTACTGGCCGCACACGCAACAGGACGCGGTGCAATCGCTGGGCTGCGCCTGGGCCGGAGAAATCTTTGCCGACCGCGCCTATAACGACGACGCCCGACGCTAGTCGACCGCTCTAAACCCGGCGCGGTGATTCACGACGCAGCGCTCGCGGCGCGAGCGTTATGGTGAAATGTCAAAGGCAGGCGCCGATTCCTGACGAGGGTTGGCAAAACCGATTCCAGCGGCCATTCGACACGATCTGCCTACACGGCGACACCCCCGAGCGGTCGACATTGCCCGTGCGGATCAAATCATCGCTGCAAGATGGCAGGGATCGCCGCTGAAAACTTTGAAGGCCATCGCGGCTATGTTCTTAACCCCCTAGCCCGAACGAAAAAACAGCGCCCCGAGGGACGCTGTTTTTTTTCGTTCCAGTTAAACTGGAAAGGTAGTGGTGAGCCCGTCGGGCTTCGAACCGGAAGACCTACTGATAAAAGTCAGTTGCTCTTACCAACTGAGGCTACAGGCCCACTAGGCGGCGCTTACTAGAAAGGTGTGGCGTTGGGTGTTCAAGCAGGAAACCGTACGAAAAACCTTTCACTCAAGCTGGATTAGTTTCAAATGCCGCGTTAAATATGCGGCCGAAGTTGTATAGTGATTTGACCAAACGGTTTGCCCTTCATGAAGATTGCATGGGCTGGGAAATGATTTTGTCGTGCTGGATGCGCGCAAAAAGCGTCGTTGCTGGATGCGCGCCAGAAAGGATGTGCCGATGCGGGACTTGAGGGCGTGCCTTTCTCTTTCCAGAGGTATACTTCCTGCCCTCGCGCAGCCATCGGGCATCGCCAGTTCGGTGTGGGGCTTTGATCAGTTGGCAGTTTATTCACGGATTGGCGGCGGCAGACGCCCACCTGACGTTCTTTAAACGCCGACGGGTTCACCTCTGCTGCTTGTGGCAATGCCAAACCCGCTGCATAGCGCGCTTCCTGATGGACGAGACCGCAAGACCGCAAGCTGCACTGACCACGAAACCGCGGTGATCTGGCGGCGCGCGGGACGCGCGGGAACGGGCTGACAGGCCGTGGAAACATGGCCACCCGCAGCTTGAATTGGGACAATTTCCACTGGCCCGCCAGTGGATACGCTCGAGTTGGCCGCAATGGATGCGTGCCCCGACGGCCACCGGCATGGGAATCGCATTGCACCTTCTTTGTCGACGATGTGGACGCGATTGATCGGGCCGCTTTTGGCCCCTGGCATAGAGCATCACGCGCTCTTATCCCCGAACGCACCAACGTGGGCAGATCGCGCAAATTGTCGGCCCCGATTCATATGCATGCGCGTGTGGGAACGGGGTGTGGGCATTACGGCTGGCGTCGGCTCCTTCCAGCTGCGCGACGGCGGGTTTGCAGCGATCTCGCAGGGGGCTCAAGGCGTTTTGCTGTGCGCATCGATTCTGGACGGCGGCACCCTGGCACATCGACTGGCGCTGAGGGATGGCGGTTTTTCTGATGACCGGCCCGTCGGCCCATTGTATTCAGCGGCGTGGCTGACCCCTTCTTTCTGAAAGACCTGACATTGAGCACCCCCGATCTTTTCGAATCACGGTTGGCCGCCCTGAAACGCCTATGAGGAACCGAGGCGATGAAGAACTGGCGAGCAGGCGGGCCTGAAGGATGCGGTGATCGTCCAAACACCTGGCGCCCGTCACCGCCGAGCCGTACGCAAGGCGGCGTCAGGGACATCGCAAACTGCGCAAGGCGAAACCGAACGCCACGGCTGATCGTCACCGGCTGCGACGCGCAAAGACCGAAACCGATTAACCTTTACCAAGATGGCAGAGGTCGACGTCGTGATCGGCAACCACCGAAAAGATGGTTGGCGCGACGTGGCAGGGACTTGCGGGCTTGATTTATCGGCGAGACAGAGGCGCTTCAGGTGACGCATTCATGTCCGGTCCCACTCCGAGGGGACGGCAGGCCAAAACTTTGATCGACGGCTTTGGCACGCGCAGCCGCGCCTGATGTTCAGGTCCAGAACGGCTGCGGACCACGCCTGCACCTTCTGCCATCATCCCCTTATGCCCGTCAATTCACGGTCGGTCCCTGCGGGCGTTGTCGTGGATTCAGATCAAGCGCTGGTCGACAAGGGCTTTAACGAGGTCGTGCTGACCGGCGTGGAACCTGACCCAGCTGGGGCGCGGACCTTCCCGCGACGCCAGGCTGGGGGATCTGGTCATGCGCATCCTGCGGCTGGTGCCCGACCTGCCGCGCTATTTGCGGAAATCAGGTTCGATCGATTTCATCGAGGTGGACAGGAAAACCTTGATGCAGGCCATCGCCAACGAACCGCGGCCTGATGCCACACCTGCACCTGAGTTGCAGGGGCAACCGGTGACGATATGATTTCCTGAAACGATGAAGCGCCGCACCTGCGCGACGATTGCCATCCGCTTTGCCCAAGACGCCCGCAAGCTGCGCCCCCGACATGGACCGTTTTGGGCGCGGGGACATCCATCGCAGGCTTTCCGACAGGGAAACGACGCTATGTTCGAAAATTCGCTCAAGCTGGTGACGGAATGCGATTTGACCTGCTGCACGTCTTCCCCTACTCCGCGCCGAAGGCACCCCCGCCCGCACGGATTTGCCGGCGGTTGGAAACGGGCCACCGTGATCAAGGGAACGCGCGCCACAGTTACGCGCCGCCGGCGGAAGCGCAGGTCAGCCGCACCTGCTGCCCAAACAAGGGCGTGCCGCATCAGGTGTGATGGAAAGGCCCCACCATTGGGCCGGACAGAGCAATTCACCCGAGGACCATTCGCCTCCCCCCAAACCGAAGGCGCGATTATTCCCGCCAGCGATCACCGGCCAGACTGAAGGCCATCTGCTGGCTGGTGTGAGCCGTCGCAGTTTGAAAAACCCTTTCTCCCCACTTAGGGTGAATTCCCTAGTGAGAAGGGTAAGTATGAAGCGAAAAATCGAATGGGGTCCTCAAATGGACGTGCGGGACGGTTCAGGATGAATCATGTTCAACGCTGCTTGAAGACCATGATAAAAGCGCGCGGGTAAGATGAGCCCCGCGTACGTGCACTGTGAAATTTCTATATGTCCGATTTACCGTCGCAGCTGTACCGGCGCTGGAAAACGTTACGCCGATAATTTGGCCCGGCCGTGATTGGCGCATTTCCCCGCGCGGGTTCGGCGGGCGGGGGCCTTTGCCGAAAAGGTTCACGCAGCTCTTTATACCGCACGCACGTCTTACGGGCCGGCAAAACGTTTCCTTATGAATGGCGCTTGGCAGGGCTTTTTGGTGCTACTAGAATGGATCGGGTCCCGCGGGATTTCATCCGCTAACCGGCAAAGTGGGCTTTTCGATACGGGCGGGGAATGCCGGGAAAGGCCGCACGGAACGTAAAAAAAAAAAAAAAAACACCCCCATTCGAACCCCAAAAGGAAAATTGGCCCCCCGGAATGTCGGCAACAGGGGATCCGGGGGGGGGGGCTTTATTCATTTCAAAAGTTCCGTTTTAAGGCCTTGTGAAAAGGACGGGGGATTTTTTTTTAGGGGTCTTCCTTTTTTTGTTTTTTGGGCTTTCCCCACCCAAGGGGGGCCCCCCCCCCAAAAAAAAAAGACCGTTTTTATCTCTCTTTT
>Ga0163217_1035548_pt1 | contig 11664 bp, 6 predicted proteins | sample SynspAceP_FD_185933 | JGI IMG/M metagenome (GOLD analysis project Ga0163217, IMG submission 185933) | Saline lake microbial communities from Ace Lake in Antarctica - Synechococcus sp. Ace-P (PacBio error correction) | ecosystem: Environmental > Aquatic > Non-marine Saline and Alkaline > Saline ... | reverse complement strand
TTTTGTTGACGTATTGCTGCTGTTCGACGCATTGAAATATTGTAATCGTACTGTGTTCAGAATTTCAAGTATGGACTGTCTGTTCTTGTGGGATAGGTTTTTCGTTCATAACGGATTGGAAGGCTGTCATAGTAGGAAAGGCAAGGATTGACCAAGGGAATTTGCTGACAGAGCAGTGGCCCCGGTCGCGTTGGATTGGTAATTTTACGGATACTTTTTGGTACTGGCCAGTAACCCAAGTCAGTTGCAGTGTTGTGCCATTTCCCATTCTCGGGTGATGTATTAGTCTGTCGCTTACCGAACCTGTCCAAGTGTATTGTTTTGCCCGTTGGGTGGGTTAAGGTGCGAGACCAATACCGCACTTGCAGTCGGCAACGTAATGTCCCGGTACAGGCCAGTTGACCAACAAGGGAATTGTGACGGCGTAGAGGCGTAAGGATTTGGCATTGGTTGTATTACAGTTACCATTGTATGGCCGTCACCCAGTCGCGTGACCGGTATTGCTGGTTCGTTCCTTCTGCGGTGATGGTTATAGTCGTGTGAAGTTCCTGACTGATCCAGATGTAATGGCTGGAGGTTTGCGTGGTTTTAGGTGATTAGATGCCACAATAGCCGTGTGGGCGTTGTTAGTTGTCCGGTATTGGATGTGACGATAGGATTGTCTGCCGCAGTAGCCATACGCGTTGGCGTGGTATAATTACGGTTACCACTTTGTTCCATGACATAGGGTGGGGACCTGTTGTGGTTGGTTTCTATTCCATCCCCCGGTGATGGTTAGTAGTGCTGAATTCCGGAGCGTCGATTATTGGATTTGAGGTCTTGGGGTATGGTGATGTTGCACACAACTAGCCCGTGTGGAGCATTGTAAAGTGGTACCCGGTAATGATGAGATAGAAATTGGTACGCCAGCAGTAGCAGTACAGGCGTTGGCGTTGTTAATAACGGTGATACTTGGTCCCACTAGGTCCAACCAGTAGGGTGACTGTGTGGTTGGTATTCTATTCCACCGGGTGTGGTTGTTAAAAAATTGTTCAGCTGTACCGGAACCGGTCCAAGTGTGGTCTGCTGTTTGTGTATAGGTGACAGAAGTCGCAGACACTGCATGGAGCCCGAATAATTGGTGGTCGGCCGGATTAATGGTTATCTTTATATTAGAATTGGTTGCAAATCGCCCCTTTAGCATTCGAGTAATTACTGACTTTCGGCCATCAGTTACAGTCAATGTGATGTATGTTGGTGTTCATTCCCCGCGGTAATGTTATATTTCCTCACTCCTTCACTTCCTTGGTAGTTGAATTGTAGGGGTGGGTGGAATAGGTAAGAAGTGCGCCAAAATCAGCAGTTGGGGCTGCGGTGAATGTAGATGAGCAATTGGATTTACAGTGAGGATTGATCGCCCGTGATTTGCGCGTTGAACCAAAAACGTAGTAATGTAGTATCTGTGAAGTGTGATTGACGGTTGCCATCGATAGTTGCAACTGGTCTGTTATTGAAGACAGTTTCCGGGCATTGTCCAAAGGTAAATGTTTTCTTCTACGAAGTTAGTGGGGCATTATTCCAATTGGAGGCGTACCAGTGTGATTGTGGCGTTGTCTAGACATTCTCTGTTCATACGTATATGAGGGGGGTTGGTGATGTACAGGGGGCTACCCGTTATCAAATCGATGTCTTTTTTACGTTGCAATGGATGCATTCAGTGGACAATGCCTCCAGGCTTGTAGTGAAAGCTAGTTGTCCTGCTTACACAAACTTTTTGGTGCCATTCAAGTCCTGCAACGGTGGTGTGTGACGATTGTACCAGTGGGCCAGAGAAGGAGGGTCCAGGCTGGAAGTGTTAGTATGGTGGAGTTCTGCGGTATTGCGTTACCGTATACGTACTGGACACCAGTAGTGCCGTGGTGAATTTGCTTGAATCCAGTGTTAGTGTTGTGGAGGTGAACTGAGAAGTCTCCATGCATACGCTTTTTTCATTACGGGGGTTTAGCGGTGGTGTAAAATACGGGGATGGTTAGTGGGATAGACCAGATGTATCGATGAGCGTTCCTGTGCCAATGGTTAACCAGTGAAGAGTTCTGTTGGACGGTGATTATAAGTCCAGTGCTCCAGTTTGATGGAGTAAGTTGAAGTCGTAACCGATGATTGGTCGCCGTAATATTGTTTTGTGTAGGTGATTTTAATGACCAGCTCACTTGGTCATTCTGTACGGAGTCCTTTTGGACCCCACCCCCACACGAGCATTCAGTTACCTGGATCGTTATTGTATCGTTCCATGCCTCCTTCCCTTTTTTTTTTTTTGGGGGGATTCTCAGTGATGCCAGTCATAGTTCCCGGAGCGGATGGCCGATTATCGCCGCTCCTTGAGACCGCTTGCCCCGACTTTCTCATGCCTAACGGACATCTCAGTCCCAAGTGCTCCTTCATTTCCCGGCCGTTGTTTATCCCACCGTCTTTTACATTGCCATAACCGAATGCCCAAAGGATGTTAGTATTCAGTTTACAAAGTTGGAACCATTGGCCATGGTTAGGTATAGTATTCCCAGGTGCCCAGTAAATAGAACGGGAGTAAACACACACCAACCGCTTTGACGCGGAGGTTTTTTCCACCTTCACACCACAGTCCTTAATAATCGATGACTCCATTTGGACAATCGGTGATGATCCCAGTAAGGTAAATTCACAGCAGTTTCAGGGATAGGCCTGTGAAAGCCGCAGGGCGGTTCAGTTAATGGACGAATAATTGAAGTGCCAAAAGCGGTCGGGTGCCCAGTGATGGTATATGCCAGTGCAAAAGAGAGTAACTCATAGGAAGTCCGCGCGACATTCCCGTTACCAGGGTAGTATGGGAGATATTACAAGCGGAGACTGCGCGCGGTTGCTTGAGTCGGAGGCGGTTTGTTTGAGGTCCGAATGTTTATGTCGTCCAGTACCAGTTGTTCCGCTAGTGGTCGGTCAAGTTAGTTTCGCTATATGACCGGTTGTCATGTTTTAGGTAGTAGCATTTAGGTCAGGTTCACAGATCATTGAGTCCAAGTCCCCCTTAGCTGAGACCAAGCTCGCCAAGGAGCGAGTACACCTTGACAAGATTGTTGAAGGCAGGAACCTGTTTCGCAGTAGGCGGGTTTATGTATGTTTTGTAGTGCTAACAGGGGCGATAATCACCTGAAGTGGTCATGTCAGGTGATGTTCTGACTCAGAGGGCTTGTGCTGTATTTGGGTAGATTGATTAGAGATTTACTCGTACATTTTCGCTCATGTTCTCGGACTCTCCCTACACTTCCCATCCGGGATTTGTTGCTTGGGCAATCCCGCTGCAAGGTGGTTGGTGTCGCATGGGATTTTGATTTTACTACCAGAGTCTTTGAAGCGGTGGTTGCAAATTCCACCTGTAGTGTAGCTGTTATGGCCGGTGCCAAAAGCGCGGAGTGTCAATGTGCATTGAGGTAGTTCGATTGGGAAAGCCTCCTGAACACTGAGGACCATTCCCAGTCGCGGGTTCACTAACTCTCCGGCCTTAATTGGCGGAATGCCTGCAATGCAGCCAAGCAGCTTTGGATTTGATGTTGCATACACGGGTTTATGCTAATAAAATTTGCTCACTTCTTAAGCTTTTATTAGAGAGACAGTACCATTCTGTGGCTTCCACGTTGCTTATGGCCCGCTCCTCCTTTCCATATGAGCGCCATTTAATGGTTCATCAATTGTTTGTAGTGATTGGAGAAGTGCTGACAGAATTGTGTGTTATGATTTCTATTGTCTCGATCATGGTAAGCTACTATGGCACATTAGTGTAACGTGTTATGGTATTAGAGTAAGTATTAGGTCTGCTTGTTCCTGATAGTTACCTGTGTATAAAGGGATGGTTTGGTTCTCAGAAATGCCAAATAGCACTTGATGTCTCGGCATCGCGTCTGGTAAAAAGTAGTACGTTGTAGCAATCAGCGGGCGTGTCGCATTTTGTATAAAACGCTCCCACATTTTCATTATCGCCATTTGCCACTTTCATAATAATTTGTACAGCTACTAGGGTTTTTCCCAACCATTAGAGATGGGTTTGATAGGTGTGTCATCATATCGGTTGTTTAATTCGGCAACTTATGTTCCTACTGGGGGAGGGGGGGGTTCCCCCCATTGGATTGGATTCAAGGTAGTAGTTGTACTAGTATTGAGTAGCTTCCCCCTCTGAGCTAATTGCCATACCCTTACTTTATTCCACAAAAATTAAATTAGCATCAACCCCAGTTTCCAATTTTGAAAAGCTGAGTTGATAAATAATACAGGATGGAATTCTTAGAGTAACATATTTTGAAGGCTTAATTTGATTAAAATATTTCGACTCAAATATCTATTTTTTATATCTTACTTTTTTAGGTAATTTGATTTATTTTATGTATTTTATCCAAGAAGGGCAAATACTCTCGTACCATAGAGGCATTAATTTTTAACGGTGTTAGATCTTCTTTAATGCTATTATGGTTTTTGGATAGATAGCTTTTGTTACTAAAATAAATTATATTGATATATATATTAAAATGGTTTGGTATATGATTTATCTTTTATTAGCTTTATGTACCTAATTTGTATCCCAAAGATATCAATGGTTTAAACTCCATCAGCTTTTTTGAAGAATTGTTGAACTTCGTCTCCAGCTATATTCCATTTGAAGGTTCCACTTTTCGGAGAGCGATGTATTCGAAGCGTGTCATTTAGTTAATTAGTGTTAGAATCAGATTTCTATTTTGATTTGGTTCCGAGTTGGATTGGAAAAATTTCCAATTAGGTTAGATGCCTGAGCAATTGATCTCTTTAATTGCTTGCGTACGCTATAGGTGAATCTCCATTGAGTCAACTGCGTTTAATCGATAGGAGTTTTCCACAGTGAGAACTTATATCCAGTAGTTATATATCCGTGAATGCCGCCCTGTAATATCGAAATAGGCTTCCACCCTGAACATTAGACAGTCGTCGATCTCAAATCGGGTATTTCCTTCTTTGGCTGTAGCCCAAGTTAGATCTCCAGACGCAAGAGGAGTTTATTAATTCCCCCGCTTGATGTAGATTCACAGGAGGTTCTGGCATTTCATAACGGCAATGACTAACCTTTAGCACCCATTTCACCTCTTACTTTCTCGTGACACGCCCCTCCGCACCGTAATGGAGTTGTTGCTTTCTCCGTTCTGCATGTTACTTTCACTCCACATTTCTCGCATGCATCCTCAACTTATTTTCATTCTATACCCGCCACCCACCCCGGGCGAAAAAAGGTCTAAATTATGTCAAAGCTTTGAAAATCGTCTCCGTTGGCACCATCAACCATTTGATCATCATTTGGCGCATTTGGCACGTCATTACGCTGAGACCACACTCCTGTCTGAGTTTATCTGCTTCCACATCTAGCCTTTCCTCTCTCCGTCTATGCTCACCACCTCCAGGCCTTTGAATTTATACTGAATATGAAACCTGATAGTTCCGGTATTAAGCTTGATTGCTGCCATCATTTCATTCTTCGCTCTCATCAATCCGAGCACAACCCGACCACAGCTTACTTTCATATCACCACGAATCAAAATGATTCAAACCATTCTCGCCCTTTTTGTCGTGGGAAGACCCCTTTCCGCTGTACGACAAACGATGGACGGGGAGCGGCCAGGGGCAACGGTAGGATATGCCTCAACAAGACTCTGTAATGACGCCCGCCACCGCCAGCCCCGAGATCGTACCTCGCACGCACCGCCGATTGCAAGTACTTCAAATTCAAGTAGCTTTCGGAGCTTCCAAGCACAATCCTCAAATAATTCCACATGATACAAGTACTGAAACAGAGCCATTTCATATACTTCAGCATTCCAACCCTTGGATTTACATTCGTCGCAATCGTAGAGTTATAGGCTTGCACTTTCTCTATTCTGTTGATTATTACCGGAAGTTTACTCCCTTCCGCCTCGAGATCGCCATTCTCGCTTTTATTTCATTTTGCACCATTTCACTTGCCTCCAGTTGGGATCTCCACCATCTCACTTCTCGTATTACATTTCGCATCTTGCCATTTACGTAGTTCTGTAGATACTTGGTTGGCTCTGCTCTTGACGCATTCTATCGTTGGTTGAACCGTAGACTCCTTTTGCGGAAAGATGGATACCATTTCGTGTTTGAAATCCGATCCCCCGAGTTAGTTTACTCTGCCGTGTGTAATAAAGATTCGCCGGTAACTGTTAGGGTTGATTTTCTGAATAGGACCGTCTCTCAGCTCTCCACCGAGATTGCATAGTTCCGGGATCTCTCCTCCATTGCCTTTCATGTGAACAAGTTATCCTATGGAAGTGAATTGTTGGGATGAAGGAATATGAATAGTGGGACACCAATCGGAATGATATTGATTGATGACTGACATCTCTTTGCTCCGGTATAGGTTTTGAATTTATTTCTTGTAGCACGCACCCGCACCCCTGATTTTTCCTGTTGAGCCTTGCCATAGAGATTCTTGTCATCCCTTACTCCTTCGCCATTTGCTTGACGCACAGACCTCATCTCGTCATTCTCATCTTGGGCCTCACTATTTTGGCTTGCAGAAGTCCACCCGCAACATATTTCCTTACCATCCTCCATCTCCTCAGCCGGCCATCTCCTACCTTGACCTTTTTTCACTTTTGTCATTTTATTATCATTGTTTTTGCGGGATACCTTTGACAAGGACTTACAGGCCATTAGAATATTTGTCGTTAAACCAGGTCGCTCCAGGGTTTTCCGAGAGTACTTCCTTCCCAATAGATAAAGAAGCTAGGCTTGTGAAACCTCAATGGTGTTTTGATAGCACCGGCCCGGCGCGCGGCTTACTCATTGGTGCTGTGGTCTCTTTCCAGTTCCCCACTTGAACCGAATAGATCACCTGAAGGGATAGGAAAGTTTCCGTTCCTCCGAGGCGTAGGGCAGCTCGGTCCTTGGAGCATTGACTATAACCACAACTATCCGATGGTGAAAAACGACCCAAGTTGATCCAAAGAATTACTTCTTATTAAAGAATAAAGCCTGGGAAATCAGGACAAGCGAATAGAAGTATTTTTATGGGATTAGGAAGGGGGTGATATACAGCGGTCATTCATAAGGTATTGAATGTGCTGTAATCTTCATACTTTTATTGATTTTAGGTTGTTAAAGTTGTTTTTTAATACAAAATTACCTTTCAAATAAATCAGTGCTTTATGTTTCATATTGATCAATGGAATGATCTTTCATAGGGAGTTTGAATTGCTTAATCATGTTTTGAAATATCTTGCATATTACCATTGATCGGATCTAATTGTTTCGTTTCTTCATTGCCGAAGGAGAGTTTTCTTATTTATATTGTGTAAAGTTTTTGGCCGTTGCGGCTATTTCTTGTTCTTCTATCCAAGATTTTTCACGTGGACGCCCGAACGTGGGTTCCGATGGCCAGGTAGTTTTGTGTCGGGAAGTCGATTATACAAGTTCACGTTATGACATTAAATTTTTGAGATTTTCTAGTAATGATCATATCAAAAATCTTTGATTAACTAAAAGATTATACGAGACAGTAGTTTGATATATTTTTTGGCTAAATCCAGGGGTTAGTAATTGATATAAGCAGTTGTTTTATTACAGGACTGCGCAAACTATTCTGATTTCTTACCAAAGCAAGTGAAAAATGATTAAAGGTAGTTGGGAGAGTTGCGAATGGATATATATTATATAGATTTACGAATCCCGGAATGACATAATCTTTTGACCGAAGAGTTCGGTCTTTGTAAAATTCTATCTTTTTAATTTCACCTTGTATCCCATTGATTCCCATTGCTATTTCGGATGTATATACTCTGTTGGCTTCTTGAAGAAGTCTGTTGTTCGTATAGTGTTAATGTTTTCATTTCCAAACGTGTCCACTTTCCGTAGGAGGAGTAATTTGAAAAAATCCAATCATCACTATAATTTGAAGATCCAAATTTCGTTCAATTTGTTTGCTGGTGGGGTTTGGGAAACACTTTCCCCAAAGAGTGTTGAATGAATATATGGGTTTACTTTTGGATTTGTCTTCGTTTCATGTAGGTATAATCCCGTCAAGTCTATTTGCTTCAGCGGGTAGAAGAGAAGTATTTCTCAGCTATTGGGAAGGTTAGATCTTAATTATTAACCATGTGATAGGCCTTGCTTTGATCTCGCCTATTTTTTCCAAGATGTGCGTTTATAGCTGTGTAACATCCCGAATGAGATTTTCCCTCCTTTGAGGTCGCACGCCAGATCCTGGAAGCGATTGTTGTATTTGAATGTAAATATGGTTAGTCACTGGAAGAGACTTACAGCCCGTAATATGCGGTAATTGAGGGCTAAGTATCTTGGTTAAATTGCTATGGAGAAAGTGCGTTACAAATTTCCAAAATGGCTGAATACGGATAGCTAGATACTATTCTCCCTTTGAAAAATTCCCCTTCAATCATACAGTGGAGATCGATTGTCCAGGTGTACCATTAGTATGTCAATTTAATCTCTATAGGTAACGTTGAATTCCAGCCTAAAACTGACGTTTTGCGCGCCGCATTCTCCAGTTTTTAAACTACGATCGTTATCATTCTAGAAGAGCATGCTCTTTCCTCATGGTGATTTGATTGAAGTCCCGATCGAATTTCAAATAATTAGGCATTAGTGAATTATTTGTGGTTATTAGCCCCTGTTCACAGTTAGATAGTATTATCTAATAATCGTGGATTGTCACTCTAGAGATATTCACTTCAATACTTAGTTGATGTTATCATCCCTAATTTTCTGCTTGGTTTTCGAGATAGTAATTATCCCAGTTAAGGTATTTTTGCATCATTATTTTATTTTGTAGATTGTTTTCCTACATTTGTAAATCATTCTTCACTATTAACCCGATTATATTGAGTATTATCTGAAGAGCCATTTTGCTTAGACAGTCTCTTTCCCTTACACCGGAAATCGTAGATGCTCAATTAATGATCATATCTCAAGATCTCTTCTTTGAAGATTTGATACCATTAGGCTGAAGTGCCTCCCATTGGAAAGCGGAGTTTCTTCCAGAAAATTTATAAAGAATTGTCTAATTATTTCTGGGGTTACCATATTATGATGTCGATTTGAAACATTCCCAGATGTTGGAAAGTCCAGTTTGATCATTTCTATGATGATCCTGTTGTTCCTGTGGATTCAAAACGCGCGTTGTAAGTGCAGTAAATTTTAAAGACCGTTTCGTCATGTTATCATAATCGCAGTAAATGAAGATTTACCATCCCCCCCCCGGGTAAATTTGTGCGTTGGTATATTTTATTCTATCATCAACATTTATAGTTGATACCGGAATGATATTGTTACTTTTCCAGATATATTAAATATCTTCCTATTTCAGGAATGCATGAGCCACTAATTGTTAATGATATGTTAAAACCGTATAGATAAATCTCTCGGAATTGTAAGTGTTTATTTGGGCTATTTGTATAATATTGATTGTTGTTATCGATGGTCATTGACTGTCACATTTGATTATGATAACTATAAATAGAGCAATTCGTTGTTGTTGCGGCGGTGGAAGTAGTGGAATTGGGCGTTCAAGCCTTGCAGATTTGAATAGTCCAAGTTCCTGCTTATTTCATTGCCGTTGAATAGATGTTAGGTTGCGCTTTAATATATTCAAGTAAAAAAAATACCGCTTGAAGGATACTGATATATCCACCAAAATTTTAATCTATAATATTTTTTGACTATGAACCACTTACTATACAGATTTTTATTGACAGGCCAGTAAAATTGATCGGGTTAAACGTTGAGTTATTTAGTGATTTAAAAACTATGCTTTGAAGATCAATTCTCTCCTGTGGATCTTGCATCCCAAAACAAAGTCCCCTGACTTCGCGATCAGGAACATGTATAGTTAAAGCTATTCCCAAAGTTTCAATTATGGAAATTCTGATTGCTGGAATTAAAAAACACTCTTAAAGCCAGTTTAATTAGTTGTCTTAGAACAAATTGAGAAGCACCTAAGAAAGTTTCAACTATATGACAGCTAATGGACATAAACACCGACACTTCAACTTTTCTACCAGTTCATATGATAGAACTTCCGCAATTTCTCGGTTCTTTCATTCGGTTGCGTAGGATTCCTTGATTCCTTGAGGTCATAATCGCTCAAAATATTTCTTAGATATTAACGCTGCATTTTCTTTGGATTCAGAAGATCCTCACGCCGGTACCTGATAAGCATCGATTGCAGGATAAATTTTCTGTTGGAAGCTTACGATCTAGTGCAGTTCCATGTTTACCTGGTTCCTTATTCTTCGATTTACTTCGTAATTTTGACCTGTTCACAAGGCGCTCTTGGCAATGATGGTCAATGAACGCCATCCTTACTAGTTGCGCAGAAGAAGCTTGGTTTATGAAGTGCAATTATAGCCACACAACGGAAAGATTTCCGAATTGGCTGTTTGTTTTGCGTCTGGTGATACGAATCCCAATAGTCACATACATGCCCCTCTTCACATGCGGATTGCTTTTTCAACACCGAGGTTAGAACTTTACGTGTATACGGACCAGTTCGTAACTGTGGATGGAGTCTCAGATTTACCCGGAGCGGCCATATCTGTCATTCTAGTCCGTATGATCAAGGATATAAGTATTCGGATGATTTGAGTTGATCATTCGAATTGATGTAGTACGTTTAACCAGGTTTTTGGCTGTGCACCTACATACTTGCTGCAAATTCGTTAGAGAATAGTCTAAATTTGCTAGAGAATTTTTCCAGGGTAGAAGTTTATCTCTACGGAAGTGACGCTTAGTACTCAAAATGGTAAACGGTCTCGATTAGTCCGGGCGTTTTACCAGTTTACTAGGTTTTAATAAGGGACATACTTTACTTTTTTGGCTGGAAATAGACTTTGATATGATCTCGTTCAGGCAAGTTTTACTGATAGGCCGAAAAATATATATCAGGCGAGGCAATAGTCTGTACCACAATGAAGAAGGAGCTTTTTTGTCATTTAAAGTTCATTTTTATAACTATCAATCTATTGTGGAGTAGGTTTTTTACGGTTTTGGTGGACGTACCTGCAAGTGGTGATTACCCTTTCCGGATTTAAAGTTTTTCGGTTTGAGCTCTTTCTTCTAGGCGTGCGATTTGTGATTGGCTGATGCTTGATATGTTGGGATTGGATTATAAATTTTTAGAGGTCTAAAAAGTTTAGGATTTTGTTGAAGCTTCTGGGGATGGATTTTTAAGGTATTTCTTGAGCGGTTTATCTTTTGTTATTGTTATTTTTAGGAGTGTTTTATTAGTTACTATTTAGTAGAAGCTGAAAAGATGGATTTTGTTACGTTGTGTAAGTAACTTAGGTTGTATTAGATTATTAGTAGGCCTGCTCAGTTGTGCAGGCAAAGAATGTTTTATTCCGCGCAGTTTGGTTTTTCTGCTTCAGTTCGGTGGTTTCTAAGTTGAGTTTTTTTGGAGAGCCTGTGTGGGTGATTGCTGCTGATTAATGGTATACCAGAGGTTCGTCTTTTTGAGGTTTTATGGTTTTTGAACAAATTCTCAGCCAGATTACTCGATAAGACAGTAAATTTGATTTGAGTTTTTATGGTTTAATAAGAGATGATGAATATAGTATTATGAAAGAGGTATTGGGTTTGTGAGATTGATTTTTAGAGCAAAAA
>Ga0163217_1088374_pt1 | contig 11665 bp, 11 predicted proteins | sample SynspAceP_FD_185933 | JGI IMG/M metagenome (GOLD analysis project Ga0163217, IMG submission 185933) | Saline lake microbial communities from Ace Lake in Antarctica - Synechococcus sp. Ace-P (PacBio error correction) | ecosystem: Environmental > Aquatic > Non-marine Saline and Alkaline > Saline ... | reverse complement strand
ATGGTAAGGAACATGTTTTCCTTGAATTTCTGTGATATCAGTATAGCGGTTTCAGGACCAAAGGTGCTTTATGTGCCAGTGATTACGGCAACGCCAGAAAATTTAACCTTTAGGGTGGAATCCGAGGTTGAAAAGTTGGCCTTAGAGCTGCGTGAGGCGTGAAATTACCGTAGGATGAGATGACTGTGGTACTTTTACGAGATTACCAATGCGGCGGTTTTTGTTCATGTTATCACTCCAATATCATCCACCACAAAGTGCAATTTTAGGAATGCCAACAAATATTGGAAAGACCCATTGCACGTGATCGGGCCATTGCAATTGCTACAATTATGTATGTTGCCCTGTCTATGACCCCGTATTATAGATGTAAGGAGTTCTGTAGGGTTTTCTAAGTGCGGTAAAAAGAGATGGGAAGAATCCGGAAGAGTTGTGTTGGACAATAACGTAAAAAGGTTAGGCTTATTAGTTACTCAAAGGCATGGCCCCCTCATGTTTAATATGTACCTAAGAATTGGAATTGACTGCCAGGTTTTAAAAACTTGGCAGGTCTTATTTTTTTACGCACGTGATTGTTATTATGGTTTTAGGTAATAGGCGGTTTTTTTTGTATCATAATTGCCTACCTTTTGTTTAGGAATCAGCACCTATATAATGCCGTCCCTGGCTAGCTTTATGCGATGTTAAAGCCTTCATTTAACATGTACGAAGGATCGCACAGGACCAATTTTATGTTTTTTCTTGGACCAACTCCAATTTCTATATCTGTTTTTAGTCGATATTTGTAAACATTTCTGTGAGCACCAGCACTGCGGCCTTTTTTTGAGTCTTTTGGAATTTAATTTTAAAGGAATTCTTATTTTGTCAAAACCAATTACATTGCTGTTTGATGCTCTGTGTCTAAAATAAACCTGCTTTTCACACCCTTAGTAGTGGCAGGCACTTCAAAATGATTTGATCGTTAAGACAAGGGAAATATGACATATTTTTTTTTATTAGAAAAACTATTAGACTGGCATATTATTTTTTGTCAAGATAATCTATTTTTTGTTCTGATGATATTAAACAGATACGCATACCCATTATATATAGTAGGTTTGATGATGATCGCAATTTGGTTATTAGAGGAGGGCTATGGATTTGGGAGGTAGCGCTTTTTTATTCCAGCAATCGATTCATCCTTACACAGCCATGTTGGATTGGAAAAAATCCTATCCAGATTTATATTTCTGATGACGGATTGCATCCAACCCATGTAAAGGAGAAATTAATTGTCATGAACTGGACATTGGAAGAGATGTTGCCTCAAAGGAAGTTTTATGACAGTGGGGAATTGGTATTGACCTAATACGGGATAAAAACGTTTCTTAAGGAACAGCAGATAGCTTTAAGCAGCAATACAATGGGCAAAGAAATATGCGTATCCCATTGTAATCCATTGCGGGATGGTTTCGATGAAATATTCCATATTTTGGAGGAAGAAAAAAGGTGGGGAGCTGTTCGATTTTCAATTGTTATTACAGGTACTTTTGAGAGGCACTTAAGGCTATTCGGTATAACATGAAATTGGGTATGGGGAAGTGGCACCTTAAGAACGTAAAATAGATTACCTTGTTTAAAGGGAAATAGATACTGAATCATGTGGTTTTGGAGACGATTCTCCCTTATTTGGCACCTGTTCCTGTATCGAGGTAGCGCAACGAGAGTGCTTATTTGGTTATGTCCTGAAAGTTGTTCGCTCATTTTATTGGACGTGGAAAGGAAGAAATAGCGGCGATTACTACTGCCAAATTCCTAGGAAATACTTTGGGGGATCTAGAAAGTGAGTTCGAGCGACAGTGTTTGGTACTTGATTCGCTAATAAAAGCATATTTCCTATTCTGCATTCCTAATAAAAATTAAAATTGAAAAACGCCTCACCAGTTAAGCATTACCAAATTCTCCCATTGATACAGGAGGACCATAGTTTATGGTCAAGGATTATGAGTCTGGGGCCCTAAGGCTTTTATTTATTAAGAAAATTGATTTAAAATATCCTGAAGCTAAATCAGTTGGATTTGTATAGATAAACTTCTTTTGATGTGCCAATAGATTCATTTCCGATGATGAATATTGGGCTTGGACGGTCAACATCTACTTCATCAATGGATAATTATGATGTTATGACGTTTTGTTGTGTTCATGGCAGTGACACCATGAGTTATACCATCTCTGCTTTGAGCTAGTATGTTGGAGATTTACAGAAACCGGTGATATTTACGGAGTTCATTGCTATCGGTGACCTAGACGGGACGCCAAGGAAAATCTAATTACCTCAATTCAGATTGCAGCATTGAGGAAAGAGGATAACAGGGCCCGGTATTCCAAGAAGTTGGTCTGTATTTTTGAATAAAATTATATAGGGCAAATAGGACCACAAAGTAAATGCGGAACATTTTGAAGGCTTTATGCATCATTTAAATTACCCGCCTTTGATCGAATCGGGGTATTTAAAGTAAATAAGAGTTTTAATTAGGCCCAACCCATCCAAAAGTTAAAAGTCCATTTTAAAAATGGATTTCAAAATGTGGTAATTTTAAAATTATTTCCCGGTTTTATCAAATCTGTGTTGCACAATGTCTTTAAATTCCCCTACTTAAAGCAGTGGTTTTGGAAACTTATGGCTCACGGAAATGCTCCAACTAACGAAATTGGTTGCATTAGGAATTGAAAAAAGCAGTGGATAGAGGAATTATTTATTATAATGTAACCAGTGTTCAGGAGGGAGTGTTCTTATAGGGATATGAAACCATAAGCACCTTTCCAAGAAATACAATTATTAATGGTAAGGATTTACGACGGAAGCTGCTATAGCCAAGTTATGGTATTTGTTGGGTATAATGTTTCACCTAAGTTGTTCAAACCATTATATGAAAATCTCTCCGGGTGAAATGCAATGAAAAATAACGTTCTAAATTTCTTTAACTTATATTTATTTTGTTATTTGCTGCCGATAAGAAACTAGGAGAGGTGGGCCGAGTGGTCGAAGGGGCGACGCCTGGAAGTGTGTATACCCACAAGTGGTATCGAGGTTCGGATCCTTCCTCTCTGCTGTTGAAGTTTTAATTTTTAATATTGCGATTTTTTTTATCTTTACCCTATTAAAGCTAACGAATTTAAGTTGAAGAAATGAAAAAGACTATTTTCTACTAGCACAGCTGGTTATTTGGCAGGTACAAATACATAGTGCAAAGTTGTTTGCAGCAGCAACTATTTTGCAAGATGCGCCTCCCAGCAGCGGAAAAGATTACTTCAAGGCTTAAGGAGGCCGTTTATACAGGGTGGTTGGGCCGGATTTAGGGTTATCGTTCTTTTAGTTTAATTCTTGGTTGGCAGAGTAGCGTCGAAAGGGACTTATTTCTTAAATTTGCGCTACCAAACAACAAACCAAAACTAAAGCAACAAGTAGGAAAATGCTTTTGGCTTCTGGTGGTTATTGAAGCTGCAAAGGAAGTTTGTAGAAATAAAAAGGTCCAGTGTTCATCTTACTATCAGGATTGGAAAGAAGGCTGGAGACAGTAATTTCCCGGGAGGGGGGGGAAAAATTTTTTGGCTGGAAAAAAAAAGGGCCCCGGTGGTAGTTACGGAGTGTGCAAATGGGATCAATGGGAGAAAAACGTTATTCTTGTGGTCCTTGTTTATGCGGTAAGCTCGATGCTTGGGCATGGGTACGATAATCGGTATGCATTCAGCCCTTCCAGAAAAATCGCAGCAGTAGGTAACCTTAAGTGCTTCACTTTATTTTCAGGTATATTCAGGTGGCGGTATTTAACAACGTATTTTAGGTGCTTATTACAGCGATTTCCTTCAGATTTTCTACAATTCATTTCATTGCCCAAAATCGGACAGTTTGTAATGGAATATGGAAATTCATCATCGCTTTGATTGATAGTGGCAGGATCCAAAAATAAGTCGCACCTAAATACCTTAAAGTACATGCATAAAATAGTTAAAATAATATTAAGTGTACTCGGAGTTTGATCACGGGGCCATACGTTGGTTCCAGCTTCCAGGTAGAGACGTTCCGGCAACGAAGCCATAAATAATGGTCTATGAACTTATGTATATTATCACTATTTTTTTGTTGGGCATTGCGATAGTGGCTCAGTTCTTTTTGGCATTAATGATTTACTTACGTCAAGGGAGCCTAAGAAACCTTGGTTTGCGGATTAGGTGGGTCTTTTAGTATTCGTGTATTGCTTATGCACTGGCTAATTGGAACCGACGGAATTTGGCAACTGAAATGGCCAGAAAGGGTTCAACCAGCTGAAGTACGAGTTAAAACCATAGAATGGAATTAATGTATTCTTACATGCTTACAATACATTAGCAGTTAGTTGTGCTATGTTGGTGGCTTGGGTAGAAACATGATTAGTAAAATAATTAAAAGATAATATTATGCCAAAAAGAGAGCACCACCAGACGGTAAATGCAGTTTCTAGGCAGGGACATAGCGTTCTTATACTTATCTTTTCTTAGTGACTACCACTATCTGAACGTGCAGGTTTAATAGTATGTTGCCACAATAGAGCGCACAGAAACGATTGTAATCATTAAGCAAGATATTTTTCAGGTCAACATAAACCGTGACGGACAATTACTTGGCTGATGATGATTAACAAATATTAAAGGATTTAAGGCCAAGGCGCATAGCTTTTGGATAATGGTGGTGCGCCTTCGGCGGAGCTGCAGATTTTATGATAGCTATTGTAAGGGACCAGGATTACCTCTTACCGATAGCCTTCCAAAGGCATATCATATCACTAAAGAACGAATAGGGGAGACAAATACGGGACCTATTATCACGTTCAGAATGAATTGGTTGGAAGATAAATGATCTTAGGACAGAGAGGCAAACGTTTGTTCAAAAAGAACTACGGATTGGAAGCTGATATCTTAACCCTTGAAACTCCGGACACCGTTCGTGACGAATTGAAGAAAGGTTAAACGGAAAACCAGGATATTGTTTCCTCAGAAGGCTATACGAGGCTGAACAGTGCGTCAAACTAAATTTCAGAAGTTAAAAACCTGAGATACATGTCAAATTTAATAAGAAAAAAAGGATGCGGCTTTACCTTGAGAGTGAATTATGCATCATATGCCAGATATCGTTTTTTATGCTTTTGTTTCTTCTTTATGACGGTTACGGTAATGAAGTAGTACTCTTAAGGTTGAAAAACGTACTCAAATGCCTACAGAAATTAAAAAAACTGGAAGAAAAAGGATAGGGGAATTTATTTGTATGTGTGGTCAGAACCGAACCCGTGAATATGAAAAGACTTATAGAGTAACCGAATCTAAAAAATTCATTGAAACGATAAATTTGCTGCCGCATCTGAGTAGAGAGATGTATATTTTGACTGGAAAGGGCACAAAAAGCCACAGAATTTACAATGATTGACAAACCGCACTAAAGGTGGACAAGGAGCCAATATGGGATATTATTTCAGATATAAACAAGAACTTAGAAACGGTAAATGTCCTTGAAAGTAAATTATACCACCTATGACGTTTTTTGATGCCTTCAGGAATTTACAATAGTTAGTAAAGGATAAGAGAATCGGAACGCTTCAAATGCTCTATATTGTGAAGCGTTTTTTTATGTTTAATTAATTACCTTTAGAGGGTTATTGAGAGCCCTTCATATTAGCATTGTTATGTTTTCTGCTTCCTTGCTCCGGGCAAGGTTTTGATGACCGATCAAAAAAGAGGATAGATAAGGTACCTTGAAGGATCAGTTTTATGGGGCTTACTATATTTTACCTAGCAAGCTTCCTAGATGGCGTTTCCCAGAGAAAATTTATGTCATACGGATTAGCAAGACTGGTTTTATTAGGGAATATTCCGCTAGTTATTGGATAGGACTTTTAGGTCTGGGAATTACTGGCTGTGGGTATGTATGATTCCTACGTAACCATCTATTGGCCTCGCACAGGGTACCAATTAGAGTACTTGTACTGGATGGTGATTGCTGATTTTAAAAAGAACAAAATAGCCACCCATGTCTTAGAGTTTCCTATTTCAGTATATCAGGGTGGCGAAATATCGACTCTAAGGATACAACTTTGGCGGTATATACCGGTATTCAGGCCGGCTATTGTTTTTGATGGTAGGTCCAAGTTTCGTTTCCAGTACGGATAGAAATTGTCTTTGTTAACAAGGATATTAGGGATTTTCAATACGCCAAACCTTAAATGTGGAGATACAATACCTTTATTCCATATTTACTACCGCATAAGTCCTTGTTCAAAGGATAGGTGTTATGGAGGAATCTGGGGAGAATAAGGTTAAGCCTTTAAACGTCAGGAAAAACCTTTTTTTTTAAATTCTATATTTTATAGCCAAAATTTGATTGAAATAGTTGAGTGAGCAGGCAATTGCAAAACCAATTATGACTTCCGATTTAGTTGTGGGCTTTAAGTAAAGCTGGAGGTGGCAACTAGCCACAAAGCAGAGGTTAACTATGCTAATGGCCAATAGTGACGTTAATCTCAAAAAATCTAAGGTTTATTCAGAAATCATAGGGCTACCCATGCAATGGTGCATACTCATTTGAAGTTTAGAAGCAGAACAAGGGCGCTAAATAAGGCCTGTATAAGGGCCCTAAAAATACGTAATATTGTAGCTCTATGGTAAAGTTGTTTGGGTATAACTTGAACAAGACCATTAAAAGTAGTCCAGGCTATAATTAAAGTTGATTACTTTCCTTTCTTTGAAGATCTGGCATAAATACTGAGCTATAAACACCGACGTTCCGAAGGATTAAATAACAGAGATAGAATTATTATAGTCAATATAAAAATGAGGCCATATATTGCCACTCGTTCTTTCCAATGGATGTATTTGGAGGTAATGCAAAATAATAGCGGCTATGGTGCCTGCAAAGGGTATAAAAGCGGTGTTAGTAGTAAGTTATAATTTAGAATGAGTCGCATTAACATCTGTTTCTCAACCTCAGTACGGGGTATCCAAATTGTTCCCTGGTATTTTGGCAACGGTTTCGCTCTGGCAAGTAGGGTTCCTTTTTCTTGAGAATATAGCGGCCATTTATCATCCGTAAGTGGCTTTTTCTTTAATTTCCTCTCCAACAACGGTTTCCAATATTTCTTTATATTCCTATAGTTGGATACATCCTCTCCTTGGATCATTCTTCATAGGATTCTGAAAAATAATCCTTTAACAGCTTGGCCATAAGGAGGTATTCTACCATTATTTTGCTATTGCGCTAACCTGGAAAAAACCGATACAAAATCCATTTTGCCGATTACCGTCAGCTATATCCTTGAGCATCAATGCGGTCGCAGTTTGCGTCTCATCGCCCGTAAGGACAATATTCTTTTTGAAATATCCATGATTTCGTTCATGGGTAATGTTAACAGTGTTGCTGGCGTGACTAATGGCATCTATAACCAATTTGCAGAATCCAGCTTCTGTTAAGAACATTACCGTGTCCTTTCTGGATTTAGATTTTTTCCTTTGGAATCTTTGTACCCTTGTGCATTAATTGTTGTACCCTCTGGAAACATGAAGTTTCTCGGGGCCATTTCTTCCGTTTAAGGTAATGCTCCATCTCCCCCTCACGATACGAATGGTTGAAATCGGGACCACATGTTTCCACATTCTTTGTTATTTCCGGTAATATGAGCCACCCTGGCTTAGGGTTTAAGCGCTCCAATTTCAGTAATGGCACTTTCAGCTGTTCCTCTGAGAATATTGTGTTTCTGAATAAGTTTATTGGATTAGTGTTTCTATTGTTGAACTGTTTCAAAGATTCTCAATAACAATAGCCTAACTCAAACTTGGCTAACTCTTTCTTTTCAATTGAATAGAGACATTCCTTCAAAAGTTCTTGCGGGCAACACCAGCCGGGTCAAGGTCTTGAACCTAACGCAATACCTTTTCAATGCGTCTTTTGTTCTGACTATATATATGTATGCATGTAAAGGCCAAATGTCCCATGATGTCGGTAAGCGGTCATTCTATATATAACCGCTCTCATCCACCACTGCCCCACAAAATCGGCAATAGGACCATTCTTCATCGTTAAATAAACAGAATTTAAAGGTTAAATGATATTGATTAAAAGAAATTCCGAGCAGCGGTTTATGGAAACACTTTTTTCCTCATCTCGCACTGTAATTTATATGGCATTGGGTACGGTACATTCGGGAACCTCTCTCGCTTTAAGTTTAATCGTCATATGTATATCTTCGCATTATGCTTTCGCCTATCGGTTTCATTGTCGATATAAAGTCATCAATTCATCCTGTTCGGCTTTCACCTTCTCCTTTTCCAGTTTCCAAAGGCAGGATTTTCTTCCAGTTCTTGTTTTAGTTCTATTGTTCAAAGAATAGCTTGGCGTAGGCATTTGAATCAACTTCATCAACTGCATCTGTTGTGGAGATAATTTCTGCAGATAACTAACGTAGTGTTGTTTCAGCATAAAAAAATTGATAATCTTTCCCTATTAAGTTAAAGAATTACCTGTTTTAAGAACTCGCATTTTGTGGGGTTCTTTGATGGGATTACATGTCCCTTATTAGTGCCCAGTCCGGTTGCAAATAATACGGCTTTTCAAAACCAGTCCAAAACCGCTAATGCACCGGCAGACTCCAAATTTCTAAGGCTCTAATACCACAAAGTTCCTTTCATCAATTCCTTAGGGCCTTTAATCATTCTCAGCAATATTATACAAACGTTCTTCTCGTTGAGATGCCACCTACTTCTCCAATTCCCTGGGAATAATATATCATTGCACCTAACGGTCTTGCCATCCTCGTATTAACACGCAAGTATAAAACGCCTTTATTTTAGCGGGATAATCAATAGTATCACGGGACATTTCAACAATGTTTTCCGACCACGAAGCGCTCGTGCTCGCTTTGAGGAGTCAGCTCCCCATTCATCGATAACTATATTTAAATGCTTCTTTTTGTTGGCTTGCAGCTTTTCTAATAAAATATCTTCGGCTTCGCGTATTAGTTTACCCGCTTAAGACTATTGATCCGAAACAACTTTAGTTTTATCGAATCAATGGCCATCTCCACTGCGCTCGGCTTCGTGGTTGCTTCTTATTCTTCGTCCAATAATCGCTGTTCCAAGAATTGTTAGATCTCCAAAACAGTTTTCTAGCCACATATTTAATAACCCTCTTAATAAAGTCTTTCTGCAAATCCATGTGGCTTCAGGTCAATTAAAGGCTAACTTCGCCGGGGTTCATCATCCAAAACTTCAGCCCAAATGTTGGACGTGTTAGAGTTTTTCGGCCTGAAGGTAGGTCCAAAAGTGAACCTTTCCCAATCCCATGGATATGTTACTGCTTCTACATTGTCCAGAAAACCGTTAATTGGTTTCTTTGCCAAAAATCTTCCTTATAGTCATATATTCCCCTTTTTCCGGTTTTAGGGGTTGGTTTTTTACTATCCAAAGTGGATTACTCTTGAAACTTTCTCCAGCTCCTTCAGCCATCCCGAACCAGTTATTATTGGTGCTATGCCATTGAAAAAATCCATGTCTTTTGGAAATACTGATGTACCCCAAAGAAAGTGCGATGCGTACCCCTCATTAACTGGCGGCAAACGGTATTTGGCTTTTCGTACCCGCTAAATGTGCCTTTTACCCTCAAAAATGCCAAGGAGTGTTTTTTAGGCTTTTGATAGGGTAGGCTTCTTGGATCGGCCACCCGTTGAAACCGCTTATTTCCTTAACCTGTATTTTTCAAGGATTGTCCCTTGCCTGCACTTTCTTACCAAAGTGCCACTTATTCCAAGTTATGCCGCTCCCGATTTATTTGCCTTAAGAGAAACTTTCATTCAAATTCTCAAAAATTTACTACGCATTGTATGTTTTTGTTTTAGTGGATTGACCCGTTGCGTTCAAAGCATAAAATCTATGTTGTTCTAGTAGTCTTTACCCACCCGTTAACATAACTTCTTGGTGTAAATGATCGGAAGGATAATAGCTCTTTTATGCTAATTGTATTCATTGAATTCCTTCTAAATTAAGTGGCAAAGATAGCGCCTTTTTTGCAAAAAATAAAATTGAATATCATACCTGCTGCCAGCGAGGGGAAGAATAATTTTATAATCTAGGTTATTCTTCCTTATCAGAGATATTTAATTTCGTCTTTGGGAAAGAGAATGTCTATTGCAGGTTCTTTTAACACTGTTCTGTTTGCAATGCTTCTTCCAAGGGAAATCAGTAATGACGGCAAAAAGAATAAGCATGGCGAACAATAACGGTTGCAGAAACCAGGCGGCCTAGGCTACAGCTCTCCCAACTTGAAATTCAAGACCGAAAAACCAAAGAAGAAGGACAACGGAGGGTGTAAACCTACTTACTCGGTATATCCCTCAACGGCGGCATAGACCGATCTTTTTATTCATCAATGGTTTTGCGATCTGAGTTTCTGTCGTAAGTATTTCGCAGAAAGTGCTATGCGTGTCGTCAACTGAAATTCCAAACGCAATACTAATATACCAAAAATAGTGGAAGGCTTACTGGGCGACGCTACAAATCCTGGCAATAAAAGTTTGGATCAAGATTATGACAAATCATCCCTAAAAGACCTAAATAAAATAAGCCATTTAAAGAGCGCAATAAGTCCATTTGCAGGCAAGTGACATTATCAGGTTTTCACAAATATTTGGTCCCTTTTTAAAAATAGGAGGCACCATACTGTTTCATGGTTACTGCTGTAACCTGTCCGATGCTATCTTATCAATATTCTTTTAATTCCTTCCCGATTGCTTCCATGCGAGATCTTTTTACATACCTCATGATAGGTGTATTATCGGGCTAACTTGTCCAGTGCTTCCACAAACTTTTGAGAAGAGTGCCGTTATCGCCGATTTTCTGGCCTACATCCGATGATAAAAGTGTTTCTCTTGGCGTGGGAGTGGTAATATTTAGGGATAACCACTGTATAAAATGCCTGTTTGGAATACTTGACCAGGTCTACACCGAAAACCGGTCTGGAAAGTTCGGAATCTTCATTGAATTACTGTCCTAATTCCACCATTTCTTAGGTTTTACGTTGGAAGTTTTAGCAACCCCTTTGGGTCTTTTCGGATCCACTAACACTTCCACAGGCTTATTCCGTCGAACTCCTGTTCAAAAAAGCGGTATGTTCCTGAAAAAAAACTTCTGCCTTTTTTGGCATATTCCTCTATGGGCTTCTTGAAATATCTATTTGATACCTATACCTATTCATACTGGCGACCAAAAAGCCATATGGTATACAATATATACCGTAATCCTTCCTATCCCTTACGATTAGCTTATCCATCCGCCACCTTACAAAAGTTTCTATCACTTGGATGTGGTCAGCAGTGTTTCAAATGCGTTTGTGTTGTTGCGACGCGTGCCATGAAAGCTATAGATGAATCTGGTAATTAGTCAAAGAGATAAGCCCACCCCAAAAAATTTCCCCCGCGCAATTAATATTGATTGATCAGGCCAAACAAATCCCGAACTCTGGCTTAAGTATTTTACTGTCCGGTTATTATTCATGTGGCCAAAACCTGATGCGGGCATGTAGTTACATTAGTTCATCAACAGGTAGGCATTTGCCAATTTCGAGATTACCACTCAGCGTAAGGATAATGCTGGTTACCCCCGTGTTTTG
>Ga0163217_1084124_pt1 | contig 11665 bp, 18 predicted proteins | sample SynspAceP_FD_185933 | JGI IMG/M metagenome (GOLD analysis project Ga0163217, IMG submission 185933) | Saline lake microbial communities from Ace Lake in Antarctica - Synechococcus sp. Ace-P (PacBio error correction) | ecosystem: Environmental > Aquatic > Non-marine Saline and Alkaline > Saline ... | reverse complement strand
TGAGACTGAGCAGTCGGAAGGCGTAGCGTGAGCATGTGCCCGTGCCGACGGCGGGATCGAGCAGGGCGGATTTCCTCCGGGCTTTGTTTGATTTTTGAGGAAGTCGTTGGTGTACCTCGGGTCGCCCTCGATGTAGTAAGGGCATGTGCTTCCTCGCGCAAGCTTCGAGGCTTGACGGTTCAGCAACCACAGCCGCCCCCCAGGAGAGAGTTCTCCACCAGGTAGCGCACGCCAGTGCGGGCGTGAACAAGCTGGTGACGGCGGGGAATCTCTTCTGTAGGCACCGCCTTCTTGCGGGCCCCGGGCCATCACTCTTTATTTTTTTCGGCGAATTTATAGAAAATCTGATACAAGCCAGCCCAATATCTCCCACGGTTCGTCGGCAGTTCGGCATCATGGATCGAGCGGCGGAAGGCCCCCCTGCCCGCCGCGATGGGCATCGGTGAGCAGGTCATCGGGGCAGCAGCAGCTCGTGGCGTCATCGAAGTCCCTCGAAACAGTGTTGGCAGACGCTGGTGGATAGATAGAAGGAAAGGCGGGCACACCGCCCAGCACCAGCTCCGGTACACCTCCCCCTGGTGCGGTCGGCGCCGGGTGGCCGTGGGGATCTGGGCCCATCGAGCCAGGCTTGGTTCAGCTCGTGCTTCCTGGCATTGTTTGGCGCTGCAGCTCCGCCGGCAGCTGGCCGTTGCGCATAGTTCAGCCAGCTCCGGCGGTGTCGGCATCCGTGCCGGGCATCAGGCACCTTGGCGCCGAACGGATGCAGCCCCCTGACGGGCCATCATCGCCGAGAAAACGCAGCCGCCGCCAAAGCGTTGAACCAGCTGTAGGGCCACCCGGCTCCAGCAGGCTCCTTGCCGGCTGTATCTGCTCCTGCTGCCGCCAGCTCAGCAATTTGCGTGGCGTAGGTGGCAGGGTGAGCGTGTCGGGTGGTGCTGTGTAGCAGCAACCGATCGAAGGACTTGCGCCCACCCGCTCGATCAGCTGCCGCCGCATCGCCGGAGGCGAAGGTTTTGAGGCTGGCGGTGTTGATGGGCATGGATCTGATCAACCCCTCACAGCAACGGCATCGGCATGAAAGCCGCAAGCCCAGACCTTGGTACCTTCAGGCCACGGTGGGCGAAGCTTGGATTGCCATCGGCGCTGAGCGCCGATTAAAGGCTCTCCCGGCTGAGGCCCGTGTCTTTCGCCACCTGTTCCATTCCCCCTGGCCGCAATGTTCCCCAAGTTCCCGTGCAAAAGACCGGCCACATCATCCGGTGCTTCCTCAAGCCAGGCATCCAGATTAGGCCGCCATCTCATCTGGCGTTCTGAGATGCTCGGCACGTCATAGGGCGTGAACCTGGTGCCGATGGATTAGCAGGGTTTGCGGCTTTTCATCACGAGTGATCCTTCAAATTCACGGTTAAAATCAAGAGGCTTGGCGATGTCTTTGGGCCTGGGTCGCTTTACTGCCCCCGCCCAAAGCAGAAAGCAGGTGATCGGCCTCTTCGGGGCGTAATTACCACCCCCGGTAGCGGGTCGAACATCGATTTTCAGTTCAGACACTCCCTCCGTGAGATTGCGATAGTCGCCGGGTGCCATGGATCAAGCGATCCACTCGCATCAACCACTTCGAGCCCTGCCGGCTTGATCCCTGAGGCCGTCGATCCACGCTTGGTAGACTCCACGTGAACGACCCTCATCAGCCACTGTAAGCCTGAGCTACAGGCCTGCACCGCTTGTTGAGCCGCTGAGTTTTCTGCGCTGCGTTCTGCTGCGTCGCCAGCTGGTGCGGAGTGAGGACCGTTTTTCATAGTTCACACCCGTTTGCGATCTTGCAGCCGGCGGCTGATTGCGCCGTTTGCCTGTTGTCGAGGTGGTGCGCCAGGACCCTGGGTGGTGAGGCGTTTCGTTGTAACGCCGGCTTGTGCGGCACCGAGCGCCAGAGCCCCCAGCGGTTGCCTGCCATCGGGATGCCGGAGAGCGCCCCCGGCGCCGCTTTGGCCGTACACCCCCCGTGGGACGATTGTACGAGCCTGCCCTCGGGCAATCAGCTGGTTGGTGCCGGGCTGGATCGTGCTTGCACTGCCGAAGCGCGCCAGATTCCTGCCGAAGCCACAAACCTCTCGCTTTGGCTTGGGGGCGCTGGTTGCGGATGGTTTGTAGAGCGCTGGGGAGGGGAGGGTTACATAAAAGGTTTTAAGTTACGGGTCAGATCCAGTGGTGGGCCGGGGTTCTTGGCCTCTTACAGGCTGATCTGGTGCCCCTGATCCAGCTCGGTTTGGGCCGCTGTTTGCGCAAGGCCTCCAAGCCACTGCCCCAGTCCTCGCCGTTGGTGAGCTGGCCCAAGGGGAAGTTCGGCCCCGGCAAGCTCGATTTTGCAGGCACCACCTTGATCAGGGCCCCGGGGCATCGCCGGGGCGGCCATTTGGCCGCCACCCGTTGCAAGCAAACGCCGGCACATTCCGCCTTCTGGAACGATCGAGCCGCAGCTGCACCCGAGCGGGCTGCCCGCCTTCACCAGCTCCTGCTTTCACCCGATCGGTGCTGGCCGAGCAACCTGCTCCTGTTGCTCCGGTGCCAGGTTCTGGAAAAATCAAGCACCGGCCTGGCTTGGTCTCCTAGCTCAGCGATCTGGGCCAGGGCCTCTGAGCGGCAGCTGCAGCCGGTTCTTCAAGCAGGGGCCTCCAGGCGTCGCCACAGCTCCATTGGCCTCCGGCAGCAGCGGGCCTGATAAGGCGCGGGCTGTCCATCACCCGCCCAACACCGCCACCGGCTTCAGGCGGGAGCTCCATTTCAGGTCGTCGCGTGCAACCTGTGCCAGGAAGGTACGCCACCTTCTCGTACACCGTTCTGCTCGCTTTCAGGAACGCTTGATCGGCGTTGAGCGTGTCTTCCAGCTGGTCGAGCAGCTCGGCGGTGAACTGGGCCTGCTGGTTGAGCAGGAGGGTCGTCTTGCCCGCTTAGCTCCCGCACCCTGGCGGCGATCGGGCGCGGACGCGGCCACGAACGGAATTAGCGTTCCTGCTGGCTTGGCGATCGCGTTTCGGAGCTCGGCGCCATCACGCGCCACCGCCTCACGCATTGCTGTGGCGGTTGGTGCGGGAATCAGTGCGCTGCTCGCCACCCCGAGAGAAGTCTTGTGGAAAACGCTTTGAGCGTGTTGATCGACCGCAGGATCGATCTGCTCCTGCTATGCGCACCAGCCACCAGCCCCTGGCGACGCTGTTGGATGAGCCATCGATTTCACTTCGTTGGGCTCAGGATCTCCTTCTCGCGTAGCTCCACTTGCCCAGGCGGAACAGCGGCCCAGGAAGGTGAGCGTTGGCCCAGGGGCTCCAGCCGTAGGGCCGGGCCTCGAACACCCTCGATCAGATCGGCGGCGGAGGTGCGTCCCCTTCCCTTCTGTTCTGGCGACGCACCACCTCGGGACCACCTCCTGGTCCGCTTCCGGAGAGCTGCAGGCACGCTGCAGCAAGCAGGTCGTCCTTGCTCCTGCAACCACCTTCATCAGGTGCCTTCGTTGTAGATCTGCTTCACCATCAGCAGCTTGGGAAGCCGAGCGGTATTCAGCTCCTGATAGGCCTTGGAAAAACGGTTCTGGGGATCGCCCTTCACCCACCTCCAGCCGCCTTGCCGTCACACCAGCGGGGCTCGCGCATCCCTCACCAGCCCAGACGGGTGATCTCACTGCGGCGGGTGCTGTTCTGCCGCCCCCGCTGGGCCAGGATTTCCCCTGAGCGGCTTCGTCTCACCGCCGGAGTTCTGCCTTGATGTATTATCGGTTTTTCAGGTGGTGCGGATTCAGATCGGTGAGCCGGCCCCTGGGCCGGCAGGATCACCACAGATCCAGCTCGACCCATTGTTCTGGGCCACAAGATCGCCTCATTGCCGAAGTTGGGGGTGCTCCGGGGTGATCACGTTCACCGCTACAATCATCAGGCTTTCCCTACAGCAGCATCATCGATCTTCTGCGTAGGGATAATCCTTTGGTTGTTGTCTCGAAGCGGATCTTGTTGGTGCGCAGCACGTGTTGAAGAGCGTGCCTGCAGCGCTCCATCACTTGGGGAGTCTTCCACGGTGGTGGCTTGATCTTCCTGTTCCACATTCCTTTTCCTTGTCGGTGAGGAAACTCGTAGAGCTTTCACCGCTGCGTTGCAGGTAGCTCTTGCACTTCCAGATGCGCAGGGCCTCTTTCACCTGCTGCTCATGGGCGCGGATGTCGAGATCGGGCTGATCGATCAAAAACAGGATCGCCAATTGTTGCGAGGTAGGCTTAAACGGGGACACCCACTGAGCGAAGAAACAGGGCTTGAGGGTATGCGCAGTTTCAAACGGCCGCACCTGGGCGTTCGCCAGCACCATCGTCTGCTTGCTTGTCTCACGGATCACATCGCGGATGCCGTCGTAAAGCTTGATCGAAAGCTGGGCGAGTTGCCGATCGGGCAGATCCATGATCGCCTTGCCACCTCCTGCGAACACCGAGAGCATCCGAGGCTGTTCACCCACCGCCATGTTGCGGGCCGCGAACACGTTGTGGACCGCGAGGCTCTGCAGCGCCTCGGAAAAACAGGTTCAGCTGATACGGGTGGAAGGGTAGAGGCCACAGAAGGCTGGCCAATCGGCCCCAGCCCTTGAGCTGCAGGGAGTTTGTCGCCGAAGCGGAACAGGGTCTGGAGTTGTCCTTCTCGGCCCCCATAAGATCTGGATCAGCTCATCTGGCGCTCCACGGATCCCTTTCCAGCAGCCGCCGCTCTGAATCACCTTCCTGTTACATCGGCGCTGGCCAGGGTGAGCTTGGTGCGGAAGCGGCCCTGGATCTTGCTGAGATCATCGGGCCTTGGCGCACCTTCTTCCTCGCCCAGGATTCCCTCCAGGTCGGCTTGGAGGTCACGAATACCGGAGGCACGCCGTTTGGTGGGCTGTCGCCCAGGCTTTCCACCACGGTCTGGCAGGTTGAGGCAGGCGCTGCGGTTCCTGACCGATGAACTGGCCCCGCCTTCGTCACAAAGAGTTGAGCGGCCAGCGGGAAGCTGGCTGTCGAGGTACTCCTTGACGCGGTTAGCAAAGCCTTCGAAATCGTGAGGAGGCGGGTACTTCGGCCTTGCCTCACCGATCACCTCATTGCCTCCTCGGAGCTGGTGGAGAACTGCTCGGCGTAGGCCGAGCAAAAGAATCTTCGGTGACGGTTGGCACAGCCTCGCGGTCGTTCTCCCAGTTGGCGGCCATTGAGGCGAAGATACGGTTTCTTTGAAATCACCGAACGCACCGCGCTTGTCGAGTCGTGCTCGAAGCGAGCGATATAGCCCCTGGTCGCCGTAATACCCCTGCAGTTCCGTTCAGCACCTTCAGAAACACTTCCAGGATCGGGGCGCTGTGACTCGCGCCAATCCGTCGTACTCTGATTCGAATGTTGAACAGGCACCGCTGCGCGCCGGACGGTGGTGATCGCCTTGCGCAGGTTGGCCTGGATGATTTCGTCTTCCACCTTCGGCAAGCAGGATGTCAGCCGGCCGCTCGTTCTTGCACGCGCCGCTCGCTGTCGAGCAGCAGCGATGAGGATCTTCAGCAGGTGGCGATTTTGCCGCAAGCGAAAGAAACCAGAAATCCATACCCCATTGCGCCGTGGGTTGTCGAGGTAGCAGTCCACGAAGGATCCCAGGACCCTGAGCACATCGCGGTGTCACATACTCATCGAGCTCCACCTGAGGTGCGCTCGTCTCGGCCTTGATCACCCCATCGATCGACGTTCAACCGGCTTGGCGAAGAGCTCGCGGATTGTGGCGGGGCAGTCATTGAGATCGGGGTGTCGAAAGTAGGCGAGTATTGGTTGGCGGGTAGTGAGGTGGTTCTCGATCTTGGTGTTGGGCGTAGGCCAATACAGTCGCAGGTAGGAACCACCGTCAGCATCCGTGAATACTCACCGGGGAAGAAGATCACCACAGGGTGCCTCACCATCTCCGTGGTTGCAGGGGCTCGATGATGGTGTGTTGTGCGCAGGAAGGGATAGATCGCCTGATCCGTGATCAGGGTGAGTTGTGGATTCCGCACCGATCACTCCATCAGTTTCGTACAAAGTGCTTTTGTTGGGAATCCGAGTGCTCTGCAGTGTTTCAAATACTCACTTTTCGAATAATGGTCTCGTCCCGAAGAAGGTCCTCGGAGAAATCCCTTCTCCTCAAGGATCTGGATCACCAGCTCCAAAAAAAAAAAACAGGGGGGGTTTTCCAGATTTGAATCACACGCAGTTCCTTCCTGCTTGAGCCCTGGAGCATAACCTTTCACGATCTGGCGCAGCTCTCCTTCTTCGGAGGGTCGTTAGCTAGGTTGATGAAGATTGGATCTCCTTGGCCAACCCTTCATCGCCAAGGAAGCCTGGGCTGAGACAGAACTTTGCTTCCAGTCGTGCATCCAGGCCGTGGTGGTTTTGGGTGCTCATTCGCCTGCGGGCCAGCACTTCGCCTTCGCCACAGCCCGTGATGCCCTGGGGGTGCGACGAGGAAGGCCCACCAGAAGAGCGGGGTCCTCCGCTGAGACCAGCCGTTGAACTTCAAGGGAGAGCAGGGCGTTGCACCGTTCTAAAAACACCTCCTGCCTGCTTTACCAACCAGCAATACCTGCTCGCGGAACATGTGCAGGGAGAGTGGAGCGATTCTTCTGCCGCGAGGACGAGGCCACCTCGGCCAGTTCCGGTGTGGATTGGAGTTCTTGCAGCTCATAGAACGCCACCATGCGGGCCGGCGCAGCACCGGATCCATCCCGGCCAGCTTCTCGGCCAGCACCTCCTGCCACCACGTCAAAAGCCAGCTGAATCCGCTTCAGAGATGCCAGCCAGGGCCATAGCTGTGCGGTCTTCGCCCGACCCAGTGGCCAGGAGCTCAGCTGGGCTGGGGTGAGGGTCTGTACCGCTGTTCGCAGTTCCGGACTCCAGCCGTTTTGGCACTGCTTGGCGGATTCTGGCCTGGAGGGCGATTGCTCGTCAGGACAGCCGTCTTGGTCTTTCTGCCAGTCCGCCTGCTGCAGTGTGAACCTGAGCAATTACGCACGCGAGTTCGGGCCTCAGGCTTGCGGCGGTGAAGCTCAGGCAGTACGCATGGCTCCGACGGCAGTTCTTCGCCAACGTCCCCACAAACTTCTGCGCTTGATCCTGGCACTGCCAAGGGAGCTATCCCATCCAACAAACCCAAGCCCCCATGCCTTTGAGCGCCCACGCAAAGCCTATGGGCGCCAAAGGATTTGGTCAGCGTTTCCTGCCGAAAATTACCAGACCCTGCCAGCAGCAGGTATCTTTAAGGTGCTGTTGATTTGCGGGACCTCTGTCTTGTGGCCGCCTCCAGCTGGCAGACAGCAATTGGCCTGAAAAAGAACGTGGTTCTTGCCCTAGGGTAGCCCGCGAAAAAGTGTTGAAAGCCTTCCAGTGAAGGCGCTGGCTTTGCAGGAGGGCCGGGCATTAGGTCATTTTGCCAGCCAATCCCGAGGCTGGACGATGGACCATTTTTGCTGGATGTTCCCATTCACTTGCGGTGGGGGCTCCACTCAGGCGCTCAAGCTCCGCTCCCCATGCGCCTCTGGATAGATCAGATCCACTGCCTGCGCGCCTCTCTCAACACCTGAAAGAGCACCGTTCGGCTCAGCCTTGAGCATCTCGATCCAGTGGCCCAGATGAGGCGCATGGCTCTCGATCTCGCTGCCCGATCTCCCAAACCGATCCCCAGCAGCACCCGCGCCCAGCCTCAGCGGACCAGCTCCTCGCTTGCCATAGCGAGCCTTTCCCGGAAGACACCGCCCAGATTCCCGCTTCAGGCGGCGACTCATGGCCGGTGGTAGTGATCTGCTCATGGGCCCAGGTGGCAGCAGGAACGCCAGCGGGTGAGTGAAAGCTTGGCGCGATCGGGGCAGCTGGATCCGATCGATCGCTGGCACATAACAGGCCGCGATTCACCCCCAAAAGCTGAACCGGCACCGGCCAGGCCCCCAGCACGGCCTCGGGGCCTCCAGGCGCTCGGGCTCCGGCTTTGACTCAACGCCTTCGGCGAGCTTGCGGGCTTCGATCAAGCGCCGAGGGCCGGGCCCTCGAGATCGGCGGCATTGAAAAGACCGCTACCGGCCGGTAGGCTGGCCCAGCTCTTCAAGGTGACTTTCACCGCCATCGCCTGCCTCCTCGCGTGTGCAAGCTGGGGGCGCAGATGTGAACCGCCTTGCGCCCTTGCGAGCGGAAGATCCCGAGCCTCTTGGCCTCGCCAAAGGCCGCACCAGAACGGCAGGGCGCGACCCGGGATGTGCAGGCCGAGCGTGAGCAGGATCGGATGCGCCGCAGGGTAGCGATGACCGAGATCAAGTTGACGTGGTGGCCACCCGCCAGTGCCATTCCCAGGGGCCGCCGCCAGGGTTGCGACTCCTTCTCCATGAGGGAGACGATGGTATGCGGTGAGCCTTTCTCTGGGGATGGGCCCCTTCGAAACTTCTTGGACTTGGAACGGGGCCGGGTGGTGGTGGCCATGGGTGCGAACGAGCGGCAGGACCGCGGATGGCAACTGCGGCGAGGGCAAGGGGCGGCGAAAGCCGGCTTGCGAAGCCCTTGCGCCGCCGCAGACCATGCGGAAAAACCTGCGCGACTCACCCCCACTGTGAGATTCGTTTGGGCCTCCTGGGGCTGCTGCCGAAAGGACACCGCCACGGCAAGCGTGGGCAAGCCTGAGCGAGGCGGCCCCCGGTTGCCCCACTTCTGGTGCGTGAGCTAAGGGCCGCCAGGCCATCTACCAGCGGCTTCAGGCTGCGCTGCTGAATCTCGCTGGCTCGATCCGCTGCAGCTTCGATGGCGGCATCGATCTCGCCGGACGGCGAACCCAGGAACTGCCTCCATGGCCGCAGCAGCTCCTCCTCCAGCAAGGCCAGGGCTCCTCTTTCTCCGTAGGGGTGATCGATCCAGAGCCGCTTGATCGGGCGGCCCTGCTGGCGCCGCCAGCAGGCCCAGCAGGGTGAGTGGCAGGACGCACGACAGCGGAGGGATCCTGCCGGGAGACGGGAATCGGAGGGCGTAAGCCTGGGCCGGCCGCCAAAGGCGAGTGACGGGACGCGCCCGTTCCGCCGGCGTGGGCAAGGGCGGTGGTGCGCCTCAGCGCAACCGCTTTGCGTAAGCCCTTGCGCCACGGCGTTACCATGAAGGCAAACCCGCCAGCCGACTTCTCAGGCTTCTGCCGTCTTCTCAGTGGCAATGGCTGATCGCCTGGCGTTGTGCTGAATGACTGGTGAACGAGCGAACTGGCGGCATTGTTGGCGAGGTACCAGCTTGTTCGCTGCCCCCGCGCCGCGAACCCGCGAGCCCCTGGCCCCTGGCGGGTGACGGCTTCAATGACGGCCAGAAGTTCAGATCAGCAACAACAACGAGTCGCGGGTGATCCGCAAGCTGGGAGCTGGAGGACTACCTGCGCCGCAACACGGCGCTGGAGCTGGTCTGGACTCGTAGGTTGTGATGCAGGGCCATGCGCCTCAGGCCAGCTCCGCCCTGAGGCTGGCCAGTGCCTTGCGCTCCAGCCTGCTGGGCTGTGGTTGTGGCCACCCCCATGGCTTCGCCGCCTGGCGAATCGAGAGGCCCTGGAGGATTGTGCAGCCTGAGCACGGCGGCCTGATTGGCCGGAAGTTGATCCAGCATTGCTCGAGCTTGGCCTGACTCTTCCGCTCTGCTCTGCGCTGGCCTCAGCAGGGATCCAAAATTCCAAGCAGGCAGAGGCCGGTTTTGGGCTGCGGCTGAAATCCAAGCTTTCGTGCCGAAAGGGTGGTGCCTTTCTCATGCTCGCGGCGTACAAACCCGCACCAGGCGGACGCGGATCCGGAGATGGTGAGCACAGTGCTCCGGTGATGGTGGCCCTGAGAAAGCCTGGGCTGTCTGCGGGTTGCTGAGCCGGCTCTGACTGCTGTGGTGAGGCCAACCTGGCGACCTGGATGCATCTTCTCGCTCGAATCAGACCGGCGAATTGGCGAGAGAAAGCTGCGCCGGTGCATTCGGACGGAGGGGCAGGAAACTCTCAGGATCAGCGGCATCGCGCGCGGAGAGGGTACGGGCATGGCCGTGTGTGCGAAAAACGCGCATCACCAGCCCGAACGCAGGGAAGGGCAAGCTGGGAGCGGATGAGTGGCGGCCACCATCGACCCTTGATCACGCGGGCTGCTTGCCGGATCGTTTCCTGCCGTTTACGGCTTGAACCCGGCTGACGCTGCTGCGATGGCGGCACCACCGAGCAGGGCGAGGATCAGTGAGGCGGACTCAGTGGCTGTATGCAGCCGCAGGCAGAAAACTCTGGGGCAGGCTTTGGGCATCGAGAGACCAGCCGCCAGGCGCACACCGTCCCACGAGGAGATAAGATCGAGGAACTCGCTGATGATCCACCGCCTGCGAGCAGGACAAAGAGGAAGCGGTCGCGGTCGAACGGTGGTTTTGCTGCAGCTCCTCGCCGGCTGCTGGTGGTGAGATCTGGCTGTGTCGTCGCCTCAGTTGGTCCGTCATGGTCTGGCCTCGCTGGGGATGAGCAGGTCAACCGCTTCGATCAAGTCCCAGATGCGCATGGCTCTGCCTGACGACGTTTCGCTGTGGGGTGTGCCGGGGCCTTGGAAGTAGCCCTCACCGCTTTCGGCTGAACCGGTCCAGTTAGGGCGGGCAGCAGCAGGCTGGATCCAGGCCGGCGGGACGGTCTTCAAAGAGCAGGCACCCAGCCGATTCAGGGAAACCTTCGGCTGGATCGTGCAGGCCGGGTACTCCTGGGCGGAAGTTAGATCTCCTGCCACTCATTGCTGTTGGGATCGATCCCCTCGCTCAGTGCTTGCTCCCTGGCGTCGTCGTAGGGCGGTCGGCGCAGGCCGGTGTACTGCACATGGCCCCGCGGCCGGCGCCGCTCCCCGCCTCGATCACATCGAGGTTGGAGAGATCAGGTAAGCTGTCTCGGACGATCATTGCAGCCGATGGAAGCCGGCGGCTCTTCTTCCGTACAGTGGGCGCAATGGCACCAGGCTGGCCCGGTGACGTTTGCCTGTGCAGAAGAAGGACAGCCAGTGCTGCAGCGTTGCTGAGGTCGCCATGTTCTGCTCAAGCCCCCCCCATTGCACAAACCAGTGAACAGCCGCGCTGCGCCGGGCCTTCCAGCGGGGATCCCAGTTCTTGGCGCTGTAGTGCTTGGGTCCTTGCCGTTGAGGTTGCTTGGGTGTAAACCACCGCTGGTGAGTTTGGCCCTACCGTTGGGAATCGTTGTGGAATCCAAGCCACCCGCTTCGTAGCCGGTGACCACGGTCCAGTGGCCGCTGCCGATGGGCTTGGAAGCTGGGGGCCTTTGTTGCAGCAGCCCGGTGGCGACGGGCCGGCCGGCGTCGATCTCTTTGATTCAGATCGGCGGTGACGCCGTTCTGGTGAAAAAGTTGGCCTCCAGCCCGAGCGAACGCAGGGCTGAGAGCTGGGCCTGGGCCTCGGTGCTGTTCGCCGTACTGGGCGCGAATGAACGTTGTAGGCGTCATCGCTGCTGAACCTGTGCCCCAGTAGGCGGCGACAGCATGGCGCAGCTCGAGGAGGAAGCACTCGCCGTAGCCGGTGCCGCTGGCATTGTCGTTCTGGGAGAAGTAGGGCACCACCAGCGGGGTTGGCGCAAGGCTGGTCCGGCGGTGGCCGGCCGGTTGCTGGCGGTTGACTCGCTTGAAA
>Ga0163217_1061776_pt1 | contig 11667 bp, 12 predicted proteins | sample SynspAceP_FD_185933 | JGI IMG/M metagenome (GOLD analysis project Ga0163217, IMG submission 185933) | Saline lake microbial communities from Ace Lake in Antarctica - Synechococcus sp. Ace-P (PacBio error correction) | ecosystem: Environmental > Aquatic > Non-marine Saline and Alkaline > Saline ... | reverse complement strand
GGGGGGGCCCCGGGGCCCCGGGGCCCCCCACCGGTGGCCCCCCCGGGTTAAAAAGGGCCCCCCCCCCCACTGGGTTTTTTTTTTTCCCCCGGAAGGGGCCCAATTGAAAAAAAATTTCCAAAAAAACCCCCAAGTTTTCCGGGGGGGCCTTGGTTTCGGGGGGCCGGGGCGGGCCATAAGGCCCCGGCCCAAACCCCAGGGGGAAGGTGGGTTTTTCCCTTGGGGGCCGGGGTGGTTTCTTTCGGGGGCCGGGTTTGCCGGGGTTTTGGGGGGCCTTTTTTTTTGGGGCCCCCCCACGGCGGCCAGGGGCCCCGGGGGTTTGCGTTTTTTTCAGCCAGGGGGTGGGGGGCGGGTGGCCCCCCGGGGCGGTGGGGTTTGGGGGACCAAAAACCTTTGGGGACGCCCAGGGGGGGGGCTTTTTGTTTCCCGCCCAAGGGGGGGGGGGGGGGGGGGCCCAAAAACCTTTTCCAAAAGGGGGGGGGGGGAAGGGGGGGGCTTGGGGAAAGGGGGGGGGGGGGGGGGGGGGGGCCCCCAGGTTTTTTCTCCGCGGAGGAGGGGCTTTGGGGGGGGGAAACCCTTTTTCCACCCCCCAAGGGATGGGGGGGGCGTTTGGGGGGGACCAAGCCAAGGGGGGCCCCCGCCGTTTTGGGGGCGAATCCCGGCGGGGGGCCCGGTAAAGGGGGAAAGGACCGGGGGGGGCCCAAAATCTTTTTGCCAACGGTTGGTCCAACGAAGGGGGGGGGAACCCCCCCCCCCCCCCCCCCGCGGGGGGCCCCTTGGGGGGGGCCCGGAAATGCCGGAAGGAGGTGGGGAAATTTTTTTTTTCCCGGTGGTCCCCCAACGGGAAGGGGTTTTCCCCACCTCTTCCCTTTTTTGGAGCCGGGGTTCCCTCCCAGGGCTTTTTTTTTTTTTTTCCCAGGGGCGGGAATTCCCCCCAGGGGCAAAGGGGGGCCCCAAAAGCCGGGCTCTTTTCCCTTTTCCTTCAAAATGCGGGAGGGGGGCTTTCCGATTTTCCCCCCGGGGTTTTTTGGGGGGGGGGGGGGGGGGCTGCCCGAAAAAGGGGGGGGGGGCCCCAAAAAAAGGGGCCGGGCCCCGGGGCGGGGGGGCCTTGGAAAAAACAGCGGGTTTCTTTTCCGGGGCCCCCCCCCCCAGGTTAAGGGGGGCAGGGGGGCCTTGGGAAAAGGCCCGGTTAAAAAAAAAAAAGGGGGAAAAAAGGGGCTGGTTTTTGGCTTGGGGGCTTTTCCCACGGGCCCATGGGGCAAAAAAAAAAGGGGGGGGGGCCGAAAAAGGGGGCCGATGGGCTTTTTTTGGGCCCCCGTTTAAAAAAAAACTTACCCCCCGGGTTTGGAAATTCCGGCATTTTTTTTGTTAAAAGCCCCCCAAAAAAAAAAAACTGGGGGCCCGGGTCCCAAAAAAAAGGGGGGGCCAAGAAAGAAACCCTTTTTGGGAAGGGGGTGAGGGAAATTTTTTTTCCCTTGGGGGAAGGGGGGGGGTTCGGGGGGGGGTTGGGGGGGCGGGGGGGAAAAAAAAAAAGGCCGAAAAAAACCCCCCCCCCGGATTCCAAAAAAAGGCCGCGGGTGGGGGGGGCCCCCCAGGGGGGGCCGTTTTGGAAATTTTTTTTTTCCCCCACCTTGAAGGTTTGGGGCTTTGGGCGGGGCGGGGGGGGGGAAAAAAAAGGGGGGGGGCCCCCCCGCCCCCCAGGGCAAAAAAAACCCCCCCCCGGTTTTTCAAAGGGCCAATTGGGGGGGGGGGGGGCGGGGCTTTTTTCGGGGGGGTTTCTGTTTGAGTTTTTTTTTTCGTTTTTCAAACCTCTCGGGGGCCGGGGTGGGGTCCCGGGGGGGGGGGAAACCCCCTTCGAGGGGAAAAAAAAAAAAAAAAAAAAAAAAAAAAAAACATTTGTTGGGGAAATTTTTCCCCCAAAAGTTTTTTTCGGGGGCGGGGGGGGAAAACTGGGGGGCCCCCATTCCCCCCGGGGGGGGGCCCAAAGGGGGGGAATGGGGGGGCTTTGTCGCGGGGTTTGCTGGGGGGGGGGATTTTTTTTTTTTTTTTTTTTTCCCAAATTTTTCCCGGGGGCCCCCACCGAATTCCCGCCCCCCCCCTTTTTCCAACCCCCCCCATTCCGAGGGGGGGGGGCCTGTTCCCCTTCCCCCCCCCCCGGGCCCCAGGGAGCCCCGTTTTTGGAGGTTTTCCAAAAAAAGAATCCCCCCCAAAAGGGGTTTGAGATTTTGGGGGGAGGATTTCCCCTTTCCCCCCGGAATTTTTTTCGGGGGGGCCTTTTTTTTGGGGCTGGTCCCGCCCCCCAAGGCCCCCCCCACCCCCCCCGCTTTGCCCCCCCCCCAAAAAAACCCCCCTCCCCCCCCCTTGGCCCGGGCCAAAATGTTTTTTCAACCCTTTCCCCCCAAGGGCTTTGCTTTTGGGAACCCCCGGGCCCCCCCACCCTCCCAAAAACCCACCGCCGCCAGGTTGGGGGGGGAAACTTCGAAAACCCCAAAAACCCCGTTTTTCCCAAGGGGGGCCCCGCTTTGCCGGGGGGGGCCCCGGGATGCCCGGGTTTCCCCTTTTGGGAAAAAAAACCCCGCGTTAGCCCCCCCTTTCGCGGGGGGGGGCCCCCCAGGGGGCGGGGCCCCCGTTTTGTTTTTTTTTCCCTTCCCTTCGTTTTTTGAATTTTGCTTTTTTTTGGGGGCCTGGGGTTTTTTGTAAGGGGCCGAAAAGCCAGGGATTGGGGGAACGGGGGCCCCAGGGGCGGGGTTTTCCCATTTTTCGGGGTGGGGGGGGGGAAAAAGGGGGGCAAAAGGGGTAGTTTTTTTCGGGGAACGGGGGGGTTTTCCGGATTTGTTGATTGGCCCGGGGTTTCCGGAAGGGGGGGGGGGCGGTTTTCCCCTTTTTTGCTCCTTGGGGGGGAAAAAAAAAACGCCCAAGCCCCAAAACCCCCTGGGGAACCCCCCCGGGGGGCTTGGCTTGGAAAAAAAGGGTGGGGGGTTTTCCGGGGGGGGGGGCCCAGGGGGCCGGGGAAAATTCGATTAAAAAAAGGGGGGGCCCGTTTCCCCGCCCCCCGCCTAACCCCCCGGGGGCGTTTTGGTCGGGGCCCGCTTTTTTTTCTTGGGCTTTTTTCCCCAAAGGGCCTCCGCCCCGGAAAACTGGGACCAAAAACCCAAAATCCCCAAGCCCAAACGGGCGGGGCCGGAAAAAAAAGTGGGGGCCCCCGAATTTTTCGGCCCCCCCGGGGGCAAGCGAAAATAAAAAAAAAGGGGGGCCCAAGGGGCGTTTTTTTTTTTTTTTTCCCCTCCCGGGTTTGGGACCCCCCACCCGGGGGGGTAGGGGGGAAGTTTTTTAAAGAGCGTTTTTTTTTGGTTTAAAAAGCTTGGAGGGGGGGAGGGGTTGGGGTGGGGGCCCAAAAAAAGGGGGCCCCCCCCCCTTTTTCCGCCGGTTTTTTGCGAATTCCAGCAGGGGCCGGGGGCCCCCCCGGCCATCCGGGGGGGGGGCCCCGGGGCCAAGGGGCGGGGGCCCCGGGGGATTCCGGTTTTTTTTCCTTTTGATTTTTCCCGGGGCCATTTTCCTTTTCCCGGTTTTTTTTCTTTTGTCCTTTGGGGGGGGGGCCCCCCGGTTGGGGGGGGGAAACCAAAAAACAAGGGGGGCTGGGGAAAAGCCCCCCAGGGGGCCAAAAGGGGGGGCGGGGGGGGCCCGCCCCCCCCGATCCCCCCCGGGCTTTTTGTGGGCGGGAAACCCCAAAGAAGAAAAACCCCCCAAGGGCCCAGGGGCCAAAAAAAGGGGGGGGGGGGCCGGGGGGCCCCCCCGGGTTTGGTTTGGGGGGCCCCCCCGGGCATTTTTTTTTTTTTTTTTTTTTTCCCCCCCGAGAGGCCCCCCCCCCTGGCCGTGGGGGGGGGGGGGAAAACCCCGCCAAAAAAGGGGCCCAAGGGGGCAAGTGGGCCGGAATTGGGGGGGCCATTGGGGGGGGGCCACCCTCCAGGGGGGGGCCCCCTTTTCCAAAAAGGGGCCCCGGTATTTGGATTCCCCCAAGGGGGGCCCCCAGGGGGGGCCCCCAGGGGGCCCCCGGTTGCGGTGGAATCCCCCGGGGGGGCCAGGGCCCCGGGGCCCCCCCCGTGGGCCAGGGCCTTCCCCCCAACCCCCCGGGGGGAAATTCCCGGGGGGGGGCCGTTGGGAGGGGGTTTTTTTTTTTTTTTCGGGCCCCTTCGGGGGGGGCCCCCGGGGGGGGGGGCCCGGGCTTTTTGGGGGGGGGGCTTGGGTGGTCCAAAAAAAAAAAAAAAACCCCCCCCCCCCCGGCTTTCCCCCCCCCCCCCCAAAAACTGGGAAAAAAACTTTTGGGGGATGTTTTTTTCCCCCCCACGGGGGGGGGGCCAAAAAAAACCCCTTCCCCCACCTGTTTCCAATTTTCAAAAACCCCGGATTTTTTTCCCCCCCCCCAAATTTTCCCCGGGGGGGCTGGAAATTTTTTTCGGGAATCCGGGAGGGGGGCCTTTTTTCTTCCCGGGGGCCGGGGCCACGGGGGGGCCTGTTTTGCGGCGGGGGAATTTTTCTTTCCCCCCTTTTTCCTGTTTTTTTTGGGGGGCCCCGGGGGGGGCCGGAAAGGGGGGAATTGTTCGGTCCCGAAAAACCGGTGAAGGGCATTTTCCCCCACCCCCACCCTGGGGGGGGCGGGGGCCGCCCCCCCAACGGGCGCGGGGCCCCCCCTGCCTCCGGACGGGGAACAAAAAGGGCCATTTCCCCACCCCGGGGGCCCAAAAAAAAAGCAAAGGGATTCCCCTTTGGGGCCTTCCCCAAGGGAGAGCCCCTTTTTTTCAGGGGGCCATTTCCCGAAAGGGGATTTTCCCAGTTTTTTTTGGGGGGGGGGGCCCCCATGGGCACGGGGGGCCCAAAAAAGGGGGCCCAGGCCGCGGGGGCGGGCGGGGCCCCCCGGCCAAAAGCAGGGGGGGGGGGGAGATGGGGGTTTTTCCTTGTTGGGGGCCCAAAAAAGGGAATTGTTTTTTTTTTCCCCCCCCCCCAAGGTTTGCCCCCCCCCGGGCCCCTTTTCGGGGACCCCCTTTTGGGGGGGCTGCTTTTTCCAGAAAGGATTTTTGCGTTTTTTTCCCCAAATTTTTTTCCCCCCTTTTGGGGCTGGGAAAAAAAAAAACCCCCCCCAGGTTCCCGGGGGGCCCCCGGGCCAAATTTTGCCCTTCGGGGAATTTTTCCCAAGGCCCCCCCCAAAGGGGAAAATTTTTTTCCCGGGGGGGGCCAGTGGGCCGAAGGAAAAAGGGCCCAAACCAAGGGGCAGGGGTTTTTTGGTTTTTTTTTTTTTGAGGGGGGGGGGGCAAAAAAAGGGTCCCAGGGGGCCCTTGGGGGGCGGGGGTTTTGTGGGTTTTTTTTTCCCCCCCAGGAACCCCCCAAAAAAGGGCCCCATTCCCCCGGGGGGGGGCCCCCCAGGCCCCCAACCCCCCGGGGGGGGGCAAAAACCCCCAAAGCCCCGGGGGCTTTTCCCCCCGATTTTCCCCCCAAAAAAAAGGGGGGGGCCGGGACCCCCCGGGCCGGCCCTCCCCTTTGGCTTCAACCCCCCCCCCTTGGGGAAAAAAAAGGCCGGGTCGGCCCCCCCCCCCCAAGGGGCCCTTTTTCCCCCAACCCCCCCAAACCCCCGGGCTTGGCGGGAAAAGGGGGGAAAAAAAAAAGCCGGGCTTTTTTTCTTTAGGGGTTAGTTGGGGGACCCCGGCCCCCAATCTTTTTTTGCGGGGGGGGGGCTTTTTCCCCAACCTTCGAAAAAAAAAAAAGCCAGGGGGGATTGGGGGGGCCCGGGGGGTGGCGCCCACTTTTTTTTTTTTCAAAGATTTTTCGGGGTTGGGAAAAGGTGCTGGGGATTTCAGCGGGGGGGGGGGCGGGGGGGGCTCGGGAGGGGGGGTTCCTTGAAGGGGGGAAAAACAAAAACCCCAAATTTCCTTCAAACCGGGGGGCCCCCCCCCCGCGGGTCCCTTGGGGGAAAAAAGTTTGGGCCCTCCTTTGAATTCCCCGGGGGGGGGGGAACCAAAAACTTTCATTCCCCCAAAGGGGAAGCCCCCAAGGTTTTCGGGGTAAAAAAAAAAACGGGGGGCCTTTGCGGTTTTTGGGGGGCCCCCCCCCTGGGGGAATTTTTTTTCTTTTTTTTTTTTTGGGGCTTCTTTTTTCCCTTTTCCGGGGAAAGGGGGGCTGGGGGGGAAAAAACCTGGGGGGGGGGGCCTTTTTTTCCCGGGGCCGGCCAAAAAAGGGGGGCCCCCAAAAGCGTCGGGTTAATGGGCCGGTCCGGAAAGCCGGCCCCCTCCCAAATAGGGAGGGGGGGAAAAAAGGGGGGGGATTTCAGGGGGGGGAAAGAAAAATTTCCGTTCCCCTTGGGGCCCCCGGGGGGCCCGAGGGGGATGGGGGATTTGTTGCTTTTTGTCCTTTTTTTTTGCTTTTGGGGGCCCAGGGGCCGGGGCCGCTGCCCAAGCTTTTTTGGGGGGGGGGGGGGAAATCCCGGGCTTGGGGGTTTTGGCCGGGGACGGTCCAAACGGGAAAAAAATTTTTTTTCCACCCCCCGGCTTTGGTTTTTTGCCCCGAATTTTTGGTTTTATTCCGAAAAGGGGGCTGGGGGGCCGGGGGGGGGCCCTTTTTACCAGGGGTGGGGGGGGAAAAAAAAAGGGGAAAAACCCCCCCGCCCCCGGGGGGCCCGCTTTTTTTTTTTTTTTTTCTTGGGGCGGGGCAGGTTTTTTTTTCCTTTTCCATTTTCCCCCCCCAAACCCGACTTTTTCCCGTTTTTGGGCCCCCGGGGGGGGCCGGGTTTTTTTTGGGCTGGGTGATTTTTGTTCCGGGAGGGGGGGCGCACCACCGGGCGGTTTTCCCCCAACCCCCCGGCCCCTTGGGGAAAAAAAACTTCGTGGAACCAAAATTTTTCCCGGGTTTTTCGGAGGGAATTTTTTTTTTTCCCCGCTCCCAGCAAAAGGGTTCCGCTTAGGGGGGGCCAGGCCGGAAAAAACCCAAAAGGTTTCGGGCCAAAAGTTTTTTTTTTTTTTCCCCAATTGGGGCCCGGGTTTTCTTACCCCCCCGGGCTTTGGGGAACAAAAACGGGGGGCCCCAAAAAACGGCAGCCCCACGATCGTGGATTTTTTAGGGGCCCCATAGGGGGTGTTTTTTTGGCCGCTTGTTTTTTCCCCCCGGCCCCCCAATTTTCCAAACCCCCCCCCCAAAACCCGCTCCCGGGGCGGGGCCCCAACCCGGGCCCAAAGGCAAAAAAAAGGGCCCCACCGGGGGGGACCCCCCCCCCCCCCCCCCCCCGGGGCCTTTTTGGCCAGGGAATTTTTTTTTTTCCTTTCGTTTTTTGATTTTTTTTTAAAAAAAAACCCCCCCCCGGGGGGCCTTTTTTTTTTCCCCCCTTTGGCAAACTTTTTTTCCCTCAACCGCCACCGATTTTTTTTTTTTCCCAGGGAAATCGGGGGGGCGGTTTCCCCCCGGGGGGGGGCCCAAGGGAAAAAGGGTTTTTGAAGTTTTCCTTTTCCCGCCGCCTTTTCAAACCCCCTTTTTTTCACCGGGGAGGGATTGGCGGGATTTTTTCCCCCCGGGGGCCCCCAAGGGGGCCGGGGGGGGGGGGCCCCAGGGGGGGAATAAAGGGAATGGGTCGGGGGGCGACGGGATTTCCTTTTTTTTTTTTCCTTTCGGGGGGGCAGGGGGGGCCCCCCCCCCAGGGCTGGGCGGGGGGGGGGGGCCCCCCCCCACCTTTGGGGCGGCAACCCTTTTTTTTTTCAATTTTTTTTTTTCTTTGGAAAACCAAAGGGGGGGGGACGGGGGCCCCCGCAAGCCCGGGGGCGGGGGGCCCTTTTCCCACCAGCTTTTTTTTTTGGAAAACTTTGGGGGCAAAAAGGGAATTTTTTCCCCCCCCTTGGGGGGGGGCCCAAGGGGCCCCGCCCCCCCAACGGGTTTGTTTTGGGAGGGTGGGGGGGCCTTTTTTTTCCTTGGATTTTTTTTTCCCTTCCCCCAAAAACCGCCCCCCAACCCCCTTTTTCAAAAAACCCCCCGGGTTTGTTTTGGGGGGGGGGGGTTTTTTGTCCCCACCCGGCCCCGTTTTTTTTTCCAATAAAGGGGGCCGAAATTTTCGAATTCAAACCAAAATCCGGGGGTAAAAAAAAAAAAAGGGGGGGGCGTTTTGGGCCCCTGGGGGGGCGAGGGGCGGAAAAAAACCGAAGGGGGGGGGGGGAACCCCCGGGGAGGGGGGGGCCCGGGGGCGGCTTTTTTTGCCTTTTTTTTTTCCCTTTTTCCCCCTCGGAAACACCCCCCGGGGGGATTTTGGGAATTCCCAAGGGCGCCCGAATGGTATTCTTTTTGCCCGGGCTTTTTTTTGGTCTTCGGGGATTTCGGGCTTTTTTTTTTTGGGGATTGGGGCCGGGTTTCCGGGGGCTTGGTTTCCCCGGGGGGGAGGGGAAAAAAAAAGGGCGATTCCGGGGCGGGGTTGAATTTGTTTATTTTCCGGAACCCCGCGGGGAAATTGGAAAAATTTTTTGATTTGGTCCCGGGGGGAAAAGGGGAACTTCCATTGAGGGGGGGGGGAAATATTTTTTTTTTTTACAAGGGGGGTTTTTTCCCCCCCTTGACCGGCCATGAACCCCCCTGGGGAGTACGGATGAAAACCATTATATTTGGGCAAAGGTTGGGGGAAAAAGCTTTTTTTGGTCGGGCGGGATGGGGGGGGGCCCCCTTGTGCGCAGGGGGGAAAAACCCCGGGGGGCACCAGGGGAGGGGATTATTGAAATTTACCCCAAAACCCCTTCCCGGGGGGAAAACCCCACCAAAAAGGGGGGGCCCAAAAAGCCAGGGGAGGCCCCACGGCGCGGGGGGGCTTTAAAATCACCCAAAACCCCGTTTCGGCGAAAATTTCGGGGGCGGGGAGGGGAGCTTTTTCAATTCGGGGGATATTTAAGGGGGAGGAAAGGGGGGTTTCTTGATATGGGGTTTATTCAATTTATTTTTTTTCCAGGGAAAAAGAAAGAGAGAGAGAGACTGGCAAAGGGAGGGAGGGGGCCCCCCCCCCCCAAAAAAGAATTATATTTTTTCTGAAAACCACGAAAAGGTTTTTTTGGCGGGGGGAATTTTTCAGGGCCGTTTTCATGGGCCCTCCCGGGCTGGGGGGAAAAGGTTGAAAATTTCCCCAAACCTTCCCCCGGGGATTTTTTTTTTGGAAAACTGGAAAAAACCCCCCCCCCCGCCCGTTTTAAAAAAGATTTTTTTGGGCCCGCCGGTGGACTTTTCAAAGCCCGAAAATTTCAAACGCCCCGCCCTCTTGGGGCCGTGTTTGGGGGGGCGGTTTTTTTTTTGGGGCCCCCAAAGGGTTCGCCCAACCGGGGGGGAAAAAAAAAACCCCCGCGGGGGGGGGCCCCCATGGGGTGGGTTTGGGGGGAACCGAAAAATTTCGGGCCCATTTTTGGGGGGGCTTCCCAAATTTTCCCCCAACCCATTTCCGTTGGGGGAAGCCCAATTTTTTCGGGAACCCCACCGTTTTTTTTGCGCCTTTGGAAAAGGGCAAGGGAACTGTCGGGGGGAATCCGGTTCCCCAACGAGCAAAGGGGGGGGAAGGGCCGGCCCCTTGGGGGGGCCCCCGGTTTAATTTTCCGCCCCCCCCCCCCCGGTTTTTCCCCGGGGGCTGCTTCCCCAAACAGCCCCCCCCCAAAAAACCCCCCCCCCGAAAAAAAGGTTTTGGGGGGGGCTTTTTGGCCCCCCACCAAATCCCCAAAAAAAAACCTGCCCTTGGGGGGGGGGGGCCCCCGGTTAAAAGGCCCCCCCAGGGACCCCCCCAACCCGGGGGAGGGGGGGGAATCCCCGGGGAAAAAATTTTTGGGGGGGGGCCGAAGGGGGATTCCCCCCAGAGGGGCCCGGGGGGGAATTCGGGCAGGAAGCGGTTTGGGCCCCCCCTTCGGGGCCAATTTAGGGGGGGGACCCGGAAGGGTTTTTTTTGGGGGGGGGGGGGCCCCCCCCACCCCCGCTGGAGGGGATGGATTTTTTCCTTTTTTCGGGGGGGGGCCCCCCCAAAAATTTTGGCGGGCGGTTTTTTTAAAAAATTTTCTTCAACCCCCCCCGGGGGCTATGGGTTGGCTTTTGGTAGGGCCCCAATTTCCCCCCCCCCCCCCCCAACCAAGGCCGGGGATTTTTAAACCAAACCTTTTTTTTTTTTTTTTTCCGTTTTTGTTCCCCCCCCGGCCAAAAAAAAACCCCGGGCGGGGGCCCCCCCAAAATTTTCCAGCCTTTTTCGGGGGAAAATTTTTAAAACTGCACGAAAAAGGGCCGAAAGTTTTTTGTCGGGAGGGGATTTGGGGGAAACCGGGGGATTTTTTTTGGCTTTGGGGGATTTTTTTTTGGCGCCTGGCGGGGATTTTTTCCGGGGGGTTTGTTTTTTTTCCCCCCAAAAAGGGAGGATTTGTTGCGAAGCCGTTTCGGGGGAAACATTTACGAAAAAAAAAAAAAACCGGGTTTTGCGGCGGGGGGGCCCAGGGGGGGGGGCCCCCCCCTTTTTTTTTTTTTTCAAATTTCCCCCCAAAACCCCCCCTAGGGAGGGGGTGGCCCCCGGGGGGAAAAAAAAAAAGGGGCCCTTTTTGCGCCAGGGGCCCAAAAAAAACCCCGGGGGGCTTTTCCTTTTTCCAGAAAAAAAAGGGCCCCCCCCCCCGGGGGCCCCCAAAAGGGGGGGGGGGGGGGGGCCCGCCCCGGCCAGGGGGGGGGCTTTTGGGCCGCCGCCCCTTGAATTACGAAAACAAGGCCCACCCCCGGGGGGGTTCCCGGAACCACCCCCCCCGCGTTTTTTGGGTCCCGGGGAAAAAATTTTCCCGGGGGCCCCGTTTTTTTAAAGCCGGGGGGGGGGGGGGGCCCAGTTTTAGGGGGGGGCCTGGGGCTTTTTTTTTTTTTGCGCTGGGGGCCTTTTTCCGGAAAAAAATCGGTTTTGTTCCCGCCCCCAAAAGTCGGGGCTTTTTGGGGCGCTTTTCCCAAGGGGCCCCCCGTTTTTTTTTGCCCCCCCCGGGGGGCCAGGGGGGGGGGCCTTGGGGGGGGGATCCGAGCCAAAATTTTGGGGGGGGGGGGGGGGCAAAGGTTTTTTTTTCCCCCAAAAAAAAGGCGGGGGAGGGCTTTGCCTCCCAAAACCCCCCGTGGGGGCCCGGGGCCGGGGCCCCATTGGGGGAAGGGCTGGGGGCCCGCAGGGGGCTTTTTTTTTTTTCCCCGGGGGGGGGGCGGCCGCTTTTCCCCAAACCCCCCCTTTTTTTTCCCCCAGGGCCCCCCCCGGCCAAAGGGGGGCTGGGTTTGAGGGATTTTTTCCGGGGCCTTTCTTTTGGGGCCCCCCCCCCCCGTTTTTTTCCCGGGGGGGCCCAAGGGGGGGGATGGGTGGGTGGGCTGTTGGAAAAAAAGGAATTTAAACCGGGGCCCCAAAAAGGGGCCAAGGGGGGGGCGGGGGGCTTGGGAAAATTTCCAACTTTTTTTTTATGGGGCCGTTGGGTTCCCCGGAAAAAAAAACCAAGGAATTTTCCAGGGGTTTTTTTTGGGGGGCCCCCGGGGCCCCAAAACCCAAACCCCCCCGGGGCCTTCGGCCCGGGCGGGGCCCCCACCCCCCCCCCCGGGAATTTTTTTTTTCACCCGGGGGCCCCCCAAAAGCCCCCCCCAAGGTTGGGGCCGGGGGGGGGCCCTTTTGAAAAAGGGGGGGGCAAA
>Ga0163217_1056855_pt1 | contig 11667 bp, 16 predicted proteins | sample SynspAceP_FD_185933 | JGI IMG/M metagenome (GOLD analysis project Ga0163217, IMG submission 185933) | Saline lake microbial communities from Ace Lake in Antarctica - Synechococcus sp. Ace-P (PacBio error correction) | ecosystem: Environmental > Aquatic > Non-marine Saline and Alkaline > Saline ... | reverse complement strand
TGTCTTTGTTCGGTTTCGCAGAGGTGGCGGGCGGGGTTGTGCTGCCGCCGCCGCGCCAGAGTGAATCAGGACGAAGATAGTTTACAGTCTCAACGATTTTCGATTTCTCCGCAGATAGCTCTGCATCGGAATATGCAGCCCGTCCGTGAATCGCAGATTAGCTACGCCAGCGCGGCCTCTTTTCGGGGGATCACCGCTCGCGGTTGGACGGCGCATCGGAGTTCGGCAAGGCGTTTGTAGCTGGTCCAGCGTCGGGTTAGCGAATGCAAGGCAGAGTCTCTTGCTCATTCGGGTGGCATATTGCTGATGTTTGGTTGCGTCAGAATGCCTTGTATTGTCCGTATAAAGATCGACCGGAACGCCTCTCCTATTGCAGCAGCGCTCGGCATTCCGACTGACCGCGAATCCACCTTCGCGCGTTCCACAGCGTCGCATGTTGCCTTGTGAAATTCCGAAATTTAATCGGCTGCGGCCCGCATCGCGTCGTATCCCGCTTCAAAGTCAGTCTCGCAACGTAGGTCGAGGCGCTGAGAACGATCATCTGCAACGTGTGGGACGTGATGTAGGTGCGCTTGCGCGTTATTCCGGCCGCCAGAAATCCTTGCGAGCTCGGGGTTCACTCCGGCATCGTTTGCGATTATAATGCGTAGCGCGAGAACGCCCACGTGATGCCGACCCGGCTGCACGCGAAAATCCCACAGCTTCCGACACGGTGACGTTCGCCTTGATCTCTTCAAATCCTATGAAGTAGTGCGCCCCGGCTGTCGTTAACATTCTCGGGCGTTCCGTTGGTCATGGGCGACGGCGGGTTCTGGGGCCGCCCGCCGAGAATTTCGGGAACCAGGAAAGTGCTGTCATACGGAGAGTGCAGTTGAATCTGCCTGAAATTGGTCCAGCAGCAACTCGTTCTGCGTTCCTGCAGTGCGCCCATTCGCCGATATTCAGACCGCGCCACGGCGTGAACACTTCGCCGTCATAGAACGTCTGGACCAGGAATGCGTGTTGAAATGTTGACCCAGCGGAGGCGCTACTGTCGTAAAACTCGCGGCGGGAGATTGTCTTGGAATCATAGTATTCTCTCCTTGTTTGGACTGGGCCGGTTTAGCGCGGCGCAGCAGTTTCTGAGGTGGAAGACGCGAAAGAGCAATGTTGAAACAGTGTAGGAAGATGCAAATATGCCGCCGCCGCGTCGGTCGAACGGGTACGCAGCGAGGTGATATCGCGATCGGCAAGTCGGAATCCGGGGTGATAGAACAGTCAGCGAACTGGCAAAGCTGGATGATGGAAGGCGAAAACACGGTGTGCGCCGTGATCCACCGGTACTATGTATAGGTAGGTGACTTCATGAAGGCCTGCATGGGGCGAGGCGCCGATGTGCGCGTGCCGCCTCTTCGAGGACAGGTCGAAAATCCACCATCGAGGCGTGACCGTGGCGATCACGAAGGCAGCGTGACAAGGCATTGGCCGATCAGGCGGCGGTATAGTGGCGCCAGCCTTGCGTCAGATAAAAGAAGTGTTACAGGCCAGCCCCAGCACCAACCGCAGATGGACGGCAGGAGAACACGGCTCGCAGCGATTCGCGCAGGGTGGTCGATGGTTAGAAAAGATTGAGGCAGGCGTGCCGCCACGGTCGAGATTAGATCGTCAGCTTTCGCAGGCCGAACGAAGTCTTGGAACGCGGGGCAGAAAAGTCGGCGAGACAAAAAAAATCCGATCAGCGCAGCGACAAGATCAATCAGGGGAAAATCGAGGATTCGCTCGAATTGAAACCGGCCCGATCAGTGGCGACGGGGCACCAGCAGACGAGAGCCGTAAAAGCCTGCGATTGACGCGAAACGTAATTCGGGATCGATGTTTCATTCATAGACGCGCCTTCTGCGCATTGCGCCCAGCGCGAGATATAAACAGGCATGGCGACGCGACAGTCAGAACAACCGACCGCGGACGCGGCACCTAATGCCGCGACCCGACTTCCGGCGATCTCTGGTAGATGTGGTCGTGCCGGGAATACCCTCCAGCCGCCTTTCAGGCGGGAAACCACGATAGACGAAATGGCCAAGCGCGAACACAGAAGTGTTCCGGCATAGACACGGGCAAGCGACAGCGACATGTTTAGTGCGCATGACATGCACGCGATGAACGAGAGACTGCGCGCGCTCCTCGAAGCGAGGTATCGATTGATCGGCGCGGATCATCGACAGGACATGAACGGCAGCGTGACCTGCACCAGACCGATCACCACACGAAGTCGTGTACATCAGCAGGCACTGGACGAGTGATCCCGAGTCATGAGACCGTTGTTGATAGCCCGTTGTCGCCCATCAGAAAACATCATGCCATACAGGCCGGATGACCATGTCCAGCTGCATGGTTGCCCAGAACAAGAATCGTGAGCAGCGTGGGCGGACGTGCCGGATCGGCGCGCGAGATGTAGGGCCAGAGGAAGCATCCGAGGCAGATTACAGCGAGAAACCCGAGGAAACAGACTAGATCGCGTTTTGTAATAGATCGCAGGTGAAGAGCGTTCATAGGTTGTCATGTAATGTCGCTGGAACGATAATCCACCCTGCGGTCGCCTGTCGAAGCTTATTGGCGAAGAGAACAGACTGGGATCAGGAAGAACAGGATAAGGAAACAGATCGCAGGGAGCACCACACCACAGCCGGTCGCAGCCACCAGTCGGTTGGATTTGTGCAGTGGCTCTGGTCAGTTCGGCCATCGGGGCATCCGCGCCCGAGCGTGGAGTCGGGCATTATAACCCGGAATCGCTTGACGGTGACGCGGATAGGTGGCGGCGTGATGCTAGGTTCGATGCACGATGGGCTGCGGCGAGGTCACCTCCGGATCGGATCGATGACGGTAATGTCAATTGCGCGTCCAGGCAACCCGTCTTAAGCGCGCGAGCACAGCCATCAGCCCGGGCATCCAAAAATCCACCGCATGTGGCCATCCCGCTCAAACAGCCTTTGCGCCTCTTCACAGCGCAGCCTGCGTGGCCGCAGAATCTGCTTAAGTTCCAAAACCGAATTTCGAGCGAACGACAGATGCAAGCGCGAACTCAACCCTGCCAGCGCGCTAGCGTTATTCGAAACTGCGGGATCACCGTGTCATCACTGTCAGAACCTGAACTTGTGCCAGAAGCAGCCGCAATGTGCATTGCGTATACACGACAAGCACAGGAAGTGACCGCTTCACCGTGCAGGGCGCAGGCCAGGGTTCGCAATGCAGTCGATTACACAGCTTCGACGCATCGCGTTCGGCCTCGGACGATCCTGAGAACCGTTTCGGGCCACCCCTGATCGTTTTCGTATTCCGATTACGACCGGGGCCCGGGTGATCTGGTTCCCGAGTGACACAGCCCTGGGCTCTCCAGGGACTGAAGGCCCGCTGTGACGAAAATTCCGGAGTCTGAATCGGTACACAAATACGGACGTAACTTGCGTTTATTGACTGTCTTTCTGGACTCAGCGTAACTGTTATATGAGTCAAGGTTCGCATTGTGACCTGCCGAGAAGAAAGGCACTCGTGGATAGGTCCGAGATAATTCGGAACATTATGGCTGTGTTCTTTTTGATCTGAAAACCTACCTAATGATAGGTAAATAGTTTTTTCTGTTTTTTAACAGTGATTACAAATGTTGTCCAAATGGTGCAGGGCATCTTGCTTAGCCTATTGCTTAGCAACAGCGCGCTTGCAGAACGATTATGAAATTTTCAGCTTGTTAGCAGTCATTTCCTCCGGACAACCGTCCAGTCTGACCCAAGGTCTTTTCCCGAAACCCGCCCTCGTTAGCCTGCGATGCGCGCCAACTTGAGCCTTGCCGACAAACTAAGGCCTTTACGGACGCGTGCGTTTCTGGCGCGGCTTCCTTTACTAATGGGCGGCCGAAGAACCGCGAAAAATCTTGCGGGCCGGATCGCATCAGTCTGCATTTCCTCGAATACGGGGCCGTCTTAGCGATGCAGACCGGGCGCGGGCAGACAGTGCCGCACAATCGCACAACATCGACACCTAATTGTGCAGTCGGACCGACGCAGCACCGATGATCGCCGCTGCGCGCTCTCTGGAAGGCTGGCTGGTCCGCGAATTGGGTGCGTTCCTGCACACGGGTGCCGGGGGTAGTGGCGGCCCATGCCAACGCAACCCGACACTGGCCTGAAAGGCGGCGCGAAAGGTCAGCCGCGGAAATCAGGCTCGGAAGCTTGAGGATTTTCCGTCCTCTCGCCAGTCGCCACTCGATCCGCGAACCTATGCGGCCAAAAAAGAAGCCTGTGCCTTCAGGCCCAGTCGAACGGCCGTGCAGCGCACAACAATCGCCGTCGTCATGTAATCGACAGACGTCGGCAGCTGGACTGATCCGGTTGCCTGCCCCGAATTCTCTCCGCAGTCGGCACCCGGTTTTGGCGGATTTCAACTGGCGGGCGTTGCGGTATACACGTCGGACCTTGCGCATTTGGGACAGGGCCAAACGAAACGCATTCAGGATGGATCCGACGCGGCATGTTCGCCATGAGGCTTTGCCCTATGCGCTGCATGCTGAAGGGCTGGCGGCAGTCATGCTGAACTGGTCCGAACGCAAGGAACGGGACCGCGAATGCGCCCGTCGCCGGCTGGCCGAAAAGCGACTGGTCATTACCATGATGGCTGTGGCTGCCTCCCGGCGCGGTTGAACGTCCATGTCTCGCACGCAAACCGCTGTCATACGCGTCAGCTCAATACACCGTTGGGAGCCCGGTGGGGAGGCTCTACCCGACCCTGCACTGGGCCAAGGGAACAGCGACACGGGAGGGGTGGTCACAAAACGCAGGCTGGAAGATCACCAACCAGGTGCGGCGATGGTCAGTGCTGCCGGCGCTGGCATGCCCGCCTTGAGGGCGGCAGGGATCAGCGCTAATCCACGAAGCAGCTGCCAGCAACTAGAGGGATCGCAACACCATGCAAGCTCTGACGGGTTCACGTCGTGAAATTCGGCGCGCTGCGGCAATAGCGCAGGGGTCGCCGCGGACTGTGGCCAGTAGCAGGAAAAAAAATTCGGATCAAAGGTCCGGAAACTGAACCTTGCTGGCGGCAGCGCGCAGATTGATCGGTAATTGAACCAGCGAAAACAATTGCGGCCCGCGCGTCGCCCATGCCCAGACGGCGAGCGTGAGGGATTGCCCACATCGCGCATGGCTTTCACGGCCACTAATCACTCAAGCGGCAGATAGCCTTGATTCTTCGGGGGTCCTAAGTCCGGGCATCGAACGGCAGCGGTGAACAGCAAGGCCATCGAGTAATCGGCCCGCTGTGTAATCGGTGTCTACAGCGATATGGTTTCCAGTTGCGTTTTGAACACGACAGACATTGACCATGATCTCGCGAAAGCTTCGCGCAATGCGTTTTTCATCTCAGGGTCATACGGTCAGTTATCGGCACCTCGTGCGCTACAGCATCTTTTTGAACGCTGTGTTGCGGTTCAGTGCACACAAGCGCACTCTCCGCATGGACAGCATAATCGCCCATCATCTCGACGACGGTCATTCCGTCAGCAAAGCTCCAATTCCTCACGCCCGCGACTTGCACTCCCGACTGTATTCCACGGACGAGGACAAAAACGCACCTGCCCACCGTCTCTAAAACCCCACCGTTAGCGCAGCCGGATCAACCAGCTGTTGCGATCGAAGGACGGCGAAGCCGCCGCTTCTCAGCATCCTTCGTTGTACGTCATTGGCTTTATCATGGTTGCGAGACGTTCGCGAGGCGCCCGTTCGCTCTCCAGCGCGGCGGATCGACAGCAGAAAACAGCAGATGGGAGGGCGACAGGCGTGGTAGCGCAGCGCTGCCCTTGCCATGGACTGGCGATAGCCCCCACGCACAACGAGCCCGATCATTCGCTGCCGCTTCCAGGATCGAGCCGCGGCATAGATACGCGCGCGATGCCCTACGAGAGGCCATGGCGATGAACACCCAGGAGCGTGGTCGAGATACGGCACAGGCAGGATCGCCCCTTGCGTCTCCGGCCAGGATGCATGCGCCACTCGACGCCCGCCTCACCCGCGTGGCCACACCCAGCTGCCCCGCACCTTGCATGGTCCGAGCTCTTGCGCCAAACCTCCGCGCGCAAGCGGCGCTTACTCGGCAAAGGCGGTCGCCCGACCGGAAACCGAGCACGCCCCAGTTCGCGCGCAGGGCCCAGATTCAAACATGCATAAGCCGAAGCGCGGATAGAGACCCAACCAGAGGAAGCCCGGCGCGCGCCGCGCCTACGAACGCAAACGAGATTCGTGGTTCGACATGGCGGATAGTCGAACGGCCGCACCAAGTCCATGTGCTTTGATGCGGTGGACCATTCGCAGGGTTGTGCTCGGGGAGCTGCGATTAGGCCGAGCGCGAAGATAAGCGGCTTGCAAGGCGGGTCGCGCAGGCCTGCGATGTGTCCATCGCGGCGCGTTGTATCAGCAGCTTGTCGATGCCCCGGCAGCGATTCTCGGGGGGGAGAAGTTGGGCCAGGCGCCAGATGCGCGCGGGGAATTCGCGCAGTGGCGATAGGTTTTGATCGGATCAGAACATGGAAGGTCACTTTCATTGCAAAAGAACCTGCCGCGGATGCGACGGGATGGAGTGGGCGGCAGTTGGATTTTGAAGAGGTGACGGTCTAGCTGCACGTTTTGCTATCGGGCGCGGGCATCGCGCTACTTCGACCGCCAGCCAGGACCTCAGCCTTGGCGGCGCGTCTTGCGTGCCGGCACTGATCTCGGCCGGTGTATGTCTGGCGGTCTGCGCCAGGTAACAATCTTGCCAACCGCTGATCAAGGAGCAGATGGCGGCAGCCAGATCGCGCAGCGCCTCTTTCAATTTCGGGCACGTTCTTCATCGCGCTGATCTTTTTCGCCAGGACAGAAGGCGTCATGGATTGCGCAGCACTTACTTTCATGGTTTGCCAAGTTTCTGGTTATGAGACCCATTAGAGATGCGGCATCGGGAGATCACCCATTTTCACTTCAGAGCGCTCGAATAGTGCCAGAGCTCGATTTCATTCCAAAACTCCTTTGAATTTTGTTTATTTAGAGGTGAGGCAGATTGGCAAAGCACGGCGCAGTAATGAGGAATTACACCTCAATGCAGGCCAAGCAACCAAGCACATCTCAGCGACAAACACGTCGGATGAAGCCAGGGTGGGGAAAGGTCTCGATTGCCCCATCCGCTGTTAGTGACCTTGAACTCAGGCTGATACCTACGCCAAGTCGTGTTCGATTGGTCCATGCGTGGCTATGACCGCGGTCAAAAACGGTCTCGATCAAACGGGTTGCATCAATCACGTCTCCACCATGGATGCTTGGCATCTGGGACACAGGGACCTGCGCGCGGCCAAAGGAAACATCTAATCATGGCCAGCTAGTAGCGCACGTGGGCGACGTATCGCCGCTTGATTTACAAAAACATTATGCAAAGGTCTCTCCTTGCGCGGAGGTATTCGGGTCGGAAATTATGCCGCCCGCCTGTGGTCGGATAAAACGCGCCGCGTGCTGATGCCGAGACGAATGCGCCTCGTCGCTGGCTTGGGGTGCGAGGAAAGCGATTGATCTAACAGATATTGGCCATTGAGCTCGTTTGCGCTGATGCGTCGATGTCTATGGAGCTGCGCATATTTTGAGATGTCAAAATGTGCTCTTTCAGTAACTGCCAGCATCATGTTGTGTGAGGAATATTTGTTGACTGACAACGGCTCAAGCGTGAATCAACGGATCAATGTTCTGAAGGTTCAAAATTCCCATTTTACCCTTTGCGGACGCTGCAGGCGCGCCGCCTACTTTGAGCTGCGTATTGAAGCAGCTCGAAAGTGACCAAGGCGCTTGAGCAGCGGATCGATGCGCTGGAACGGAAAGTGGCTCTCAGACAGTAAAACAAGCAGCCAGCAACCTTCGAGTGATGCTTGAAGAAATCCACCTCCAGAAAGCGACGCAAAGCCTGAGGGTAAATCCGACCGCAAATCCGGACGGTGCAAGCCGGCCATAGGGGACGACGTTGGCGGACAGTCGTCGACGCCTAGCCATATCTCCATTCACCCCCCCCCCCCCAAACTTTTTTTTTTTACCAGAGGTTTGTCGAACGCTTGGGGGCGCACTCTCAGCCAGCATGGCAGAGAAACTGTTGGTTTGCTCAGCGTGGTTGATTGCTAAGCTCCGCGCGCAAGAGGAACGAGCACCGGACATCTGTGTCGGATTGGCCCAGTGTGATGCTGTCACGCGCGGGTTCTTCCCGGAGGTGTTTGCGGGGCCAGTTCAATACGCCTCGCGATCGCTACGGTATCGCCAGCTAACTTGCAAAACCTTCATTTGCATCCCGGAGAACGTCTCGCTCTGGTGTTGTCTGATCTGTTTTGGCCTTCAGGCCGTTCCATCACTTAGCGCCGGCTTATCGGCCGGCCACAGCTGATCCTTCAACCCTTCGCGGAAGGGGGTTATTTTGTAAAATAGCTGAAGCGGCCGCAAGTGGCGTCAAGCATCTGGATGAGACCGCTTTTGCGTGGCTGGCAAAACACAGTGCTACATGTGATCTGTTCGCGATTCCTGAGCCACTTTCGCGTCTGCCGCAGAGCGATCTTCTGACCGGGGTCTGCGCCTTGTCGGCACGATCACTGGCCACGTATTTCAAAGAGGGGAATGTGCCAACACGCCTTGTGCAATGGCCAGATCATCTTCGCGAACTCCAGGCCCCTGATCGTGATTGAGAAAGAGACGCTGGGCCGACGACATTGAAAACCCTTTTGGGAAGCTAAAGCCAAGGCGGAACGCGAAACCGACGATCATGCCACCATTGGAGTCGGCGTAGCGTGATCGGTGAACCTCCTGCAGGCGTTACGATAGACATCCTCACCCAGGCGTGTGGATATTTCATGAAATCCAAACCTCTGTTAATTTCCACGCAAAATGTGAGCCGGTTTTCCATCGAGAAAGTTCGAGCACCTTTAGGTTATGTTCGCGAGTTATGCTGGCGTTTCAAGACAATGCTGCCGGCTTCCTTCTTTTATCGGGCCGCAGGCGGCTGAGCTTGCTTGAAGCGAACTGTTCGTTTCCGGTCTCCAAAGATTGCAGCGGTGAGTAAGTCGGTTCGAGCAGAGCGGTGGTATTTTGCATCCCGAAGACGGTGCCATTCGCTGAGCTGCAGGTTTGCTGGTGATCACGACTCTGCAGGCGCTCCGCCGTAAAGCTTGCTCAACAGATGGAAGAGCAGCGCCCGCCTGATGCGCTGAACGGCAGACACCCAGCTTCATCAAGATCACAGGTCGGAGTTGCGGTAAGGCCTCGGTAAGCTGCCCGCGTCTTTCCCTTGGCACTTTTCTTGTTCAAGGCGCGATTGACCAATTCGCATGGTCGAGAAGAAGCGCACCTTCGGCGGTGAATGTTCGACGGCCTGCACGCCAAAGGCTGTGTTGCGGGCATGGGTTTTACCCAGTTCCTGGCCTCCGATCAGCACATGTTGCGCACCCATCCATGAACTCCGCATTTGTCACATTTGCGCAAGGTTGCGTCGTGATCCGGCTGGCGCGCAAAATCAAAGCCCTGAGAGATCCTTGTAAGCTGGGAAGCGGGCAGCCATTCATGTGATAGGACGATAGACCCACTCGCGCCAGCCAATCGGACTTTTGAGCAATTGGAGACAGGGATGGCACACGGCTTCAAAGCTGGCGCCCCCTGTTCCATCAGGTCGGTGGACAGCTTGCGCGTAGGGCATACATCTTCAGCTGCGGAGCATGATTATGATTGCGCCACATTGCAGGATCATGGACGCATGCGACCTACCGGCATGGTTGGGCACGCAGGGGGGACCGTCATAGCGTCGAACATTGGCTTGCGAGTCAAGCACGCAAGGGATCAAGCTGCCGGTGCGATGTCCAGGACGCGGAGGTCACTGCCATCCACCAAGCGGTGAAGCAGGTTCAGACACATGGGTTTTGGTTCGCAACCCGCCTTCGCGTCAGTGCCATTTCCACGGCGGGCCAACACATCTTGTTCATCGTGATGCCAAAAATAAGGCAGAAATCGTACCCATCAGCGCGAATCCACCACAGGTCGCCGCAGCATCAACTCCTGGCAACTGCTAACGCCTGGTAATTCCGTTGAACGGCGCGCCATTGCCGCAGGGCACCGGTTTGCGCTGGATGGGACGGCCAGATAAATGTCTCCAGTCATAAATCGTGCGCGGCAATTGGCTGTATGTGAGCGTCAAATGAAGCGCTGGATTTCATCAATCAGGATTTTGTCCTTCGGGCGGGCGACAAACGAGACCTGCGGGAATAGACCGTAACTCACCGGGCGGTTCGCAAAATGAGCGCCGCGAGACGCTGTAACGATTGGCGCTTCAATAAACTTGATCAGACATTGGTGGCGAGACGCCCGCCTGCTGTGCTCGACAAAGACCCATCGAAAAGCGCAGCGGCAATGGCAATCAATTGCGCTGTTCGTCGGCCACCCAAAACATCAGCAATACTGCCGGGACAAGCCGCACCATGCGAGATCTCATGCAGATCTTCAGTCAGCGCTGCCCAACCAATATTCAGGCATCGAATGGAACTCCGGCTAGCTGCCAAAACCGGTGACGAGCATCGCGGACGTTCATTCTCAACTTGACCTTTCTCGCCACCTGCGCCGGGTTGCAAAACTCTCCGCCAAACACATAATGGGATTGGTCATGGCCAAGAAAACGCATGTTGATTTGCCGTTCCCTTGCCGCGGCCCGATACGGCGACGCGGCGCATATGGAATAAATGCCACGTTTCGGCGCACGGCCGCCGAAGACCGAAAGCCATTGCAATGGCGTCAAACAGCATCTCATGGCGTTTGCACAAATAGGGGCGGACGGATCACAAAAAGCGCGGGCTTGTGAGACAGCTGTATTTGGGCGACTGTAGCTTTTTTCGTGCGCTCCACCAGCCAAGACGCAAAAATCCTCGCTTCCAGTCAAATTTGGAACGCCTCCCCTGGGCGGAAAGTCAAAGCGCACAAAGTTTGGACGCCCCGTTGTGTTTGGCTTCTCTCTGCCGGGATCAAATCGCAGTCACGGGCCAAACGCGGACGACCCGATCTGTAGGGACTCAGTGTAGCCCAGGCTTTCACCAAATCCTCTGGCAGCTGCTCGCTGTTCGCCGTTGCTGCGCGACTTCCAGCTTTTCAGTTTTTAGCCCATTCCCGGCAATAATACCAGCGAAAAAGATCAAAGCTTGCTTCTGGCCGATCTGGCGTGTCGTGAACGTTGCGAGCTTTCAATCGGCCGCGTGTCAAAATGCATTCGTAAATCGTTGTTGCGCGACAAAACCAAGTCCGGCGCGAAATCTCCCCGGGCAGTCATAGAAGCTTTCCTCGCGCAAAGGGACATTGCGTCGGATTTATTGGTTTTTCCAAAGTTCCCATGTGTGTTATCAAACTTCATTGCTTGCCCCGTGGCGCAACCCGCGCTGTGGTGGAGAGTGTATTGTTTCCGGGTCTTTTATTCTGCAGCTGTCGACGCGGTGCGGGCTCTCGCGACTGTGGACCATGTCATCTCGAGTCCCTCGTGGCCCAAGACGACGTCCACTTCTAAGCTGTTGAAAAAATTCAAGAGGGGAACACGCCCCCGGAAGGAGAGCTGATGGCGTTATCACCACACTCCGCCTTCACGTGTGAGGTCGCTGTAAAGATGTGATTTCTT
>Ga0163217_1002895_pt1 | contig 11668 bp, 8 predicted proteins | sample SynspAceP_FD_185933 | JGI IMG/M metagenome (GOLD analysis project Ga0163217, IMG submission 185933) | Saline lake microbial communities from Ace Lake in Antarctica - Synechococcus sp. Ace-P (PacBio error correction) | ecosystem: Environmental > Aquatic > Non-marine Saline and Alkaline > Saline ... | reverse complement strand
GGATATTAGTGTCGGGGGGGAAATCGAATGCTTCGGAAATTTATGGACTTGTATTACGCCATTAATCTGGACTCAATCACTTTGATTTCTTCTCCCGCCTTCAATCGTTTTCGGGAGGTTTGAATTGACTAGAAAGCAGCATTGGATTTGGTGAACACACAATTTCCCAAGGATCAATCGATTGTTAGTTTCAGAAAATATTGACCGGTAAATTGAGACCTTTACGGAAGGATAGAAAGGCGATAAGCGCTTCGAAAAATTTCAAGGTCAGTGCGGAGGGAGATTGGAATTAATTTTTGTCCACCAATACGCTTTCTATATGATCATTATTTAAAAATAGTTCAGTTTTTCGCACACGATATGATTTCAGAATTACGACTACTTTTTCAAAAAACTGGAGGTCGATCTGCAAATATGAATGCGAACCAAAATTTTACCAATCAGCTACTATTTAAAAACACCTTCAACACGCACCTAGTCCCAAGTCTTGAAACTTGATATAGAATTCTGGAAGGTTTGAAATTGAATTTCGGATTATACCATATACGCCACTCATCAGCAGGCGGACAAAAAGTTGAATCGATTTTTGAATCATTTCTGAGCTACCCAAGCAAGCAAGCCCATGGGAATTTCGGCTGACGCGTTGGAATATTCTCGATACTCGATCGATGCGAAGAGGACAAGTTTCTCTGAAAATTTGATCAGTACGTTATGCTTATTTGGTTCAGCCTCGGTATGGGTTCGTGTACTGTCAAGTGGATTTGTAACATCGGCGAAGGATGTTTTCGCCCCTACAATCTGTAGTAAATGCTGTTGCGGAAATAGTTTCAAAAAAATGTCCAAATTGAAGAGCGTCCTGGGGCAGTTCACTTCCTTTAAGTGACTTGTTACCGCTGCAAATCTCCAAGTCCTTGTGGTTTAAAAACAAGAAAAGGCTGAGGAAAATTAATTCTCAGCCTTTCTTATTTTACAGTTACTCAAGCTCAAGGAGTCGCACCAAATTTCAACATTCAGCTTCATTCATCGTAGATTAGCTTGTCAGCAATCTTCGAAATAAGAGCCGAGCGATACTTGATATCGTATTTTGTTCGTCAATTTGATTTCTGCAGTGGTCACCATTTTGCCGTTCACATCGTAGTGTAGCTGGAAGGTACTGGAGTAGTGATTCCCTTAATGGTCAAATTTGCGTGATCTCGTAGGTTTTGCCATCAGTGTTTCACATTGGTGATTTTCATCATTGCCTTGGGAATTTGGTCGCCACGGAGAAGAAATCATCTTGATTTCAAAGTTGCCCTGTTAGCTTTTCATTTTGGAAACCTGCAATCAGTGAGATCTCGACAGTTAAGTTGGACATATCCATTTCAAAAAGATCCCACCCGGGGTGGATTTCTGCCATTGGCATAATCGAGTTTGCCATTCTGAAAGCGGGCATTTACCGTTAATGTGGGAGCAGTTACTTTTAGGCTGCCAAGTGGCACAGTGCTTTCGTTTTAAATTGACATTCACAGGTGCGTTGTGCTAGTCATGATAGATTCCAGGCTGGTAGTAGTACACTAGGAAATGAGGGTAACGATTCTCATAAGTTTAAGATTAAATTGTTTTCAGCTTAAAGACTCATTTCAGCCGTAAAAGTTTAAAGTCTATTTAAACTAGAAGGGGATTTTTGTGGATTACGGTATATTAATTGCTTTGGACTTTAGGTGCTACTTTAGAAATCTTAGCCGTTACTTAATTATTTCACCAAACCAGCCGCATGCAATAATTCCATCTTTTGAGCAGATGTCCACTCCTGACATTACGATTGATCCGACGATTGATTCCGTCTTTGAAAATAGGCAAGCCGGCCTCAACTCCTACAGCATTTGAAGTGTGGCGATTTGCTCCTCCTTCGGCCTTTCATAGGCATCTTTCAAATATTCTTGGTGTCGCTTGAAAAAAAACAGCTTGATGGCTTTTGCTGAGCGACGTTCAAGACTCCTACTGAACCCCCATCATGCGCTGAAGTGAATAAGGATATTCCCATTCATCGAGGGATGACTATGACTACGTTTCAGTTTTTCGCAACTGCTTTTTCAGTGGCTGCTGCAGTGATTCGCTGTGGCATCAGCCAGGGTGAGGTAGGGTTTCGTTGCGCCATTGCAAAACTTTTAAGCTCTTGCAACAAGAAGGAAGGGACAGCGTTGATTTTTTCTTGATATGAAGGGTTTGATTGATTCTAAGTAGGGAGTTTTTGGTGAAAAAATTGAATGCGGGAACAATATTTGATTTGGGGTTTATAGCGTTTGACGGCTTAAAAAGGTGTCGCTCCTCTGGAGCTCTATTGATTTTTGACTTCTACCATTTCTACAAAGGTGTCGCTCCTCTTGGAGCTTAGATAAGAGGCGTTGTGGGAAAGTAGGAGGCCGCGCCCCTTCTTGGGAGCCATTATATTTGAGTGGTTAACAAATCACTTTTAAAAGTTCGCCACCGATAACGAGAAAATTAGCTGGTTCTAGATGATGGAATTGATTGGGATATTCACCAACAATTGGCATTAAACTCAAAAATTCCTACTATTAATTGCGCTATCCAAATCAAAGGTATATGAAATACAGTCTCTTAGACGTTGAAACAATCAAATCTCTTACGCTAGTACTGTTGCTAGCTTTGCTATCTCCATTGACCACTTATTAGGAATATCAATTCCCAAAAGGAAAAACTTGGGAATTGCTCTTGTGCGGTTTAGGCTATTATTAGTTCAGATCTTTTAGCTTCCGGCTTTACAGCAAACAAACAGCACTGCTACCTGCAGGGGAACTAGTGACAGGTTACTCCTGCTAAAGAGGGAATTTGGAAGCTAAATATCATGATTCCGGTAACGGCACCGTCGTATAATTATAAATCTTTTGAAGGATATCAAGGATAATGCGAGGGATCGATGTGATCTACACTCGATATTGCCACCATCGATGCATATGGAGTATGTGTCAAAGCTGCCAAAACAGGAAGCAAGATTCTGGTGTGTTGAAAAGGCCTATGGCCAGATGACAGTTAAGAGTGTCAGATTTATTGATTGACGCGTGCAAATCGGCAGGAGTTTCTCTTTCCGATTGGTTACGTTGTCAACATGAACGAATACTTTGGCTTTTTTCAAAATCATCAAAGAAAAGAGTTTGGGGCGGTTAACAGAGTTTGGATGTTGCTGCAGGATATCTGATAATCGGGACCAATCATTGGAAGCAGAAAGCTTGAGAATTTGGGGGGAGGACAGTGGATCTATGATATGGAGTGTATTCAATTCAAGGAGATGCTCGATTAGGTACAGGCATGGAACGGTCGCTGTTCGTCCGGCAAAAGGCTTGGACAGACGGCCGGAGATTTTATAAAAAAATGGTTAGCCGATGATGTGACTGCGAATTGGAGTTCCAGGGGAGTAAATTGCGACGATCAGACCTTCATTTGCAGAGCAGATTAATTTTTGAATATTCAATTGTGAAAAAAGGCATGATTGCGATGAGCCCCTTTTCTTCGTATACAGGAAAATAAAGGAACAAAGTCCCTCCGGTGAGACTCAACTTCCCTTACGATGTGGCCTTGGCAGCAAGCAATCAAATGGATCAGGACTTCATTGGGCTATTCATGGGAAAAAAAACCGATGCTTAGTTTACAGCGCGAAGAAGGGCTGCGGATTATCAGAATAGTGGAGGCTATTTTAGAATCTTGCCAAAGACACGGGAATAGGGTGCATGATTTAGAAAATATTAACAAGTGATTTAATGTTTAAAATAATAGGCTCTGAAACGAATTTTTTCAGGAGCTATTTTTTTTGTCAAATCCTTTGATCAGTGAATGACTAAGTAATAAACTTGTGAATACGTGCAATATTTTTAAAAAATCTGTACTTATATTTTTTCCTCGATTTAGAACTACTCAACAATTTTTTAATTGATCACATTTTTTCAATAATCGGTGGTCGCTTACCGATTATTCAAGCAGTTCATTATTTCAATTAGTTAAAATGTTTATCGATCATACTTGAAAAAATCATTTAAAAATCTTCGGAATTTTTGCTGGAAGCATTGTCATTTTTTGCTTATCGGCATCTTTGTTTTTGATTTCCACTGACTTGGGGAAAAGACTGTCGACGCTTCCATACCGGCTGTCGCGATCAGATTTCGGATATCCACTGTCCTCGCGAGAGGCCAATATTGTGGTCTATGGCCAGACATGTCGACTTGCCATATAGAGGCAAAATGACTATGAGCGCATGAGTCGCAGGTGAGCTTGTTCCATTTGGGCTTGGAGGATCAGAATAAATTGATCCGGGAATTTTCGACCAAGAAACCTCACCCCGGCTTGGATACAGGTATTCCGGACACTGACAGATGCTGAGGTCGCTCGGGTGATGCGCTTTGGAGTTGGACATTGATGGTCGGTACTATTTCCATTTATTGCCATTTGAAAAACATGACTGGATATGACCTAAACGCCATTATTGGGCTTTTACTGAGATCAACAACCACCGGTGAGCAGGGAGAATTGAGCCTACGAATAACACTTCCTCGGAAAAATCGTATTGCACAGCAGATTGATCAGCCGAATAAAACGTCTGCTACACCGCAAAGCAATGAAGCAAGAGGTGTCCGTGGTTTATGGCGAGTATTTAGCTAATTCCGTGACAGATTGTGTAGGATGTTCATTCACCAAGAGACCTCAAAACAGTGAGATTTTCCGGAGCCAAAATTCTCCGGTGGCATTAGCCTTTTGAGGAAGTAATTAGGTACCGTGTTAGCTCTTCCCAATCGAACTCCAGACCAGAGACCGGTCTTTTGAGCGACTGCGACAGGAAGAATCCTCTTGTGAAGCGATTAAGAAGTGGAAGATTAATTGAGGGAACTTCCAATGCCTATGGCTTAGTTTTGCGATGATGGCATGAGGTGGATATCCGTGACGAATTTATATGTATTTTGATACGCTACCCTATCCAAAAACACGTTGAGCAGACAGTTGCGCTCCGAGCTGAAGAGCAAGACTAGCGATTACTGGTCTTGTTAAATAGATGGTTTGTTCCGCTTCTTTAGCACTCTTAATTGCAGCTTCGAGAGATTTTCGGACCACTTACCACGTTGTTTTCCAGAGAACTCAGTCATAAGCTTCAAGCTCGATTTACCTCGAATCACCGCAATCAAAATGAAAAGGGGATCATCCGAAAGGTGATCCCTTTTTTCAATTCTTAAATTTCTGTTCCTCAAATCCAATCGTAACGGCTGCGATTCGGACTCGAAGATCTTTTGGCCATGTCAGCATTAGATTGCTCCCGTCAAGCCGTTAGGATTTCCATGTCTTTTCTACCAATTGGCCAGTTTCCAAGGCATGTTAGAATCACTGGCGAGTTTTCACTAAGTTCAGAATAATCGATAAGCATCGATCCTCCAACTTTCGGATTGTTTTTCTTGGTTGAAATTGACTGAGCTACAGCCGGTGACTGAGAGTTGGTTTTTGGGCCCTGCATTAAGCCATTTGCGAGATTGGCTCCATAGAAACCAAAGTCGATGATTGCTCCTCCGCCGTTGAGAATCGGATTCAGTCAACCATTCTAAAAAACTCGCCATTGAACTCCGATTTTCTTTGGACCTCGGTGTCCGTCGCGGAACAGATCAGTTTGCGCATTTCCCCGATTCCCCGGATTCTAGGAGTTCACCGCTTTTTCTACGGGTATGGATACCGTCGTTTCGTAGTTGTTGAGCAAGGTGGATGTTGTGTTTTTATAGCTCAGCGTCCTCCTATTTAAGTGCCATGCTCCCATGGAGCGGGCCAAGGGTTTTTCCACCAGGACTGAATTCCTTTTGCGTGCACAGGCGTTCCACCACAGGCGAGAGTGATCGAAGATATTTCCAAAAGCAGTGGACCGCTCCGGTTTAGTTGCTGCTAACATCTTCATCCAAAGAATCAAAAACCAATCCATTGGGATTCCCATAGTTTTTTGGGTGAGGCCGTCGGCAAAGGCTCGATTGGGCTCGGGCGATTCCCTCAATTTCAATATCTGGACCCGCTTGTTTGCTTCCAAGATCCAACACCACATGCATGAGTTAGCCCAGGCGACCCCAACTTTGAGCACTTCTTGGCCAGTGAGATTTTCTAAATGCAGGATAGGAGGATTGAGGAGAAAGATATTTTAAGTTCATCGAGAGAGTTGTCATATCCGAATATATAAACAAAAAGCCGTTGAGTAGGGGAGATTGATGTATAAAAAGGATTACAATCTTTGAGATAAATCTCGAGATTGCGAAACTTAGAATCGCGATTTTTGAAAATTGATTTATCAAACAAAAACCCCACTCGCTATGAAACCTATTCTTAAATCCATCATTGTTAACCTTCTTGGCTATTTTACTGCTTTTTTTCGGCCTGCGCTGAAGTCTCCAATGATTGAGGATGGGGTACGTTCGACGAAAGCCTTCTGGTTTTTCTTTGGATATGGGCACGCGTGATTCGCTCCTGTCAGCTTTGGGCTCTCGCTTTTTTTCGATGACGATAGCAATGTATGCTGTGAATAATTACTGGAGGCTGAGTATGATTCGAGTTTGTATTGGAGCCAGGGAATCTTTTTTTGGGGAGGCGGGAAGGCTTAGTAAGAGGTAAAAGGGATTGAGAGATTATCACAAAGGTCTGCGGGAGATTTTCGGATGGTATGATTCGGACTTGGCGGGGTAGACAGAATACACATTCTCCTCGGAAATGAAATGTTTCTAAGGAATTGCGATTTTGCGACATAGGACCGCGAAAAAGGAAGGGTTTTTGTGAATATAGATAAATAGAGATAACTTTCTTAAAAATTCCATTTCACAAATAGTATACCCAAACCACTCACCGATGAATTTCAAATCTTGGCCTTTTTGGGCATTCCAACTTTACTTTTTGCTTGTTCCGAGCTAAAAAGGAAGCCTAATTGTCTTTCAGATTATCAGATCTGGAAGCCCCAGAATCATCACATTAGCTTCGGATGAATCTTGGAAGGGCGAATTGCCTTTTCCGCAGGAGAAACAAAGTACGATCAACTACCTGGAGTATGAATTTAAAACATGGGTTTAGAGCGGGTAATGGGTGTTCCTACTTTTCAGAGATAGATTCCTTGGTTTCTATCAATAGTCACCGCGCAAGCGAAAAGGACGATTCAAGTCTCGCAAAAGAATCTATTCATAAGTTGAGGCTGAAAAGATCTATGTGCCTGGACACAGCGAACGGACTCGATTAGTGGTTTCTCAGACGCCGAAATTTGTGTTGCAGGCTTTGGATTGATAGTCCTGAAATTACGGATTGCATGACATAAAAAACACGAGGTCACCGGCAAAAATCGATGATGATGCTGCGTCAACATCCTGGTTTATGGAACTGAGATGAAGCATTCTTTAAGGGAAAATACTTGACCTATTACGGGTGCTGGACTATAAGTATGAAGAGGCCATTCGCCAAGGCTCTGCAATAGGCGTTTGATCGGCACAATCACGACCCGGGCAGGTATGGCTTTAATGGCGTGGCAGAATCGGATGGAATGCGAGCACCTACCTTGACACCGCGGAACTGACACTTACAAGTTGGCTTTGAAGGTCTGGGTGACTTTTGCCTACGGCGAAATAAAAACTATTTGAAATCGGTGGTAATGAATGAGCGGGGGAAATGCTGGCCAAGCTCGAAAAGCTGATTTATCAAGCCGTGTTCCTTAGATCTAAAGCGAGTTCTTCTCTAGGCAGTAGAAGCTAAATTACGATGTCTCCAAAAATGTGATTGCCAAAGTAACGGGCTTTCTTACCAAGGCCGGATGAATTTATTATTTATTCTTGCACATTGGGACATTTAGGGAATAAGGCAAGCCGATGAGACTGGCGATCTCGATCTATATGGAAGCATATGGATAATGCCACTGGAACTGCGGCCTTGCTTGCTTTGGCGAAAGCTTTTTAGCGGGGAAGAAAAACCTGAACGAAACGTTATTTTTCCTTGCAAGGTAACAGCGGCAGAGCGGGGGACTTGTGGGGGTCTCTGTATTATGCTTTGAATCCGATCTATCCAAAGGAGCAGACGGTGGTAATATTTAATATGCGACGAATCAATCTTATGGAAAGTGACATGACGTCTCCATTAATCGGCGTTGGACAACATGATATGGAGACTTACTCAATTTGGAATTGGAAAAAGTAGGGCCGCTATTCAGGGCCAGATCCTAGCGGCCAACTGCCGGCTATTATTACAGGTTCGGATCACTTCAGTTTTGCAAAAGTTGGGATTCCCAGCACTCTACATCAGTACGGGCATCGATCATTTCGAAAAGAAAGGGAAAGATACGGAAAGCAGCCTCGGAAGTGAATATGTCCAAAAGTATTTACACAAGCTTCTGATGAATATGTTACCAAGGTCGCTGGAATCAGATGGAGAATAGATTGCATGTGCAATTGCTCTACGCGGTAGCGTCAGAAACCTAGCCAACTCAGATATTCCTGGCACCAAAGTTGGAAAGCTATTATTCGGAGTATTAGAGCTTATTTCGAGAAGGGTATATGATAGTAGTGTGTTAGAGAATAGCGATTGGAGAATTAAGAGGCAAAAAGCAGATTAGCGAATGTCGAGATACTGATTTGATTTAAGTAGGATCCTTTTTTATAGAAAAAAATTTGATTTTCAAAAACTTGGGTTTATCCTCCATATGAGGGTAACGCAATAGCTTAAATTCGACACGCAATAGATAAATAAAGCTCAATTAACTATTTGGAAAAAACAAAGAGCTTTTCATACCCTCCAAATTTTAACACCACAGCGAGCCGCAATTAAATACTTTTAGCATGATGATCCTCCAAAGTCAATTCCCTCGAATTGCCCATAATGGGACTTTCTGCTTCAGTGTCTCCGCATTATGTGGTGAAAGTGGAGCGGAAAGGTCGGACCACAAGCGGAAATTGCATCAGGTGGATTTACTTGGCTTACGGGCTTTGATGATGCTAAGCATTGCTGCGACTGATCGACTGAAGAAAGTGACTTTTCCAAGTCATTCTTCATTGTCGAGCTAAAATGAATTCACCAATGCATCCTCTAATCACTTGGAAGTAATCTTAGTGGATATCCGTCGCTTAAGAGGAAATTTAACCTTATCCATTGACCCGGAACAGTTCGCTTTCTGGATAACTCGTGATGGTTGCGCCAAAGGGCAGGAAGATGGATAAGATCTTGAGAAGTGCAATACTTAGCTTGAATTGTTTTTATTCTTGATTGGGAATCTAAATCTTGCCGCTTTGATTCTCTTGGAGGTTGGCTTTGTGGATTCAACCACTCTCGCTTTCACAAATCACTCCGCCGCCCAGTTCTTTTCTTGATACCATTCGATCGATATGGAATACTCCGGTTTGAGCCATTGTTTTCCAAAGGTGTTCAATACACCATTTGGGAAACCTCCACGCAGTTCGATGGATATTGAATTTGTTGGCGAATGTTCTTTCCAAAAGCTTTTTTTTACTCCTTCTTTTGCCCAGCAATAAAACCTAAAGTCCTCCCCATGTGGCAGTGGGGTTGTCTGAATCCCAACCTGCCAGAAGTACGATTTTTATAGTTTCTTACTATATCACCTTCTCCCATAAACAAAAAAGCTCACCAACACTTCTCCAAAATTGGATTCCACCAGCAAACAACCGTATGCAAACGGGATCTTTGCAGATTACCAATCATAGCCAAGGCTTCTGGTTAATTTGGTACTTTAGATAATTGGAGGACTATCGCGGGTAGTTCCATGGCGTACCGGGCATACATTAGTTAGCTTTATAAATCATACATTGCTCAGCTACGGCTGTATCCCTTCTGGCAGCCTTTTTCTTAGCTTCTTCAGCCTAGCCAAATACTTGGGCCTTCATCGATTCGAGTTTTCATCGGACCGTTGCAAGCGAATTACCATGATTACATAAAAACTCGCCCCATTGTGCATTGCTATCGAGCAGGTTGTCTGAATTGGAAGTTCTTGGCCAATTTCCAGTGCAACTTTCTGGTCGTGTAGGGGGCAAAAAAAGCCAAGATCTCAGTGGTCAAGCTAGTTGCATCACATCATCTCAATATCCTTGTTGTTCTTGGATCGCTTGTGGCTGCGGAAGTATTCTCCTTTCACCATGAGATCATGAGCAGTTTGATTAGAACCCAAAGGTTAATTTTCTTTTTGAAACCCCATCTGTGTCCAATGAAAGGGTGTTTTCATCGGAGTAAATTGATGGCTTGGCCCTCCTTTCTGATGTCAGGACTGGCGAGGTAGTCTTATTCTTGATATACAATGAGCGACTGAGTAAGATCGTATTACTCAATATCTGTATCATCATCCGCTTTCCCCAAATGCCTTTCCTTCATCTTCATCACGAAATCGATATTCCTGCCCCTGTTCCATATCCTTTTTCCTCCCAAATCAGCGGGTTTCTCGGGGACCACCCAGATTGCCTCGACGTATAGGAAATCCTGCACCTTTCCCATCTTTGCCATTCTCCGCCGCATTCTTATTCCATTTCTGTTACACCAGTCCAGTCCAGCCAGTTTGAATGCCATTGGCCAAGCCAGAAACCATAGAGCTGATCGCATAGCTTGCACTTTGAAATCCTTAACATCTCTTGGCTTTCGGTGAATGGTCAGCGTATTCCAAATTCGGGTCAAATGTTTTGTGAAAATGTTTTTTTCCTTCAGGTTCACAGCCAAAAATAATGTGAGGAAAAGCATGTCGCATAAGCGTCAGTAAGTTTTTCATAAGTCAAGATTTAAAGGGAAAGTACTTGATGGGCCTAGCTGAATTGATGCGTGGAGTTTCTTCAATCCTTTAATACCGTCAAGGGCAGGCCTTACGCAATTTGATCGATTAGTAGGGACGGTAGATCTGCCTTTGGATCGATTCTAAAATTTTAATTCGTTTCCGATCTCCAGTTTTCAAAGCAGGTGATCAAGTCAGATTTCCATCCTACAAAAAGAAGATAGGGCTCTGTTGTTTTTTTGTCCCGGGTCCCACAAAATAACAGAATGCTTTTTTCTTTCCCATAAGCAGAAAACAAGGCCATTCCGTACTTTTTGGTCCTCACTTATGTCAGGATCCTTTCGATTAAAATTAAGAGTTCTCACCGCGAGCAGACAAGCCTCTATAGGCTCGTGGTTTATTGAAAAATAGAATTGGTTCTTTTTCACTTCATAAAAAATTCAAATAAAAAAAAAAGCGTGTTTTTGAAATCCCTTCCAAAAAACACGGCTTCTTCCACTCTTAATTTTTATAAAATCTGAATTAATTGTTTGTTTCCACCCACTCCAATTAAATGGGGATAGCTCCGGCTCCAAGTAAATTCCGGAAGGGTAATCCCATTCCAATTTTCAATGGCTTTTAGATTGTTCGATTTTTCTCAATTCGATTCAAATCAGGAGGCAAATATCATTTTCTGAAAGTCTCAATCGCTTCCGGCTTCCGCAGTAGCTGCCGGCAATGTGATTGCTTTCTGCTTTTACACGGATTCGATCCAGAAATTCCCGCTTTGGGCTTTCAATGCATTTGCTCAGCAGTCTTGCTTTTGCTTCAATTAGCGTCGGTTAAAGTTTGAGAAAAAGCTTAAATTAGAGCACAATCGAAAAAATTGCATCCACAGCAGATGTTTGACATCCCAAACATTCGTTGAGTAAGTGGGCTTCTGTT
>Ga0163217_1031674_pt1 | contig 11669 bp, 9 predicted proteins | sample SynspAceP_FD_185933 | JGI IMG/M metagenome (GOLD analysis project Ga0163217, IMG submission 185933) | Saline lake microbial communities from Ace Lake in Antarctica - Synechococcus sp. Ace-P (PacBio error correction) | ecosystem: Environmental > Aquatic > Non-marine Saline and Alkaline > Saline ... | reverse complement strand
ACGTTCGGGCAACTGACACTTGGAAGACTAATCGCATGTAATGCGCTCTGACTAGCTACCGATTAAATGATTACCTGAAACTCCATCCATCCGACCAAGATCTCTTCCATATCAACATGTACAACTCGCGATCAATTTGCAAACCCAGACTGCACCTGTTTTCAACATTGCCGTAGATAATACTACATGTGGCCAACTCTGTCCATCCATGGCACATGCGCAAACTCGTGTTGTATTCTGCTACAAAACATAGGTGGTCATATGATTTATTTCAGGAAGCGTACCGGAAATGCCCAATTGGCTCAAAGCCGCAATTGAAGTGATCTCGACGTTCTTGGGAAACAATGGCCAGCGCCTCACACTTGTGGCGTTGCTACGAAGTTTCTAAAACCCTTAAAGTAGAATGGGAGCCACAAGCTACCCAATGCACAAAAAATTCTGAGTTTTGAAGGATATCCAACAGTCGAAAGCGTTTCCTTGGGGACAGCTAGAAGGAACTCGAAGCGCATTTCAAATTTATTCACGCATTATTCATCTGCTCGCTGGCACCATAATCGCCATTTGAATTACAAGAGGCGAAATCAGAAGCCTTCCGATGCTTGAACAGCTCCAATACTGGATCCAAACTGCGGTAAAGCTTGGCAGCACAGAAAAGTCTGTGCAGTGCCCGCAGCATGACCCATTATAAATGACACCAAGAGCCGCCGGAATTCCGACAGATAATTGATCCCGGCTATCCTTGGAATCGAACTGCAGATCTGGCGGCTATATCTCCCAAGCAATAGTTGAAAGTTTTTCATTGACTGAAAAAGCAGGAGTTCGAAATGTAGAAAAATAATGGGAAACGGATGATAAAGACCGGAGCATTAAGTAGACCAAATATCAGGCCAACCACAAACCAACCCATTCATTAATTTTTAAAAGAGTATACTATCCGAATCGTATAGGCCTTTTTGATTTCCCTGAATATCATCAGGACTTTTAATTTCAACATTCCTTAAGCTTTTAAAAAAAAATCAGATCATTTTTAGGAAAAATTAAAGTTCAATTACGCATTATTTATTTGATTAATATTAGATCGCCAACGCGGAAAACAAGGCTACCTTGCTAGCGTTAATCATCCAAACCTTTAAGGCAAAACGTAAAAGTGCTATCTCTACTATCAATCCTAATCCTATTGACTATAACCCACCTATGCAAATCTTTCCCATATTGCATTACTGTCCAGACCTAACTAAAGCAGTTAAAATCTTATCAGAAGTAATGGGCTGTTATGTGATTATGGAGTCATCCAAAGTGAAAAAGGAAAAGGGAAGACGCAAATCGCAGAGTGCATTGACGCTTTGAGAGAAATTGGAGGAATTTTGAAACGCTCAACTATCTACTTCTGAAGGAATTGGATATGAGTTATTGTCCTTTCCAACGATTTAAGACACCGCTTTACCCTTATCAATACGACTTTTTCACTTTTCGTTCAAGATCCATGAAATTGATGGACTAACAGAGAAATCGTTGAAGCATGCGGAAACAGCGGAGCCCATAAGAAATATATACCCAGTGAAAAGCCTTTAAATTATATGTAGAAGATCCCTTCGTATTCTAATTTGAGATTTATACGCAAAGTTATGAAACTCAACTATCTTCTGAGAGCTCTACCAAAAAAAAAACTATCAAGATATCCAAAAATCCCCACCTCATCCGATTTGGGGTTTTTATAGCAAATAATAGTAATAGTTCGGAGAATTAGAACTGGATAGCACAATCAAAAAAAGCCCAATCCTTACATTGGCATTTATTTAATATAAATATCAAAATTTCTTAAGCAGACATAAGACCCTCAATCCCTGATTACTTCCTGGATTATATTTTTCAGCAATTTCCACCAGACTAGGACAAATTACTGCTTGCTCCCACTACCATAACTCACTTGCTATACCAAACCGGTTCTCTCCTATATTGGAAATATCAATATTCAGTCCTTATCTGAGCGTAGATACATATTTGCTATAACATCAGACTAAACGTTAATAACTTTAGCAATTTTAACAGATATTTCATAGTGGAACTGGTTAAGTTTTAATGATTTCAATTGTAAAGGTAACCCCAAGCCGACCAGGTTTGTAAATCAAATACTGAGTAGCTCTAAATTACTGATTTAAGAAGGCAAAAGAATTTGAAATTGTTAATTATTGATATGCCCAACGTGTACGATTTTAAAGCCCCACCTTCATTTGATTGAAAATCTGTGAAGAATGTATATCTACGTCAGTTCCTGCGAAAAATCCGGAAAGCAACTCTTGATAGTAACAAACATCAATCCAAGGAGGAGTGCTCCAAATCGCTTACAGAACCGTCAAAGCATGCATTATCCCTTATTTAATATTGGGTATATCATCGTAAACCCACCATAATTATCTATCTCATAAATTTGAAGCTGCAGCTTACTCCTAAAAGCTAAAGAAGAATAAATTACTAAGTCACCTTACTGCACACCCAAATTCAATCCAAACTGAGCCATGAGATTATCAATCATGATCTCCATCAGCTCGCGCACTTGTACCCTGAACAGTCAATCCTGACTAGTAGCAGGCAAAGAAAAAATATTAGCTTTTCATATGGCTTAGTTTCCGGACCCCTATTCAAAACTAGTCCCATATTCTCACAATCTCGTCCAAAACCTTCCATAAATTTCTTAATGATAATCAATTCTTTAAATATCAAACAATAATTTTCTCCTGTAAAAGACTACTCTACCAACCCTAATTTCCCCAACATTTACCCCTAGGCTGAGCAATCAATTCCCTGAATCTCGACAGTTCAAATTATTCTATACGAAAGCGACTCAAAAGCATCTGATGAAGAAGCTCTTCCCGAAACTGAAAAATAGCAACCGCAATGAGAAAACAAGTTTCCTAGTTCTGCTAAAACTCTTGATTAAGATATTAAAAAAGCTTAAACTCAATCCAATGAAAATTTCTTCGATCCTTCTCTTGATTGATCCTTCTTGGAGGCTTTTGCTATATTTTTTCTACAACGGGTTCTTCAAAAGTTGGAATCCAGCAATGACTTTGGCGATTTACCAAAACCATAGCTTACGGATGGAGACATGCCATCCGCCGGCCGATAGTTTGTTAATTCTTTCAGTCGAGATCGAGCCCAAGCGAGAAGGAAAACCGTTGAAAGCCTCTATATAATGATTTGAGAGCCCCTTCTTTTGAACCAGTTCATTTGACTGATCAGCTTATTTCCATTTTCCCGCAGCCTCAGTATACCCAACTTGACTCTGCGAATAGCCTAATGCGATCAATCATTGAGGAAGGCCTTCTGTTGAACATTTATTCTTGTAGGGAAAAATGCTGACACACAAAAAAAAACCATCACCGATCCTAATTTCAATAGCCCAAATATGTTGATGTTGGGCCGGAAAAGTTTCTATTAGTCCCAATGATCATGGCTATACCATGACTGAGTTTTCGCGCAGAAAAAACTACATCGCTGAAACTTCCAATGTAGCTTTCTATGATGAACATCTGCCATGTAAATCAAAAGCTGATCTACGTTATGCCAATGAATTCAATTTTGAATCCCCCCCCCCCCCCAACCAAAAAACCTCTTTTGTGAGCTCGGTAAGAGTTTTCTTCCAAATTTATCGGATAGATGAAAAACTGTAATTTACACATTTGAAGATATCCAAGACTGGTAACCGGAGTAAGGATAACATCGAACTGATTGAATCAGAAACTGTGATCGGAGCACATCCAAACTGCTCAGTGTTTGCCTCTTATGCAGCTGCAAAAATCCTACTGCTCCATCTGAAAGTCATCCAAAATCCGGAATTCCCCAGAAAATTCGCAGTGAAATCGTTTATACTGACCCGGAACCACCATATTCAGCACTTCATCGCCCTTACCTTGGGAGACTTTTGGTTTGTGGGAAATGGATGATAGTAATTCATGTACTAAAAATAAAACTAGGCTCCGAACTTGACCCTCTAAATCCCTCGAGATTAGTAACAAGCTTTTTAAAAGCATCCTGGAAGTATGAAGATTTTCATACCCTACTCTAAAGCAATTTCTGCAATCCCTAAATCTTTCAAAAGTAACTTGGCCTCCGCAATCGGAGCTGCTCCAAGTATTGCGTAAAAAGTCTTTCCAGTACGAGTTTCGAAAAATCGGCAAAATGCTTCTTTACTGAGATTTGCCCTTTTCTTCTGTCTCATCCAAACTTGATCGCTTAAATCGTTTTCCAACAAAAAATTTGATGACTTTATTTCATTCGCTCCATCCGCGAATCCGTTAGAGATTTCGACACTTTGATTAGTGGGAATTCCAATCTGCTTAGCCACTACCAAGAGCGTAAAAAACTTGATCCAAAAAGACACTTCTAATCCTTGAAAGTAGAAGAATACATTAAGAATCTTACTCATTCACCCAAAATCTCCCCTTTCACTTGATAAGCAACTCCCTGTCATTTCTCGGAATTTTGCAGGGAATTCAGTTCCTCACCCCAGCACCGCTTTCCTAAGCTTGAAAGTCAAAAATACCGTTTCCCCTGCCACAATCAATTCACTCTCATTCGAAGATTCTGGATCACTATCGAAAGACATGCGGCAACATTTCTCCCAAAAAAAAGACATCTCCGGCTGGGAACACCCACATTAATCCCCACTGAGAAAACTGCCTTCTACCCTCCCAAAATCAGGGTAAGTTGCCAACGCGGATGGTTGATTAAGTTTTATCAAAAAAAGGGGCGCCTCTATTTCTTGAAAGCGAATAAACTTCCTTTTGAGATCTTGGAAGAAGATTGCAAAGGAATACTTTCGACATCATTAAATTGGTATCAAATATTATTTTAAAGCAAAATATAAATAAATAGATCAAACAGATTATAATATTAACCCTGTGAAGAAAATCAGCTTTGGCTCCAACTATTTGAAAAATACTATGTAACTGCGGTACGTTGTATTTCCTCTGTAACAACCCAAAATTTCATGCAGACGGAAGTCTGCGACTATCCTTTATTTTTCAGAAACATGACTCCCAGCTCGAATCTGGAGTTCATGAACTTATTCCTAGGGAGCAACATTGTAAATCTCAGACTTTCAACGAGGAAAAATCACCCTACGAAGAAACTGTTAATCTATATAGAGTAAAGGTCCGTAATCCTGAAATATTCAGAGGAGCCACTCAAGATGCCCTTTTGGGCCAAGAAAGCAGAATGAAGCTAGGAGCTTCAGCTATGATTCTTCCCTATCGCTATGCGTCTGATGCAAGAGAAGTGGTACCTACTTTAAAGCTTCGCTAATTTCTACCAAACTCCCTATGATGATCTACAACAATCGGCTGATTATATAAGACTGTTGTGACAATCGACATGTTTCTAGCTGGCCGATGTCAAAATATCAAGCCATCAAAGAATCTACAGTCACTCAATGTTGACTCGTATATTAATCTCTTCGGGATAATACAAGTGCTTTCGATAGATACTTCGGCAATGAAGAGCTGTGATGTGTGCTTTCGGTGGTGCAGGGGTTTGGCTTTTCCAAAGAAACTTCACCATCTTTAACTTAGGCAAGAAGGAAAATTCAAAGAAGCAACGGGAAATTTACAATGGTTTTTGCCACTTCTGGAGTTGATATCCCATCCAAAATTGGTCAATACATCAATTGCAGAACTCACGGAGTCGGAAGCGAACATGTCGAGCGCCTAGTGACTTGATAGGAGAGGAAAGAGAAAAATTGAAAAATCATTATGGAAGCATAGCGAAAAGTCCTTATTTGTAATTGATTTAAGATTCTTGAATAAGATTTACATGTATATCTTATATCCGAATTTATTAGACATCGGTCATTCCGAGTATCTCCTAATTTTCCATCTTTCAATTTAAATATTCAAAACATGAACCTAGACCAAATTTTCAACTTCCGCACAAAAGCATTTAACATACAAAAACCTCTCTGAGTAAAAAAGCAGAATTTTCTAGAAAAAATGCTGAAAAATCCAGAAGAAACCGAAGCGCAAATTGTCTGATGGCAGATGCGGAACCAATCTTCCTGAGGGTCAAATCAACTGAATTAGGGACAACATCTGGTCAAATAAGCTTTTGCCAATTGTTACGTGAAGAAGGGTAGAAGCACAGAATAGATCCTGCGGATTCTGAATCTTCTCCTTTGCCGAACGGATATTCGAGAATGCTTACCCACTGGAACCGGTGTCGTTTTGGTCGTATCAATTCCCGCTAGCATTCTCTACGCAGTTGCGGATACCATTTCAGCTTTGGACTGCAGGTTTTCCTGTATTTATAAGGGCATCCTGCTCATCCAATACTTCGAAGTTTTTGCAATTGTATTTCACAGCTTGAAGAATCAGGGTCTTCCATCTGGAATTCACACATGGTAGAAGCCGCGTAAAAAAATGGGACAGATTTGAGTTCAAACATCCTTTGGCGGAAGGCCGTAGGTTTACAGTTCATTTGGGCAGAAAATCCATTTCAATATAGCGGTAACCGGGATCAGGCATTCCAGTTTATGCGAAATGGGCTCGATAAATCCATTTGCCTTTCCCAAAACGATTAAAGAATAACGTCCTCTGCCCAGTAGCTTTGTGGTTCTTACTTTAGGAGCAGGTCCAATCTGGCACAAAATCCAGCATTTGATAATTCTCCTAGAACATTGGCTGAGCATTTATCCATATCGGATCTATCAAGAAGTGCTGCCAGCTCCGATCTTCATAAGGATAGCGGAATCCTATACAGAATCTCCTCAAGAACTTCAGCTTCGCTCCGAATTGGAATGGTGAAAGTTCCCATGCAAAAACATCTCATCAATGCCAGTCCATCCTTGGCGGAATCTCCGCCGCTATGGATGAATATGATTTCTTTCAGTGAGTACAGTTTTGTGTTCCTTCGGCTTTGATTGTTTATAAAAACAGCCGACTGAGTCAGTGCAGAAAAGCTTCACGGTCAGTGACATTCCCCTTTGGAATATCTATGAATCAATCTAATAAGATGGATTAATCTATTGAATGAAAAAATGCGTGGTTAGAATGCTCTTCGCGGATACCACAGGTTTCGAAGGGCTACGCCATGCAGCCATGGAGGCCCTTTTCCATCAAACTACTAGACTCTAGAAGCACATCATGGAAGCTCAGCCATCAAAGCGTTTTGCTAGACGATTGCCTTTCAGATGCCAAAGGAATACTCCTGATGAATTGAAAAGGACGAAATCCACTTGAATTATGAGACCAGGTAAATGAAATTTGAGTTTATTTACGAATTTCATTTTGCATCACGAGATTTAGGAATCATCCTGTTTACAAATTAAAAGTCAGGATTAAAATCAATTCCAACCATGCACCTTTCAACTTTTGCACTTCAACCTTTAATTTTCCAATAATCTTTCAAATTCATTTTGAATTAAAAAATGGTCAAAAGACATACGTTCTCTGCATGATCCATACCTGTGGAATCCTTTCAGTAGGTTTTCTGTGGGTGCCTTTCTCAAAGAGATATCATGCTCGAAAACGGCAGTATTTCTAAAAATTACGACGGATTCGTTACATGACTGATGTTCTAACCTCGGGTCATGATTATGAGTCGGGCTCCATGCTTTTCCTCCACATGATCTGAAAAATGATCCTGTGCTCTTTTCGAACTTCTGCTGCCTTCCCCATGTGCGGTCACGGCACGATTGCACCACACCATGCATCGAAGAGGCTTATTATCCTCAAAACCCAGGATCCTATAGAATTAACCCCAAGCATTTTACTTCGAATATAAACAGGAAGCGAAAAAAGTCAAATCCTCAAATGACAATGGTGAAGAAGCTTTGCAGCCGGAAAAATCTTGAAATTGAATCTGGAAAACTCGAAAAACTCAGCTGATGTGTCCTACGAGATAACACTGCATCGTCATCCTCAGATAAATTCCGGAATTTAACATTCAAGCCGAGCAACTCATCTCCATGGCTCGAAACTTCGTGCAAAAATGGAACGAACCTCTGAATTTGTGCACCCCGAACATGATCAATTCGAGGACTTTCCAACATGGCTTGACTGGAAAAACTTTAGACCAAATTATGTCGCTTAGAATCGGTCTCTACGAAACAAAAGCCATAGAACCGATCTCATGCGGCAACAGGCACTTCTGCTCTATGCGCAATGTGCAAAGGTCTGTAAAAAAACCAGGAATGACTTATCAGAAAGCTTTATCGGATCAAAATTTCACGGGAGATCGAAGAAGTCACTTGAAATTAACGGGCAAACCTTCAATCATTCCAAGCATCGAAGGCGGGCAAAAAGTGTAGGCACAATACGATCATTTTGACCGATATGATCCTAGTGCATGGATTCAAGTGATTTAAAAACAAAATATATTAGACAAGAGGATCAAACTCTGTGACTCACCAGAAAATCTTAAAATCTTATACTGTTACTTGATACTTAAAAAATGTGAAAACAACTCTATCATCGGCGTGAATCGTCGACTTTTCTCGCATATTTTCCTTCAAAAAAAGGGAATAGGTCACGTAATTGACCGCAAGACTTGAAAGATAATGCTCCAAAGGCAATTCGATGATTGTGCCGAATGTCATATTGATTCCATGGCAGCTCCCGGGATGTAATCATCAAAGGATCTGTTGATGTTCTTCCAAACCCCTTTCACATTCATCCGAGATTAGATTTATAAAAACTTTGTCGCAGTGGCTGTCTCTTATTTTTCCCAACTTGCCAATGAGAAAACAAGTCAAAAAGCGTATCCCTTTCTCAAAGAACCTCAGTCCTTTCTCAGCAAGCTTATACCAAGAATTAAAGTTGAGCATTCCAGATCTCTATCTCTTTGGTGGAAAAAGGGGCTAATGATGCATATCAAACCGAGTCTAGTGGAAAGAGAAATTGAATTGCCCCATTTGGCTCGAAACGAGTTTGAAGCAGAAATCCAACTGCCCTGATATGCCAAAAAAGTAGAAGCTGAATCTTAATGGAAAGCTAGAGGATCCGTACTTTCCCTGGAAGGCACATCGGACCCGGTGCTTTGTATAGACTTATTTGAAAAATATCTTGAGAAAAAGGTTCATTTGATACAACACGCAAGTTTAGCTTTCTGAGAAGCGATCAAAAGTGAAGCAGTCTGACAGTCAAAAAAATCGAAGCTGAGAAAATCTTCTTTGTGGTTCTTTGTTCTGGGTAACTACTAATAATGTTACATTCCCTTACCAATGATGGGAGGTAAAGGCTACTCTTTTTGTACAAAAAATAAGCCTAATTACGCAACAACATTTTAACGAATGAGGGGCTGTTAAGCCTATTCAGAAACAGTCGCTTGTAACATGAAATCGCCCGAACTAAAACCAATCATCAACCTGAATCGGGTAAAAGGAATTTTCGAATCAGTCCAATCGCTTAATCCAGATTTGAGCCAAAATTTCAGCCGAAAATCAAATATGAAATGACTTCGCCCGCTCTCCTGATGGTTACCTTATATCGGTTGCCGCTATAGCAATTTTTTAGGAGCGGCCCATTCCATTGATGGGAATTCTTTAGCACAGGCAACTGAAAATACCTTGCCGAGCTCCATCAGCAAAAGTACTGTCGATATATACAGGATTGAATGGGTTAATTGCTTGAAGACTAAGCGAAAGAATAATCTTATCAAGGAAAATTGCCATCCAAGCCATTTAAAGCTTTTCGGCAATCTTTTAAAACTATCCAAGATTGCCGCCATCCTTACGTTGGAGTTCAATTGAATTTATCCTGTTCCCGGCTCGAAGTTTGCCTAAACTCAATGCTTCCCCTTCTTCGAAACTGACCACAACATTTCTTCCATCGCGAGGACAAATCTGATCAGCTTTTCGGTTCTACTTGTATATATACTTCCTTCAAAGCAAACCCAAAACTACCATCACGCCTCCATACGTATTTGAACCTACCCCCCCACATTCAAATGTTTTTGCAAAAACGGTAACATCCAGGCTACATTTATCAATTTGATGACAGCCAATCCAATACTCCCAAATCATTTCATCGGAATATTGGACTAAGGCAGTAACTGTATTATCGCTGAGCAGGTCCATTTATATGGAGATTAAACAGAAAGTTAGCGAATTGTTGTACATTACTGCTCGAAAAAAAATTAAACATAAATAAAGCACACCATTCTAGTTCCTTCGGAGAACGGGAACAGGCTAATAACAAATATGCTATATCAATACAATATAAATTTTTAAGGGACAAAAGGAGACTAGAACTAAGCATTTTGTTAAAATTTGAATTTATTGAATCAATCAAGACATTCCTATTCATTTAACAATTCTAAGTACGAGGTACGCGAGGTTGCGAATCGACGATTACCAGCTGATCACTCTAGTACAAAAGTACTTTATCACCCTCTCCTATCCTTTCTTTACTTTTGCTCGTGATTTACTTTCCACATGGAAGAATAAACGGCAGGGCATCTACTAATAAAAAACTCATTATATTACTGCATTTATATAAATTACACAATATTAATATTTCCCACCACTTTGAAGTAATTCATGAATTTGTATACGAAGATACTCAATAAACCATCTATTATGTGTCAGTAATAAAATTTCTAGACAGATTTACAGCTTCATTCGATATCGTCGTGGCTCTAAAACCCCTTCCTCTTTCTGTAGCCTGGAATATGGATCATTATAGTATCCTTAGCATACGGCAAAAAAAAAAGAAATGGACAAAACGTCTGATTAAGAGGAAATTCAGACAAAAACTCTAGAACCCAAAATAACTTCCGAAGCGAAAATCTAGAAGAAAAAAAGCATATAAACCAAAAGCTAACAAAGCCTAAGCCCATTCTGGAAAGAAAGGGCTTTTTCACGGCCGGTTGGACTATGGAAAATAAAAACCCATTCAAAAATAAAGGCAAACAATCAGCATGGTAAGAACTATCAGTTCAATATTGGAAATCAAGCAAAAGCTAATTTACAAAAAAACCATCATCAATAAAAAAAAAGGATTACTCCTCCCCTCATGATTCCATTCCAAAAAATAATTACTGGCTTGAGTGCCTTTTTGCGCATAGATCAGGCATTTAGTGATTCTCTGTAATGGCTTAACCTAATTCATGTAAACCAATGAATCTTAAAAATTGGCCATCTTGATTTCCTGCAAATGCAGTTCAAAAGTAAACTGGACTCCCATTTCTTGCCCAAATTAATTCTTTCTTTTAATTACTCAATCGAGGGGCCAAAAGCCATAATAACTAAAAATCCGATCTTTCAGGGGGAAAAAAATCACCATAAACCTTATTTTCCATGACCTGGTAGAATGTGTAGTCATTCATGAAAGAGTAATAGGATAAAATGCCGTCTCTTTTTGAAAGTCTTTCCTTTCTAGGGCAATTGATAAAAGCATTTAGAGGACCTATTAATTTTCACGGTCCCCGGTTCTCCCGTAATCCCAGGGTTTGTCGGAACCCCTCGGGAAAAAGGCTAAATTAGGAGAAAAATCTGCCAGTGGAAAGTGAGTGGAAAAAAAAAAAGCCCTCTCCCCAGAGTTAAAAAAAAGAGAAAGGAAAAAAAAAAAGCTTGTTCCAATTTTGGGGGGGGGGGAAAAAAAAAAAAATTTGGTTTGGGGGCTTGGGACTTTTGATTTTCCAAAGAAAATCCTCTGGGGAAGGTTATCCTTCTCTCC
>Ga0163217_1040713_pt1 | contig 11670 bp, 5 predicted proteins | sample SynspAceP_FD_185933 | JGI IMG/M metagenome (GOLD analysis project Ga0163217, IMG submission 185933) | Saline lake microbial communities from Ace Lake in Antarctica - Synechococcus sp. Ace-P (PacBio error correction) | ecosystem: Environmental > Aquatic > Non-marine Saline and Alkaline > Saline ... | reverse complement strand
AAAGAACGGTTTTACTTTCATTGCATACTTGCGTCCATTTTCCAGGAAAAATTCTACCGATTATTCTTTTCTGATTCAGTCATTTAAGTATTGATTTCCTCTATAAGTAGGCGTTTTCCTTTTGTGTAAACCACCTTTTTAATTATAATCTAGCCTTTCTGTCCTAGTTTAATGAGTAGCCATAGAAATCGTTTAAAAAATGGAACATAGGTGTTTTCAAATAGAGATAGCATTTTTATCTTTTCTATCGGCTAGAGAATAAATTCAAAATAATAGACCATTAAAAAGAAATACTGCACTTTTAAGTCGTATTATTTGGAATTTCTTGTACGGAGTTTTACTCCACTTCGTTAGTACTCTTCAATTGAAAGGGACATTGCGGTGTTTTGTCCAATTGATAAACAATTTTACCTCTAATTTTTTTGGAGCATCTAAATAAAAGTTCGCTATAGCCCATGATTCCTATACCTTTAATAGATAATCAGAAGACAAAGATAGCGTTTCAACTCTCCCTAAATTTTTTCGAGTAGCAACAATAGACTAAATGCATACAATGCCTGTTAAAAAAAATTTGTAAAAGAAACTTTTGCTGCCTTTTACTTGTGAGCGTGGCAAACCACTAGAATCATTTCATATCCTTTAATTTTCAATAAGTTAAAACTTACTCCTTAAATAGGTGTGTTTTTATTTAAATTTATCCCTTTTTAATTTCTTTTTTTAATTTCCTTTACTTCACCTTCTTATCCAACATACTTTTATAAGTTTGATAAAAAATGATTCATTGTGCACGAAGAAATTGGGAACCTATTTTTCAATTAAAAATAATCATTATAAACTGGAGTGCCTTCTGGATGTATTTCTGAAATCCGCAGCCAACTAATTGTTTATCTCCTTCCAATTGCCTCGAAAAAGTGTAATTCTTTATTGTTCGATAGTTCATAAAAAACTTGAGTCCAAGTTTGAATTTGTTCAGTCAATATAGACTCTTGGAGAATTTTCTTTCCTCTCTGTATTAGAGTCACTTTCTATCTTGTCAAATGCAATTCTACTTTCCAAAGCCCTGCATTTCCCAATCAGCTTGTTCATCTTTGAACTTTCAAATAAAAGGTTTGAGAGCTTGTTTTTTTTGAAAGGATAAGCTAATAAAAAATTGTTCCAATTCACGATTCGAGCCATCATAGAAGGAATGAATTCTTGTTGGATTCTTGGTTGTCAATTAATAAGCTATCTTTTCATGTTCTCCTGTTTTATAAATAAAGTATGAAAGCTCGGCTTTATGTGAATGCAAACAAAGTTCCTAACTCTTTAAAAAGCTGATTGTGAGTAGGTAAACCATCTTTGTAAAGACAAACGTTCCTTCGTTTTTGTTCCTTTGAAAAGAAATAAATCAAAAACCTTGAGCTTTTCCTTTTCATCATAATTAAAGCAATAGAAGAGGTCTTCGTCTTGATAAAACATCAAAAATTCCAATCCACTTCACTACGTTTTAAAGGTCCTACACTTGTTTCGTAAACGATTTTTATAAATTTCTTTGAACTGCTTTTGCATCTTCCCATTTACCCGTCGAATAGATCAATAGTTTTTTGTATTTTGGCGAATTCATTTACATCAATCGATAGTTTAGCTCGTCAAAACACGTTCATAACCATATCTGCGAATAAAAAGGAATAAGAAAAAAGGATCCAAGTAAGACAATGTTTGCCCTTGTCATTCATTTTTTTTATAAGATACGCCATAACTGAGGCAATATCTTCCTCCCACCTCATTTTCAGGATAACTGAAACGATCCAATCCCTCCCATTTTAAGGTTTGTCCATTGAAATAAACTTCCAATTGGGCGACAATTCAGTTGGCTCAGTAAGTATTATTTTAAAAAGGCACCATAAACAGTCTGAATGTTAAGCAAGTTGCTAAATTTTTTTCACACTTGCTGTTTATTTTATTAAATGCATAGTTTGCTAAATTCTAACATCTCTTTGTACTGTTCGAAACTGCATTGTTTTGTATTTCAGTCATTTATTTCCCCTCATTTCTTACTTTTTCGTTTTTTAGTTAACATACTCCCTAATATCCGTGAATTTTATTCCCCTTTACATTTTTTGCCGTTAATTTTGATAGTTGTTTTTTTAAAATAAGCTAAACAAAAAATCCCTCGTACCACATATAAAGACTAGTGTAGAGGGTTGGATGCGTTAAAAAACCATTTTCTATACAGCTGGTTCTCAGCAAATTGACTATTATATAAATCAGCTAGAACCCTCTTTGTGCCTTAATTCATCCATGTTGTTCGGTTTCCTTACATCCCTTCGTTCATAAACGATTATGTTATCCGCATCACGAATCGTTGACAGTCTATAGCAACTTCCGAAAACTTGTTCTACCTTGTAAACAGTTTACGCATGGTTTTGATCAAAAACTTTCTGTATCGTGGATCTTACACTTACGGTCGCTTCATCTAGAATCAAGACTTCTGGATCAACCAAAAGGCTCGGCTATCGTAATTAATTGACGCTGACCAACGAGGAAATATTGCTGCCTTCTTCATTTTAAAACAGTAGGCAAACCATCTATGGTAAAGTATGAACAAACATCATCTACATTGGCGGCTTAGAAGCGGCTGAGACACGTTCTTATCTTGGACCATATTTCTCACTACCGTACTTGATAATTATCAAAAATAGTTCCACTTAAATTTACCAAGTATTTGTAACACCATACTGCAGTGTGAACGCAATCATCACGAGTCCCTATCTCTTGTATCCAACACCATCTAGTTTAATGCTTCCATCTTTAACAATCGTAAATCGTTCTAATAAAATTGAGTTAACGTTTGATTTACAAAACCGCACCAGTTGGGACCGACATGGCCAAGCATCTGTCCTTCTGACGTTTAAGTTAAAGTTCATTCATCAATTAATTCTTCTCGTGTCTCATAGCCAATTGAAACATGCGTCAAATGAAACTTTGTTATGGATGAATTGTGGAATCGGTGTTTGACATTTGATTTTTCTTGGACTTTTGTTTTTTCTTTTTCTGTCTAAAGTAAATTTTAATAAGGCATTTCTTCCTTCATCCAACACTTCAAAACTCGTTCAGGCTGAAGCAATGGTTGCCTGAATCGTATTAACTAAATTTTGCCATTTGCTCATGGGTGGCTAAATTGGTTTGTATATTGTAAAAATGCCTTGGGACATTCCCCTAAGTCATTGTTCCCATTTGCTACCTTATTCCTCCAAACAACAGCTACCGATAGTATCCAACATTCTAATAAAATTTCATCATGGCCAAACGACAAAGCCGAAAAGAATTGAAGCTTTCCATGATGATTATACAGTTCCTCATTTGCTTTCAAATAATTCAATTTCGCTTCTTCACGTTGTAAATTTTTAACAATGACATGACCCGCATATTGTCTCTTCAACTTGGTTGTTAATAAACCTAGTTTTTTTTTTTGCGCGGCAAATAAATTTTTGTGGACCTCGGTGCGATTAACTGAGTAACTGCAACTCAATGAACTGTCACAAAAGCAATAGGCGTACATTTGAAGCGATGCGTTAACATCATATTACAATACAGCAAAAAAACAAAACAAACGGTTCACGAATTGAGTTAACGTTTGTTGCAGCGTATTCGCATATTGTCCATATCGTTGGACCGCACGCGGGGACATGATATCTCCGTTGGAATGGGTATCGTAATAGCTCATTTTGAACTTTATCATTTTATCTTTTTAATTCTTTTCGTTAAATCATTATACGGTTTTTGAGCTACACGTGTCCATGTAAATTGCTGGAAATATTGAAAATAAGCAGATACGACATATAAGATAGCCACAGTAATCAAACATTTGTCGATTAATATCAAAATCAATAGGTTAATTTCCCAACAACTTGGCCAGCTTCTTTTCATTTTCATGCCTGAACATCACACCTTTAAAAATTTCTTAGTTGCTTCTCCTAAAATTTTTTTGGTGTTCTCGTTGAATACTGTTTTCCTATGATAGCCAGGATAAAGACCAAAAACTAATCGGCAAGCATGCGACTAGAACATATAACCAGCAAATCTTTTCAATGTGCCCCAAGAAATTTTACTTTACGTATTTCAACCCTTTTTGGTCCTGCATTTGCTCATTAACGTTCTCTCTCTCAATTGCAGAGTCATGATTGTCTTGATAGGTTACATTCGTTTCTTTTAATTCTTCATGTGTGCTTTCCAACAAACTCGGCCAGCTTTCCCATTACCAGGATTGCATTCAGCGTTCATACAGTGCTAATTCTTGTGCAATAATAAACGACAAACTGAATCTTTTGCTTCTTCAATCAATGCTTTCTTATGTGCATCTGTTTTAAAATCTAAAGCAGAAAAAGAATCATCAAAAATTAATATATCGCCTTTTAGAAAACTAATGCACGAGCCGATACTTAATTTTGTTTTTGACCACCAGAGAAATTTTTCCCGCCGCCTTTTTCTACGTGACTATCTACCCTTTTGGTAATTCTGAAACAAAATCTTTAGCTTGCGTACTTTAAGGCATGCCAAATTTCTTCATTCTGGCATAGATTTCCCGTATTGTATATTTGGAGCGAATTCGTTCCAGTAAACAGAACTGCTTTTTTGAGGAGCATAACCCCATTATATTGCGCAATTCTTTTTGATTTATTCTCGAATATCTACGCCATTAATTTAACACTGCCCGACTCACGTCATAAAAAGCGTGCATTAAGTAGCTAAAGTTGATTTACCGGAACCCGTCCCACCAATAACAGCTACCATTTTCCTTTAGTACTCTTAAAAGCAAATATTTTCAAGAGCTAACTGTTTCAGCTCCAGTATAACGAAAATCAACAGTGTTCAATTTCTAATGTTCCCTTTATCTACCCTATTTACTTTTAGTCGTTTTCGGATCTTTAACCACATCCTGTGTCGCTAGAACTTTATTGACACGAGCAGGCAGATACTTGTGCTCTTGGAGTAAAAAACAAGATCATAGAAGCATCATAAAGCTTATCAAAATTGAAATTGCATAAGTCATAAAGGTAATCAGGTTACCCTTACTTTCCATCCAGACCATTCACCATATATTGACCCACAACAAATAATGAAATATTGTGCGCTGATGATTAGTGTCATTTAACAGGGCAACAAAAGCTTCATATTGTATTGGCTTTAATAGAGTTGTTTGCAAAAAATCGTTATTGGCTTTCATCAAACTTTTTTGTTTCTGATCATTTCGATTAATGTTCGAATGACACGTATCCCTGTTAACCTTCACGAAAAAACTTTAGTTTAAACGGGTCTTTGTTGTCTTTGCATTTTTTTGAGTAAGGTACTGCAAAATACATAATTGTAATCATAAAAATAGCCCAAAACGGAAGAACATATAAGAAAATTACTAGCTAAACTTGTTCTCTAGTATAAAGCCATTAATCCTGCTCAACCAAAGGTAATGGGTGCTGTATCATCATTCTTAAGCCATCATTAAACAACCATTTTGATTTGTACGACATCATTAGTTGTTCTTTGTAATAAGCGAAAGAAGTCCCAATTTCATTCAATCGCATCATTTTGAAAAATAAGATACTTTTTTAAAAACACTACTTCGAATATTCTTTCCTAATATTGTGATTCTGTTGATGCTAAATATACGTTTCTGTCCGCTGCAAGCTAACTCAATAAGAAAACCCAAGGCATTTTGAACCCTACTGAGATTGATATAATCAATATCTCCTGTTGCTATTTCCGGTTATCTATAAGTCTGCCAGTTTAGTTTGGTAAGTATAGCATCACTGACCACTGAATAATCAGAAATATGATTGCCCCCAGTACTGCTAAGCCATTCATCCGTTTAGCTAACTTTAATCATACTAGGTTTCCTCCTATTTGGGAGGTTTTTTGACACCATATTCAATCCACTTCAGTTTATTAATCTTGAATAATTTCTTTTGTGATTTTTTTTCCTTAAATCCCTCACCTACTGTACCCAAATAATGTCACATCCATAAAAATTAAGGCAAGATAGGAAAAATTCTTCTGGTTCTACTAAATTTAATTTTTCCATATTAATGTTATTCTCTCAACTATCTTTTGATTCTTTTTGATCACGCATGTTTAATCGTATCAGGACTTACTCCGTACCTGTCCGATAATCCATGTGCAAGAAATTAAATGAGCTTAAAAAAAAGCCACTATTTCTTCTATGATGATCACAAACCAAGAATTCGGAAAAAAAATTTTAAAATCTCAAATAAAATCGCATCACCTTTTTTTAAAACTGTTTAATAGCATCACTTGAGTATTCCCTTTTAAAGTAAGCCTAAATAATAATAGTATAAATCTTCTTTATCTTCAAAAATATTGATAAAAACTGCCCCGCTTTGAAAATTTCAGGCTTTTTTTATAAATATTAAATAGATGCTTCGTTTAAAGAAAACTCGAGAGAATTCTTCTGCTGCGTGCTGCAATTAATCTACTTTGTTTTCTTTTGACAGTTAAAAAATGTTTTTAGTCGGATTCTTTTTCATTTCCTTCCAGCTCTAAAAGTGACAAAGTTGTCCATAGTGACACTTTGTCATTATAGGGATGAAAATATAAAAATCAAGCATTTTTGTCCCTTAATTCGTATGAATTTTTTCTGCAAAAAATAATATTGAAAAAAACACACTATTATTAGTAAAAATAAATAATTCATACATATTACAAATTAGAGCTTTTACATAACAAAACAACCTAAAGAATAGTAGAATTTTAACTATGACTAAATTGTGTAGTTTTCTAGCACAATTCCCTTTACAGTGAAAATTTTGACGTTCGATGGCGTTCCTGAGATTTGATTGTCATTTGCTAGTGCTTGGAAATCTTTAGGAGAGGGTGCCCTTTTGATGAATTAGGTCAACCAATGGTTCGTTACTGATAAAAAAGTTCTTCCTTATCAAATTGCATGGTGAGCATATGCAAGGAAAGGTCCTGCTAGTATTCTACATTTCAAAACAATCTTTACCTTTATTAGAGTATCGTGACCTTTCCATTTAGCTATTGGGCTGAAGAGATGGATTATGCTCCTGAATCTGCTTCTCAAATTTATGGGCTGATGCAATGAAGAAAGCTGTTACTTTAGAAAAATTTTTTATTGATAAGAAAAGTGAAATAAAAAAAAAGAATGAAGCACTCGCCTCAACTCCTTTGTCTTATTCATTTTTTCTTATTTTTACTTTCTGTTTTATTTGCTACGCTGGTTCATACCGCTGGATTAAAGTTACCTTCATACAACCCTGAACTTTTTTGATACCAAAGAAAAAACAACTCGATTGATAACTTTTAAAACTGCATATCCAGGAATTGCCTAAGATGATTGACGCCAGTATTCCAAAGATAATCTCCCAGCTGTTAATAAACAATAATAATCGTAAAGGATGAATATCTAAATACTCCCGAGGAATATTGAGGGTTGGATAACTCTTCCTTCAATGGTTGTTTCAATTCCAAAAACGATTAGAACTTTTATCAACATGGCTGGTGAAGTAACAAACGCTATAAACTAAGAACAGGAACCATCGCTATAAAGGTTCCAAATAAGGCGATTAAAATAAGAAACCTAGCCAGAACACTAGCGTTAACCGCATATTCTAATTCCAACAATTGCAAAACCAAGCCAGAACTCAAACGCTACAAAGATGCCCACACGAGTTGCCCCACGTACATATTGACTAATTTTATTATTAATTTCTCCCAAAATTTATAGGTAGCATTCTCAAATTTTGTTGGTACAACTTCATAATATGATAAGGCAAAAATTTCGCCATCTTTAAGAGATAAAAAGAATAAACGGCATCGTTAACCTAAAGCCACAAAATGTTGTGACTGCTCCAACTTTACATTCCCTATTCTCAGAAACTTGTTCGTATTAAACCAAAATTTGATGATTGTTTTGAAACAGAAGAACATAACGGTTTTAGATTCATTTACTGTTGTTGAAATGAGAAAGAAATGTCACTCTCAACAAAACTACCAGCTTGAAATACTAAGCGTATCCCAATAAGTCGGCCAATTCTTTATAACTTCATCGTTTGTTCTCTAATAATCGGGAATCAGTTCGTTGCTCCCCATACAATAAAGAGCATTAATAATGATTAAAGATAGAAAAGGCTGCCATACTGAGACTTTTTTAGGTTTCCATCCACGCTATAGAGGATTTACTAAATACATAAATTATCCCGGCCATTAAAATTGGCAAACCTTACAACCACTGATAAAATTCTTAGGATTTAAAAAATGTAAAGAAATCTTTGAAAATGCAATAACATTTAATAAGTATCAACAATGATATAAGTAAATAGATACAACTTTATTGTTTAAAAATCCATTTCAAAAACCAAATAGGTTGCATGTTTACGGGTGACTGATTCCGTCTTGTTTCATCCGTCTCACCCCTTTAATGACTAAAAAATAAAACTAGTTATTTTGCATAATGGATGATTGTTCCGAATTTCTATTTTTGGGCAATTTAAAAAGGTCTTAAGTGAAACACCATACAGCTAATTCTATCTCACTAGGTACTTCTGAAAAATCTAATGTTACGTGTCCTATGGTATTTAAATTTTCATTCGCTAAGCTACCACTTCTAAAATCGTATATTCTGATCATCAAAGAAAACTGAATATTCCTGGTTTCAACTCTACTCTACTTTGATCCTCTTTAACGATGGATAATTGAAAACGGAACGAAGCATCTCCGTTGCTTGTTCTTCCGAATAATTATAAAGGATAGGTCTTTCTTAGAAATAGCATGTTCTCCAATAGCTTTTTTACTTTATCCAACTTAACATTTGTTTTCATACCTTCCTCTATCATAGCGTTTTATTATTGCCGCTCTTTTATTTTAGCATATCCATCATTATAATGGTAAGTAGACCAACCTTAATCTTTGCACTTGTTCTTTTGTGACTAAATCAATTTTAAGCTCTTCTGGGTAAAAGTCCTTATCATTAACGAAATCGTTTGCCTACTTATTGAAACAGCGACTGGTATGATAAAAAGCAAATGAAAAGAGCGTAAAATACGCGATAAAAAATGGGGGTACGATTTTATGTCATCAGCAAAGGGGACATTCAACTGAGAAGAACTAACCAACCACAGAAAATGGGTAAAGCATCCATCTTTTACCATTCAAAAAAATTGAAGATACCAATCACAACTTACATTAACTCTCTCAACACCTCAAATTCGGCCAAGCTAAGATGAATTTTATATTTTGCATCGAAAACAGGAGAACTTTATCCTTTTCTAGCTGAGAAAAAAAATGAATTTACATACAAGTTTTACGCTAAGCATTCGTGATTTTATTCGTCAACATACTCACGAAAAACCCAAAAGCTCATTTTGAATTTTATTTTAGCGTAACATTACTTGCAAGATTCTGATTGGATTAAAAAGACGAAGCACTTTCACTAGATTTTATTCATTTCAATTCGATTCTATTGGGTTATGCGCAATTTTAAAGACAAAAAATGATAATTCTATCCCTATTGTCGAAAAAACAAATGATGTTGTTTTACAGTAAATATTCCCAGTACGTAGTATTCGTTATATTCATTCAAGCCAAATCCGAAACATATTTGAGGCCTCAAAAAAACAATACCTTAGTGATTAATGGGAAAATTATCACCACTGCATTCTATTACGAATTGAACCATTAGGTTTGGACGTAAATCAGATTAGATTATAATCGTCCTTGCATTCAAAATCATCAATAGAAGAATTAGAACATGGGACCCAGTTCTTTATCATTATCATTACACGATATCTGTGATTGACTTAACTTGCTAAAGAATTATTTATCGTAATAATGGCTGATGATGATCTTTCGATTTTTATTTTTGAAGTCTTATTTAAATTGTTTTATTTGAACCTACTGTTGTGAGATGCCGGGTCCACATATTTGAAAATCTCGTAAATTATTTTAAAGATCAAGATGTTGCTTACGGAAATCTGTTTATCTTTTCTCAACCGAATTTTACTGAACAAACAACGGTCTTTCTTTAGCAGCAACAAAGTATGATAAAAGAGTTTATGAGTATTATAAAGAAATACGACATTCGTCTCGGCTCATCAAGCTTTTGTTTCTGAACAAGATAGTTGGATATTGGTGAAAAAACCATTAGAAGCTCGTAATAACGGTTGGCTCTTTTTTTGCTATTTGCGTAAAAACCATCCTGAAAATAAATTCTTTTATGTTTTTAGATAAAGCTTCTATAGATTATGAAAAAGCTATCTCGTTTGATAGTAGCGTATTTTATTATTCAAGCGAAAAATACATTCAAATTTTATTAAAGCCCAAAGTTATTTAACAACGCCAAGCTTCCTTATTCATATCTATCCAACTTTCGTAAATACATTTATGGCATGGACCTCATTGGGGCAAAAACGAGTTTTGTACAAACAATGTATTAGGTTTACAACCTTCCAAAGGCATCTTATTGTTTTTTCAACCAAATTATTTAAAACAGACTTATTTTTAGTCAGTTCAAACATGAAAAAAACGATTACGCAATTGATACCCCTTGGCTATCCAGGAAAACACAAGTCATTTTGTCTGGCTAGCACGTTTTCGATAAGAACTACTAGATACCCAAGCTCCAACTTGAACCTAAATAATCAGTTGTATTTTTCCCAGCCGATCAAGAAATAGGGTTGCATACAGACTGAGCCATTGATCGGAACAGCTGAACGATTCATTCTGTATTAAGAACACGATGATTTCAAGACCTTTCTTCAACCTATAAGTTTAACTATCACGTTTTGCTCTAACCAACATGCTTGATTCTTATTTCAATCCAATTTTTTTGGAAATTAGGCTGGCAACGTCATCTTACAAGAGCAAGCAGATGTTCTTCAGTTAACTCAAAGGAAAGGCAATGGTATTTATTACAGATACGATCGCTTGCTTTTGATTTTAGTTTTTTAATAAAACCCGTTTGTTTTTTTTCACCGGATGTTCCAAGGGACCAGATAATGGAAGGCCACACCAAATCGGTTTAATTGACCTGTATTCCAAAAATGAATTACCTGGGAGAAAATCACATTAATGAGGAGGATTGATTTATCTATCAATCAATCGGTCAAACGAGTTTAAATGAGTCGTAAAAATCGTCAAAAAAGACTGAATGCTTACTTGAAATACAAAGATGTCGATTCAGTCAGCGAATTTTATGAGGCCGTTAGCGAAATCTATTATCAAGAAAAAAAAATTAATATGGAAGTTAAGTGGCTGGGACATTTTTGTCCCAGCACTTTTAAACTTTCGCAAGGAATTTTTTCTTTCTACTCTGAATAATTTTTTTTATTTTTTTTTTTCTATGCTATACGAAATTTGGGTTGAATTACGGATTTTGGTAGGGGAAACTTGCAATTGAACGAAAACTAATTTATTTTAGGCACCTATTACTAAAAGAAATAAAAAGGTTTATCTATAAAAAATCCCAAATTAGATTAACAAAGATTAAGAAAAAAAAACTTAAAACAGGAAAGTTCATTTTTCTTGTAGGAAGGGCCAGGGAAACAATCCCAAAAACATTTTTAAACTTAAAAAAACTTTATTTCAGGGGGGCCGAATTTTTTTAAGATTTTTAGGGTTTTGCGTATTTCTATTTTTTTAAAATTCCCCTGTCTCTCCTTT
>Ga0163217_1039933_pt1 | contig 11670 bp, 12 predicted proteins | sample SynspAceP_FD_185933 | JGI IMG/M metagenome (GOLD analysis project Ga0163217, IMG submission 185933) | Saline lake microbial communities from Ace Lake in Antarctica - Synechococcus sp. Ace-P (PacBio error correction) | ecosystem: Environmental > Aquatic > Non-marine Saline and Alkaline > Saline ... | reverse complement strand
CGACTCTGGCGCATTAACACGATTCCGCCACTCAGCATGGATGCGGTGATATGATCCTGCAACAGGCGGTCTCACCCCGGGCACGCCGATGGCGCCTCGCTCCGGATCTGCCGTACGAGTTGTGGTTTTTTCAAAAACACCATGGATTACTCGATCCCGCCCGGCCCCATTTTGGCCGGAGAACGCGATCGGATTCGTGGTTGTCGTTCGTCACGCCCGATGCTGTCTTCTATAGCACTCGTTGCACTGATCGTCAAACCCACCGCCACCATCTCCATGCAAACCGACCGGCGGCGAGTCGAATCACGCTCCGATGATATCAAGAATTTCTCGGACAGTATCGGGAGTCGGTTTGTGCCGGGCACACAGAGTACGTCCGAAAGGCCGCCGGATCGAAACCACGACGGGGCCGCTCTCGGGGCCTATGGCTCTCAGAACAGCTCGCGGCATGGCCGATGGTGCTCCGAAAAATGGTTGGCCGCGAATTACAAACACCAGTGACCTGTCAGTTGTTTCAATTACAACGTCTACGCCATCGCACGGCGGTGACATGATGGAATGGGGTCTGCGTTGCGAAGCGGCTTCGGTCGCCGGTCACCAACAAACTCTAACAACCTGTGTTGGATTACACGACACCACATCAACGATCGAAGGCGATACCGAACACTCGCGTTCAGTGAAGGACGTGGCAAGAGTTTTCGAGGGTCTTTCGGCTTGGAACGTGCCAAAAGTCGGACGACGCCTAACGACATTGAGCACTCGGCAAGCGATCGTGCCTTCCATCCTGCCAGCGGCAACCTGACGATGATTCATCGTTTCAAGAGCAAGTCATCATCTGCTACGGTTGCTCCGAACAACAGAAACAACCCACGGGCTCACTCGGGGTCGCCGTTAGGTTGGACGAAATTGAATGGCCGAAGATAATTACTTCGGTTTCCCCGAAAAGAAAAGTTTTACACCGACGGCGTCAAAGAGCATTTTTACGACGGCATCGGTTTTGCCCGCGGCAAGGCAGCACTCGGCGGCCTGGGATGACGTCTGGAAAATAATACCAATCCGCGAACCGGAGAAAAGCAAGCCGAGTTGCAGCTTGCGTCTTCGAATGGCAAACTGCCCGACGGCTGGGACAAAGAACATCCCGGTTTTCGAAGCGAGCGTGAGGGAAAGGCCGACGCGACGCGGAATAGCTCCGGCAAGAGGTCCTAACGCGATCGCGAGCTAAACGTCTCCCTTCATGCTTGGCGGTTCGCCGACCTTGGCGTCGAGTAATAAATCCGATCTGAGTTTGGAGAGTCGCACTCTTTTGCCGGGGCATTATCTCGGGACGCAACATGCACTTCGGATTCGCGAACACGCGATGGCGGGTCGGTCAATGGTGTGGTGTTTTCGGGTTTGCTTGAGGTTTACGCCGCGACGTTTTTTGTGTTCACCGATTCACATGCGGCGCGGATGCTGATTTTGAGCAGTGCATCATGCACTGCCGACGTTGTTACATTCTGTTACGCACGATTGATTCGGCGTCGGGGAAGACGGACCGACCCAACCAACCGGTCAAACATTCTTCTTTCACGTGTACGCGCGGATTCCAGGTTTCACGTTTTACCGTCCTGGTGATGCAACGATAGTTCTTCTCTCTGTATGTTACCGGTGACCGCTCGATGCTTTCGACGATCGCCATCCGGCGGCGATGGTTTGGTCACGCCCAAAACATGCGAACGATTGGATCGCACGAAGGTACGCCACCTGGCGTCGGGTTGCAGTCCGTTGGCGGGGTTACGTGTTGAGCGATTCGCCGAAGGCACGCTCTTATATATTGATGCCAGCGCAGCGAGTTGTACATCTGTCGACGTGGGAAGACTACCCCAGCGGCAAGAAGGTTCGCGTTTGTTCAGTATTGCCGTGCATTGGATTTGTTTTCCGCCGGCGTTCGAGGACCCAAATCGTACATTCGACTCGGCTGCTGGCCGCCGGGGGTCATCAATCGCTTCGCTATCGAAGCGGGCATTCCGGATTGGTCGTGGTGACCGGTTTGTGATCGGATGAGGGCAAGTTCATCGGGATGGAACGGATTTCGGAGCGAGCGGCCCATTCGATGCCGTCTTACGACATTTTCAAAAATCAACGCCGCCTCCGTTGTCTATGCTTTTGGCAATGGGCAAAATGAAGCCACGTGCCTGACTCTTGTGTCGGGCCTTGAAAAATCCAACACTCATCTCTATCCACACGGGTCTTTGGACTCGATTTATTTTTCATTCGAGGAAGTTTCTCTGTCCTGGTACATGTTCATAGGTTTTGCCAATGGGCGACGAGGCTCAAAGGTATAAAACTTCGCTCGATCTGTCACTCGATTTGCGTTCATCCGTTATCCAGTGGGGGCGCTCAAACGGCCGGACATTTACGGTGGTTCACGGGGTACGTGGTGTTTATTTAAATGCACCAGATCCCTTTCGGGGGATCTTGCACGCCGCACGTGAAAACTTTTCATTCACCCCCGGCTGTCTGTTGATAACCCGACGACCATGTCTGCAGGAAATCGAGGGCTGGCCCCTACTGTGAATCAACGTGGCCGACATAATCTTGTAAAATCATGGATCGTGCGCACTCGTCTTCGTGATGCCGTGGCACATGATCGAGGATCGCGCGATCAACGCGGTCAGTGTTCAAAGGCCGAATCGATCGGCTTACGACCAATCGTGGTATTGGTCTCGTGTTACCGCCGACAAAAGTCGGACGGACGCACCGCGGATGCCGGGATGGTCCGATTGGTGATCCGAAGGCTCGCGTGACGAACGCATCGTCTACGGTCGCCCGAGCAGAAGACTGGTTTTTGTTGCGGACAACTTCGGAGGTCCGATTGAGGAGCTCGCCTCGATTCGCACCGGAAAAATGGTCTGCCGCATCGCCGCCTCGTTGGGGCCGAGCGTTTGGCACCGTATTTATCGCGACAACCTACGGACCTGATTCTCGACGCCGCCGGAAAGTCCAAACAAATGTGTGTTCTAGCGCACTCAGGGTTTGCGTGCTGGTACAATTCGACCTACGGGTACCTATCGTTTGTCACCAGTAGCTAACAGTAGTGGCGTGGCGTGTTGTCGCCGGCGGCTTGTGTTTTCTGTGCGCCAAAAGTTGGATCGATCATGTGCTCGTGGTGTTTGTAAAAGCTTATTGACTCGCGTTTCGGGGGCGGTCTCGTTCCCGACCGATACTGGCTGGACGAGAAGGCGAAAAAATTCGAAACTCGTTTTTTTTTTTGTTTATTTTTTTGGTTTAACGAGTTCTGGCACCACGACGTGACGGACCGCGGCGTATGCGGATGTGTTCGATGCTCGCGCGGGTTCGCTACACCGCTCGGTTGTTTCAGGGCCTGTGTCACGGGGCGGATGATATGACGTGTTCGCTCACTTTGAGGAATGAAGGTTGCGTGGTGCGCTAATGAACTCGATTTGGAATATAAGAAATCCATCACCTCCCCAAGTTTCACGCGGAGCCAACTTGCGTCTGTTGCTCAAACCATCTTTGGAACTCGATCCCGGGTTGGAACACGTCTCTGGTTCATCATCTCGCCACATAGATACTCTCTCGTAGGTTCCCACCAGGGTTGCTCTCGCCTTGTGAAACGTATGAGGAATACTCGTCGGTTTCTTTTTTGGTCGTTGCCTGTGAGGATTTTTCTTCCTTCCTTTGTCATTTTTTTGTCGGCCCCGTTTGCTTCGATTAAACGACTTCACCCCGCCGATGCTCTGGGCGCGTATGGGGTTTGGATTCTGAGGCAGAAGGCTCGGAGAGCCGAAAGAACGACATTCAGAGACAAATCCGACGGGCAGGGATCATGATCTTCGCCATCGCGATGCTGTCCGGTGCGGTGTTTGTACTCTCGGCGATCGATTTTTGTTCGTAGCACGTTCGTCGTAGCCGGGAATCATCGACCCAAAGATGTGGTGATCTCGACTTTCGTGATCGAATAGGCTTTCGATATCTTCGTGTCGTTTGTGATTGGTCGAGGTAACTTTTTTTTTTGGCGACGTAACCTTTTTACCTCTCAAGCTGAGCCCTTTCACGCGGCGCTCCGTTTGCAGCGCCACGTGGACTGTTCGGCGATTGGTGCGGTGCGACGACGGTGGAGCGACCTGTTCATCCGCGGTTCAATGACGGAGGTCGGGGTTAGGATTTCGAGACGGCTTTGCGTGGGCTCGAGCAACTCGGCAATATTGTCATCCTGCTGTGGGGCCGCGCTTTGCGTAAGATTTATCGCTCACGCACCAAAAATCGCGTTGCCCGAATCGGGAACTGAGGGTGCTTCGCGGATCCGACCAACCGATAAACGTCGTCTCTGTCTCTCGTCGCATCTCGCTTTTGTGTCTCATTGGGTTAAACGTTTTGATAAAAATTGGCGAGATCGTCCTTGAGGCACCTCTGATAACACCTTCGGCGGCGTTCCACAATTTCACGTGCCCGCGACTCGAGCGCTCGTTCGACCAAATTCGATTCGCTTTCTGACGCGTACCTTGATACACGGAACAGTCTTGGTTGGGGCAGACCGCTTTGATTGGATTTTTATTATTCGTCACGAGGATTTTGCGAGTTTCGAAAACGATTTGTTTATTTTCTCGCTTGGTTTTTTACCCAGAAAATTGTTGCGACCGATTTTGCTCGGGATCAGTGTTGAACTCTGATCGGTTGTGCTCGAACGTCGACGGCGTTGTGGGCTTCGCCCGGAGGGGCCCGCCTTGACGGCTGCGTATCGTGCAAATCCGCTGTTTGCCCGCGAGAACCGCTCTGCCACTGGTCTGCCTGATAGTACTGGACGACGACTCGCCGGATGCCCAACGGTCTTTGCGTGGAATCGTGCTCAATGCCATACAAACCATTTTGCGTTGGTGCCTTGCAATTCGGCGGCTGGCGATAATCCTTCGGTGGTTTCGATCGCCCGCGGATTGACCTCGGGTGATGATCAACGGCACGTTCGGGTCCATTTCGGCCTATACCCGCCTCCTCTCATCGACGACGATTCGCGCCTCGGCTTTGGCAACGGCCCAGGTCTGCGAATTTCGGCGTGAGACTCCTCCGTCCGGGTCGTTGCTGTTCGTGTTTGATTTTGGACCCCCCCCCCCAAAGGGGGGGGGGGGGGGGATTTTTCTCCTACGGCCCTTCGAACGCTCAGTCGGTTCGAGGAGTTCGACCTCAATTTCCGTGTCACCGAACCGGATTTTCCGGCCTAAACTTCTCGAGTACGATGTGCGAGCAATTCGCAACCGGTCGCATTCGGAAAGGTTACGCGCCTTGGAGTCTGGCTAAAAAACGATCGGCCGGGACGGCACGGTGTGCACCCAACCAAGCAACGCAATCAAACACGATGGAAACAGTTCACGGACGGGAGAGGTCAAGATTGAGGAACATTGTCTTCAATTGTCCCTAAGATGAATTGGAGGAACATTGTCTCAATTGTTCCTAGATGAGGGGAAGCACTTTTTTAGTCTCTGCGAGACAGAAGAATTGATCCGCACTTGTTCGCTCGGGGCAATGGCCCAAAGCTACGTAGAGACTGGACCTTGCTTCGTCCGAGTAGTGTTCCTTCTCTTGTTTCGTTCGTTCTCCAGCGGCCGATCGGAACGGCGGACAATGATCGTTCCCGGGGCAGTAGGCATGATTTTGACGGCTCCTCTCTCAGGTGTGTGGAGCATAAATCGGCTCGGTCCGGTTTGGTTTTCGCCGTCTTTCGTACTGGTACAAGATTAACGCTACCGACCTGGATCCCGCTTCGGAGTAATCCGGTGGCCAGAAATCTTCGTCTGGGATTGCTAGGGTTTTGGGCGATTGCTCAACGTGTTCGCTTCGCCCGAGAATACCGCTCAAAAAAACATGTCGAGTCGACCGAGTGCTTCGCGGTAACATGGTTAGAACACGAGTGCCGTTGTTCCTTTGCGCCGCCAACCCGCATTGCTCCATTTCGTTTCCGTCTCGTCTCTTTTTCGTAGTAAAAATCTCGGAAGGGGTTGTCGTTTCTCGTTTTGCTTCAAACCGCTTCTCCCGCCGACTGTGCTCTTCGCGGGTTTCGTGTGTCCGCTGTTCGGCTGGTGTTTTAACGCAGGAAAAACGGGTGCACGATCGGGCCCGAGACGTTTCATCCATCGTTGTCTTCGGTGACAAAACGGGGTGCAGCCGAAGCCTCGGAGAACAAGGCAGTTCCCACGTCGGGTGGACTCTTCACGCTTGCCTGATGCAGTATGATTTTCCGCGGTCACCCGTCGCGTCTTGAAAACCATCGAATTACCTCCGTCGATCGTCCCCGGCGCTGCGAGCGAGACTGCCCAGGCTCCACACCCACACTTATTGCTGGATCCGATCTGGGTGCTGGGGATTTCGCGTCGACGTTCCCTGTGCTCTTGTCCTTCGATCCAGTGGCTTCGCCGAGGTTGTTTCGCGACGGCCTGTGCCGATTAGGTCGAAGATTGCCGTTGAGCTAGTTCGCCGACGAGCACCGAGTCGCTCGTCGACACGACCATCGCGTTCTTCGGCTGACGGCCTCCCCTTCGTCTCTTGGGCGGACGCCCACTCACGATTTCGATATCGCTTTCGTCGGGCCAATAAACTCCCAGAAAATGTTCCGCTGTTTGATCGCGAACAGGCCCCTGGTGCCTAATTCTTCGGCCGTCGCGTGCCCTTGATTCGATCAGGTTAATCGTCACAGACGGACAAAGCGTCCAGCGGAATTGTATTCGCTTCGTTTTTCAAAAGCGAGGCGATCCTGGTGACTTGATCCAATCCGGTGTGTTAGCACGATCGCTTGATCGGTCTCCTGGTGGCGTTTACGTCCTGTTGTCCTGGCTTGGTTTGTGACGAGCAGTTTGTGAGAGCTCGAAAAGCGTTATTTCTCATAAGATGTTTGTTTATGGTAGCGGTAAGGGTAGAAGATAGAATATTCGGTGTGCTCGCCTGCGGAAACATTTCCACGCCAGCATTAATTTTCACCATTGGAAAAAAACCGATTGGCGGATTTACTCATCAGTGAAATTGGGGTATCGTGCCATTAACCCGGGAGGAAGTCACCTTCCTCTTACACCTAATTTGTATCATAACAGTTTCCGTTTAACGCCAGATTCGCCTTTCATTGTTCCATCGCGACTTTTCTGAGGGGAGGAGGCCTTGTGTGCGGTTTTAACACGATCGAGGATTTTTCCTTGTGGGATAACGCATTTGAAAAACAATCGAATTTAGTGGGGATTTTTTCCTGTTAGTCATTCCCGTGATGTGAAAAATCCAACTCGGCGAAAAATAGCGGTTCGACCCTGACGTGACATCCAGCGGGTGAAACTAGAGAGATCGCCCATTCTCGATTTCACACTCGATCTGGTCGATGAATTTTCTGTTATCGAACGCCAGTCTCGCCCTCACCACGTATTTGTCAAACCTTGTTATTGGGCCCCACACCCACTCCAATCGCTCCGCTCGCCTAACGCCCGCTCGCAAATCCTTGCATCGCCTGGATGGATGATCCTCGTCCCGCCTCCTCACGAACGCGGGTTCAATTTCGTTACGGAGTGCATTCGTTCGCTCGCGGATTCGGAATCGGCCCAAAACCGTCACTCTGGCCGAGTCCTAACTGGCGCAGTCGGTTGTGACTACTTCCTTGTGATCTCGCTCGGTTTGGCATTAACGCTCGCTTGTAGTTAGCGATGTATCACTGGGATGGGTCGCCTCGTGCTTGTGACGTTCGCACTCCTTCCTTGTTTATTATCGTCTCGCCGTCCGTGCTCGCGTGTGAGGGTCTATGCGTATCGCGACTTTGCGGGTCATGCACCTTCGGATTTCTCAGCGAAGATTACGCCGCCCGGGCTTCGAACGCGACCATCCGAACTCGCCATCTCCTTGTCGAGGCTACGTGAGTTTGAACAGCAACGAGCGAGCATTTCCGGCGGGCCTGCTTCGCCGATCCGCGTTGATCCAATCCGTCGGCGCCAGCTCGCGGCGTGGCATAAATTCGCCAAATCGATGCCACCGGCCGAGCGAGGCGACTCCGTGGTTTGGTCGGTTGGTGGGCAGCCACGATCGGACTGATGCGGCGCTGTGCGATTTTTACTCAATTCGCCTCGCGGAAAAGTTCCGCTCAATCGATCTTCTCCGTTCCTTGCTCAACCCCTTTACCGCCTGGTGCCCTCCGCCGGGTGGGCATCAGTGTACGTGTCTGCCCGCTGTTACCGATTAGTTCCTCGTCTCTCGGTTCGTCTCCCTCCTGAGCGTTGCTCTGCCACCGTCTCCAAAAACCGACGCAAGGTGTGAACCGGTTTTCTTCCGCTGCGGAATCCGTCGGTGAACCCATGGCAGCAAAAACCGGAACTACGTGCCTTGACCCTCCGACGAAATTCCGACATCAGCCCAGACGATTTCGGCGACGATCCCATCTTCCCACCCTGCGCCCATTCGGGGGACACGTCGCTATCGGATTGTCGCCGGAGACCCTCCGCGGGCCCCATTCATACGTTGTCATTCCAATTTCACTCGGTCGTGCAAATTCGCGAAGTGATTCTCTTTATTCGCCGCCGGGTACATCCAACGAGGGCTCCACGCTTCGAGCCGAACCGGATCATTCAAAGCTCGTTCATCGGAATCCTGACGTCGAGGTGGTCGCGAGATCACGGCGATTCACGCGAGCGATGCTCGAAATTCCAATCCTCGAAAGTTCGGGCGGATCATTCTCCAAGTCCACCGCCGGCGCGATATGAAATATGCAAAATCGGGCCCCGACGGCCGAGAGCATTCGGCACGATTCAAACTCCATCCTGCTAATTCGTGCCGGCGGCAGGTCAAGTTCGGTAAGTTATCGCATCTGCGTCTGGACGATGCCGGCCAAAACCAACGACGGACCCATCGTTTATCCGATCGAAGTCATCGAGGGACTTGCCGCCGGGGAAAATTCAGTATTCATCCGTTTTTTTGCCATCAACAAAATCTCCAAGGATGTGTCGATCGATGCAGAGCAAACGTTTCTCGAAAATTCACGCCTCCTTGATGTCGATTACGGACTCGCCGAAGTCGGAAATTGAAATCCTCGTCGAGGTGCTATCTCCATCGAACTTTCGTTCGCTCGTTTTACTTCAGCTGTGTGGGAAATTAGTTCCCCGTGGAGAACAAAAACGGTTGGCGGAAAAGGCAAGCAAGGTTCATCTGGAGTATTCGATTTCCTGCCCCTTCCGATATGATTTCATCGCGGACGCGCCGAACCGGGGGATCGAGCCGCGATGGAACGCACGTCGCGGCGGCGGGCTGAACGTCGGGCGACAGCGTGGAAGTCGTCGCCATTCGCGGACGACAAATCCGCACCGACCCATAATGACAAAGAATCGTTCCCGGATATGTCACTAAGTCGACGCCCGTCACGCTGCTCGTATCACGCCGAATGTGTGGTTCAAGAAGTGAAAAAGAAAGAGAGCGAAGGACAGCAAGTGTGTTTATAAGGTACAACAAGGTTGAAGGACAACAAGGCGAAGGTGACACAAAGGCGAAGGACAGCATAGGGTTGTAAGGACAACAAGGTGAAGCGTACTGCAAAGGGTGAAGGCAGCAAGGTTGAAGGACAACAAAGGTGTATGGACAACAAGGTGATAAGGACAGCAAGTGAGGACGCAAGGCGAAGGACATGCAAGGTGAAGGACAGCAAGGTTGAGGACAGCAAGCGAAGGACAGCAAGGTCGAAGACAGCAAGGCAAGGCTAAGCAAGGCGAAGGACAGGCAAGTCGAAGGCAACAATTGGCGAAGGACTAGCTCATGGCGCAAGGACAACAAGGCGAAGGACACAGGCGTAAGGACTAACTCTAGCAGGAGGTTGAATGAACTCCAAACGCGGTGATTCAAGCGGATGTTCTTCTCGGGCAACCGCATCCGACGGGGCGAATGCGAGCGACCGTCTCAAGGCAACGCCTCGGCGAGTGGAGACTACGAACCCCTCCGATTCCTAACCCGCCGACAAGAGCAATACGCTCGTGATTCATCCGGGCGCGTCTCGGCCAAAGGAAAGCAAGGTGGTCAATTCCCGCCGGCAGCGGCAACAATCCGATTTCCCAACAGCAGCAGCACCATCTCCGTCACCTCCTCAAGGATGATGCGAGGCATTTGAAAGAATCCAGGACTACATCAAAGAAAATCAAACATTCGGAAACCAGGCGATGCGCCGGAGAACGCCAATTCCCTGGGGGCGGCGGAACGATATCCTCAACGATAGGAAATCGAATCAACCAAGGAAGCACCGGAGTACAAAACAAAAGCCGATACCAAAACGGCAGCAAGCAAAAACGATGTCCCACAGGGCGAACCGAACGGCGATCCTCCAATCCAATGCAGTGGGCAACGAAAAGGTGAGAACCCAACCGTTGCCACCGTGTCGAAACATTCTCCTCAGGAAAAAGACCGCACCTCGGTGAAAATCAAGTCTAAGGCAGGACCCTTCGTTACTCCCAATCCAAAACCCGTGTGAGCAACCCAACCCGAGTGAGCATATATCCAAATATCTCGTGTGAGCAACCCCCAACTCCTCTCGGTTTGAGCAATTCCAACCGATGAGCAATCCAGACCCGTGATGCAATCTCAAAACCCGTGGTGAGGCCAATCAGACCCTCGTGTGAGCATCCAAAACTCCTCGTGAGCAATTTCCCAACCCGGTGAGGCAATCCATAATTCCGGTGAGCAACCCAACCAGGTTGTTAGTAACCCAAACTCGCGTGAGCAATCCAAACCCGGTTGACCAATCCTCAATACCGTCGTGGGCAATCTCCAACCCGGTGAGCAACCCCAAAACCCGGTTGGACCAACCCCTAACCCGGTGAGCAAAACCCCAACCCGGTGAGCATCGGAATCCGGGTGAGCATCCAAACCCGGCGTGAGCAACTCTCCAACCCGTTGTGACCAATCACAAACCTCGGTGTGTAGCTCAATCCAAACCCGGTGACCAATCTAAACCCTGTTGAGCACCCCATACCCGGTGCAGCAATCCGAATCCGGTCACCGAATCGAAAGACGGATCCAATTCGGGCGAGCCCTCCGTCACTTGGGTAAAAGAAAAACGCGATACGTGATGTCTCTGCCATCAGGTGTCAGAAGGGCTCTCGGCGAGACCGCAGCGATTTCCGCGATGCCTCCCGGCTATTTAACTCCGTCGTGTTGCGTCCTTCTACCCACTTCGCTCTGCAGCGAAATCCAGTGCAAACGGTATCCACTGAGGGTGCTGGAACCGGTGGTTCCGGAAGCAGGCGCCGGGTTGAATCGAAATCGCCCCCCGAACGAATTCTTCCCCGACCCGGTCGTACATGGTGACTACACCCGGTCCGCAACCGACATTCGTGCTCTTTATCTCGACGAAATCCCGTGGGTTCGATCCCGACCCCGTAATTGCTTGAAAGAGTTGAAATGGATTGAGCATAGTACCTGCGGCTGGTTTTCTCGCGTAGCGATGGCAATCGTCAAACCGATTCAGGTGCCCACCCTTCCGACCGAGCCGTCACGTCTCCGAGTGATGATCGAAGGACGCTGTTACGCGTCTCGGAATGCGGACGCCGTCTACGCCGAATCCATCCGCCGCGACGACGCTCGTATAACATCCGCGTTATGCGTATATTCCGGCAAACTCCGCCGCGCCGCTCCCGCCGACATCCGAGTACGCACTTCTAGCCTTCCGCCGAA
>Ga0163217_1060362_pt1 | contig 11671 bp, 12 predicted proteins | sample SynspAceP_FD_185933 | JGI IMG/M metagenome (GOLD analysis project Ga0163217, IMG submission 185933) | Saline lake microbial communities from Ace Lake in Antarctica - Synechococcus sp. Ace-P (PacBio error correction) | ecosystem: Environmental > Aquatic > Non-marine Saline and Alkaline > Saline ... | reverse complement strand
TGTCATCATAAGATATAAAAAGAAAAAAGGCGCAAAACTTTCACGTCTTTGCGTCTTTCTTAACCAATTTTATTAGGGTCAAAAGTCTTCAGGGACCTTGGGGACTTAATTACGTTCCTGATTGCCCATCGGGGGCTTAAACCTGGCAGGGCCCATATTTGTGGGACCTAAGGGATTCGAACCCATGACCTCTGCTCTGTCAAAGCAGCGCCTCTAAAACCAGCTGAGCTAAGATCCCATTGATGATTCGAAAGATATGAAAAATATTTGGGGAAATCAAGCTTGAGACTCCCCAATCCCCCCCCCCAAACGCTTTATGCTTCGTGAAGATTAAATTAAGTCAAATAGATTGGACTTAATTCAAGGGTCTTCTGACTTGTACTATCTCAAACCCAGGAGATGGTGCTAAATGGATAGCATTAAGTCCGAAGACTTGCGCCAATTGGGATAATTAATTAACCCTCCAAGGATTTGAAACCTTGGAGGGTTGTCGAAAATTCACACGAAAACTCTCCCTCAAATACTTCCCTTGTAAAGTTCTCCGGCTCTTTGGCCAAGTCCTCGGGAAGTTCCGGGCAAAGGTCAGATGTCCACCTCTATTTCCTCCTTCGGGTCCCAAAGTCAATCACCCAATCTGAGGATTTGAATCACCTCAGTATTGTGCTCGATGATAATCACCGAAGTCCCTGATTCGATCAAGGCATTGATGGAATGGAGCAGCTTTTTGATATCGTGAAATGCGAGGCCCGTCGGTAGGTCGTCGAAGATAAACAGGATATGATCTCCAGATTTAGTTCGCCTTTTTTCAAAGAAAGAAGCAAGCTTGCACACGCTTTGCGCTTCCCCACCGGATAAGTATTTGAACTTTGACCCATGCCTATATTACCCTAGACCGACTTCTTGGGAAGTGGTTCAATTTTGTTTGATGATTTGCGGTTTTGCCTTTGAATACGGCTAAAGCTTCATCGATGGTTCATATGGAGGACTTTCGGAATGTCCTTGTCCTTGTACTTCACAATCTAGAATCCTCATTCTTTAAACGTTTGCCTTTAACAGGGATTCGCAGGTTTAGTGTGGATGTCTCCATAAAACTTTGCATTTCCACTGTTTGGGCTGATTCCTTCTCCGGAAACAGTTTTACAGGCGACCGCCATCTACGTTTGGAAGGGAGAAGAAAGCTGGTTTGGTAACCCCGCTGCTAGATACGATTGATCTGGCGAAAAAGGGCCCGGGAATCGATCATAGGCTTCACATAGGTGAACGGGGTTGGAGCGGGAGGATTTCCCGATCTCTGGATTTTCTGATCTACCAAATTTACTTGGGTGATTCTGTTTGTAATCCCCTTCAATACCGATCGTAATTTACCGCTTTCGTCATGACCGTTTCCTAGCATTTTCCCCTAAAGCCGGGTAAAGCACTTTTTTTGATTAAGCGTGGATTTTCCCGAACCTTGATACCGCCTGTTTCACGTAGTTGAGAACCTTCAGGGGGAAATTTTACCGTTCAGGTTTTTTCAGGTTATTTTCCCGCGCACCTGTGACGACAAGGGAAGTTTTTCCATTTTGCGGTTGGCCGTCTTTTTTGAAAATCTTGCTTCTTCCCGCGAAGGTATTTTGCAGGTTGTAAGTTTGACGGTGTCATTCAATTCTTCGATAGTTAACGCTTTGGAAAGGCAATTCGCCGCCATTGACTCCAGCGTCTGTCGATGTCAATAATCTGATCGGCCAGCCTTTCATGGACTTTTTTCCTCCATGCTCGACGTACAATCACGGTATTTCCCATATCTCGGAGGGACTTCAAGACCCCAAACTAGTCGGTCAGATTTCTCTTGGATGCAGGTCCAATGCTTGGTTCGTCCAAAAATTACATGGGAACCCACCAACGCAGAAACCCAAGGAAGGTTGCGATTTTTGATCCGTTTGAAATTCACCGCCTGAGAGGGAGGAAGTCAAAACGGTTTAAAGGTCAAATATTCCCAAGCCCACCATGATCCATAAAAATTCCAAAAGCGGGCTGACGATTCTTCTTTGAGTAGTCGGTTGGCGATTTTTGCTTGGTGGGGTAGCGGAGTTCAATTTTTTCAAAGAATGGCAAAAGCCTCAAATCAATGGGCAACAGGCACAATATGCTTGAATGGATTTCTCCGCAAACTTTCACATAAGAAGCGTCTTTGCGCCAAGCGAGTTCCCCGACAGATTGACAAGTCGTTACGACTCTGATCGGGAAGCATGCGACTATGATCTGTATTGTTTTGGTTCCAATCGTTCAAAAAATGCTTCAGCCCTTTTAAAATATTTTATTTCCAGTCCAAGTAAGGCTTTCTCCTTTTCGCTGAGCTCATTGAAAGAGCGATGGATCGGAAGAGAAGTCAAACTCAATTCCTTTTTTTAGCAGCGGATCTAGCCATGACCTGGAAAGGATTTCGCCTCGGCCAAGGAGCTAGCGCCCTTCATTAGACGAAAGTTCCATTGTCGAATCACCAAATCGGGATCCGATTCCGAGTACATTACCAAATCCTTCACAGGTTTTGCAGGCGCCAAATGGATTATTGAAGGAGAAGGAAATTCACAGAGGGGAGTTCGAAAATCAATCCCATCCAGCTCAAACGATCTGAGAAAGTTTTTTGTTTCTTGCATCAGGAATGTAATTTTTCACCATCTCCCCAACCTTCGAAAAGTGCAGTTTGGTACGGAGTCTGCAATTCTGAATTGATTGTGTCCTCATCGTTTTTTTGGACACTCACTTCGGCGATCAGAACCTTCATATTTTTCCTTTGGTACCTTCTTCTCCTTCCGATCAGGTCCTCGACAAAGTAGACTTCCCCATCAATTCAGGATTCTGGTTATAGCCTTTTTGCAAAAGCAACTCCAACTCGCTGCTCAATTTTACGTCCACGCTCGATCGTGAAGCGGGGCAAGAGATCATCAACTTTAGCTGCTTCGTTCAAAGTTCTGGATTGGTAAATTCGACGATATCGGTAAACCGTGTGATGCTTTACTTCGTTTGCCTGAAATTAGGCGAAAATAGTTCTTTCCCACTCGAGAAAAAGGAAGTTTCAGATAATCATAGATCTCGTGGTCGTACGATGTGGAATCTTTGGATTCTTGTTATTTACTTTCTGTTGGATCCTGTGGCAGGAGTACCCCTATTTATATTACCTCTACATTCCGGTTTCTCCATCCTTTCCAAAAATTGGGACGGGCGTAGAGCTGAGGATTTCTTACGTGTACATCCGTTGGCCTTACGGGCAAAAAGGTATCAAATGCTAAGGAAGACTTAACCTGAACCTGAAAGGCCAGGTCACGGGAACTACAATTATTTTCTGGGGAAGGATGGCTACGCTCAGGCTTTTTGAGGTTATTTACCGGGCATTTTTAATGATGATGTATTTTTTCTGGGATACGAGGGAATCGATGTCGATTTTGGAGGATAGGGTACTCAATCATAGAGCTGGCAATTTACAAAATGAAACAGGGCAAAAAGGCGAGAAAAGTTTATTATTTCAAGTTGAAAATGAAGAGGCAAAGCGCTCAAGCATAAAAAAATCGCTTAAAATATTCTTTTTAAAAATTTCTTCAGGAGAAAAAAGAGAAGAGCTCAATTCTTCCTATGGTTTTGTACTTTAGAAGGATTAAAGCTTTCGAGTTTCGAATAGAATTAAAAGATTGAGAGGTCTTATAGTTTTTCTAACAAAATTGCGTTTTTTGAATGGTCAGGGATAAAGTATGCAATTCTCGATAATAAAGCGGAATTCTAGGATATATAGTATATGAATGCAAATCGGATTGAGGATGAAAAGCTGTCACGATTCAGGCGTTTCGCTCTCAGTGTATCCGACTTTTCCGAGATCTTGAACCAACTCAAACCAGGAGTATCGATTTTTAAGTAAACTTTCTCGATCGAGCATTATTTCAATCCGATAGGTTTGGAAAGTATTGAGAATTCGTACCCCGTTTTGGTCATGAAAAAAGTAACGGGAATGACGTTGAAAAGAATTACTTATTCAAAGGCGGGGACTAATTCCGATTTCCCAGAATTTTTGACTACGGCAATCGAGATCACAAAGCGATTCATACCTTGTGCATTCCAAGCATATTATCATAAAAACGTCACCCCTCCAGCATTTTTTATCAACCCTGATACCAAAAGGGTGACTATTTGGGGTTTTTGACTTTGCTGATAGAGCGGGGACGAGATCTGAACTACTCGATGTCACTGAAGCGATTGAGGTGGGTTTGACCACTATCTCTCCTGAGCAACTGGACGATGAATCGACCATATGCATCGTCTGACCCTATTTATCGCTGGGTTCAGTTTTTTATGAAATCTTTTACGGCCGGCCCACCATTCATTTGTAGCAGATTCGGTAGAGTTGAATCCATGCCCCCACTCTCGGCGCATCCAACCACCCAGAAAATCCAGCTAATTACCGTGAGAACGGACATTCACCGGTTTTGGGAGAGATTTTATTTTGAAGCTTTTGGCAAAAAAAGCTGAAGATCGCTGACCAAAGGTGCGACAGGTTTGATTTATGATTTTGGCACTCTGCCATCAACCAGTTGATAAAGAATAGCCCGAGAGGGAAATTAATTAGGGACAAAAAGGATCATTCGGATCATTTCAAAATCTCTGCAAAGCTATTATGGTTCGGAAGATGAACTTTGCGAGGAATGCACGAGGCTTTTTAAGTTTAGTAAAAACGGGTGTGCCCGAGCTGTTCCTCGTCACTGGCTATTCGGGGAGTTGGCAAGTTTCAAGTTTAGTACGGGATTTGAAAAAGCATGTAGTAGAACTAGAGGGAGGGCTTTCATTTCCGGAAAATTGAGCAATACAAAAAAATCCTCCTTTAGCTCGGTGCTTCTGGCACTCTCCGATCTCATATCAAGTTTTGCATTTCAAGAGCGAGGAACAGCAGCGAATATTGGAGAAATATCGCTTGAAGCGTTAGGCAATTTCAGGTCAGATTTCTGATGAAAATGATTTCCTTGAACTCGAGCAGTTGATAGGCCCGGCAACCGGAATTGGCACAATTTACCAGCTGCGAAGGCGAAAGCAATCGATTTGATCAGGTATTTAATAGTTTCAATTCGTGGCATTTGCGCCGAAAAGATCACCCACGGTGCATTTTTCTGTGACGATTTGCATGGCTTGGACTATCTACCTCCAGAAGATGGCTTTGAAAGAAACCACCAGATGAAATCCCAGCCTCAAGAATATACTAATCGTCGGCGCCTTATCGGGAAATGAAGTGTTGTCGCACCCATTAATTTCATGATGCTGGACCGACTGAAGGCCAGTCCACTGAATACAAATTGATTCCCTCAACCTGTTGTCACAGGATTCTGTCGAGCAGTTGTCGCAGATTCGTTGATGGATTTCGAGGAAAAAGTAAAGATCTGGCTCAGATTGTATTCAGAAAGACAATTTTTGGCAATCCATTTTTTCATGAGCAAGCCTAATCACGCTGTTTGAAGTGAGGCATATTAAAAAAAAAAACCCTCTTTTTTTTTTTCCCGGTCCAATTACTCAGGAGTGGACCTATAGTTCAGAAAAGGTCCTATCGACTTGAAAATCAGTGATAATGTCGTTGAGCTGATGATCGTAACTCTTTTTCAATTGCCTGACCAAGTACAAACTAATCTCAAATACGCTTCCTGTATTGGGAAACACGTTTTCCCTGAAAGACGCTTGCGAACTGGTGGAAAACAGAATGAAGAAGACGTGGATATGCAACTCAAGCTTGCCGAAAAGCTTTGTATTATAAGAGAATCTGAGTACGAAAGAGGGGAAGGGGAAAATAATTTATACTTTTCAGCTTGACAAATTCAGTGCAAGCTGCGTTAGGAATGCTTCAAGGAGGGAGAGAAGAAAACTGGGTCAGGGATAATATTGCCAAAAGTATCCTCGCCAAAAAATTCAGTACGATCGAGTATTCCGATTCTGCATGCCGTGTAGACCACCTTTCCAAGCTTTGCGATTACGCTGATTCAGGATCGGGAATTACTTTTGGCACTGGTCAAACCAATCTCCACCGCAAGTATCCCAGATCGAAGAATTCCTTCAATGCTTTACGATTACTCTTTGAGGTTAACGTGACTTTTGCAATGGATCTTGGGTGGAGGAGAAAAAAAATTTGGGGAAACAGGAGCTTCGGATTTACTCCGTGATTTTGAATCTGCAGCCGTGCAGAGGCAGAATACCTTAGTGGGGGAACAATGAGTCTGTGGTATTAAATATTGTTGATTTGGCGATCCAGTTACTCAAAAGGATGCCCTGGAGAAGGCAGGAGTAGCGATTCAGAAGGATTTCAAATTGCGGTATAACACATTGTCATACGATTTGAGGACGCCCTATCAGTATGTTTCAAATCGGCAAAAGAGCTTGGAGTGAGGTGTCCCGTCTAAATTTTTTCGCCCCTTGGCACTATCCTTGAAATTATGTAAAATATTAAATCCAGACTCGTAATAAAATCAATCGAGCAACTCATCGACTGCTGAAATGAAAGATGAAAAAAGCTCAAATTGGCGATTATGGTCATGGCTGCAGCTGGTCAGTCTGGCCTTTCAGATTCAAGCCCGAGTCTGTGTAGAAGGTCTGTGCGATCGATGGTCAATCTATCGCTTAAACACGGCAATTCGGATACTGGATTTATTTGGGCTTTTGGGATTTGTGTCCAGTTTTTCACAGCGGATTCTGCACCAGACTAGGGGACTGGATATAAAGATCGGTCAGCTGGACCTTGGCACTCAAGAAAATATTAACAATAGAAGCGCGGCCACCGAAATTCATTCGTAACAGGGTATTCGCGATTCCATTGGGAAAAGCCAGCGATCGAAATGGGGAGCAATGGCAAACTTAGCCTATTGGAGATCGGACTTGGAGGTAGGAGATTCACTTCATTGCGAGCTGTGCCTGTAGCGGAACTACCCAGAAGTTCTTTTTCATGCGTGGGGTTCGCTTTTGATCAGATTGAATCAACCTTGAACTCACTACTTGATTTTTCTTTACCGCGTTCCGAAATGAGAGGCTATTTTAACCCTTCTAGGAATTCGACAAGTATGAAAAACCTAAGGCAAAACGAATTCTTCGATTGATTTTTCAGATGATGTCTTTTGAAGAAAACAGTTACATCTCAAAACTGGAAAAATTAACTCCCGTCCTTTGCTCATTTTTTATTTTATAAATAAAATGTCCGCTTTGTATCTCTGTGGAGAGAAAAATGATGCCGCATTTGAGGCCTTGAAAATCCTCAGGAAAAAATTACCTCAATGACTCACCCGGGATGCTTCATACTGCGAGCATTCTTTTGGGAGGGAATGATTCCTGGCTACGAAAATTCAAGACAGCCGGAGCACTAGTATGGCTTTCAGATGACTAGGAAGGCTAAAGGAAATTATCAAAATTTTAAAAACTATAGTACTCAGTGCCTCTAATTTGAAACATAAATACAAGTCTTAAAGGCTGAATTGGAATGGCTAGCAAACGACTGGGATCTGCTTCAGTCACTAATTACTTAGCATTGAGGCTGCTTAATGAATACGATTATCTTCAATTTCAAGCTCTGGGCTATTCTGCGGTTTTTTCCAAATTGAATATGGCAGCTGGGGATGAAGCGTTATTCGCCCTGATTATTTGAATTTGATGCCGAATACCTATATGATTTTTTGGGTGCAAGCGGAATAGCACAGCAACTCTCTGGAAAAACGGATCGAATAAAATTTTCAAGAGAAAAAGGACCCTGCGCTAGGGAATTGAAAAATAGCAAGTGCCCCAACGCCGGTTAATTCCATTTTTCTGAGCAGATTTAGATTTGGCTTCAGTGATCAAATCCTTCGAAGCAATCAGTAGGAAATTCGCTTAAAAGACCTCTTGGATGTCATGATGCAGATTATTATCGAAGAAATTGCAGGTGCGCACGCATGGTATTCTTGGTAAAGAGTTGAAAGGTGTTTTTTTTGGTACAGTCCGAAGCTTGCACCGAAAATAAAGAGCCCTTACTCTTCAAAAATCTCCTCTTGCGAGCATTTTGATGGATTGGCCAAAAAAACCGTGGTCCAAAAGAAGTCAAATCGATACAAGGAAGTGTCATTCTGGATAATGCCGACTTTGGATAACAAGTTTTAGCTTGGATAGCTATATCAAAAAAAAATAAGCCTAAATCCATTTCCTCTGGTTCCGCTGCTTAAAGCAATCTGAATGTTGTGGAACTCATGTATTTGGAAAAAATAAGTCTCACCGAAGGAGTTTTCATCTTAGAGCGGCTATGGCGCTGATTAATTATTCTTCTCAGGTCAAATGGCTATCTCCCCGAAAAATGCCCTTCTATTATGAAAATATGGAAGAAAAAAGTCCAACTACGAACTAAGCAAGCTCAATCAGGGAAATTGAAGAAATCCGAGAGCTACTTTTAAATATTCTCCCTCGGATGTTAGCTCAAGAACTTCCAAAAAACCAGGGGCGATTCCGAAGCCAAGAGCTTTGATCCAAGTCACTGTGAGTTTACAGACATTGTGAATTTTTCGAAAATTTGCGAGGATCTTGTCAGCAGAAGAAAACTCGTCTCTATTTGCTGAATCAATACTATCTGAGTTTTGAAGAATTGTAGAAATGAATGGTGTGGAGAAAATCAAAACGGTAGGGGACAGCTACCATGTCTGCGCTTGGAGGGATGAAACAAAAAAAAGCGGACTTTCGATCCAAAAAAATATGATCAAGCAGCAATTTGAGATGAATGACTATTACTCGCTCAAAAATGCTAAAAATCTTGGAAAATGGAAGCCCTCCTATCGTATGCGAATTGGGATTCACACGGGTCCTGGTCATTGCTGGATTCGTAGGACTTAAAAGTTCGCCTCGACATCTGGGGCGATACGGTAAAATATTGCTTCACGAATGGAAAAGTTCGAGTTGAGCCGGGTAAGGTGAATATGCAGCGGGACGACCGGGAAATTGCTTGGTCGAAGACCATCAACTGCGTCTCTAGAGGTGAGTGGAGGTCAAAAAATAAGGCTTGTAGGACATGTATTTGTATATTGGAAAATTAGGAATTCAAAAGGAGCTGCGAGGCTCTTTTTGTTTTTTAGACATCACCAATTTAGCAGTGAACAGCTTTAAGCCATGGAAGTTTGAAAACTGCCCGAACCGTTGATTTAAGCGGGCAAAAGAAGCTTTATGGGTATAGAAGGCATCAATATTATATATAAATCAGTTTTTTCCAATTTTAAACAGCTTAACACATGAGTTATTTATCTTACCCAGGATCAAATTTTGGAGGCAGATTTCTTTACGGATCCTCCAACCGGTTAATAAATGATCCTACCCATCACGAGTGCAATACCAGGCCATCTCCATGGCAGATCAAATGGATGCATCGATTTCAGCTGATTCGATTGTGCTATTCGATCCGTGATCAATGCCAACGGTCCAGACTTTCTATCCGCTTGCTTACCGGCCAACCTGTCTCCCCTACAGACAAGCCAGCGCTGCCAAGATAGCGACCTTGATGTGTATCAGCAAAACGTCCCCACATCTATGGTTGCAGTTTTCGATTTTCCCATTGGTAAACAATGCAGCTCTTGTAGGCACCGTAGGATCCGGCTGTCCTGAATCATATTTGGTGGCTTTCGGTCTTAGTACTCGAAGTTGGAGCGACTCGGACTATGGTCATACAGCTTTGGAAGGAGATATTGAATGCTTGCGGAGTGTACAATCAGTCATTCGAGTTGGAAGAGTGGCTTGGCCAGCATGGGAGCTTCACTGCACGGATGAGTTGAAGTCCAAAACCTTGTTTTAAGAAAATGGTGGCTTTGATTTACTCTCGCTACGATTGTTCGTAGATGGCTATCGCAATTGTTCTTGAGGACAAAATTTATCAAAACGGGCCGCCTTGATGGCCTTCTTATGTCCTCTCGAAAAGTCAGAACCTCGGTTTATAATCCTGGTGCTCGGTTGGCTGATTGGAAGGCACAGGTTCAAAACTGACCCTGGTATTATCCCACGTTTTTCAAATGTCCATTTGTTATTGACCGTGAACGAAAAACTTCTGGTTATAGATCTCGGCAAATGGAATCTGTAGGAAAATGCTGGTGGAGGACCGGTGGATTCTCGGCACTCTTGATAGCAAAGTTCAATGATTCAATCAACCGGAGGTAGAGCTTGGGTTGAAGTGGATTATTCAGAATTCAGCGTGGAGGAATAATTCCCCAGATCGCTGAGATCCCTCTGACTGATGAGCAAATTATTTGGTGGAGAGCCAATGGAACGTTTGTACACTACGAACTGAATTGGAATCAGGAACGTTTTGTAAAGAACAACCTGGAGAGGTATATAGAGTTTGAGATTTCGACCCATTCGAATGACCGGGCCAACCTGGCACCAGACGCAGACGCGAGTTTTTGTCAGTAAAATGGTTGATACTTCTTTGCGGGAAAACTCAGTTGGCTTTGGAAGTTAATTTCTGTTCAATGGCGATACTCCGGGAGCAAAACAGTTCCTCCTTCCAATCCAGGAAACCACACCACAAGCACGACGGGGCACTCAATGCAATAATCCACGGAAACAGGATGCCCAAGGATTTTTGCAATAGTAAATCTGGAAGTATTTAAAAAAATCCAGGCTTTTTCGAAACTCCTCAGCTCGATGGTCAACTGTATTTATTCAACTTTGGGATCCTAAATCGACCGAGGCCCACTGATTTTCTCAAGCAGCGATTAATTCCGTCTGGTTTGGTCTGCTTATGTGGTGAAATGAAACCCGGCTTTCGAAGAAATTGAAAAACTTTGCTTTCTGGCTATGTTCAAGCTCTTCCCGGAAATGACTTGAAAAAGATCAATTGATCGATATTAAATCTTTGAAGTTTTTGCAAAAAATCCCCCTTGGAATTCTGATGGAGTAGGTCCAGGACCGATCGGTATTCGCTAGCGCCCCGGGCCATTGGGTTTTTTTATGGACCAAGAGATTTCAAACGATACAAGATTACATGGCCGGGTGACTCGAGATATGTCTCCTGAGAGAAGCAAGCTAAAACCATTTGGCATTAACATTTAAAAATATTCAGAGCAGGCCCGCTCCAGAATCTAACTTTTCTAATCCATCAATGAAAAAAAATCAATAATAGCTCAATTTATATTCTTGCAGTGTAGTTTGCTCTTTTTAATCGGCCATGCCGGAAATTCAGAAATACGGGGAACTGGAAAAACGCTAATCAAGAAGCTCTGTTTAAGAAGTAAAATTTGAACGATGGATCGGAATTGTCCAAACCAAGGGACCGTTTTTTTTTGCCATAATACTTATATGGAATTTGTTCGGAGCAGGTTCTTTTTAAAAGGTCAAAAAAGCCGCTTCCCTGGTCTGCCAAATTTTCCTATACCAAAATCAAGTCAACCCAAAGCCGGTGAGGATTTTTTTAGTGATCGGGAGGCGGAAAGCAAGGGCCCTATCATTTCTTTTCATTGGGCCAGGGCTCCAGCGGATTAATTTCCTTTTTGCAGTATTAGTGGCCAATATTTCTTCTTTTTGTTCATTTTTTTAGGATCCTGGCTTTCAGGTTGATTTTTGGTTTCTTTTTTTTGATTCTTAAAGAATGGTCTTTCCCCCCCTGATTGAAGCTTGTTTCTTTGGCTCCGTTTTTTGCCAATTTCCCCCAATAATCTTCTTCGGCCCTTTTGGGGTT
>Ga0163217_1012635_pt1 | contig 11671 bp, 10 predicted proteins | sample SynspAceP_FD_185933 | JGI IMG/M metagenome (GOLD analysis project Ga0163217, IMG submission 185933) | Saline lake microbial communities from Ace Lake in Antarctica - Synechococcus sp. Ace-P (PacBio error correction) | ecosystem: Environmental > Aquatic > Non-marine Saline and Alkaline > Saline ... | reverse complement strand
TGAAACGGTGGCTCAGTTTAAAAAAGGCGATATGTTTATTTATGAACGTCGTTATTCAGGAAGCTAGGAAGAGAGTGTATTTCCTGTTTTGGGAGAAAGTAAGCGTTTACAATTCAATTAGCGATTTAGCAGGCTATCTCCGGAACGCATTAATCAGGAGATTAAAGAGTACCGTCGAGAAAATCTAAAGGTAACTTCAGTTTACCCAGAAATTGGGCAAAGTAGATGCCCTCTATGAAGCGTCTTATTGCAGGGTAACATTTAGCACTACGATAAAAGTGGACAGAGCTGCCAAGGTGATGACAACTCACAACGGACATTACTCGCTTTGTAATGAACTGGCGAAGGATTTTTATTTAATGGATATCGATTTACCCATTGCGGTACTAGAGCCGCAGGACCAAATGGATTTTTTACTTTTAAAACCCTTGTTTGGTGGCGGTTCATTGTATTGGCGTTTGACCCGTATTTTTGTGCTTCAACGGGCACAGAATTTGGCTACACCCGGAATATATTGCAGGTAGCGTTAAATGACAGTATGGGAAGCTATGTAGCCTCGGGGTTATTAAGTTAATGGGTTGCAAGAGACATTTAATAAAAATGCCAAGGTCTTGGTCTTGGCAATCACTTTAAGAAAACGCCCTGATGTTGCAACCCGTGCGGTAGATGTGATTAAGAATTTAACCTAGCTGGAAACCAGGTTTAGCAATTTCGATCCTTGGGCAAGCAGAAGAAGTGCTCTGATACCGATTAGAACCAGTACTAGTCTCCGACTGAAAATTGGACCGCAGTAGTATTGACCGTTGCGCTAGGGTTTTTAAGTTTAGACTTAAAAATTTATAGCCCCAATGCATCTTGTACGATGTTAAGGCATCTTTAGCGCCGGACCAGTGCGGTAGATTGTAAATTTAAATTTTAATTGTTTTTAACCCTATTACTATTTTGGCCAACTAAAAAGGAGCTTTCCTAAATTACGCACATTTTTTTAACCAATTTGTGGTAGGATCTTATGACTCCTTTTTTTTAAGTCATATGGCTTCTGAGTATGGAATTTTACTTACCATTGGGCCTTAGTGGCCACATTTCTTTGTTAGATTTTGGACTCAACAGCACTATTGTCGCTTTGTGCAAAAGTATAGGGCTGAAAAGATGTAAGGAGAGAAATTTCTTGTGTTTTTTATTGCGTATTTTTTTTCGTCATCTCTGCGGTTCATTGTTTATTCTGGGCACTACTATTCTCCACCTTTTTTTCGATTCGTATTTTACAAAATGAAATGGCGAGAAATTTAAAATTGCCAGACCATTTTTGTAATTCTTTATCACCTTTCGTAGTTACAGGAGCCGCCTTTTACGGGGTATTTGTATGGCTATGCGTCCTTTGTGTTTCTAAAACTTAATATCATCCGTTACATTACCGGTCCTTTTACCGTGGGTGGCATTTTAAATTTAGGTGGCAGGCCTTGCCCTGGTCGTCATTGATACAGTCTTTAATGTTTATCATCATTATCACTACTTTAGTTTTGTTTTTAAAGTCAAGGTCAGATTTAAATTGCACGAGTTTTCCTTTACCTTGTAAAACAATTATTTCAGTTACTGGGTTGGATTTTTTTTTTGCATTGGTAGGGATGTTTCAATGGTTCAGATGGGCATGGGGTTTTAGGAAGAATTAGCATTTCAGCGTTTCTAACTATTATGTATTGGCATTACACTTAGGTTTTACTATGGGTGGTTTTACCGCAATTTTAGGTGTTTTTTTACCCGAGCCATCAATGTCTGTAGCAATGCTTACTGGAGAAGAACTAACGACAATGATGATTAAGATGATTTGCCGCGGCTTCTTTATAGTGCTCATGTTTAATTTGGGGGATTCTTTCTGTTGGTCTACAATTCGTGAACTTGTGGGGGGTGGGGTTTGGGGGGAAGAAGTTGAGCTATCAATCGTGGTGATTTGCCCTTATGATTATGAGTGCCTTACCCTACCTTGGTGCAAGGTTTGGAACTCGTATTTTAAGGGCCAGGAGTAAATTAGCTTTTAAAGCCATACTATTACTTTCTTTTATTGATTTTGGAACTATTTTGGTAGCTTATGTAGCAGGTATTATAGGTGCTATCGGCAGATGTCGGGCTTCTATTTTATTGCTGGTGTTTTCAAAATGTGATGAACTTCTACATCCAATCAATAGGATAAATATGATTCGTTTTTTTAAGACTGTTTCTTTAGCATTATCATGTTGTCATCATTGTTTTAGCATAAGGCTATTTATTATATTGGATACCTGGCGAGGGATGTGTATAATTTTTATAAAGGAGGTCTTTACGCCTTATATACAGCATTTTTTAACCTTCACATAGGCACGAATGCTTTGAGAAAACCAAACTATTTAAGATTGCTTTTAACTTATTTTTAAAAGATTTAAATATTGATAAATTAATAGGCATTAAAATTTCTGATTAGGGAAGAAAATTTTCATATGATTATTCGTTTTTTAGTGGGCACTCAGAAATACTTTACTAAATAATCGTATTTACTGTGTTATGGATTCAGATGTAAGTCAGGTTCTAAGTATTAGTGTTATTCCGTTTTTATCAATACCATACTTTTGCTTGGGTTTTTTGCGGGTTTTGTTTGAGGTGATGAAAGTGGCACGAGATTATTTTAATGCACTATTGGCTCTGGAAAGGTGTTTCAAAATGGTACCGATGTAGCATTTTAAGGGAGGGTTGAAAAGCGAAAAAACAAGTTAAAATTTAGTATTGAGCACTTAAAAAGCTGCTTTTCAGTGGCGAAGTGTATGCCTGTTGTACCTATTTTGGAATTATGAAGCCCAACCAGATTAATTTACATTCATGGGACGTATTGATTTACTGACTAGAGCGTGGAACGATTTTAAAAAAATTATATTCAGAAGACACTTATTAGCAGACAATAGCAAAATTTTATTCACGTCGAATGTGCGTGATTTTTATTCATTCGCGTTTTCTTTTTATTACAGATAATATGGGTGGTTGGGGAGAATACAGCATGGTATCTTCACTTTTAGGGGGTAACGGGCCCCATAGCCTATTAAAACAATATGTGAATTTCGATTTGCCTATCTCCAAAGCTATTGACTCAATGGGGCTCCACGGAAAAGATGAAAAATAAATGGGCAGGCTTGCATAAAGGCACGATTGGCTATGAACTGCAACGGGCAAGACAAAGTAGATTGATTGCTAATTTTGTAGCAAACACCAAAAACTTGCGGTTTAAGGTGTGTTTATTCCGAATTCGGTTCAGTTTTATTGTTGTTAACTGTGGGAGAATGCTTTAGAACTATTGGGTTAGTCTTGGCGGGCAAACCCTACAATTTTGGTTTAATGTTAGGGCCAAAGTTTTATGGTAAAAATGATCCTACTTGAGCAAAGGATGTAGCAAGCATGACTATTTTTTGGTTGGGAGCTTCTCTCAAAGCTTAAACTCAAAACTCACCCTTTTATCTTGAAATTACGAAGCTGAGAGCAGAAATTAAAAAAAATTGAAGGAGAAATAAACAACATGCTTTGAATCGAAACTGACGATAAACGAAAATCAAACAAGATTAAATTATTTTGAGTAGGTTTTCTATTTTATATACTTTTTATAAAAATTAATAAAATTATACGGATGAAATACGGATTATTACATTAATGAAAATCAAAATCTTTTAATGTTGGAGACATTATTAGCTTGGCGCAAACAATTTTTCCACAGAGTTGCTCGATTTGATCGTGAAAATGGCACACTATTGCGATTTTGTACGGTTAAAGTTAATATTTGATGGTTGGTTTCTCCACAATTACACAAATTGGTTTTCATTGATAAATTAGTCTTTATTTGTTTCTTTCCCATGAACAATCCGCTTTGCTCCATCATGCTTACCCAGCAGGGCATTTTATTTAGAACATGACTATTGGGCTGCAGAGGATCAATTTACGCGATTTATTATTGGAGAAAGGCATTGAAGCCCTTTTTCGGATGCTTAACCCTAACCTTAGAATTCTAACAAGTAGATGATGCTGAAAGAGGAGAAGATATCCTATTTACGGACTTATTTTTAAATTCCCTAGCAACAGAGCTTTTTTAAGCAAAATCGATTATCAGAGTATTTTGATGGCAAAATTTTTGTCTTGGTAAAAAATCGCCACGTAAGAATCTTCATGATGGAGATTATTGACGTGCACATTTGCCGACCAAGAGCCTATTGATATATTTCGACGAAGAAGTTTCAATGGCTGAAGACTATTGCACAATACGAAAAGCAATTGTATTACCTCAGGTACATTGGGCGCCTTACTGGTTTTAGCCATGGGTAACTCCTGCAATTTTGTGAATGGCTTGACGTTTTTGTGGACTCTTGCGCTTTGATGGTATTTTAGATTGTTTTAATCGCATTGACGTAAATACTAAACAGGTGGTTTTTACTGCAATTTTTGATTTAAGGGGAAAATCATAAGACACCATTGGTAAGAATTTAGAGTTACATCATAACTTTGCCGACATGAAGAAATGTAGAGGAATTTATTAAAAAATAAAAATTTACCATAATGAAAAATTTAGGGCAAAAAGCAGCAATTAATTTTTGCTTATTAAATTATCTATTCAAAGGAATAGTTTGAAGATAGCCATATTTAGATAGTTACTAATTTCGTCGTGGGAAGAGAAACCATAAAATTTTTTGCAAAAAAGTTTTATTAGGTTTGGGTGCTTACTGTGTTATTTACGATAATTAATACAAATTAAAAGCAGCTCTTTTTTCATTTATAGAAACATTTGACCAAAAATTAGCTCCTCTGAACGAACGGCTTATTTTCTGCAATTAGGGCCTGATGGATTTTTTGATCAATCCTTAACAGCATTAGTTTGAGAAGATTTATTTGAATCAATTGGCGATTTATAACCTATTTAGAAAAAAATAAACGAATTGTATTAATCTGAGTCACAATGCTTACCTCAATTAATAGTCTTTCTAAGTATTGGCATTTGGGGATATATTCTGGAAGGACTAGTTTTTTAATAAATTTCCTTGGTTTGTGATAGGTGTTAAATACATAAGTTCATACGCTAACCTTATATCAAAATTTTAGGCCAAATAGCGAAAAAAATATTGATGTCCATCTTATTCACAGTTGAAAAATAATCTTTTAAAAACAACATAAGGTATTCTGGAAAGTACACTTATTATTCATAGAAAGTACAGAAAATTCATCGTGAAGAAATTACATTAAATATTTAGAAAATTTTTCAATGAACAATATTTTTCCAGAGGTTGTTTTACTTATTTTAGGTTATTATTTTTGGTACACTACGCTATTCAATTTGCCATTCGAAGGCTAAAGAAAATAAGCTTTAATCTGGATATTATGTTCAATTTGCACCCGGAAACCCAGGAAAGATTTAATTGATTTGATATTCACAGTTATTCCTCCAAAAGATAGATTTGGGGCAGACCTTTCCGTCATTGAAAAAAATGAGAGTTTTATTTTTCTTTGATGGATTGCTATTTAAACAAGGGAAAAGGTTTTATATCATTTCATCATTGACAAAAAAGGAAATTATAACAACGGCCTAAAAAATTATCGAAAGAAGTACCACTGTTGTATCCCTTCATTTGAGGATAATGGTCATCTGTTTCATGATTCCTGAAAACAAACCAAAACAACATTGACTATATAAATGCGTTCAATTTCGGGGATACTGGGATTTTGTACAAATTAATTGGAAAATTATAGAGCTGTAGACACCACTTTACATTTAAAGATAATAATATTGGCTTTTTTACCAATATTCGAGAATGCAGGTGTTGCTTTACTTTGAAGATGAATTGTTTTTATATTATTGCCGATTCTTTGACCTCTTAATTGGACCTTTACATCTAAAAAAAGCCATAATCTGAATGTAAGAGTTTGCCAGACAGGGGGTTGGTTTTTGTGAGTTGGTGGAAAATATTGTTGCGGCTTTCACAACTATGTAATCACATGGCTCGGTCTTAATTTATTCTAAAATTTTGGCACTTAACCTGAAGCCTTATGAAGAGGGTATTGAAGCAATATATACCTGTTGGGATTCGAAATTGTTTTCGTACACACCTACACAGACAGGAAAGTTTTACTATTTCGATGCCGATTAAAAGGTGGAGACTTAATCAAAAAATCAATGAGATTTATTATATTTAGTTAACACATTGGTGGCCCAAGGAGGATTTAAGAAGAGTACTTCATGAAAGCTTTAATTATTTAGTTCAAAATTATGATTATGAAATTCATTTTTATTAAAAAAACCCTTTTAAATGAAACCTGAATCCCGAGACCTTTCTATTTACTTTTTAGTTCAATTTAGTGTTCATAATATAAGGGGTTAGTTTGGTTAACCCAATAATTTATATTTTGATATTACACGGATCTAAGACTTTATAAACTATTCAACCTGATGTTTATTTCGTTTGTGATGGACGGGTTAAGGTTTCTCGGTGCCTTATTTTAGGAAACCTTGTTCAATGATTTACTGAAGATGTATCGGGAACATTGCACTTCAAAATATACTAGTTTAACTTCAGAACAAAATAGTGTCCTTAAATTTCGGAATTATGTATCTTTTGGGGAAGGAACTTATACTATTTATAGTATTAACTGGATGGTAATTTTAAGGAATGCGAAAATTTAAATATAAAGTATCCCAAAATCCCTATTCTTTTTATCCACCAGAAGAAGAAATGAGTTACCTTTAACAAATAAACAGTATTTAGCCGTTGGTAAGCAAAAAGTTTGTCAAAACGGCTATGATCGTTTTTTACAGGTTGAAAATAGTTCAGGAGAACATCCTGATTGGGAATAGATATTTACGGCCACAGCGAAAAAGAGCCTTCTGACTTGCTAAGCCTTAAAGGTTGGAAATTCTGGTTAATTTCATGTCTGTTAAAAAATATAGCAGCACTACAAGAGGGCTTCTATTGTATGTGATGTCTTCAAGGTACGAAGTGTTTTGGCTATGGTATTTAAGAGCTTGGGGGCTACGGTGTGCCTTGTGTGTCGTTTAACTGTCCGTATTGGGCTTTCTGATTATTTCACATCATCGGATGGTAATCTTAGTACCCACACATTGATACCGCCCGCTAGCGAACGGGTTGTTAGCCTTATGATTGCATGGCGAACAGAGACAAGAATGGGGAGCAAATGCTCGAGCGATGTAAACGTTACCTTATAGAGAAAATAGGCTCAACAGTGGTATAATTTATTTAAAAGCTTGTTATAACAAAATGGCTTGTATTTCTTATGATCAAATGTTATATGCATGGTGGGTATTGAAAGGGTTCTTTCAATTAAAGCAACTAATTTTGCTGTGCCAGAAACGCAGGGTTACACATATATAACTTCTGAGCAAAAAAAAAGCCTTTGGTTATCATTGCATCCGACATTAGGCTTTATGACTTACATATTAACTTCATCGCGAGAAAGTTATTTTCATCCTAAAATCTATTAAAGCTTCCCAAAACATATTTATATTAGAAAAGCTTAAAACCATTTCCCAGAGTTGTAATTGTTGCAGTTCCAGCACCGATACTTTATTTTGTGCCTTTCATCTTGAAAAAGGGAATTACTCAAAGGTCAAGGGAATTTCTTTTTCCAGGTATTGAAGTCCTTACAAGGATGAAATCCGAGTCATTGGAAAAGAACCCTACTTTTTAAAATTTGAGGACTATGTTCAATCTTAATATGACCGTCTTATTTGTTTTAATCGGAATGAGCCAAGTACTATGCAACTTATAACGTAGTTTATTACCCAACTCACTTTACTTTTTATCCAGAAGTTTTGCAAAACTAGAGAAAAAACAGTGATTTACAAGCGGAAGATTGCCACATGTAAAGGCTGACCGTTTATCGCTATTTGGGAAATTAGTAGGCTAATGAATTAAGATTGGGCGCTTAGAATTTTATTGTAGGTGGTGACCCAGCATATAGTGCAAATGCTTCAGAGAAATTTACAAAAGAACTTCAGCATCAAGTACTTTTAATGGAGAGCAACAGATCAATTAAGCTAAGTTATTACAATCCTCTTTGTTTGTCATGACCTCGCATAATGATGTTTTACTTTGTACTTTTTTGAAGCAGGCTGCGTTTGCCTATTTTGCTGCGACGTTCCATGGGCCAAGAAATTTATTCCAACTCAGAAATAGGATGTGTTATACCCCCAATGAGCCACAGCTAAATTTGCAATGCTTCATTAGAGTCAAATAAGAATTGAGCAAAAAAAAATGGGTGAAATGCACGTTATAATGCAGCCAAGTATTCGTCTTGATGCCGTGATGAAAGCAATGGGAGCATGTTTTTAAAGCTTAACACAAAATACTTTCGCTTATGAAACGATGTTTCTCTTTTGTATAAAATTTTCTTTAGTACCCCACTTGGTCGTCTACCATACCGTGCTCAAAAAAACTCATTGATAAGATATTGGAACGCTGGGCTATTGGCCAAGGGGCTCAACATGTAAAAAAGTTTGTTTGCTTATTTCTGGCTGTGCACCTGTTTTAGAACTTTATTTTATTTTTGACGCGAAGCCTTGTTTCGCACACTATTATAATATATTTGCAGAAAACAGCTAAATTTTACCAATTGATGTCAACAAGTTAGGAGGCGGAGTCTTACAGGCACCGTTATTTGTTCATCTTAAATGTGATAGTTATTGGGAAAACTTATATTGTAACCATTTAGTACGGTGGGGAAGTGAAGGAAAACGCCCTACTTTTGGTCATTAATGTTTCTATTTTACGGGGCTTCGTCCTTAGGAGACTTCATATTTGGCATAATGTAAAAATTGGGGAGTGGAGCCGTCGTGGTTAAAAAAGCGTTCCCGCTAGCCGTGGTCGTTTGGGAATCCGGGCGAAATCTAATAATATAGCGTACCCATGGTTGGTACCAATCATGAAATTTTTAAAATTCGTATTTTTAATAGCTTTAGCCGTAATTAGGCTATGAATACATTTGTTCCTTTTAGCGGTACTTCCGCTTATATATAAACCTATCTTTATTTGGGTCTATTTACCTTGTTGCACACAGGTTCTCCAAATGACAGCACTAAATTTAGGCTTTTATTTATATCTTCAGGCTATTTTCTTTTATTTTTTTTCTATTTTATATATTCGGCACAAAGACCACGATCGGCTGCTTTTAGGTTGTTACTATCAACTATTTATCGCGGGTATTTGGCTACGAAAAGGTGCTGCATTAGCGAAAAGTAGGCGATTATGGCTGGCCATTTATTAATGCAAGTTCTGCACAAGTGGTACCCATAATATTTTTTTTTCCACTTTGTGCTTTTATTTATATTTTTTCCGCTTTATAAATTTCAAAAGAGTTTTTTTTAAGAATTTTGGTATTATGCGATTTATCATGTTTATTCTGTCCTTTACTCGTTTTGGACATTACGGTGTAATGGGGTTCGTAATGGCGGCGCTGGCTCTGTTTTTTATGGGAGGTATAGTTAATCCGAAAAAGTACTAATGGCCTTGTTTTCTTTGACCATAAGCTTTCATAAAAACATCTTTTTACCAGTATTAGGCCTCTCGTAAGCACTTATTTTATAACAACCCAAAAAGTATTTCTTTAAGGTTGGCTGGCTGTTTTATACCTTTATCCTTCGTTTTTGAGGTAGCGATATGGATATGCTTTATTTGAGCCTAGCTTTGGCGGTTGATGATCGCTTGGCTGGGTACTTAACAGTGAGCGGCGGGAGGGTACTTTTCGAAGCACCGGGATTTCGTTGGGATTTTTTGTTTTTATGGTGGATTTTGCGGTATTTGCAGGCTATTACTTTGTTGATTAAAAAGAAAATTAAGATCGCTTTATTTTTCATTACTCACCTATTTAATTGGAATGGTTTTTGGATTTTTGGTCATTACGGCTATTATCTAACCGCTTTGCTTATTGTATCCTGGTTTTATGATTGGCTACTCATTTATACTACCATTACTTAAACAACATTTTTCAAGAAACAATTTAATATTGGGAAAGTCATGCTCGCTATTTTGCCTTTTACTATTTTATGTACTATTTTCTTAATTTAATTGAAATGAAAACATTTCCTGTATTTAACCGAACCTTACAATAGGGGCTTTTGTTTAGACCAAGTGTTACCAGAGCCTGTTTCGCACAGCAACCAAGATTTTATATGGTTAATCATCGTGAGTCTACCGATACCCAAGAACTAGTCGCGGAGTTGGGGAAGCTGAAAATAAAATAGCCTGCACTACCATTATCAAGAAACTTAGGGGATTGCACGGGGGCCATACGCAGGGCTTATCGGATATGGATACGCCTTTTAAATGTGTGGTTTGATAGTGATGATTTTATGCCGATGATTGCCATTGAAAAATATTTGGAAGCACTTAACCTAGCATTAAAGATATCCCAATTTGCGGTATCGTTGGCTTAGTTTGCATACAAAGGAAGCTATTTTGGACGAAGATGCTTAAAGAAAACATTCAAGAAAACCTTATATGAGCTTTACAACAAGCATGGAGTAATTCACGGTGACAAAATTGGGTGTACAAAACACGCGGTGGTACCAGCAATACCCACCTTCTATTTTGAAGGAGGACGTTTTGTGCGCTGGGGCTATTTGTACCTTTTTCTTCTGACAGATTATCACCTTTTTTCTGTTCAATTTGAAATGTTTTGTATTGTAGAAGTTTATTTAGGACGATGGTTTCTAGTTAGAACATTGCTTCAAAAACAAAATACCGTAGACCATCGCAAGGCTTTGCGTTTTCAGAAAAAGCAGAATGCAATTGACGGGAAAGTCGTTTACAGATAAAATTAAAAATGCCATCATTATGTCTCTAAGCTCGTTGTTTAACAAAAAACTGGGCATTTATAGCAGGTCTCCTAAAAAGTTTAAACCACCCTACTTGCTCTACCATTTTGGGGATTCTCTTTACATTTTTTATTATCAAATATTAAAACTAAAACGATTTTTTGTATGGGCTAATTGTACGAGTTTTTACAGGTTTTTACAATTTATGGACATTGCGTGGAGGCCGGAATTGCATTTTGATTTGAACTTACTATCGCAAAATCGATTGCATTTACCCAAGATTTACAGTTTTTGATTTTTTGGTTACATGCAAATCAGGAAGGTGACTTTGATAAAGAAATTGGAGAGTTTGGCGGGTGGGTGTTAATACATAGGCTTTAACCCTATTTAACCCTATATTTTCCAAAAGGTCTTATTCCGCCTTCGAACTTTTTTTTTTTGAAATAAATTAATTTTCGATCAAAATTTATACTTCACATTTAAACACTTTAGTTTGTTTCCGTTGAAACGTTGAAAATTTGCTTGAAGAATTTAAATACCGTTTGCCGGGATAGGGCCCATTGCACTATTGCAATTGGGGGACAAAATTTAGTTTATTTTTCCATTTATCTCTCAAAAAAGAAATTTAAAGACAGCTGAAAAAATATAAAAACTTTCTATTTTAAAAAAAAAGGTTTTTGCAAGGGGGCATGCTAATCATTATCCTCTCTCTTTTTTTTTTTTTTTTTTATTTTTTTTTTTTTTTTTTTTTTTTTTTTTTTTTTTTTTTTTTTTTTTTTTTTTTTTTTTTTTTTTTTTTTTTTTTTTTTTTTTTTTTTTTTTTTTTTTTTTTTTTTTTTTTTTTTT
>Ga0163217_1073078_pt1 | contig 11672 bp, 6 predicted proteins | sample SynspAceP_FD_185933 | JGI IMG/M metagenome (GOLD analysis project Ga0163217, IMG submission 185933) | Saline lake microbial communities from Ace Lake in Antarctica - Synechococcus sp. Ace-P (PacBio error correction) | ecosystem: Environmental > Aquatic > Non-marine Saline and Alkaline > Saline ... | reverse complement strand
GTATGGCTTTTGGGTAGTTACTTTTAATGTACGCTATTAATCGCTCTATTGAAGACTGGGTTACCCCTTCTCAAAATGATTTAAACATGAGCCCCAGTATATCTAAAGGTCTATTAGGACCGCTGTATAACTGGAAAAGGTTAGCTAAATTATGGCAACAATCTATCAAGTATCTGAACTTCGCCAGCGTATCATTTGGCAAACCGTCTTCTCGAGTGATAGATATAATAATTCCACTATGTGAGCGAGAAACCAAAAACAAAGTGTTGAGCGCAATGAAACATGGATTACCGTCCTATACTGTTGCCCAATCGCTCGCATCTAATCGCTTTAACAGTGTCGGTATCTTGGTATCTGAATTACATGGTTCGTAGGATGAGCGATTAGAATTGGCTCTTCAGGAATTTTGGTAAAAACCGCCATTTATCACCGCTGGACACCAGTGACGAAAAAGTGAAAAAAGAAGGTGTAGAATTTCTTATTCAGTTCGCAGTTGTGACGCCTTTAATTTTTGCACGTAGAAGCGGTTTTCAGATGACTATTTAATCGACCTTAAAAAGCGCAATATTCCCTTTGTTACAGTCAACCGCTATATCCAGAAAATCGCCGCCAACTGTATTTGCTTGGACAACGAACTGGGTGGTTACATCGCGACCTCTTTTTATTAAAACAGGGCCACCGTGAAATTGCCTATAATTGCTGTCTCTTTTGGAAAACAGGACGCTTAGCGACCGTTATTAAGGGACATTTAGAAGCCTTAGGCCGAATTTCCAAAGTAAAGGCCAACCACGTCTGCTATTATGAAGGTAACTTCAGAGAAGGCGGTCAAAAAAGGGGGGCAATATTTTTTGGAGACAGGCATCTTTTTTAGTGCCATCGCCTGTGCAAATGGATGAAATGGCAGCATGGCGCAATTGAGCGCTTTGCGTGAAAAAAGGCCGAGAATCCCGGGGACGATGTATCTGTCATCGGTTTTGTGATAATCTTATTTTTAGCCGTTATACCTATCCAAAACTTTTCAACCATCAAATTACCCATCTCAGCCATAGGGTAAAAACCGCGGCAAAGCTGGTGGTACTATAATAATTTAACATTAAGCGCAAAAGAAGATATTCAACATCTATTTACCTGAACTAGTGGTCAGAGATTCAGTTAAAAATATAATACCGAAAGATAAGAAATAGACTAGGAGTTTTTAAAAAGGGAAAATACCTTCTTCTCTTTTTAAGACAGATATCAAAAAAGCCTGATTTCAGGGCTTCGTAATTATATTGGTTGCGGGAGCAGATTTGAACTACGACCTTCGGTTATGAGCCCGACGAGCACCAGGACTGCTCCATTCCCGCGTTGGTATCGCCTTCTAAGTATGAAAATTCCAAGTGGTTGCGGGGAGCAGGATTTTGAACCCTACGACCTTCGGGTTATGAGCCCGACGAGCTACCAGACTGCTCCATCCCGCGCTGAATCTTCTACTTTGAAAGAGGCTTTTAAAATAGCCCGTTTTTCGAAGGAGGGGGTTATTATACATAGCCTTAGTAACACGAAGGGGCGGAATGAAAATTAAATGTGCTTTTACGACTGTTTGCTCACTAATTGCTGCTTGTTTCAATTACGTCGTTTGCCTGATTACTTAAAAGAATAATTCCATTGTAGCGGGCTAATTTGAAATCTAACTCCGCTTATTCCAGAGACATCGGAGTTGGTCAGATTAACTCAACTTGTTGTATACGTTTAAACCTTCTGGGTGATGATAAGTTTTTCTTGCGCAATGGTCTATTTGTGACATCCAACAAAAGGGCTCGAATTTTAAAACTTTTAAATTTAAAGTTTTTAGTTAGCTTTTCCTCGACTATTAGCCATGGGTTGTGACTCATTTCTAAAATTCAGCATTAATTCATGTAAGGGCATGTTCGATTTGTTCTGAGGTGTATTTTGCATAAACATCTCCCATTAATGCAAGTGACATTATAACTTGCGCGCAAAGATTAAGCGCTTTAGTTGTAGTTTCGGACTTTGTTTACTAGTATGACGAATTAGTTGGTAACACGAAAGGTATGTGTGCGCTTACGTAGCAACACAAGTGTGGAGATTGTGACTACAATGGGATTATTAAACTGCAGATTACAAAAAAATCCCGTACCATAAATATTCAAAAGCTATATTTACAGGACCGGGGGATGGTTAGTTTATAAACTAGCTGATTTTAGAACTCAACCGCTAAGCGAACTTACACCTGACGTCCTCTTGGGGTCATTGTACTTTTGCAGTCAAACCACTATTAGTAAACCACTTGGGGTGGATTTCATCAGTGATGTTAATCCCGGCCGCCTACTGGACAAAAATAGCTGGTCTCCTGTGCCTAATGTCACCTAGTTGACATTATATTTGGGCGCATCCCAACGTTTACATGGCTTCAATGGATTTAAAGCCCACCAGTACAACCACCAACACTTCAAAGGGCATCAGCACCGTAATTTTGTCCTCATCATAAGCTGCTGGACATAAGCACAAAAAATTGGCCTGAGTGCGCTTCATTGCGCCAATGAGCCCTAAGTTCATGCGTAATTCTGGCGATGAAACACCGATATTAGTATAAGTTTCTGCGGTCTCCAGCGGCTTCAAACTTTACCTGATTGTGGATTCAACCAGGTCGTTTATTTGCGTGATATAGGTAGCATTGATATTTGGCGTTTAAAATCGCCCAGTCAGTGCTTAATTTGTGTAACTAGTTACAAAATTCTAAACCAGAGGTATTCAAGTGAGCTCGGCGTTAACATAAGTATTGTTAAACTTGTAAAAAGAGGACCGGGTTAATGGGTCTCCGGCTCTAACACTCGCGTCGGGATCTTGCTGGATTAGCCGATTAGTACCGGCTTGGGCATATTTCTTGAATGATCAAATTTTCAAAACTAAAGCTCAATAATCCACTTCCACAGACCAATCAGCAACCGGCTCAAAGGAATCCATAGGGTTGTATGCAGTAGATTTTTCAGGTTTCAAGATCTTCATACCTGCGGTTCTTACTGTTTTATTTTCTGCAAATGCGTTAGCTTTTTTGAATAGGGTCAGTCAAACTGTGTCTGCCAGCGTTGTTGCACCACCATTACGTAAAAAAAATACAGTAGGATGCTCTAAAAACGAGGTTGAACCGAGCTCTAATAGAAAAAGTCATCTGTTTTAGCGCGCCACACATGCCATTTAGGATCAATCGTATCACCGATAGTGCCGCCTCGTCAATAGTCTTTCGTAACGTAAGGCAATTTGTAAATCTAGTTCGTTGTGTAACCGGGTAAGGCTAATTCACCAAAAACAGCATAAACATCTAATTTTCCGTCAAAAAATCCGGTATTACCGATTACAAAGTAAAGCTATTCTTGATTCGCTTAAGGAATCGTTAGTCTGGACAAATTTATCTTCACGATATTGCATACCAAAGCAAGCCTGCAGACCGCCCACTCATTTCAAACGCATCGACAGAGGCAAAATGCCTTTCAAATACTTGCATTTCATCTTTAGAATCAATTACTTCTTCGCGGTACGAAATCAACCAACATATGGAGTTTTGGTTTGCCGTTGTATAAGGGTTGAAGAAATGGATTAAAATATTCACAAGAGCCCCACACCAGCAGTTCCGGTTTTAAAGGATTACAATTAGATCGCCCAAACCATTCAAGGCTATGGTTAAACTCGGTGTTTAACCATCTGGACCTTGAACATAAAGTCGTTACACACCAGTGGTATAACTCACTTCCTAACCATTATCTAACTCACCCTGCGGCATAGTGCTGAATCTTTAAATGTATCTGATTCTGTGTTAGCAGCATCACCTTTAAAACCATTACCTCTGCCACGACCAAAAAAGGCCATGGGCAAACCCAAGAAGTTTTCCAGGGATGATTAGCCGCACGAGCGGGCGACGTTAATATAGGCGACTTGGCGCCCCGCCCCCGGCTCGGCTTCTGTTGCGAGCAAAACTCACTTCAGTTTCCAAGTGACGTTCATCACTTAAATCATAGTCTGCTTTAACATTAAGCAATTGACTTCGACTTCATTCAGCAACGTAAGAATAATATGGACCAAGTCCGAATCCACATAAACGATTTCTAAACCACCAGTAGGTACCAGGCCGGTGCTCTTCTGTTTAATGTTCCGCCAAAAGCTTCACAACAGGATCAACTACTGGAATATTGCCAAAAGCAGGTACAAATACGTAACCGGGATTACCCAATGCACTCGTATCGTCTGCGGACGACTTAAGCGACGGGTCAGAAATTAAATAAAGGGTGAGCGGTTGGTATAACTGATTGGCTGCCAGCACACTTTACTATTTTCACTAGTAGCACCCCATAAGCCTTTGTAACAAATATTCTTGTTATTACGTGGGGCACCATCATTGATAATCAGCGGTATATTTTAGCTGCCATTGTAGTCTTGCTTGGTAATTAAAGTTAACCAGCCTGGCAACTTGCATCTGAGCCGATAGGCTGAAGCGCCATCTTTGACAACTTCCATACGGACCAATCGCTTCATCGGCACTAATGAACTGGTATCAACAAAGTTTTAAACCGTCATTAGTCGGCTGGGGCATTAACCACTTTTGTCGTTATTGTTTAGTAGTACTAGTGTTGAAGCACGCCCTTAGGCCTCTTTAAGTTTATATTTGATGTTCCAGCTGTGCATTCTGTGTAAAAGGCATCTGGAATTGTTTTGTGCACGGGTATTAATAGTCTCAGTGTTTGGGTGATATCGCTGATGTTCTTTGCACGATAGAATCTATCGCAACGGCATCTTCACTGCCTAGAGGTGATGGTGATTCAAAATTTTTCACTGCGACGCACCAAAAGCTGCCCGTCACCATTGATCAGTTCGACTTCCTTTCTTTAACTGTTTTGTTCTTGAGCTTAAAGCGCCAGTTTGCGCCAGTGAAATAATTGCGGGCAATCGCTGCTGATAGCAGACTTTAACTTTGTTTGTTTAGTTTCATGATTGTGCCCAAAACGGAGTTATCAAATTTTAAAGTGTCGCTTTCCATTGATTTGACTAAGCTTGCTAATATAAGTGGTAAGCCTAGAAGAAAATCTTTTAAACTCTAATTAAATATTGTTATTTCATGAGTTTCTAACCCAAACTTCTATTGATTAGAAAGTCATTTCTCCTATTGTAGTAGCGGCCAAATCGGCCGATGTTAAATTAAATTGTTATTGATATGTTGAACATCACTTTAAACCAATGGTTCTGACCACTAAAGGCTTAAAATCTTTAAGAATAGGACTTGTATAAGACAATATCTTTCACCTTTTAACCACTTATATGTTTTTAGGATAATTTTTAAAGTCCCAACCCATTTGGAAATTGATAATTCAGTACAAAAACCAAGGCATGTAAACTATCAGCGAAATTAATTATTAATTTTATTTTGTGCGTTTATGAAAAAAATTAAACAAAAAAATAAGGGTTTTACTTATTTTCAGCCCGTGTGTAGCACCGACTAAAATAACATTAAAAAATGTACCTTCATCGCGGGTTTGTTCTACCTTCAATTCTGCGCCTTCAGTATCAAAATGAAACCAAACAGCCGGACTTTTTTCTGCCTCATTATATTAATCAGCGTTGATATAAAGGCGTTTGAATCATTGACCAGCACTGGTCAAGAAAAACGTATTTTTTATTCAACAACCATAATCCAAAATTGTTCTGGTATTGAGGAATCAGGCTCGAAAACATATGTAAAACGCGTTAGGCATCAAGTACGGGTAATAGCCGTGTGCAATCGTTCGTCTTGAAGGGGCTCTCATTAATACAGCGCTCTGGATCACGTGTATCCATTGGTGGTCGCCGGTTGCTTGGGCAAAATTAAATCATATCACTTGCGCTTTTTATCCATTCACTTCGCGGGTAAAACGTCGTTCTCAAAGCTCAATTCAAGATATGCGTTTTTAGCATGGGTTATCCTTTTTAAAATATATAATTTAAGCTAGCAAACTCAGGGAAACTATAATAAAATGAATGTTCTGTATATTCATCTCATTGATTTAATAGATAATATAAAGATAATATCCTTTAAACCAATATCGTTTTGAGGCCCCCCTTACATGAACTTTAATACGAATCGACCCTAAATTTGTTGCTCTGGTATTTGATGCCATCTACACTGCCGGAAGTCTGACTAAGGCGCAGATGTGCTCGTATCACCAACCAGCGGTCAGTAATTCTTCTCGCTAGATTGCGCGACATGTTAAATGATCCGCTGTTTGTTCGCTTACCGGTTCATTTGTATGACACCTACCCAGTGGCACAAAATATGTATCGGGCCCGCCAGAGAAGCTTTAGGCTTATTACGTAAAGTGTTCAACAAAGCCATATTTTTGATCCTAGTAAAGCGGAAAAACATTTCATTTTGCTGCTCGAGATTTACTTGAAGTAAGCATCATGCCAAGGCTAACCGCGTTATTACAAAAATTGCGCGGCCCATATTTCTTTGACCAATACGATTCTCGAACGAAATAATGTTGGTTTTCTGCCATGGCCAGTGTCATCTTGATGTTTTATGCCTCGACGCCTCATCTTTTAGTGATCCGCATTTATGCAACCAAAAATCGCCCAGATAGACTTGTGTCGTGGCCCGCAAAAATCACCTGATTTAGCCGGGCATGAATATGGAGGACCTTCTTACGTCTTGGCCACATAAAACATTCACACCGCCGCAAGCCGGTGCTGGCCCTATTATGTTGCGATTGGATAAACTTGGGGCAAAACGCCAGTGTGGTTTTGCGCAGTCAGCATTTTTGGACGTTGCCAGCACTATTGTAAAACTGACTATTTCTTTCTGACCTTTATCATTTGGGCTAAAGCACTACGATATTCCTTTTAACGAGCTGCGTTTGATTTACCCCCTTTGGAATACTTCTTTGTATTGGCATGTGAGTGCCGACTTAGACTACACTCATTATGTGGATGCGGGAACAAATGCCCAAGTTGCTACAGCCTTGCCACCCTAATTAATCTAGGAGCAATGACGTTTAAATTAACAAAATTTCATTGTTATTTTTTTTGTTGCACCTAGTAGATTATGTTTTAAAGGGAAAGTGCGGGAAAAATTAAAGGGTGTTATGGTATTACTAATGGAAACCTAGTCAAATATTGCACAAGCAAATACCAAACAATTACCATGACCAAAAATGAGTTGTGGAGGAGACTTGCGCGCTCAGAACGCTTTGCATGCCAGTAAGCTTGCACGTCGATGATATGAGCAACTCAATAAAATCAATTCACGGGGGCGACCGTTAACTTAAGGGGGGAAATTTATATCGCCGGCAAAACGATAGTTTTACCTGCTGTTCTATGCCATACGCTCTGGTGCAGTTAAGGCGGCTGACTATCACTGATAATGCGATGATACAAATCACCGGCGTTTTATTTACCTGGCGAAGTGGTGATTTAGTGTTTAGCCCAGAATAAAGTACACCTAATTCGGTTATTGCGCTAGAAACCTTCATCTATTTGCGAATTCCAATTTCATCGACTTGGAAGAGCTCACGGGTGCAGTTACCCAAATTACAACGCCCTTTTTACAATTGATGGTTCGTGAAATCACCACTGAGCAGCAAATTATTTAGTTGTTTAGGTAAGCCTAGTGCTGAAGGCTCGTATTGCATCCACTGCTTCAGAGTATTTCAACGCGCAACAGTAGTCGCAATTTAATCAGCAACCGCCTTTTTACGCCTATGTCAGCGCAACAGATATGGCAACTTTTTGGACTGACGATCGAAACTGTTGAGCCGAACCCTTTGCTCGATTGCAAAAACCAACTGTAATCGCAGTAGACAAAAAGAAGTACTCATCAAGATGATTCAGGATTGCACCAACTGCGAAAGGAAACTGAGTAGTACGTTAGCCAAGATAATCTCAAAATTTGATTTTCACATCAAAATGGTTTTATAAACTATCTGTATCTGATGCCATAATAATTTAAGCAGTATTTTGCCTCGGCATTTAGTAGGTACAGAATGAATGAAAACCTAACTCCTCAGAAAACTCGCTGCTTCACTGTTTTAGAAAATTGGAAACGCGCAGTTTGCCATTGATTCTACTCTAAGTCGATGGACATGGAGGCTTAGGCCCAACGTTACCACTGTTGTTGAGCTTCTCAAGCAGATATATGCGTCCATGTCTGCAATGCAAGCACTAAACGGTGTTTTCATATGGCCTGATCGGTTGCCAGCTCCAATGTGTGAAACAGGCCTTAGCTCAGTGGAAATTAGTTCCTACTTGGCAGTATTGTTCTTACAGACTTTAGTGATAACTTAAGTCATTCAATCCCCATTTAATTATCGCAAAATGAGCTAAAGTACTCAAAAAAACTATTCAACTTGTTAACTTATGCCTAGATTAATCGTTGTTCATAAGAGTATATGCTTTCAGGCATTTCTCGTCACGTTTTTAATCAACAAAAACCTGTTGCAAAAAAATCACTTATTTTTCACGAGCAATTTTTTTAAAAAATGGCTTCCTAACCTGTTATCAACCTCTGGACGTGACTAAGGCGAAACCCTCATTAAGACAGGCATATTATTCTAAGTTCAAACTGATACAAGGCTTCACATCATATGGGGGATTCTGTGCAGCTAAAGCAAGACATAAAAAAAGACACAACTTTTATCTAGCTTGAATTTTTCCCCTGCTTCAAAGTGCGTGTGAAATAGTTTTCTTTCATCATACCGCCACCAAGTATCATCCTCTAAAGCGGGGACAAACTGCCCTAAAAACAAACTAAGATTTTGCTCGCTTGGTTAAATGATTAACTAGAGGGGACTACTTTATTAAATTTTATCGTCATGGTGTAAAGGTAATAATCATATATTTCGTCCCAACTTGACAATGTTCATCTGCTGAGTGAGTCCTAGTGCCAATGTGTGGGGTGCATCTGTGCTTGGCTTAACATAGTTGTTGCGTATTAAGGCTGTCATATCACTATTAATTTTGGGGTTATTGACTATAGTATTGTTTAGGTAAATAAAGCCCCCTCTGATAAAGACCTATATTTACTATATTAAACGCAATATATGGGCTATACGTTCGCAATTTAGCATCATTAGGAAATTTTCTTGTCACACAATTTCAATGTCGGCTTGACATTTAAGATTCTTCTAAGATATTAACCCTTGCCGCTCCATGAGCCAAAAACATTGACAAATTATCGTTATAATGTCAATGTTGAAAAATCCTAGATAAAAAGGTTAATCAGCGTGGAAAAACAAAATAGGTCTCAGTACAGCCGCAATTTAAAAAGCTTAAGAAGGCAATAGTCGGTTTGTCTCAGGTGGCGCATATTGATAATATGATTAGCAATCACACAGAAGTGAGTTTTGTTGAAGGCCAGGCACCCTTTGCAATTATCTTAGGTTGCTCAGAATTCAGCTGTTCCAGCTGTAATTGTAATTTTGACCAGGGTTTAGGCGATTTTTTGTAATTAGGTTAGCAGGCAATATGTTTCGCACTTCGCAATGTGGGTAGTATGAATTCGCAGTTATACCTTTGGTACGCTAGTGGTGGTACTCGGTCATTTCTCAATTTTGGTGTGGTAAAGCGACTGATCGATGAATTCTGTCTCACCCCACCGTGAGGACATTCGTCTAATTTATTATCCATCGTTAACGGCATTGCGCCCAACATAGAACCCTTATTTTCATACCGGAAGCTACGTCTATCAACATGACAAAAGTTTATTGATGCTTCTATTCACGCCAATATCCCTTTTTTTGCCTTTTTTTCAACCAATCAACTCCCAGGCACCCCCTGGTTCGCAGCGTTTAGAAGAGCTAGTTCAACAGGGCTAAATTAAACTATTATCCCCGCCGGCAGAGTATTTCCCACCTAAAACCCCGGCGATAGATTACCCTTTTTATAGAAGGGGTATCCGTAATCTTTTTCATATATCCTATTTTTTTATTTTCTTTTGTTCTTTTCTTGTTTGATTTCTTATATTTATCTCTTTTACTTTTTACAGTTTTTATACATATTATTTTGTTTTTGTATAAATTGTCTTTTTTTTAGTTTTGTTTTATTTTTCATTAAATTTTTTAAATTAAGGTCGTAATTTGTTTTTTTTTTTTTTCTTTTTCGAGAGCCCTCGGTCTCGGATCAAATTGGGGCGTACCGCGCATTACCTCCCCAGCACGAATGTGGGCAGCGGTTTCGACCAGGCAGATTTTCATAACGGTCCGTTGCAGGCAATGGAGTGCGGCTCGGGGCGATTTCCCTCTGCCGCAGCATTCGGTAGTGAGTAGGTTTGAATCCACTCTTTGGCAGATTGTCCCATTGCCCGGCCACAGTTCGTTTCCTCGCTCGCGAATTCGACGAGGCAAGCAGCAACGATTCCCAAATCCCCAAAACGGAACAGAAAACCCTGTCTTCGCCCTCGGTCGAATCAGATCGCTGGGTGCAACCGACTTGATCGCTCGTGATCGCCGGCCGGCCCGCCACGCAAACGCCTCGTTGACCCACCAATCCCCAGGTTTCCCATGTCCGAAGCAAGCATCCAAAACAATCCGGACGCCGGGACATAGGCACCCACGGATTTCGGAGTTGTGATTTAGAACCCCGTGGAACGTGACCGGCAAATTCCGCTGCTGTCGCGTATTGTTCACACTCGCGCCGCAATTTCACCTAATCACCCACCATCAGCATATTCGCATCGGACGCGCGTTGTTCACTTCCTCTCCCCGCAGGTGGTCTATTGCATTGATTAGCCGTGCGGCGCCCTAGCCCCGGTTTTCATGCGACAGAACCGGGGCTAGCGGTGCCAAAACGGCCTCATAAGATCTTTGCCGATCCCGACTTTTTGGCAAGCTTTTCAAACGCTTGACCAGTTCAAGCGGTATGGCTTCTTCGTTTCAAACTTCCCGCAAATAGAAAAAAGCAGGTCTCCAACTCGCCCCAACCCCAATTTGCCGCCGCAGATCGGTTTCGCTCAGCCACCCGCTGCCTCCGGCGGCTCTTTCAAACCGGACCGTTTTTCGATACAATATCTCGCATCTAAACTCCTCAAGGTTTCCTCGATACATAAACTCGATATGAATCGCGATTCGCCGCTCCGATCGGTCAAGAACCGCGTCGTAGCGCCGGACCAGTTGGATCGTTGCAGCAACCGTTTCCAACCACTCACGCCGGACGTCCAAGTGATTTCGCTGCCCCGAACGATGCACGGAATCCCACAGCCGCTTGCCACGCTCGCAACGTGTTGCAGGCAAGTCTTCACGACCCAGCATTGACGGACAACCGGCATCGATCCCGATGTTCCTTTCCAAAACATCGCCGACGAGGGCGTTATCACACCCGCGAAAAATGGGTGACGCTAGGGTTTCGCGAACGATTGCTCTAGGACACGCGTATTTCGTAGGCCTCCAACAGCGGTAAATCCCACTCAAAACTCAACACCAAACCCGGCGCCCTTGGGCCGCCGCAATCTGGCAGCATCTGCGCAACAAGACCTGAAAATCGAGATCAATCACGAGTGCGCAAGGTGCCGACAAAACACTGGCCCACCTGATTATTGGGATCGGTATTGACTCGTGACGGAATCGCCACGCGAGGAAACGGAAGAAGTTGCGAGTTGCGAGTCGCGAGCGGCGGGTTGTGTCAAACCAGTTCTCAGTTTAAAATGCGTTGGGTCG